>Ga0315338_1000259_pt1 | contig 166213 bp, 126 predicted proteins | sample ASW8metaG_FD_204518 | JGI IMG/M metagenome (GOLD analysis project Ga0315338, IMG submission 204518) | Ammonia-oxidizing marine archaeal communities from Monterey Bay, California, United States - ASW #8 | ecosystem: Environmental > Aquatic > Marine > Coastal | place: USA: California | collected...
GTGTATCGGGTCGATGCAGCCTTGCTGGAACAGCTGGCACCAGACGTAATCATCACCCAAACACAGTGTGACGTCTGTGCTGTTAGTCTCGCTGACGTCGAGGCCGCTGTTTGTACCACCCTCGTTTCCCAGCCCACAATCGTCGCGCTTAAGCCTAATGCTCTCAATGATATCTTCGCTGACATTGAACGGGTCGCTAACGCTCTTGGTGTTCGGGAGCGTGGCGCTGATATCACAGTGAGATTGCGTCGGAGGATGGCTGACATCGAACAGTGCGCAGCGACTGCAAGAGAAAGACCGACGGTTGCTTGTATCGAATGGATCGAACCCTTAATGGCCGCGGGCAACTGGATGCCGGAACTCGTTCATAAGGCAGGGGGTATCAGTGTCGTCGGATCAGCTGGAGAACATTCCCCATGGCTCGACTGGGGAGATCTCGCCACTCTTGATCCAGACGTGATCATTGTGCTGCCGTGCGGTTTCGACATTGCGCGTACACGTCGCGAGATTAAATTTTTAATGACGAAGTCGAAATGGTTGAAACTACGGGCGGTGAGGGAGAGACGTGTCTACCTTGCTGATGGCAACCAGTTTTTCAATCGGCCAGGGCCGCGGGTCGTTGAAGCCCTGGAGATCATGGCAGAGATACTACATCCTAGTCTCTTCAAGGTTGTTCACGAGGGGATCGGCTGGCAACTACTGTTCGAGGAGGAAGAGTGAATATCCGTGAGATGACCCCCGTTGATGTGGCTGCCCGGCTTGAGTCGGAGAATAAGGCCGTGTATTTAGATGTTCGCGCAGAACACGAGTTTGAGCAGGGTCATCCCGAGGGGGCGTTTAACATTCCGATCTTCCACCTCGACCCGGCCACCGGGCAGCCGGAGCCTAACCACCAGTTCCTAGCCGTTGTTCTCGGCACCATTGATCAAGACACTTCTATCTATGTTGGGTGCGCCTCAGGACAAAGGTCATTTCAGGCAGCGACGCTTATGCAATCGGCTGGCTATGAGCGGATCGCCAACGTAGATGGTGGCTTCTCCGGCAAGCATGATCCTTCTGGTGCCATTGTCCAGCCGGGTTGGGTTGACTGTGGATTGCCTGTTTCGGACGGTGATGGCGGCGACCGCTCCTATAGCGATCTTCTTGAGATTGCGGCGGAGGCGCAGGAAGAAGAATAGCCTGGGAAAACCGCCGCGTTGCTTTGGGCTGCCTGTACTATTCTGGATCCAGGGATCTCTTTTGCTATGTTGAACGGGATGGGTTACGTAACAGGGTGGAGTGTTGGTTGGCGTCCTGTTCCGTTAATTAGCACTAGGTGCCACGGTAGGAAGTGACCCACTACCGTTGTTCCAACATAGATCGACCGACTTGGCGCAAAAGGCCAAAGCCCGATTCTCGGCCCAGTAGCGGTCAGGCTCGCTGTCGAGTTTCATCGCAGTGTAGAAGCCGACGTGCCCCCCCTGTCTTGGTGCCAACAAACAAACAAAGTCGTTACCCAGTACGGCGGGAGTTTGAAACGACTCAAACGGGATGAAAGGATCGTCTTGGGCTTGTACTAGTAGCGTCGGGACCTGGATGTTCCCAAGGACTTTTAACGAACTGTTGATCGTGTAGTAATTCTCGGCATCAGTAAAACCTCCAAGGGGAGCAACCACAGCGTTGTCCCAATCCCTAATGCCTTGGATGTTTTCGACATCTATGGCATGGAACAAGTCCGGTCGTTGTTGTCGAGCATTTAGATAGCGGTTTTTCAACCGTTTCAGGAAATACCTGCGGTAGACCCAATTTTCACGACGTTCGTCGATCGCGGTACAAGCACTACCCAGGTCGATCGGAACCGAAATTGTAGCCGCAGCACGAAGATCCTTGGGAGTCATTCGACCGTACTCTCCCAGAGCTTTCAAGGTAATGTTGCCGCCCATCGAGAAAGCGATCACTGTGATTGGTGCCCCAGGCACTTGTTCCTCGATGTGCCTTATCGTAGCTCTGAGATCTTCGCTCCGTCCAGCATGGCCGACTCCTAGGCTGGGTGTGTCGTTGGCCTGGGTGTTACGTAGATCGACACGAACGATGTCGAACCCAAGGGCGTAACCCTTAGCCGCGGTCGCCATGACATTGTCAGCATCGGCGCAGCCTGCGAGCCCATGTAGCACGATTAGCACGGGTCTTGGGTTGGGTTGCGTTGTGGTGCGAGCCGCATTGGGGTGCTCGCTGTCGCTACTGGTTCGACTATCGTGGTTTCTTGGGTCATCATGGTGCTGCGACCAGCGGACGCGCAGCGAATCACCGTCTTCAGACTTGATAATGGCGGATTTGGACCAGCTTGCTAGCTGCGCGGAGGCCGGGTCACGTTTGATACGATTCGGCCAAATTGTCTGAAAATGGCGATTCCCACGCCAGCCGGCGACGATGAACGGGGGTTCCGAGGTTGCGCTTGTCCCCTTCTGTTGTTCAAACTTGATCATGTCTCCAAGGATAGCCGTTTGAAACTCAACGCGGGCGTGCTCACTGACAAGCCGCCTGAGGAGAATTCCATAATGTTCCAGCGTCCTCGCATCTTCTCAACAGGCAGCATTTTTTTCGGCACGATGGTGGCTGTCGTCGTCATAGGTGTTCTTACAACTCCAGCAAACTCAGTACAAAGTGGCAGAACGGCAGCTGCCAATGCATTTAGTGGAGAACGTGCCCTCGCGTATACGGCCGAAGTAGTTGCTTTTGGACCTCGGGTCTCGGGCAGCGACGCGATCGAACAGACCCGTTTGTACATCGAGATGACGCTGCAAGGGTTCGGTTACACCGTGACCAGGGAGGAATTCACTGCTAGGACGCCATTAGGCCCAGTCCAGATGGCCAACTTGGTCGTTGTGGTTCCCGCCGCTGATGGTGCTCCAGACGGTCCCGCGATCATGCTAGCCGGGCATTACGACACCAAATATTTTGAGCGGTTCGAGTTCGTCGGCGCCAACGACGCCGGTTCAAGTACGGGGATTCTTCTCGAGATCGGGCGAGTCCTTTCCGAGAACAAGCCACCCTGGCCTGTCTGGTTGGTCTTTCTTGATGGTGAGGAGGCCTTTGTCGAATGGAATGATACCGATGGTCGCTATGGCAGCAAGTACATGGCCGAGCGTATGCAGGCGGCGGGAGAGCTTGACCAGATCGGTGCGATGATTCTTTTTGACATGATTGGCGATGCTGATCTTTCGTTTCCTAAGGACGGCAACAGTACGGGTTGGCTGAACGACATTGTTTGGGAGACGGCGGCGAACATTGGTCACGACGATGTCTTCAACGACGGATTCCCGCATTTCATGGAAGACGACCACTTGCCGTTCACCACCCGCGGTGTCGCAGCGATCGACCTGATCGATTTCAACTACGGTCCAGGACATCGTAACTGGCACTCACCATTTGACACGATGGACAAGCTGGGTCCCGTGGGTTTCCAGGCAGTGGGGGAGACGGCACTGTCCGCTCTGCCGGCAATCGGTGAGCAAATCCTCAAGCGCTAATCAGGTCATAGAAAAACTTTGCCAAGCGTGGTTCTGGCGGCTGTAGTTAAGAACGAGGAAGGCAAAGCTGGGGATTAGACTTCGATTTGTTTGCTTCGTGCTGTAATGGTCGTACTTAGCCCGCCTCTGGGCGTGAAAACTCCTTCAACTTCAGCCCAGTGCGGGTCACAGGCTGCAACGATATCCCGCAGGATTCGGTTCACTGCGTTTTCGTAGAAAATTCCAAGGTTGCGATAGGCAAGGAAATAGAGCTTCAATGCCTTGAGCTCGAGGCAGCGGGTGTTGGGCGCGTAACGGACAGTTACGGTCCCGTAGTCGGGGAGCCCAGTTTTGGGGCAGATTGAGGTGTACTCGGGATTCTCAATCGTGATGGTGTAGTCATCAAACTGGTTCGGAAAAGTAACGAGTTCGGGGAGTTGCTCGTCGATCCCTGCGTTCGCTTGTTCTTCACCGTAACCTCCGGAGGTGGCCGGTTCGGTGTTTCGTAAGTCGATCTTTTCATCGCCACTCATGCCCTGTGTCCTGAATAGGTGCATCGTGCGGTACATGTTTCGTGCACGACGATCTCCGTGATCGCCAATAAAATCTCGTCAACGGGCTGGGCCGCGATGGTGGTCATGGTTATATAGCCTGAATGCTACTCGTCGCCTGCATATTCGGTAGGGTCATCGATTCCGGCTTCCTGAAACCCCTGGCGCCGAAGGATGCAAGCCTCACAGGTTCCGCAGGCGCGTCCGTCGGGGGCCGGATCGTAGCATGAGTGAGTAAGGCCAAAGTTTACCCCCAACTCCATGCCCCTGCCGATCGTTTCAGCCTTCGTCAAGTTAATGATTGGGGCATGTATGCGGAAATTACAAGATCCCTCGATTGATGCCTTGGTGGCTAAGTTAGCGAGCTTTTCGAATGCCACAAGGTATTCGGGACGACAGTCAGGGTACCCGCTATAATCACGAGCGTTGGCGCCGATATAAATGTCATTGATTTCTAAGACTTCGGCCCATGCGAGGGCTAGTGAAAGTAAAATGGTGTTTCGTGCTGGCACGTATGTAACCGGAATACTGGCTCCAATCTCGCTGGCCGGTACCAGGCGGGGCACCGGAATTGAATCAGTGAGAGCGGAACCGCCGAACGACCGCAAGTCGACCTCGATAACACGATGCGCGGTGGCGCCGAGGTCGAGAGCCGTGCGACGAGCAGCAGCGAGCTCGGCGTGGTGGCGTTGTCCGTAGTCGATTGTTAGGGCGTAACAGTCGAGCCCTTCAGCTATGGCGATGGCGAGCACAGTCGCTGAGTCGAGGCCACCGGAAAGTAATATAACGCCGCCCCGGTGCTCATCAAGCCGCATGGTGCGAGGCTCGCTTTCAGCAAGGCTTGGTAAGGTTTTTTCGAAGGCGGCGTTGCTCGCTTGGCGACTGCGGATTTTATCTTTGCTGAAGTTCATGGCCCCCTAATACTAAGCGTTTCACAACCGCATTAGGCAGCCACAACTCAGTTTTTATGCTTGGTAATATATGAATATTCATATTTCCAACGTTATTTTCTTTAACTCTTCAAGCTCAACCAGTGCCTGCAGGTGCATTGGTTTGATTGCTTCTGGTAAAGCTCTATCGATACCAGTGGCGTCCTCCAAGAATGCCATCAGGCTTACATACTCCGAAAGTGTGTGTTCCGCGATGAGCTCAGCGGCTTGATACATTAACCTCAGACTTAGATGAGCGAGGGCCGATCCGCCCAAACGTGCAGTCGCCTTGAAGCCTAAACCCCAAGACCCGTAAGGCTCACTGCCTGTCTCGCGAATCATAGATTCGAGCCTGAGAGCACGAGACTCTGCATTACCACTGTGCGCGCGCAAGATTTGTCCTGTCCTATCCTGCTTTTGACCGAATCCCTCGCGTAGTGCCCCGCACCAGCGTTCCATGGATAAAGCGCGCTGGAGCCGGCGGGCAACCCATTGGCGGCTTATCGAAGGTTCGTCGAGCATGCCTACAGCTCTGGGTCGCGGAGTTTGGGCCGTTGGAGCATTTTGCACAGTTGTCACGAGCTTGGCACCTACGAGAAGCTGGTGAATGCCCGAGAAGATCCAGAGTATGCTCGGGGCGTCACCTAGTTTGACATTCGGTGTTAACGGCCCCGCCAAATTTTCCAGCGATCAACCACAGTATCACCACGCACGACATGGTATTCGTCGAAACAAGCGACGGTTAGACAGGAATGGTTAGGCATGACGCGCAGGCGAGTGCCGATTGCCATTGGTTGGTTTACGATGCCGTGTTCCTGGCTTACAGAAACTAGCTGGAGATCTTGGTGGAGATAGCCTGGTCGCTCTTCGTCGTAGATCGGACCCATGCCCGTTCCTTGCCCTAGTCCGGGATCCACTGACATAGCAAGTGCCCCCGCATCCACAACGCTGTGATCGGGCATTTTTGAGACGACACTGGTGAGCACTGACACAGCAACATCTGAAGTTTCACACGATCCGAGAACGCACTGAGCGTGGTCATAAAAGGCGTAGTTGCCTGGACGCGCCTCGCTGACGCCGTCGAGTGTTTCGACCACCGACATCGCCGGTGTTGATCCGACACTCACATCTGGAACATCCACGTTCACGGCGCGGATTCGAGAGGCCACGTCGACCATCACACTACGTTCTTGCTCAGCCACGAGCCGCATCGCGTTCTGGTCGGTAGCATGGTACGCATGGCCTGAATGCGTCAATATGCCAGCGAATTCTATGCCCGCCGTTGCAGCGACGTCGCTTGCCAAACAAATAAGATCTTCGGAATCAGGCGCCATGCCGGCTCGGTGATAACCGCAGTCGATCTTCAGCCACACGCTAAGGCTTTTAGAATTGTTGTGCTGCGCCACCAACGCCTTAAGGGCTGCACGGGAGTCAATAACCAAACCAAGTTTGATTCGACTGGCGAGACCTAACGCCTCGTCAACTCGGCTCAAGATGACAGGGAAGGCCCACGTGATGTCGTCGAAACCGTGGTCGGCGAAGGCCTTCGCCTCGCATAGTGTCGAGACCGTTATCCCTGCAGCTCCATTTTTTCGCTGTAGATCAGCGACCTGCAAACATTTGTGGGTCTTGGCATGTGGTCTGAGACGGACCCCGAGCGCATTGGCTCTCTCCGCCATACGAGAAAGATTGTGCTCCAGGACGTCCAGGTCCAGAAGCAGGGCCGGTGTCGCGAGTTGGTCAATCGAACTCAACGGGCTGCAACTGCCTTGGGGTCCATCACCTCTTCGATCAGTGTGTCGAGCCAGACTCCCTTGTCAAAGTAATGCTCTTTCCAGCTCGGGTTGAGCGCGTCGAGGAGTTCTGCAAGTCCGTGACCGATACCGTAAAAGCTAATTGGGTTCCCGCCTTCGATACCCGAAGCAGTTCTTATGAGCCAGTAGTTGGTTCGGGTTACCTCCTCCCACAGCCGCCCGTAGCTCATGTTGCCCTGAAGGGCAGCCAATCCCGGTTGTTGGTAGAAGCGGCCGTCGTCCTCGAAATCCGCTGCTAGCAAGGAAACGTGTACCTGGGTGTACCTGGCGACACCCTCTTTCCATGTTTGGTAGCGAAAGTAGTTGTAAGCGTCGTCTCCGTACTTCAGCGAGATAATGGTTTTAAGGTTCTGCAAAGCCGCCCAGGAGGTCTCGGCGACGAACGTGCGTTGCACGGCACGTGGCAAGGTCCGTGATCGGCTCCAGAAGTCGTACAACGACGAACCGAGTAGGTGGATAGCGTAACCGACGTCACGATCACCGTAGGCAAACGGATAATCGAGCTGCAGGGATGGGTAGACACCACCTTGGCCGAGCTCCAAATCAGCCACTTTCGCCTCCTCTTCGCGCGCCATCTGTAGGACGTGAAACCATTCGTGAGCCAGAGTTACGGCCCACTCGTTGGGGCTCTCTTCGGATGGGCGCCAGGCGCCAACCACGGCGGCCGGAAGCCCGGCCACGGGGAAAGCGGCCCGCAAGGCTTGCGGCAAAGTGCGGCTACGGTGATAGATTGGCTGACGAAGAAAAGTTTGTTCTGTGCGTTCGAAGCCGCCAGACTCCTTCCAGTTACTCGGTGTGTTCAGGAGGTATTCGTAATCGTCTTCGATGATAACCACGGTCATCGGGCTGCGTGTCCATCCGGGCCACACCTCGTTGCCGACGGTGTTGACCAGCTGGAAGGCTTCGCGGAGCACGACCAGTTGTGATTGAGGTAGCCCGTCTTCTTCTTGTGTTGGCGAAACCTCGGCTCCTTTAACTGCCGATGTTGCCAGCGAGAGCATTAGCACAGAAGACAAGCAGACGAGCCCGATTAAGCGCACTAATCCTGTGGAGGGACCGTGGTTGATGTGCAGGGAGAGGTCGTTGGTATACGTTGAGAAAGTTCTTTGCATAAGGTTTTGGTTTCGACTGAAAACTTCACCAGGTTTCCAGCGCGCGCCTTGAGAGGCTGGCGAGACGTATTGAAGCTCTGATTAAACCGCAAACTGGTCCCAATTTCACATTATGTTTCACATTATGAATTGCCTCGCTCGCTAAGTTGACACATATTCCATGGCTTTCAAGATTGCCAACTTCCGTCATTACGTTGACTTGATCGACGACTGGGACGCCTTCGCGGACGCTTGTAAGCGACCTCTCCCCGTAGTGATTTGGGCGAATCCGCTTCGCCGCAAGGCACTTGAGCGCCTCAATTACGCTGATGGCCTGCCTTTCTCGATAGAGGAAGATCAGACGGGTGGAAGTTTGCTGGTGGCACGGCTAAGAACCCGCGGTTACGAATGCGAGGAAGTAAGTTGGTATCCGGGAGCTTACAGATTCCCCAGTTTTCTCAAGCCGGGGCGTACGCTTGAACACTTGCTTGGTATCTACCACGTTCAGGAGGAGGTTTCGTTGATCCCTAGCGTGGTTTTAGCAGCCCGGCCAGGGGAGATGATTCTCGACATGTGTGCCGCACCGGGAGGCAAGACGGCCCAAATTGCTGTCGCTATGGCTTCAGAAGGCACTGTCGTTGCTAACGATGTCCGCATCGATAGGCTGAGGGCATTGCGCAGCAATTGCGAACGTCTCGGTTTACTCAATGTGGCGATGACGGGGCATGATGGAACGAAATATCCGCTAGATGACGGTCCTTTTGACGCAATCCTGCTCGATGTTCCCTGTTCGTGCGAAGGCAATATCCGTCGGAATATTGGGGCGGACTACGAGCCGCAGGGGGCGTTTCTAACTGGGCGTTCGGGTCTGCAGGCAACTTTGTTGGGACGTGCCTGGAAGATGCTGGCACCTGGAGGCAGACTCGTCTACGCGACCTGTACGTTTGCGCCGGAGGAAAACGAGATGGTTCTAGATTACAGCCTGGGAGATGATGCTCACATTCAGCCGATCCATATCTCCGGCTTGACCGCCTCTCCTGGAGTCACGACATGGCGTGGAAGGGAACTGCGGCCGGATTGTGCCAACTTGTTGAGGTTCTGGCCGCATTCTAATGACACTGGTGGTTTCACCGTCGCGCTGGTCCGGAAGGACGCGGCAAATTGAGGCACATGCCGTTCGTTGAGATCGACGGTGAGCCCTATGCTCGATGGTGGCGTGATCGCTTTGACCCAGAGAAGGATCCTTTTGTGAGAATGCGCTTCTATCAACGCGGGCGTGCCAAGATCTGGGTGGGGACGGCGCGAATCGCTAACCTCAGGAGTACACGCACGGATGCGGTTGGTATCCACCTGTTGCGCATTGGTGGGCGATTCTGGAAGCCGACTTCGGCGGGAATCGTGGCATTTGGAGGAAACGCCCGGGCAAGCGTCATTGATTTAGATCGTGATGAGACCGTGAAGTTCTTCTCGGGAGAAGATGTCCTCCTAGACAAACACGACGTACGACGCGAAGTGCTACCTCGTGGTTTTATTGCCGCCCGTTATCATGGCGTCGGCATAGGTTGCGCCGAGTGGCATGGTGGAGAAGTTGTGAGATCGTTGATCCCTAAGAATCATCGAATCAAGAAAATTGACCTCTGACTCACGGTCGCCACATCGCGAACGTTTACCGCAAGCCTTAGCCGTACGCTATACAATCGATGTACTTATATCGTCAGTTTTTACTGGCGCGGAAGGAGCTTGGGTTTGAGCGATAGGCCTGATTTACATCTTTTCACCCCGGGCCCGACGGGCAGCACTCCGGAGGTCATCGAGGCCACAGGCCGACCTGTGGTTCCCCACTATGGGGAGCGCTTCATTACCGTTTACAACCGTTGCATCGATCTGTTCAAGGCCGTATTCCAGACTGAAAACGACCTGTTTTTAATAATCGGCCCGGGAACAGCAGCCCTCGATGCATCTCTCTCCAGTGCTCTCCCAGATGGTGCCCGCGTCCTCGTTCCCGGTGGTGGATGGTTTGGCTGCCGGATGGCCGACATGTGTCGTGCCCATCGGGCCGATGTCGACTTCGTGGAATTCCCTCTTGATCAGGCAATTGACCCTGAAGTCGTTCGACGCCATCTTGAGACGGCCGACGTGCCTTACCAAGCCGTTGCTTGGGTACACCACGAAACCTCAACAGGGGTCCTTAACCCAATGGAGCCGGTTGCAAGGGCAGCGAAAGAGCACGGGGCGCTGACGATTGTAGATGCGGTTGCTTCTTTGGGTGGAGTCGACTTGCCGGTTGATGCCTGGGACATTGATTTGTGTGTCAGCGTCACCAACAAATGCCTTGCAGCGCCGCCTGGAATTTCGGCTGTTTCGGTGAGTCCAGCGGCCTGGGAGGCAATTGATGCCAATCCCTCTAGTCGTAGTTGGTACCTCGATTTGCGCACCTGGCGGAGCTATCGTCAGGAATGGGCTGGCTGGCATCCGTTTCCGAGCACCGTTCCCTCGAACATTATCGAGGCTGCCACCACGAGCATTGAACAGATACTTTCGGAGGGCTTGGATGTGCGTATCCGCCGCACTGCGGAGGCTGCAACTGCGGTGCGCAGTGGTCTAGGTCGGCTCGGTTTCGAGATGTTTACCGCCGACGATATTGCCTCCCCAGTGACGACTACGTCTTATGCACATCCGGAGCTTCCGGCCGCAGACATGCAGCGCTTTCTGATGGAGCGTTCGATCTTTATATCTGGGGGCCTTGCGGACCTTGCAGGACGAATTTTTCGAATCGGACACATGGGCTGCTCGATCGAGCGAAGCGAAGTAGAACTCTTGCTCGGAACGGTCGAGGATGCGTTGCGGGATGCGGGTATATCAGTGCCTGATGGAAGCAGCCTGGAAAATATCTGGCACTAAGCGTTTCTTGGATTGCTGCCGCTGATGTAATCGCCTGCCCGAGTCTCTTGGCTACAACAAATATCTAAGCTTCAAGGTCGACCTAGCTAGTGACGATTTCCCAGGCCCAGGTGTAGGTGTACCCATCAACCGACCGTGAATCATCTCGATTCATTTGCCCTTCCACACGAAAGGTACCGGAAGCAGCGGGCGAAATGCGTTCGGTTGAGCGATCGGTTTTGACCACGCCGCTGTTCTCGTCGAGGAACTCGAAGGTGACCGTAATGTCCAGCGTTTGAGTTGTGTCATTGCGAAGCTGCACCACCCAATAGTATTCGCCGGGCACCTCTCTCGACGCCGCTGTTGTCCATGCCATGTCGTGAGCTTCCTCGATTTCAACGATCGCACCCTCAAGCTGTGGCTCCGCGGGCGCGGCGGGCTGCTCAGCTTCCAGCATGGGTTCTGGCTCAGGAGAGATTTCTGAGACTGCAGCGGGTTCGTTGGCGTCAGGGGTGTTCTCGGCGGGTTCTTCTGCCCCGCCCCCACAGGCGACGCCCAGCGCAATAATGGTAGCCAGGGCTAAAGACCAGACCAAACGATTTCGGGTGTGCATCCTTGGAATTCTCCTTAAGACTTGTTTCGGAGGGCGTGCCTAAATGGCAACCGTGCCTCGGCGTGCCCATTGTCTACCTGAATCGACGATATGACAAAATCAAAGCCTATTGGACACGCACTGAGCGACGCCCGTCAACCCTAGGTGTTGAATTTCTGGCTTGTTACCGTTGCTACAAGTTTCCCATTCAACTTGCCGAAACGATAAAGTTTCCGTTTCGACTATGTAATCTTAAGCATACCATCGTCGTTTGGATGTTTTCTCCAACCCAGGAAACCAACCCATGAGACTTTCGATTGAAACACGGCTCTCCGTGACCTTCGCCGCCGCCCTCATCACCTTGGCGCTGGTGGTTCCTGCGGCCCACGCTCAGACCAACTGCGAGCTGCTGCGTTGCCAGCCCGAGACCGGCCACCCATTGGGCAAGCCGGGCACCGACAACATCGAGGTGATCTCCCACGTGCCTCTGCCGGGTGAGCGCTTTAGCCACGCGGACATCGACGTCGAACAGGAGATAGCCCGGCCCTTCGTATACATCGCCCAGCGCTTCGGCGAGTCCGGCTTCTACGCCCTTAGCATCGAGGACCCGGCACAGCCCCGGATCCTCTACCGCTGGACCATCGACAATCCTGACCTTCACGTGGGCAGCGGTGGGCTCGACCCGCGTTACGCGAAAGTGGGTAACCGTTACTACCTTGTGCTCTCGTTCCAGTTCGCCCAGGGTGGCCCCGATGCCGACCTTGGGGCGAAGGTCTTCGACGTTACCGGCTTGCCGGATCCGTCTACTGTCCGAGAGGTCGCCGATTTGCGGGTGCCTGACCATCCCGGCGGCTTCCACAACATATACACCTACAAGCACACCGACGGCCGCGCACTGCTGTTTGCCGCGACGATGTCCGAGGATATTTATGTCTACGACCTGGCACTGGTGGCCGATGGCAACACCGAGCCCGTCGCCCGTATCCCGGTACCGTCTCCGGAGGATCGGCGCACCCGACAGTGGCACGACATGTATGTCGGCTACCATCCGGATTCGGATCAAGATCGTTTCTACGGCGCCGGCACTGGCGGCTACCACGTTTTTAACATCACCACCGTGGAGGATCCGGAACTGATAACTTCCGTGATCAACATACCCGGTGTCCGCGACGGTCATACCTTCACCCCGACCCCCGATGGCAAGTTCGCCCTCGGGATCTCCGAGCCCACCTATCAACATGCTCCCATCCGGGCGTTTGACCTGCGCCCCGGGGTGGAAGATGGCCAGCGCGCCATCACAGGCTCCGGCATCGGTGCCTGGATGGCGAAGGTCGACGGTGCCACCCACAACCACGAGATTCGCTGGCCATACGCGTTTATTTCGGGCCAGGACGATGGCCTCCAGATCGTCAACATTATGGACCCGACCGATCCCTACACTCAGGCCTACTACATTACCCGTGAGGGACCGATGCTGTACGGGCCCGAGACCCCGTACGCCACACGCGGCTTTCAGTACGGCGGCGTTTGGGGCGTCGACATCCGCAACGCGGATGGCCTGATCGTGGTCAGCGACTCCACCTCCGGCTTCTGGGCCTTCCGGATGGAAGGATTTTACGGCTGGAACGGTAACGCTTGGAACATGCCTAATGTCTCGAGCGCCCAGGACTGGGACAACGGCCCGGTGGTGCAGGCATCGCGGCTGCCTTACTGAGATCGGCAAACATTGTTATATAAAGACCATGCTGGCAAACAAAGTAACGTTGGGTGATCGACGACCTTCCAGTTACAATCTCCTCAGATGACCATTGATCGAGCGTTTCACTCCTTCTAACTAAGAACAGATACCAATGTTGGATACAGATCTAACCCGTGCAAACTCAAGTAAAGAGTTTCTTGAGCAGGCGGATCTCTGGAGTGCCTCCAATTATGCGCCGCTGCCCGTGGTTATCAGCCGTGCTGAGGGTGTCTGGGTATGGGATGTCGAGGGCAATAAGTATCTTGACTGCTTGTCGGCTTACTCGGCGGTCAACCAAGGGCATTGTCATCCGCGAATTGTCGAGACCATGAGGCAGCAGGCTGGTCGCTGCACGCTTACATCGCGTGCCTTTCAGAACGACCAGATGGGACCGTTTCTCGAGAAGCTGTGCAACCTCGTTGGCTATGACAAGGCGTTGCCGATGAACACAGGGGCCGAGGCGGTTGAGACTGCTATCAAGACGGCGCGCAAGTGGGGATACAAAGTAAAAGGCGTCGCCGAAAATGCAGCTGAGGTTATCGTCTGCTCGGATAATTTCCACGGCCGCACGACGACAATCGTTGGATTTTCTACAGAAGAACAGTACAAGGACGGCTTTGGTCCGTTTACGCCAGGGTTCAAGGTGGTTAGGTATGGTGACCTCCCCGCACTTGAGGCGGCTATCAACGACAACTCCGTTGGTTTTCTCGTAGAGCCGATCCAGGGGGAAGGTGGTGTCATTGTGCCGCCCGACGGCTACCTTTCAGAGGCAGCCCAACTGTGCGCCGACAACAACGTCGCGTTCATCGCTGATGAAATCCAAACTGGCCTTGGGCGAACTGGCAGATTGCTTTGTTCCGACTGGGACAGGATCCGTCCTGACATTTTGATTCTCGGCAAGGCTCTTGGCGGTGGTGTCTATCCGGTGTCTGCGGTGTGTGCCGATGATGGGTTCATGGAAGTTTATAACCCTGGCGACCACGGCTCGACATTCGGCGGGAACCCGCTTGGTGCTGCAGTTGCAATGACCGCTCTGGACGTCATTCTCGACGAGAACTTGGCAGAGAAAGCGGAAGAGAATGGTGACTGGTTTATGAACGAGTTGCGCACTATCGACTCCCCACATGTCGTGGAAGTTCGAGGTAAGGGATTGCTCATTGGTGTGGTGATATCTGATGAGTCCGGCCCAGCAAATCCTTTCTGCAAGGCATTGCAAAAACGGGGGATCCTTGCCAAGGAAACCCACGAGCAGGTGATCCGATTCGCACCACCTCTAGTGATCACCCGTGAAACTCTCAAGAGTGTCTTGCCGGACATCTCTTCGGTTCTGAGTGGAGAGGGTCTAGCGACCCCTTAATTCAAAGTGTTGAGAATCGATCTAGCGGATTTCGATCTTCGGCTTGTAGCCAGGTTAGGCTGAATGAGCGACCTTGGTTGGTTCGCATCTTTTGCCGTCGTCGCCTTGATCATGATCGGCGTGTCTGGGTGGATGGCATGGTTTTCGCGCCGTGCTATGAAGGCACATAAAAGCCAGATGGAAGACATGGTTCTCGAGATGCGCAAGATTATTGACAAGGGTGACCGAGAGCTGCCGCCGGAGAGCTAACAAGCTGGAGTGGAGCTGTCGGGGTTTTGGTTGTCTGGCCAAGGAAACTGGTCCGAACAGGTTACTTACTCATGATCACTGGGTATCAGAAGGGTTCCGGAATGAGCCCCTGTGTAAACAGCATCCCGAGAAGCCCAGCGACCAATAGGTAAACGATCATCGGAATTAGCGTGATGCGAATCAAGGCACCTTCCTTGCCAACCAGACCGACGGTTGCGCTTGCCGCCACCACATTGTGCACTGTGATCATGTTGCCGGCTGCACCGCCTACCGCTTGCAGGGCAAGAACCATCACGACCGGCAATCCAGCTGCTGCGGCGACGCTGAACTGAAAGACTCCGAACATTAGGTCGCTGACCGTATTGCTCCCCGCCACGAAGGCCCCCATTGCGCCGACGACTGGGGCAAAGAACGGCCAGGCATCACCGACGGTGCTGGCGAGCTGGTTCGCGAGGTAAATGGGCATGCTTTCAAGCCCGGACTTGTTGAGACCAGAGTCGATAAACACCCTTACCAGCGCGACGGCGAACAACAGTGCCATCGCTGGTTTAGCAAGAGTCGAGATAGCGTCCCCCCAAGCGCGGGCTGTTGCTGCCATCGGTTTTCTGTGTAGCCACGGTGTGATCAACGCGGCCAGTGCCAGGACCGTACCGGGAAGGTAGAGTGGCTGGACCCCCTGGGACAACTCGGTCGCAAGGATGCTCTCCCAGGTTAGTTCTACCGATTGGAGCCAACCGCGCAACGGCAGGACGTAAAGCCTGGTGATCACAAGGATGCTGGCAGCCACGATATAGGGCGACCAGGCTCGCAGGAGCCCGATTTCGCCATCGACGAGGTTGCGAAGTGCCCCACTGCTTGACCTTGACTCGTTGGTCTCTCTAGAGGTGGTTGTTCCCTCACTGGTCCACGTCGGTTCCCAGTCCTCAGTTGGAGCAAAGGTCCACACTGGTTCTCCGTCGAGCAAGAAGCCACGCCGGGCTGCTGGTACTACGATCGCTAGCGCCACAAGGCTGCCAAGAAGGCTCGGGAATTCTGGTCCGAGCAGCCAGGCCACCGCGAGGTACGGCACAACGAAGGCGACCGCAGAAAAAAGTGCGAAGGGCCAGATCGATAGCGCCGTGCGGGCAGAGCGGTCACGCCCGAACATGCGGCCGAGAACGGCCAGCAGCATAAACGGCACCAGTAACCCACAGATCGCGTGGACGGTAGCGGCGCGTGCCCCGATACCAGCGATGAACGCATCGTAGGTTACCGGCGATGCATCTACGACCGCCAACACCGAAGGCACGTTGAGTGCTTCTCCCATGCCGATGATTATCGGTGTGCCAACGGCGCCGAACGTTACAGCTGTGCTCTGGATAATCAGGGCCGAGGCGCAAGCCGCCAGCGGCGGAAACCCCAACGCGACGAGCAATGGGCCCGCGATGGCGGCGGGAGTGCCAAATCCTGCCGCCCCCTCCATGAACGACCCGAATAACCAGGCGACGATCAAAGCTTGCACTCGGGCGTCTGGCGAGATGTCATGGAAGCCGGTCCGGATGACCGCCATGCCACCGGTTTCCCTCAGCGTGTATAGCAGTGCTAATGCAGGGAGAATGATCCACAACAGTGTCAATGCGATCATCCCACCTTTCAAGGATGCCGCCATGACAACGATCGGGTCCATCTCCCATGCTGCGATCCCAGCCGCGACGACGACAACGTAAGCCAACGGCATCGCCCGTGTGGCTGGCCACCGACAGAGGACCAGAAGGGCGAACACCGCCAGTAAGGGTGCGAGCGCGGCAATAGTAAGCATCATCGTGGCTAGAACATATCACCCGATCGCGCAAAGTCTCACCTTGCTCCTGCGAACGCTATACTCATTGAATGCCTTGGACCGATGATTTTTCAAATGAGCTTGGTCGTCAGGTGCGCGGCCTCGTAGCCACCGATGAGATGACACGGTCGTTGTACAGCACCGACGCCAGTATTTATCAGTCGACGCCACTCGGAGTGGTTGTACCGGCCGACGACGATGATGTTCGTGCAACGGTTGAATTCGCGGCTCAATATGGGTTGCCTTTCCTTCCGCGGGGCGGTGGCACCAGCCTAGAGGGACAGACGGTCAACGAAGCGGTGGTTCTCGACTTGTCGGCAGGCATTAACAAGATTCTTGAGGTCAACCCCGAAGAACTCTGGGCTCGGGTCCAGCCGGGTGTTGTCCAAGAAAGCCTACGCGGCCACGTAGCCCAGTGGGGGCTAGATTTTGGGCCTGACACAGCAACCTCGGCGCGGGCCACTCTTGGCGGCATGATGGGGAATAACTCGGCAGGTTCCCACTCGATTGTCTACGGCAAGACCATTGACCATGTTCACGAGGTTCGCTGTCTACTTGCCGATGGGACTGAGACGGTGTTTGGGGAAATCGACGCTGCTGGATTGCAGGCGAAGCAGAAGCTTGATGGCATCGAGGGGCGTATCTATCGAACACTAGCAGCGGTTCTTGAGCGTTCCGGCGATGCGATCCGGGCTCGTTACCCGAAGGTTATGCGCCATGTATGTGGCTACAGCCTCGATTACTTTCTGCGTGGCAAACCGTTGAATATGGCTCATCTAATTGTCGGTTCGGAGGGGACGCTGGCGACCATCCTTGAGGCCAAGGTGGGTCTCGTGCATCGGCCGGCAGCGCGTGCTCTTCTGGTATCGCAATTTGATGACCTGGTTGTCTCTATGGAAGCTGCTCGACAGATTGTGCCTACTGGTCCGAGCGCAGTTGAATTGGTGGATGATTTAGTTATTCGCCAGGCGCGTAATCATCCGGAACTGTCTCGGCTGTGTGGTTTCGTACAAGGTGAGCCGGCCGCTGTACTTATCACTGAATACAGCGGCCAAGATGGTGGGGAGGTACTCGACAAGGTTAAGTTAATGCGCCAGCAACTGGAGCGTGAGGGGCTCGGATACGGCTTTCATTGCGCTACGACGCCGGAGGAGCAAAGCGACGTTTGGGAGGTTCGTAAGTCAGGGCTGACGCTCTTGATGTCTGTGCAGGGTGACGCCAAGCCAATAGCCTTCGTTGAGGACACTGCTGTTGATGTTGATCGACTACCGGAATATGTGCAAAGGCTGCAGCAGGTGGTCGCCGATCACGATACTTGGGCTGGTTTCTATGGCCATGCCTCGGTTGGTTGCCTTCACTTTCGACCGCTAATTAACTGCAAGGACTCCGGCGATATCCAAAAGCTTCGATCGATCGCTGAAGATATCCGTGACCTGGTGGTTGAATTCGATGGCTCGCTCTCAGGTGAGCATGGCGACGGCCGTACCCGCACCGAGTATCTGCCGGGTTTCTACGGCGAAGAGATCTACGGTGCCTTCCGCAATATCAAGACGGCTTTCGATCCGGATTGTCGACTCAACCCGGGCAACATCTGTGCCCCTTGGAGCGCAAAGGAGGCGTCCACACAGCTAGCCGAGCGAGCCGAGGGGGCAGCAGACCCTCCCGACACTAGTGACTATCTGATCGATACAAACCTTCGTTACGGCGCTGATTATCAGACAGTCGTCGCCGAGCGCTACTTGGACTGGTCACGCGAAGGGGGAATGGCAGCGCACATTGAAATGTGCAACGGCAACGGCTTTTGTCGGAAACTTGGTGCGGGCACGATGTGCCCCTCTTATCAGGCGACACGTCAGGAAAAGGATTGCACACGAGGGCGGGCCAATGCATTGCGCGCGGTGATTTCCGGTGATCTCCCAGCAGCGAAATTCACCAGCCACGACCTGTACGATGTTCTAGACCTTTGTCTGGAGTGCAAGGGCTGCAAAACCGAGTGCCCGAGCAACGTCGACATGGCAAAGCTCAAATACGAGTTCCTTGCGCAATACTACGATGCCCATGGGACACCGCGACGTGCGAAGTTCTTTGGCAACGTGGCAAGAACCAGCCGTTTGGGTTCGCGTTTTGCGCCAGTTTCCAACTGGGTCGCGAACTCAGCCCCGGCGCGTTGGTTGAACCAGCAAACACTCGGGATCTCGAGCCGCAGGCCGGTACCTCCGTTCGTGCGTCAAACATTCGAGTCTTGGTTCCACTCTCGCCCGCCGATCAATGGAGATGCCGTTCGAGGGGAAGTTGTGCTATTTCACGACACCTTCATGAACCACAATTACCCCGACGTGGGCCAGGCGGCGGTCAAGGTGTTAGAGGCAGCTGGCTACGAGATCGTTTTGGCGCCGAAAGTTTGCTGTGGGCGCCCGATGCTTTCAAACGGCCTCGCGTCAAAGGCCCGTCAGCATGCCCAGATCAACGTCGAACAACTGGCGGGCTTCGCGGAGCGGGGAGTCCCCATAATTGGTTGCGAGCCCTCTTGTCTCATGATGCTGCGTGAAGATTACCTCGATCTATTACCGGGCAATGAGAATGCGAAGCGAGTTGCAGAGCAATCTTTTCTAGTCGAGGAATTCCTCCTGCAGGCTGCTGACGAAGACGGCCGAGTTAATGGTAATAAAGGTGGTGTAGAACAGCATCCGTTGGGTCTGGAGTTACAGGAAACGCCCCGCCGCCTTATGGTTCACGGCCATTGCCACCAGAAGGCGGCTGTTGGCATGGTCCCGACCTTGGATGTGCTTGGCTGGGTGCCCGGTTACGAGCTCCAACCGATTGATTCCGGTTGCTGCGGTATGGCGGGATCGTTCGGTTACAAAGCGGAGCACTACGATGTTTCGATGGCAATTGGCGAGCGTGTTCTGTTTCCTGCCATGCGCGAGCATCCTGACGACGGCGTTGTCTTGTCGGGGATCTCATGTCGACAGCAGGTCCTTCATGGGACCGGTCGCGCTGGCCGTCACCCGGTGCAGTGGCTCGCGGACGCTCTTAGCGATAAGACTTAAGAAAGCATCTAGACACTGTGACCAGTGGCATATGGAAGGCAATAAAATATAGAGTCAGACTCCAGGGAAAGGGAAGGGGCCGAGAAAATGATTAATGAACAAAGAGACGACAGCACCGGGACCTTCAGCTACCGACATTTGGAGCGCATGGCTGGCTGGTTGTTGTTGGCGACAGGTCTGGTTGTGCTGATTGGTTACACCGGCTGGGAAATGGTCAACGAATTCTTCCTTAATCCCGAAGAATCGGTTGTGGCGGCGATCCGGCCAGATGGCACCGGAGGGTTCACAATGTACTCGACAATACCGGACATGGCCTACAGGCTCGGTATTGGTGCGGTGCTCGCTGGATTTGTGGTGCTACTGGTTTCCGTCGGCCGTGAGAGTTTGACCAAGTACCGCACAGAACGCTATCGAGAGGTGCAACGATGATGATTACCACGACCCCCGGCAATATTGCTGGCCACCGAATTGTTAAAACCCACGGGTTGGTGCGCGGTAACACATTGCGTGCGCGGCATGTTGGCCGAGACATCATGGCAGGTTTGCGTTCCATGGTGGGTGGTGAGATCACCGACTACACCAAGATGCTCGCCGAGGCGCGGGAGCAGGCTCTCGATCGGATGGTCGAGGAAGCTAGCCAGATGGGGGCCAATGCGGTGATTGGCATCCAGTTCGCGACTGCATACGTGATGGCTAATGTCGCGGAAGTCCTTGTCTATGGTACGGCAGTGACGATTGAACCTGAGTAGAGTTTCTAGCAGCCTCTGGCGTAATGGCAACGTTCGCCGTGAGCCGCCCAAATTGTGAATCGAAGCTTCGAACCGAGGGCACCTATGCACACGTTGTTCTTGAGAATCTTAGCTTGCGCCCTTTTCTTGACTATCGTCGCTCTTCCGTCTGTTCAGGGAGCGGAGAAACGGGCGCAATCTGGCATCCCAACGCCGCAGTCTGTGTTGGGGCAATCGGTGGGTGCTGATTTTTTTCTGGCGACGTATGACGAGTCTCTCAAGTATTTTCAGGCGCTCGACGCTGCTAGCGATCGCGTAGAACTTCTCGAGGTCGGTGAGACAAGCTTTGGACTGCCTTGGCACATTGCACTGATTTCCTCAGCTGAGAACCTACGAAACATTGAGCGCTACCGCGAGATTGCGCAGAGACTTGCGCATCCCGAGGGCCTGACCGATGACGAGGCCCGACAGCTTGCCATTGAGGGCAAGGCGATCGTTCACATTGATGGAGGCTTGCATGCTACCGAGGTTGCCCACGCTCAGCACACCATTCAGCTTGGCTACGACCTGGTGACCGGCGATGACGACCCCGAGATTGCTGCAATTCTGGACAATGTCATTCTGATTTTATGGTTCTCGATCAACCCTGATGGCCAGAACATGGTCGCCAACTGGTATCGGCAGAACCTCGGTACGATCTACGAAACGTCAGGCACGCCGGGCCTCTACCAGAAGTACATCGGCCACGATAACAACCGCGATGGTTACATGATCAACATGATCGAGTCGCGGACGGTGACCCGGGTCATGCGTAAGTGGGAACCACAAATTCTCTACAACCACCACCAGTCGTCACCGTTTCCGACCCGCATCTGGATCCCACCGTTTGCCGAGCCGATTTCGACCTATGTCCACCCGCTAATGTGGCGTACCGTCAACATGCTCGGAATGTCGATGGCCCAGGCACTTGAGGAGCGTGGGCAAGTCGGGGCTACACATATGGGAACGGGCTTCGATAACTGGTATCCGGGTTTCCTTGACCACGCTAACAACTTCCACAACGTAGCTTCGTTTCTTACCGAAACAGCGGCCGCTGGTTGGGCGACACCGCGCTTGTATACGGTAAATGATTTTCCGGCAAATCGACGTGACCTGCGCCCCGAATCGTTGTACGCGAGCCCTTGGAAGGGCGGTTGGTGGCGTTTGCGGGATGCGGTCGAGTACATGCTGACGGCATCGTTTTCCGTGCTTGATTTCGCTTCTAAGTATAAGTACGACGTGCTCTACAATCGCTACCAAGCTGGCCGCGAAACTATTCAACAGTTCACTGACGAACCGCCGTACGCTTTCTTTGTGCCCCAAGATCAGAAAGATCCAGTAGCCGCTGTGGAGATGCTTCGACGTTTAGCGTACAACGGTATCGAGGTTCATCAGCTGACTACGACGGTAATGCACAATGGCATCGAGTACGGTGCTGGTACTTGGGTTATCCCAATGGACCAACCATTTGCTAACTACGTCCGGCAGCTATTCGCGATTCAAGAGTACCCAGACTTGCGCGAATTCCCGGAAGGACCACCCGACCAACCCTACGATGTAGCTGGTTGGACATTACCGTTCATGGTGGGTGTACACGTGATTGAAGCGGCGACTCCTCTTGACGCATCAACCCGGTTGGCAATGCAGCTAGTAGGAGGAACAGTGGTGACGTGGGACGCGGATATCGATGCTGCGCCCTTCGACAGCGCTCCGGGCGTCGGCTTTGATACGAATGAGATGGCTGCAGGGATCATGCCACCGCCCGGCCGGATGACCGGTTCGGGAGATGCGTTGGTTGTTGATGCGGCGCAGAATAACTCCTTCAGGGCCATCACCGCGGCGCTCGCCGCTGGTGGCCGGGTACAGTTCCTCCCCGGAATGTCTGGCGTTGACGGTGAAGGCGGTAAAAGCGGTCGCTACTTGATCAGTGGTATCGATGACGCCACCCTTCAACAGTGGGTTGAGGACTTCGCTTTGCAAGCGACGCGGAGCAGCACCGGTGGAGCCGATATTGGCAACCCCCGCATTGGCCTGTATCAGCCATGGGGTGGGAACATGGACGAGGGTTGGACTCGTTGGGTTGTTGAGATGTACGGCTTCGACTCCGTCACCATCCGGCCGGGTGACATCAAGGCTGGCAACCTGCGCGAGCGTTTCGACGTTATCGTGTTAGCTGACTTCGGAGCGCGCACACTGATCGAAGGCCGGGCCCCTGGGAGTGTGCCGGGACGCTATGCTGGTGGCATTGGCCGTGAGGGTGTCCGCATCATGGATGCGTTCGTACGCCAAGGCGGCACACTAGTGTGCATTAACAACAGCAGCATGTTCGCGATCGACGAGTTTCACCTGCCGGTGCGCAACGTAGTCGAAGACGTTGGCCGCTCCGAGTTCTCTCAGTCGGGTTCGATCCTTGAGCTCGAGATCGATGCCTACCATCCGTTAATGAGCGGCATGTCGACGGATTCCAAGATGTTCGTTGGCCGAGGGCCGGTCTTTACCGTCGAAGATGGTTTTGAAGGAACAGTGTTTGCCAAATACCCCGAGCAGGGTTCACCGTTGGTTTCTGGGTACATGCTTGGCGAGGAACACGTGCAGGGATACGCAGCAGGGGTCAATGTGCGCCACGGCGATGGGAATGTAGTCCTCCTCGGTTTTCGGCCGCAGTGGCGCGGGCAGACGTTCGCCACCTTCAAGATCCTTTTCAACGCGGCGCTGTTCCATGGCGAGATGGCAGCTGAAGCGCAAGGCTCGCCAGGTTTCTGGGAACCGCCCGAAGAAGTCGAAGACGAAGGCGGGGAAGAGTCCGAAAAGGGTAGCGGGCCCGGAGGCCGTGGTGGTCGGAGAGGGTCGCGCGGAGGGCGTTGAACTGCTGACTTTCACCACCTGTTCTTTGGTGCTGCGTCAGTGATCGGTGCCTTATTTGTCTTCAGAGGAGACGCTTGCTAGCTCGTTTTGGTGAAGAGTGCGGGAGCAGTCGAAGTCTCAAGTTTATCTTCTTCCCCATGCTGCTGTTTGCCCCCGAGCAAGCTTTTGAGCCCTCTTTGGATGTCGTCGTTGATCAGGTAAAGCGCCGGTACCAGAAGTAATATGAGGAAGGTCGAGCAGGACAGCCCCCATACGATCGCGTAGGCCATCGGCGATAGCCACGCTGATTGCTGGTCACTTACCAGCGTAAGTGGGAACACGCCAGCTATCGTTGAAAGCGATGTCAACATGATGGGCCGAAAGCGCCGTTTAGCACTGAGCGCCACAGCCTGAATCCGGTTAATTCCCTTGGCCCGCATCTCGTTAATGAAATGCACCAGTAGCAAGGAATCGTTGACAACGATACCTCCCAGGGCAATGACACCGAACAATGCCATGAAGGTTAACGGCTTTCCTATTATGAAGAAGCCGAACACCACTCCGATGAGACTCAGTGGTATGGCGAACAGGACGACGAGTGGTTGTGTGAAACTCTTGAAGATGGCCCCGAGGATCGAATACATCACCAAAATCGCGACGATGAATGCTTGAAATAAAGACGTTAGGCTCTCAGTGGTATCCGATGCTTCACCGCCGAAGGCTAGGTGGTATCCGGGGTAGCGTGAGCTGAGATCGGCGAATTGATTCTCGACCATGGTGTTTGCTTCGATTGACGTGACGATGTCGGCATCAACGTCGGCGATCACTGCAATCACCCGCTCTCGATCACTACGATCGATCTGTCCCAGCCCGGCACTTGTTGCCAGGGTGGCGACGTTACCGAAGGGCACCAAGTCTCCAGTCGGTGTAGGGATCCGCAGCGTGGCGATGTCATCGGCTGTGCGGCGATGCTCAGGCAAGTAACGCACACGGACATCAATATTTTCATCTTCTTCCTGGACGGTAGCGACGATGTTTCCGTCTGTAGCAGTGCGAATAGTTTGGCCGATACTATCTACGGACAAGCCGAACACAGAAGCACGGGCTTCATTCACCTGGACCTGAACCTCGTCCTTGCCAGCAGTGAAGCTATCGGTGATGTCGTAGACACCATTTACACCGCGCAGGTAACCTTGAATCTCAGCACTGATTTCACGTAAAACATCGATGTCTTCACCGAGGATCTGGACGTAGATCGCATCGCCCACTGGTGGCCCGCCCACGATCTTACTTAACTCGATACTTTCGGCGCCAACGACAGTGTTCTGGATCTTTGTGCGCAATTCACGAAAGATGTCATTCCCCGCTCGCGTCCGATTTGCCGAGTCAGGTATCTTGGTCCTGACTTGGGCGACGTAGAGACCGTCCTCGCGTCGGCCCCGGCCGGCCCGCTCTGTGTATCCGATAGTACTCACTGTACTTTCGACTTCATTGGGGGGAAACGCCAAGATGACACTTTCAACCTGGCGTACGAGCCGTTCTGTGTCCTCCAGAGAATTGGACGGCGGCCCTTTGATTTCAATGGTGAATTCCAACGCATCACTGTCGTCGAAGAAAACGAAGCGCATCTGACTGGCGATGGCACCAGCAGCGATGGCCATGGCGATGGTAAGCGCGAACGTCAGGTAACGGTAGCGAACTGCGTTACCGAGAACCCGGCCGTACCGTCGCCGTGTCTTCCGGAACCACAAGGGGTTTCGCCGGGCCTCTTTGGCGTCCGCGGCAGGCCGACAGAAATCGGCAATGTGTGACGGTAAAATTACAAGTGATTCGATCAACGAGGCCAGCAGACACGAAATCGCAACAATAGGGACGATTTTCAGAAATTGGCCCATGACGCCCGCCGTTAGAAGTAGTGGCGTGAAAGCGGCGATGGTGGTGGAGACTCCCGCAATCACCGGGATGGTGACCTGCCGAGTACCTGTAACGGCCGCTTTTTCCGGCTCTAAGCCGCGCTGCATATAGCGATAGGCATTTTCAGCGATAATAATTGCGTCGTCGACCAGGATTCCTAGTATGAGAATAAACGCGAACATCGACAGAATGTTCAATGAGCCGCCACTCAGGTAGAGCATGATTAGTCCGCCCGAGATCGCCAAAGGTAGGCCGAATGCGGTCATCGCGGCGACACGTGGGTTAAGAAACATGTTGAGCACTAGCAACACAAGTGCCAGCCCCCAAATGCCGCTTTGGTACATTGCGCGTAACCGGTTCCGGATATCAACGCTGCTGTCGTTTAGCAGCACGAAATTAATTTCCTCGGGTACCGATTTGGTCATATCGGCGACTATCGCGCGGACATCGTTGACGATTCCGATGGTGTCACCATTCTCTTGTTTGATGACACGGAGGTTAATGGCCTGTTGTCCGTTGGCGTGTGCCAGGGTTACGGCTTCCTCGAACGTGTCACTTACTCTGCCAAGGTCCGCGACGCGAATGTATTGGCCACCGTCGTCCATGCGGACAGCTACCGATTCAACACGGCTTACTTCCGAAGTAGTTCCGCTGGTACGCAATAGAACCTCTCCGCGCTCGGTCTGTAAGGAACCAGCTGGTACGTTGACGAGCCGTTGTCGCAATCGGGCAAGCACTAGGTCAAGAGAGACGTTTAATCCGTATAGCCGGTTGGGATCGATCTCGACCCAAATCTCCCGCTCACGCAGGCCGGTGGCTGTCACCGATGAGACACCGTCGATTCGTTCAAGCTGACGCTTGAGCGTCTTGGCGATCTCACGACGTTCTCGTTCGGGCGCTGTTCCCGCAACCGCGACGTCGATGACCGGAAAGTTAAGTTCGAATTCTTGGACGACAGTCTCTTCGGCGTTGTCCGGAAGCGTGGCGATGCGGTTGATTGCGGATTCGACATCCTGCGCTGCAACCGTGATGTTGTCGATGTACTCCTCAAATTCAATGATGACTACCGATAGGCCTTCACTGGTTGTCGAGCGTATTTCCTTTACATCGGAGACTTCGGCGACAGCGTTCTCGATGGGAATAGTGACGAGCTGTTCGAGTTCCGCCGGTGACACCCCATGGTACGGGGTGACTACTGAGACCAGCTTCATGGTAAAGATGGGGAAGACCTCTCGGCGGGTTCCACTAAATGCAAATATCCCGCCGACGATCAACAACACCATTAGGATGTTGACGGGGACGCGGTTATCTACTGACCAGCGGCCGACACTCTTCATTGTTGACTAGTGACTAGAACCTCGTTGCCGGAGACCAGCTGCGTTTGCCCGACGACGACGACTGAGTCACCTAATTGCAGGACGGTGTCCTTCTCCGAAGACCCACTGACGGTGGAACCGCGCGGGACGACGCCTGCTCGACCATTCTGGAACGCGATGATGTCTAGATCGACGCGGAGTGCCAAACGGTCACGAATGATGAAAACGTGGGGATCCTGGTCCGGCATCAAAACAGCAGCGGCGGGAACTGTTGGGATGGCTTCGAGATGGGTGTGCGGAATCTCAACATTCACTACCATCCCGCCGAGAAAGCGTGGTTCGTCGCGGTTGTCGACCTGGATTCGAACCAGGTAGGTGCCCGTTGATGGATCAGCACGTTCGGTAATGCCATCGATATGGCCATTGGCGACGAACCTGGACTGATTGGTACTTTGAACGAATGCATTCGTGGCCTTGCGAACGAAGAAGACTTCGTCTTCGGTGAGGCCTACCTCAACGGCGATCCTATCTAGATCAGCGAGTACGAGAAGGGCCCGGTCACCAGCCACGAGGGCACCGGGATCGACGTGACGCTCGACGATGCTACCTGTGAAAGGCGCCACGATTTGGGTGTCGTCGAGTTTGTCTTGGGCGCGTTCGAGCCCAGCTTCGGCGTTTCTTAGGTCGGCTTCAGCAGCCCGCTTCGTTGCCAGCGCGGCCTCATACTCGTGCTCCGAGATCGCCCCACGGGCTCGGAGCGTCTCCGTCCTATTAAGTGTAGCTGCGCTCTCTTCGAAACGAGCCTGTGCCCGCAGTTGGGTGGCCTCAGCCTCCCGAAACGCGATTTCGTAGTCGTCGGCCTCGATACTCGCAAGCAAATCTCCGGCCGCGACCCGTGCCCCAATATCAACGTGAACTTCTTCGACGCGGCCACTAACCTCGGAGGCCAGCGACACTTCCCGCCAGGGTGAAACACGGCCGACCACCTCAACCGATAGGTCGAACGGTTGCAACCCCACTTCCGAGACAACCACTCGGGGCACCGTGGTTTCCGCGCGCTCCGCCACGATGGCGTCCTGAGGCGGGCGAAAAAACACGAATGCCACGGCCATCAGACTCAGGGCCGCGAGTGTGATGAAGACTTGGCCTAGCCGCATTGTCCGCTGTTTGGTGGGAAGGTCACTTCAAGAACACTCCGAAGTCGCACGGAAGGCGAAACTACAACACAGTCAAAGGGAGTATGAAGAATTGTACGGGAACAGTGAGTGAGTTGCAGCCCTTATAAGCAGGGTAGGAAGTTCTAGCGTCCTTCCCAAGTTGTGACGACAGTCTAATTAGATTTCCGAAATCTCCGCCTCCCAGCTGATCTTTACCGAATTGCCTAGACTCTGGGCGGTTGGGCACTTCGATTGGTGTGTTTCGAGTGCCCGGTCGACGGTTTCACGAGCATTGACCGGAATGCATAGCTGATAGGTGATGTGTATTTCGGTCAACGTCGGGATTTTGTCGATGATTTCGTTGATGCCCGCCACCTGAGCAGAGACATGTTTTGGCTCTAACGATACTTGACGCACCTCCAGTGCGCCGTTAAGTGTGCCAAGCATTCAGCCACCGGTGGCGGCAACGATGTAATCCACTGGAAGGGGCAGGTCGGGTGCCTCCGTGAGACGATAGTGCTCCTTAACTGGGCCGTGGACACCGAAGTCGAGCGCTGGGCCGACAGCGATATTGGCTCGTCTGTGTAGCCCATCAACCTTCATAACGGTCGCGATAGCTGTGTAGAAAGGCTCGCTCATTATTGTCCTTTCGATAAGGTGAAATTAATCGGGATTCTGCGTTGTCTGTGTCCCGCTCCGGTACTGGGGCGGTACTGTTCGGGTAGTGTTACATGAGCTGAAATTGGCGTCGATTGGAGTTCTTTGGGAGGATTCGGATTATGGGCCGTTTGCGCGTCATCGTTGTTGCTGTCGTATCTGCCTTCGCTGCTGTCCTTTTCATCGCTGGTTTGACCGCCGGTGGTCAGATGGGGATACCTACGCCGGCGGAGTACTTCGGCGTTGAGATTGGTGATCCCGGCGTTCTGATTAAGCACGGCAAGATCCTCCAGTACTACCAGAATCTCGAGAGGCTTACCGACCGCGTAAAGATCAACTTCATCGGCGAGAGCACGGAAGGGCGGCCATTTTATTACGCCATCGTGACTTCGCCCGAGAATCATGCCCGCCTCGACGAGCTAATGGAGATGAACGACAAGCTCTACGATCCGCGCGGCGTGTCGGATGAGGAGGCCCAGCGGATCATTCGGGATGGCAAGACCTTCGTAATCACCAACCATCAGATCCATTCGACCGAGGTGGGCGCGTCGCAGGGTGCCATCCTACTGGCGCACCGGCTTGCCTCGGGGAACGATCACGAGGTCCAGCGCATCCTTGACGAGGTAGTACTCATCCACGTACCCGTACACAACCCTGACGGCCAAGAGATGGTCTACGACTGGCTCGCGGAGCATCGAGGCACGCCCTACGAGAACAGCGCACCACCGTTTCTCTATCAGAAGTACACCGGCCACGACAACAACCGGGACTGGTACATGTTCTCCCAGGTGGAGACGCAGCTCTCCATCCAAATGCAGAACGAGTTCCATCCGCAGTTCACCCTCCATCAGCACCAAATGGGATCGAATGGCAGCCGTATCTTTGTGCCGCCGTTTGAGGATCCCTGGGAGCCTGGGGTCGACCCGGCCTTGATCGCATCGAACAATCTCATCGGTACATTCATGGGCCAACACCTGACCGCAAAGGGCTACGTTGGGGTGGAGTGGAAGGAGCGCTACGATAGCTGGACGCCGGCGCGTGCCTACGCGCACTATCACGGCGGCTCGCGCATTCTTACTGAGGTGGCATCCTCCCGCTACGCGGACGATTTGGAAATCCCCACCGAGCTCATTGGCGAGGACTATAAGCGCGCTCGCTGGAACTTCCCCATGCCGTGGCCGGGGGGCACCTGGACGTTCAAAGAGGTTGTCGATTATCACTATCAGTCGTCAGTGGCAGCGATGCTCGCTGCCGCTGATCTCGGCGAACAGCTACGGCGTGGGATGTACGTTGCTCAGCAACGGTCGGTTGAACCGCCCGAAGGTTCGCCGTTTGCCTTTGTTTTTCCCCTTGAGCAAGTCGATCCGCCAACGGCGCACGAGCTGTTCCAAGTGCTGGAAATGGCTGATGTGGAGATAGAGAAGTCGACAGCCGACTTCATCGCCGGCGGGCGTAAATACGTGGCCGGCAGCCACGTCGTGCTCTTCGCGCAGCCGGCTGGCCGCTTTGCTAAGACCTTGCTCGAACGCCAGGACTACCCACAGATCTATCTCTATGAGGGCGGGCCGCTTGATCCACCATACGATGTTACAGCGCATACGCTGCCGCTATTGATGAACGTAGCCGTGGACTTCATTGACGAGCCGTTCGACGCTGATCTGGCTGCTGTCGAGAAAGTTTCGCCGCCGACAGGCGCAGTGGTAACTGGAGGTGCCGACGATACGGACGTTACGGCGCCGACCACATACATTCTCGATGCGCGTGTAAATCGCAGCTATTCCGTGGCAGCAGAGATTTGGGACGAGGGACTAATGCGTGCCACCGAGAGTTTCGAAGCAGCCGGCCGTACTTGGCCGGCGGGTACATTCGTGGTGCCAGGTTCAGGATCGGTTCCCGGGACTCTCGAGACCGGCCGAGAGATGGAGGAATTAGCCAAGCGCTTCGGCATTGAGATTGTCGCCGCAGTCGAACCTGTCGAGGCACCATTAGCGTTGGTGGAACAGCCTCGTATTGCTATCTACCAGAGCTATTCGCCGAGCATGCCAGAGGGCTGGTTTCGTTGGGCGTTGGATCATTACGAGATCCCCTTTGACATCCTCCACTACGATGACATCGAATCCAGCGTGCTGGAGCGCTACAGTGTGCTGTTCCTACCACCTGGCGGCAGTTCACCGCGACAGATGGTTGAGGGCCGTGGTGCCAGCGATGGCCGTGGTGGCGGGCCGGTGCCTCCCGAATACGCTGGTGGCATCGGTGACGACGGCGTGCTGGCGATTCAGGATTTCGTCGAAGAGGGAGGGGTGTTGTTCACCTGGTCGAATGCTTGGACCTTCCTGGCTGAGTACATGGATGTCGATGTTGAAGCCGTCAACCGCGGGTTACCGCAAACCGAGTTCAACATCCCAGGTTCGATCCTTCGAGTCGACGTAGACACGGACAATCCCCTCGGATACGGCCTCCCGAAAGAGACGGCGATCTTCTTTCGCAACGACGATGCGTGGTCGCCCGAGACGCCAGGTTCGAACGTCGTTGCCCTCTACCCCTCCGAGGATCTCCTTTTGAGCGGCTGGATCCAGGGCGAGCAATACCTGGTTAATCAGGCCGCCATGCTGGAGATCCCACGAGGCAAGGGCCGCATGGTGATGGCTGGCTTTTACCCAGAGTACCGTGCCCAAGCGCACCTGACTTACAAGATGATGTTCAATGCCATCTTCTACCCGCGTGGTGAGGCGAGCCGCTGACCCGTCCCACTGAGTTTGAGATCGGGCAAGCTTAGAAAACCATAGGTTCGGTTACCTGACATGCTTAGATGTTTACACGTAAAAACTTTTCAGCATTGTTTCCCATCTTTGGCCCGAAACCGATGCCTTATCTGACGGCCCATGTTCTGGATCGTGTTAACGAGTGGTTTGTACGCACCCGTCTTTCAGGACGCATGTCGTCGCACTGCGGGACCTCGATGGTTGAACACATGAAGGGACTGGGAGAAGCGATTCATCCGTCACCTCAGATACTTGGAGGGTTTGAACCTGAACAGGTATCCAAACTGCTTTGGAAGACGTCGTCGCCTTGGCCCGGGGCCGACGGAAACAACAAAACCTGGTACGCGGAACGATTCGTGCCGCGGTCGAGGACTTCTTCTAGCGATTTTGACCAAACACTCACGACAGGCGGTAAAGAGCAGTCCCCGGCCCTCATTTTGCTACATGGGTGGTTGATCGATCGCCCGCAGCTGCCGATCTACCGGTCGTGGGCCCGCCATGCAGCGAGGCGAGGCATCGAGGTTTGGATGCCGTTTCTCCCATTCCACATGCAGCGGTCTGAACCGGGAGAGATTTCGGGCCAGAGGGCACTTTCGCCGAACCTCGTGGGCAACTTGGACATGGTGCGCCAGGGGGTTGCCGAGGCGCGATTGCTCGCCCGCTGGCTTCGAGGCCGGACTTCCCGTGTTGGGATCTGGGGGATGAGTCTGGGTGGCTTGGTGGCGGCGTTGACCACGACGCTCGATGACGATTGGGACGCTGTTGCCTTATGGGCGCCTGTAGCTGAACCTGACGAAGTGCTTTTCAACAGTGGCTTGGTCAAGTTTCTGCGTGAGGCCGTCATTCAAAGTGGGGTCTCAAAAGACGACTTCGCTGCTCCCGAGATTGCCTCGATGATGCCTAATCGTTCCGACACCAAGATAGATCCCTCTAAGATGTTGGTTGTTGCTGGCGACTACGACCAGGTGGTTTCACCGAGCTCAGTGGAACGGTTAAGCCGCCGCTGGGGTATTGAAGTCCACTGGGTGAGGCACGGCCACATTAGCCTGATGCTGTCACGGGCTCCGGTGCGGTATACGGCGAACTTCCTCGAACACACTCTTTTCGCGTAACTGGATCTTGTAGGTTGCCCGAGCTTCCCGAGGTAGAGACAGTACGCCGTGGCCTACGACCGCTCGAGGGTGCGACGCTGGAACGGATCATCGTGCGCAAGTGTCAGCTTCGTCGCCGAGTAAGTGTCGCTGCTCTCCACAATCTTGCTGGAGGTGTTGTCGCACCTTTGGGCCGCCGAGCCAAGTATCTGCTGATACCAATGGTCAATGGCGGAGGCATGATTATTCACCTCGGAATGAGCGGCCGGTTGTTTATGGCGAATCCTGGGGATGCGTTGGACCCGCATGATCATCTCTCATGGTGGCTCAAGCAACGCGGAGCGACAATAGAATTGCGGTTTCGTGATCCGCGCCGTTTTGGGTCGGTCACTGTGTTACAGCAGGGAGATCTTCGTAAGCATCCACTGCTTGCGAATCTTGGGCCAGAGCCATTGGGTAACGAGTTTACTGCTGACTACGCATTCGCAAGATCCAAACGATCTCGCCGACCCATTAAAAATGCGTTGATGGATGCTCGTTTCGTCGTTGGTATCGGCAATATCTACGCTAGCGAAGCGTTATGGCGTGCCCAGATCAATCCGAAAACGGCTGTTTGTCGAATCTCGAGACGGCGCTGGGGGAAGTTAGTATGGGCAGTCCAAGATGTCCTCGGCCGGGCGGTTTCTGATGGCGGCACGACGCTAAATGACTTCTATGGTGCTAGCGGTGATCCAGGCTACTTCCAGACCCGACTAAGAGCCTACGGCCAACGAGGAGAGCCATGCCATCGGTGCGGTTCGCTGATACGACGAATCAGTCAAGCCGGCCGAGCAACCTACTATTGCGTATCTTGCCAGCATTGAGAAGCACATACGATGTGATGCTATCGTCGTGTCACAGCTTAGCAACAATCGGGCCGATTGTTTCACATGCGTTCCCGTACCTCTTTCTCAATTGTGAGGTTCTCTGGGAACTCGCCTGTGGAAAGCTTTGAATAGATCATCTCTTCGTTAATCATGATCTCGAAACGACCGCCATCAGAGGGCAATAGCGTTAACTCTTCTATATTTTGCTTGAATTGTCTTACGAGATGGTCCGCCAAACTGACGGCCTGAGCCTCGTAGTTTCAAGCGGCGCAATATTGGATGCTGATTCGCATTCTTATCCTCCGGTCTGGCAGACTTCAATCGATTGGACGGATGTTGTATAGCGGACCGTCAAGTTAGATGAGAACAGATAGAATTATAGCTATGCTCTTGATCACCTGCCTGTCATCGTACTGGGGTCGCTCTGTTGCCTATTTGCGTATCGCTTACTTTGCCATGCTTGCTCTGTTGTTGGTGGGTCTGGCGTGCGGCGGATATTCGGGCCCTCCCCCCATTGACGAGGCTCGCGAAGGTCTGAGGCCTGAGTACCACATCCTCTACGAAGGAGAGGAGGGTAAGACAGTTCTCGAACTTCTGGAAGCCACCGCTGAGTCAGTAGTTACAAAGGGACAGGGGGACGAGCTGCTTGTTACCACGATCAATAGTATTGAGGGTGGTCTCGAAGGGCGTTACTGGCTTTACTACCTCAACGGAGAAGCGGGGTTGATCTCTGCTAGCCGTATGAACACTGTCGAGGGAGACTCAGTCGAATGGCTGTTTGTCCGTTGAAGCGTTGAACCGGCGGCTCACCTCAGCGGACTTATTGCTGGTCGCGACCTGCATCTTCTGGGGAACTAACTTCGTTGTCATCAAGTCAGCGCTGGCCGACTTTCATCCTCTGGCATTTACTGGATTGCGGTTTGCGATCGGTGCCACGCTGTTACTTTGGTTGCAGTGGTGGCGTGAGGGGCTGCATGTATTACGCCCTATGCTGCCTCAGCTTATCGTCCTTGGCTTAATTGGCAATGTTGCCTACCAGCCGCTGTTCGTCTACGGCCTCGCACAGACCGAAGCCTCACAGGCCAGCATGTTTGTCGCGACCACACCCCTCTGGATTCTCATCCTGGCAAGATTCACCGGTCACGACAAGTTCAGTGGAAGGGTAATCGCCGGGGTAGTGATGGGTTTGGTGGGGGTAATTCTGTTGCTCTGGGAGAGCGTTAATGGCGTTGGATCAGAGGAAAGATTTTGGGCAGGAAACCTTCTGTTATTAGGTGCGACGGTTAGTTGGGCAATTTATACGGTCTATTCACAGCCACTGCTCCTGAAGCTACGGCCGCTTGCTCTCACTTCAGCCACGATGGCAGCTGGGGCACTCCCATTGGTTTTAGTTGGCTTGCCTGAAATAGTCTCAATACGTGTCAATGAGGTGAGCTTCGCAAGCTGGCTTGGTTTGCTCTATTCGTCTCTCTTGGCGTTGGTGTTCGGCTATTTTTTTTGGGCTTATGCAATACAGGCCATTGGCTCGACGCGTACATCCTTATACGTGAACTTGGTTCCGGTTATCGCCACAGTTAGTGCTTGGGTTTGGTTGGATGAACGACTGTCACCCCTCCAATTGTTGGGAGCGATTGCGGTAATTACTGGAATCATTTTGAGTCGCCGTCTAAATTTACATTCTGAATAGTAACTTGGCTTGATGACAAGATGCCCTGTTCCACAAGTTGAAAGGGAAGTGTCGGATATTGTCGAGCCCGGCATGGAGCACTGTAAGAACTGCTTGGAAGTCTCCCTATTGATTCAGGAGCAGAAACGTTGCCGACAGTCACTCTCTGGTCGCGCTATTGTGACGGCACTAGCAGCGCTTTACACAGAGTGAATGACAGTTAAGGAGGGTCGCCATGGGATGGTTCGACAACGAGCAAGATCAGCACAAATCGAACGCCATGGTGCCGCAGCCGGAACCTCGGCGCCGGGCAGCCACAGCAGCGTCTCCCGAATCTGGATCAACGATGGGGCGTCAGATCCAAGTTGATGGCACCATTGTTTGTGAAGAAGACCTGACCATCCTTGGGCGTGTTGATGGCAACATCCACGCCCAGGGCACACTGGTGATCGCCAAGGAAGCTGATGTGCACGCCACGATCGATGGCCAACGGGTCCTTGTGAACGGCAAGGTTGACGGGGATGTACATGGTTCTGAGCGTGTGGTACTTGGGCAGACAGCTCGGCTAATGGGCAACATCGAGGCCACAACACTTGAGATTAAAGAGGGTGCTTATTTCAATGGAAATGTAGAAATGCATCTGCCAAAGTCTGGTACCTCCCCGGGGGAGGCATCTTCTGGCCAGGATGAAACAGATAAGAGTCCCACTGACGATGTCGAAACCTCCAGCCTGAAGTCAGTAGGGGATTCTTCCGCCGATGAAACCTCTGCTACCCAAGAGCAGTCAACATCCTGACGGTCGGACCGGGATCGGATAGTTTGGAATGGCCAGGCAAGCAACGAGTCACATAGGCAGCACTGCTCCCGAGCAAGCGAAATACGCTTCGACCTTATTCAGCAAGTTCTGTAGCGACATCAAGGCCATGGAGGGAACGGCACCGCTTTTGGATCTAGGGCCCAGCACAACAAGAAACGTGATGTATTGGCTCCGCGAAGCTCATCCGGTCAGCGCGTTTGACATTATGGTTCATGAAATGGCTGACCAGGTCAGCTTGGACTATGAGGACTGTGCTTTTGGGGGTGTGCTGGGTTGGACGGTCCTTTCGCATCTGGGGCCAAGGCAGGCAAGGCAACTGATGCGGGAGATTGGCCGTGTTCTGCGACCTCGGGGCTGTCTGTTTGCGATATTTGATGGCGACGGGCGTAGGAACCTAGGCGCCCAGCGGTATCAAATCATTGATGCGAAGAACCTAGAGTTCGAGCCGATTGAAGGGCGAAGGGCTCCGCGTCCTGTCCTAACCCGTGAGGTTGAGACACTTTTCCAGCCATTCAGGGAGACCCGGATCATGGTCATGCGACATGGGTCGCGTGAGGTACTCGGGAAGCAACCCTAAAAGATCTTTGAGTGCAATCGGGGTCGTAACATGGCTGAGGCAGCAGGCACAACTCTCCCCGGCGCGGTACGAATGACAATCTTTTCCTTTCGATGGCCTTGGTTTTTTAGTGAGACCATTGCCCAACGGGCCTGCAGCGCGCAGGTAAGCCCCAGGCAGTGGACTGTCCACCTGCCCTATCGATGATGCTAAATCAATGGATGACGCTGAGCGTCACTCAACTCGTAACGATCGAACACAGCCACGCGAATCCCAGAAGGCGATAGGTCAAGAAACAGACAAATCTCCTCGAACCACGGGCTGTTGAAGAAATTCTCAGGGGCCTCAAGCTCGTAGATGCGATGCAGCTTCTCACGCTCGCTCGCGGTCAGAGCTCGCTGGCCACGCTTCTGTGAAGAGTAGGCCACGTCTTTAATGGCCTTTTGAATGACGGCGACCCATAGGCTTCGACAAGCTTCATTGTCCTTGTCTTTGCCGTCGAACAGCTTGAAAGGGACTACCGTCCCTTGTACAACGCCAGACGAATTGTCTGCCATCCGAGCCTCCCTCCGGTTGGCGAGGCCATCATTTTATCAAAGGCCTTGACCAAGTCTATCCCTCCGGCCATGAAGTTGGCTGTTGTTGGGTAAGATTGATCTTTAATTACTCTCGCTTAACCAAGTTGTTAGACAGAGGAGATTCGGTCCATGCCATTGAGTGGCTTGCGTGTCATCGATCTAACTCGAATCTTGGCCGGCCCGTTTGCCACCATGATGTTGGGTGACATGGGCGCCGAAGTTTTGAAAATCGAACGACCAGGAAGTGGTGATGATGCTCGTAACTGGGGCCCCCCGTTCATCGATGGGATTAGCACGTACTTTCTTTCGGTCAACCGAAACAAACGTAGTGTGACCCTCGACCTCAAATCAGAAATTGGTAAAAGTGTACTTTGGGAGCTCATCGAGACAGCTGATGTCGTGATCTCCAATTTTCGTGTTGGGGTAATGGATTCCTTGGGGTTTTCCTTTGAAGAAGTTGCCGAACGCGCCCCGCGCTGTGTGTATGGCCTGATCAATGGCTATGGCCAATCGGGGGAGCGCGCCCAAAGGCCGTCATTTGATGTCGTCGTGCAAGCTGAGTCTGGTCTTATGGACCTGACTGGCTACGCCGATGGGAAGCCTACAAAGGTTGGAGTCTCGATTGCCGATGAGATCGCCGGCCTTTACATGGTTCAAGGGATTCTTCTGGCGTTGCTTGAGCGGCAACAAACAGAACGAGGGCAACTCGTGGAGGTAGCCTTACACGACGCGTTATTGTCGATGTTCACCTTTCAAGCTCAGCGTTACTTGTCGGCCGGATTACAGCCGCAGCGTATGGGCAATCGTCACCCCAGCATTGTTCCTTATGAGACGTTTGAAGCTGCCGACGGTACGATTGTTGTAGCCGTTGGCAATGAGGGAATTTGGGAGCGCTTTTGCACTGTGCTTGGTGTTCAGCACCTCCTTGGGAACGAGAGATTTACCCGAAATCCGGACCGGGTTGCCAACCGTGAACAACTGGAAAAGGAGTTGGCACCAGTGTTTCTTGGGCACCCGGTTGCTTACTGGGAGGAGCAATTGAGTGCCTCTGGAGTACCTTGCGGACGCGTCCGCACTTTGAACGAGGCGATTGAGAGCGAACGTCGTACTGGTCGAGACATGGTGGTTGAGATCGACGGTCTTGAGTTGCTCGGCGTACCAATCAAACTCTCTCGCTCACCTGCGCAAGTGAAAGGCAGACCGCCGCAACTCGGCGAGCATACAGAGGCAGTACTTACTTCGTTGGGTCATACTGTTGAAGAGATTGCGGAGTGGCGCGACGCGGGAGTAATTTAACTCGCCATGTTGAAAACCCGAGCGCTGGCGGGATTGGAGGTGGCAAGATGAACTACAGAAAGGCCAGTGTTCTGATCGCCTCATTGCTTTTCGCCACAACCTTGATTCACGCTCCTCTGCACGCGAGTTTCCAGCAGTCTGCCTTCGTCGAGTCAGAGCTCCTGGTTCGTTTGACGATGGAGCTTCCAGTCGAGATAGAAGTCATGTTTGATGCCTGGACGACCGCCGACCAATTCGTTCAGTGGTTTCCCGGCTGGGCCGAAATGACGGTTACCGAGGGCGGTGAATACCGCTTTGGGTGGGACGGCTGGGAAGAAGAGTGGGCAGGTAGCTACATAGAGGTGGATCGTCCGACGAAGCTGGTTTTTACCTGGTTTCCGCCGGCCGCTGTGTTCCCCATTGGTGCCTATGAAACAACGGTCACGCTGTCCTTTGAGGATCTACAAGGCACCACTCGGATGACCCTGGAACACAGTGGCTTCCAGGCCGGGCCGGAGATGGAGAGCCATAAGGAGGCTTGGAGTGGCTATCTTTACAACCTCCGGGCTTATCTCCTGCAGCGCTAATCTGACCTGAGCGATGGACATTCTGAAGCGTTACCTCTTTTTGTATACACGTCACCGGGGACCCTATTTCCTGGGGGGCGTCTTTCTGATTGCTACCAATGCCATTGCTTTAGCGATTCCCCGGGTCTTTGGCTGGGCCATTGATGACCTTGAGGCCGGAGCGACTCGCGGACTCATCTTCTCCTACGCAGGCGCCATTGTTGTGTTAGCGGTTTTCCAAACGGTAATGCGAGTCGGGTCACGCATCTTTGTTTTGAGTGTCTCTCGCCGGATCGATTATGAGATGAAGGGGATGCTGCACAAGCGGCTGATTCATCTCGCCCCATCTTTTTTCGCGGCGACGAATACTGGCGACTTGATGTCCCGTATGACGAACGATGTCATGTTGGTGCGCGCCCTTGGCGGTCCTGGCGTGCTGTATTTTTTCAATGCCTTCGTCATGTATGCGCTTGGACTTGCCTATATGGTCTCGATTAGCTGGCGCCTAACACTTGTTGTTTTCCTGCCGCTGCCGATCGTGGCCGTGCTCGTCCGAATTCTCGTGCATAGGGTGCGCGACTACGTTACTAGAGCGCGCATCGCTTTGAGTGATCTCAACACAATCGTTCAGGAGAATCTCTCCGGTGTGATGGTGGTTAAGTCGTTTGCTCTTGAGGAAGCGCAAAACCTCAGGTTTGAGAATCAATCAGCAACCTACATGGATTTCGGTCTCCGCGAAGCCTGGACACGCGCCCAGATGATCCCTGTGGTCGGTCTCGGTGGTGGCTTGGCCGCGGTCGTTGTCATTGGTTTCGGTGGGCGCATGGTTTCAGCAGGGGACCTTTCGATTGGTGACTTGGTTGCGGTTATGAGCTATGTGGGAGTCATGGTCATGCCCACAGTGGCTCTGGGTTGGATTCTGAGCTTGGTGCAACGTGGTGCGGCAGCTCTTGAACGGCTCGATGAGGTTCTTGTGGCACCGGTTACCATCAGCTCCCCAGATTCAGCGCGGCCAATTGACGATGGACCGCTCTCGGTGGTGATCAAAGGTCTCAACTTTCGTTACGACGATCACCTAAGAAATTATGGTGGCATTCTGAAGCTTGACGAAACTTTTGAGAGCAGTCGTCGGCATGCACTGCATGAAATTGATTTTGTTGCAAAAGAAGGTGGCTATGTTGCCATCGTTGGCAGGGTCGGATCTGGGAAAAGCACGCTCTTAAAAGCTATTCAGCATCTCATCGAGGTGCCAGAAGGATCTGTGTTCCTGGGCGGTGTTGACGCGGTAGAGGTTGAACTCGACGAACTGCGGCAAAGAGTCGGGTTCGTGCCGCAGGACGACTTTCTTTTTTCGACGACCGTATTTGACAACATCGCCTACGGACAGCCCGATGCTACCCGGTGCGAGGTTGACGCAGCAGCGCAAATTGCAGGCCTTTTGGTTGATTTGGAATGCCTTCCAGATGGGCTCGACACGGCCGTCGGCGAACGCGGTGCGACGCTTTCCGGTGGACAGCGGCAGAGGGTAGCAGTGGCCCGCGCCATCCTCATCGATTCTCCCATCCTGTTGCTGGATAATGCTTTGTCGAACGTCGACGCAGAGACCGAGCGCAAGATCTTGGACGGCCTACGGGCTAATACTGCAAGTAATGCAGGGCGGACTTTGGTGGTGGTGAGTAACCGTATTGGAGCCATCCAGGATGCGGACCACATATACGTTATGGACGAAGGTCGCGTCGTTAATCACGGGTCGCACGCCCAGCTAATTCAGCACCCTGGATTGTACGCCAACATGTTCGAACAACAGCAGTTAAGCGCCGAGCTGGAGCAATTTTAGAATGCCTAAGGGACGCGACCTTACTGTTTTGCGCCGCCTCGTGCCGTTTATTCGGGTACATAGAAGCGTTGTGGTTGCTTCGGCTTTGTTATTGCCGGCACTGGCTGCGAGCCAGTTGGTGCAGCCTTACTTGATTCGTGTTGCAATCGACGGCTACCTGGCGCCGGCGTCCAGGGGGGTCCCGGGTGCACTCTCCGGTTTGACCGGGCTGGTCTCGTTGTTTGTCGCGGTGCTGTTCGGCGAGATGGTCATCCGGTTTGCTCAGATTTATCTGATGCAACTCGCTGGGCAACGCATAATGCACGACCTTCGCTGCACCGTGTTTCGCCATGTGCAGCGATTGTCGATGTCATTTTTCGATCGTTATCCTGTTGGACAAACTATGACTCGTGTCACCAGCGACGTTGAAGCATTGAACGATCTAGTTTCTCAGGGGATCGTTTCGATCGCTCGTGACTTAACCATGGTGGCTGGCATCATCGGGGTGATGCTGTGGGTCGACTGGCGTTTGACACTCGCATCGTTCGTCGTCGTACCCTTATTACTTGGCATTCTAGCGTTCCTACGTACTCGCCTACGAGATGCTTACGATCGTGTGCGCAGTTTGGTGGCTAGGCAGAATGCTTTTTTGCAAGAAACTATCTCTGGGATAGAGGTCGTGCAGGCTTTTGTCCAGGAGCGCCGCAACCAAAAAGATTTCGCTAGGGTGAGAGGCGACATCCTAGAGATCGAGTTACACAGCGTCCGTCTGTCATCCTGGCTATCGGCATTGGTACAGGCTGCGACCACTGTGTCAACGGCGTTGGTACTGTCGTACGGTGGCTTCGGAATCATCGAATCGACAGTGACGTTGGGCATCCTGGTGCAGTTCATGATGTACCTGCAGCGTTTTTACCAACCGCTCGAAGACCTTTCCGACAAGTACGACACGTTGCAACGTGCTGCCGCAGCTACCACTAAAATCTTTGGACTTCTCGACGTTGAACCCGAGGTCCGTGAGGCGTCCAACATGGTACCGATGCCCCATTTCCGGGATCGTATCGAGTTCAAGTCGGTGACTTTCGCCTATCCATCTGTTTCCGAGGCTGCTGCCGCCGCTAAGCTTGATGAAGCTAACATTGCGATCTCGACTGCTGCACCAGTCCTCGAAAACTTTAATTTGACAATTCATAAGGGCGAGAAAGTCGCGATTGTCGGCGCAACAGGGTCAGGCAAGTCAACAGTGATCAAACTGTTGCTCCGCCATTACGATGTCCAGAGGGGATCGATCACCGTTGACGGCATCGATATCCGGGGAATGGATCAGCAGTCATTGCGGCGAGCGTTTGGGACGGTTCCGCAAGATGTGTTCATGTTCACTGATACGATCGTTGCCAATGTTGGACTAGGGGTCTTCGACCGCGAATCGGTCAAAGATGCTGCCCGTGTTGTCGAGGCCGACCGCTTCATTACGACGCTTCCCGACAGTTACGATACGCGCCTCGGTGAACGTGGTGCGAACCTGTCTTTCGGTGAACGGCAGTTGTTGGCGTTCGCACGTGCACTCGCTGGTGGTCCTGCGGTTCTGGTTCTCGATGAAGCCACCTCAAGCGTTGATTCAGAGACCGAAGCTCAGATACAGCGTGCTCTCGACAGGTTGATCGAAGATCGTACGGCGGTGATTATTGCCCACCGACTGTCGACGATTCGTAACGTGGACCGTATCGTCGTGTTGCACCATGGTGTAATCCGAGAAGTTGGTACTCATCGTGAACTACTCCATCTTGATGGAATCTACGCTCGCCTTCACCGCCTGCAGCTCCAAGAGATGGTGGGAGCCGACGGGGTTACCTGATGGTCTGTATTGCGCCGGTTGGGTGCTCGATGCCCCAGCAATTCCTGAGCTTGCGAGGTTGGGCACGTTGACTTGGCGGAAGGGTTCGGGTGCCTTTACGACGGGCGGTTTGACTCTTTGCAGATGGACACGCAAGCTTGGCGTGACCCGATGGAAACTAAACTAAGTCTGATTCTTCAGGGGAGCTTTCATGTCCACTAACGTGCCCCCAGTAGCACAGGACCTCGACACTCTGTGCGTCAATACTATTCGTACGCTGGCGGCGGATGCCGTACAAGAAGCCAACTCGGGCCATCCTGGGATGCCGATGGGTGCGGCGCCGATGGCCTACGCACTGTGGATGCGCTTCCTGCGGTTTAATCCAGAGGACCCTGCGTGGCCGAATCGTGACCGTTTCGTGCTTTCGGCTGGCCATGGATCAATGCTTTTATACGCCTTGTTGCACCTCACTGGCCACGACTTGTCGCTCCGGGACATCAAACAATTTCGGCAGTGGGGGAGTGTCACACCGGGGCATCCCGAGTTTGGCCACACTCCGGGTGTCGAGACGACCACTGGGCCGCTAGGCCAGGGATTTGGCAATGCTGTTGGGATGGCACTCGCTGAGGCTCGTTTGGGAGCCGAGTTCAATCGCCCTGGCCACGAAATTATTGACCATCGAACTTACGTCATCGCTAGCGATGGCGACATAATGGAAGGTGTCCAGTCGGAGGCAGCGTCGATCGCTGGCCATCTGGGACTTCACAAGCTCACGGTTCTCTACGACGACAACTTGATAACTATCGATGGTTCCACCGATCTCACCTTCAGTGAAGATGTTGAGAAGCGCTATGAATCCTATGGCTGGCACGTGCAGTTTGTTGAGGATGGTAATGACGTCGCTGCGTTGATCGACGCCCTGGCTTTAACCGAAGCTGAAGACGACCGACCGTCATTGATTAGAGTGCGCACTAACATTGGCTATGGCAGCCCAAACCGACAGGACACGTCGAAGTCCCACGGTGAACCGCTGGGCGAAGAAGAAGTTCGACTGACAAAGGCCAATCTCGATTGGCCAGCCAACGCTAGGTTTGAGATACCAGCCGAGGTGGCCGCTCATTTCAGGGCGGCGGGTGGGCGCGGCGGTTCTTTGCAGAAGCAATGGCAGGAACTGTGGGACTCGTATCGCCTTACCCACAAGTCAGAAGCTGATGAATTAAAGCGTCGACTCGATGGTCGCCTCGCTGATGGTTGGGATGAAGATCTGCCCCTGTTTGTTGCCGAGGATGATCCGATTGCGACGCGAGCCGCCTCGGGGAAAGCGCTTAATGCTCTTGCCGTCCGGTTACCGGAATTGATGGGAGGGTCGGCTGACCTGGCAGGTTCCAACAAGACTGACATTGTCGGTGAAGCGGACTTCAACAACGGAGTCTACGATGCCCGCAATATCCGGTTCGGGGTCCGCGAACATGGCATGGGAGCAATTCTCAATGGTATGGCACTGCACCGTGGTTTTATCCCGTACGGTGGTACGTTCCTGATCTTTTCAGATTACATGCGTCCTTCGATTCGGCTAGCGGCGCTCATGGGGCAGCGGGTCATTTACGTGTACACGCATGACAGCATAGCGGTTGGAGAAGACGGGCCGACGCACCAGCCGATTGAGCATCTGGCCTCGTTGCGAGCCTTGCCAGGCTTAGTGGTCATACGGCCGGCCGATGCTAATGAGACAAGCGAGGCCTGGCGGGTGGCTGTGCAGTGCCCGGACGTTCCTACAGCTTTAGTACTGACGCGTCAAAAGCTTCCTATTTTGTCGAGCATCGTTGAAGACATTGCTACTGCAACCAATCTTGCCCAAGGCGCCTATATCTTGGCCGACAATCGATCTGGTGAGCCAGATATCATCTTGCTGGGATCCGGGTCAGAGGTCCATATTGTGCTCCAAGTGTGGCAACGGCTGATTGCTTCGGGCATCAGTGCTCGTGTTGTCTCGATGCCGTCGTGGGAACTGTTCGAGCAACAGGATGAGTCTTATCGCGATAAGGTACTTCCGCCGAATGTCGAGAAACGGTTGGCAGTTGAGGCTGGTTCATCTTTTGGCTGGAGTCGCTACATCGGTCTTTCTGGGGAAGTAATCAGCATTGATCGTTACGGCGCTTCTGCTCCTGGGGGGACCAATATGGAGAAGTTTGGGTTTACTCCGGATAATGTCGAGAAGCGTGCCCGCGCGCTCCTAGCGACCTGATTGCGACATTGCTCTCCCGACAACGGTGGGCTGATGGATGACAATTCTTTGTGGGGTCTGCGTGGGCGCGGCCAAGGTGTTTGGTTATGTGGCCTGCGGCGGTTGCTGACTGAAGCCGATTCACTTGCAGGGCTCGCGGTTTCGTATGGAATAAGCGGGATCGAGACCGATCTTTTAATGCTGGCTGGAGCGGTTGAACGTGGGCCCGAGTACCATGATTCACTCGTCAGTTGGGCCAATGGCGTATCGGTTGCAAGACCGGTTGAAGCACTTTTGATCGAAGAGGCATCGATCGGGGCACGTTTGCTTGCCCCTGTCTATGAGGAAACCGAGGGTCGCGATGGATACGTCAGTGTTGACGTTGACCCTTCCCTGGCCAACGATGTCGAAGAGATGTCGATGGCGATTCGACGGCTGCATTCGGCAATTGACGAGCCTAACGTTATCCCACGGTTGCCACCCACGAAGTCAGGGTGTGCGGTGTTTGAGGCCTTTACCGCAGAGGGGTTCAGTGTACACGTGGGCCCAATTTTCTCAGTGGCTTCGGCTGAGCGTGTTACCGAAGCGTTTGCCCGCGGTGCGCTACGACTTCCGAAGGAGATCGAGAAAGCACGTCGTTTGGCGTCAGTGGTTTCGTTTGGTCTGGCATCTCTGGATGAGGCCATTGACGAGCTTCTAAAAGGATGGATTCGCACTGCCGATCGGGACGTGAGTGGTGCCGAATCACTGCTTGGCAGCGTGGCAACGGCGATCGCCAAGGTGGCGTGTCGGCACCAGCGCGACCTGCTGTTCCAGAAACTTCCTGGTAGTTTGCGTGAATCGGGCCCGCGTTCACTGCGGTTGATGTGGACTGACTTGGCTACCGGCGATCCTCGTCGCCATCGACTCCGGTACATTCACCGGCTTATTGGCCCCGACACAATTGCGGCGATGCCGCTTGGTTTGATGCGTGATTGCGCTTGTGCTCCCTTGGCTGAATCGGCTCTTGGGCAGCGTGTTGATGAAGCAGAAGAAATTCTTGAAGAGGTCGAGAGCCTTGGGATCGATCTCGATGCGATTGGTTCCGAACTCCAAGAGCGATACATCGCACGCCGCAGGCTGCAATACGGTGAGCTTGACAACGTTATCTTGGCGGCGACTGAGGATAACGTTGGGGGCAAAAGACAAGCAGATGAAGTAGCCGGTATCGTTGCGCCGTTGTCCACTTCGGAACTGGAAGTCCCTTCTGCACTCATAGAAGCTAAGAACATCGACGATCAGCTCCCGACCCGGCTATGGCTCAAGGATAGCTCGTTGTGGAGTGAGGATCCGACTGCCCAGGATTTCATCCGTAACCGGCTTGGCTGGCTCGACCTTGTCGAGTCGACACCGTCAGCAAGCGCTTCCAGCCGTGAATTTGTCAAACGAATGGACGATGGCGATGTGGACCAGGTCATTTTGCTAGGAATGGGTGGCAGCAGTTTGTGTGCAGAGGTTTGTCGTCAGGTATTCGCCGTCGAAGATGTTTGGATTGTGGACAGCACGATTCCGACGACCGTTGCTGCCGTTGCGGCCAGCGTTGATCTGGGGCGCACCTTGGTAATCGTTGCTAGCAAGTCGGGTACGACAATCGAGTTGCAGGGGCTACTCGATTTTTTCCACGCGCGCTGCACGCGAATGTTCGATCGACCTGGTCAGCGGTTTGTCGCGATTACCGACCCCGGCACACCGCTTGAGCAGATTGCCTATGAGCGAGGCTTTCGGTCCTTGTGGCTTGCTCCAACCGATGTTGGCGGGCGCTTTTCGGCGCTTTCGGTGTTTGGCATCTTGCCAATGGAGCTAATGGCAATCGACTCGGTGGCGGTCTGGACCTCGGCTCGGCGCATGGCCGCGAGCTGTGCCGCTGGTACTAGTACCCCTGACAACCCGGGAACTCGCCTTGGGGCAGCGCTCTTCAATGCCTATGAAGCAGGCCGCGACAAAGTGACCTTTGTATGCTCGCCTTCACTTACGGCTTTTGGTATGTGGGCTGAACAGTTGATCGCGGAAAGCACCGGCAAGGAGGGTGTTGGGTTGGTTCCGATCGTTGGCGAGCCGGTCGGGGAAGCTGACCAATATGGAGATGACCGAATTTTTGTGGCCCTGGAACTCGCTGGTGAAGATGACTCCGGACGTGACATATGGCTCGATGCCTTGCGCCAAGAAGGACACCCTGTGATGAAGTTTGTCCTGGATAATCGGTACCAAATCGGCGCCGAATTCATCCGCTGGCAGATTGCTGTGGCTAGTGCAGGTTTCTTGATGGGGGTCAACCCGTTTGACCAGCCGGATGTTCAAGGGAGCAAGAATCGAACGAAGGCGATTCTTGACTCCTACAAGGCTGGAACTGGTATGCCGGATCGGGCGCCGATTGCGATGGGCTCTGGATGGGTTGTATTCGCGGATTTGGAGCGTGACAAGGAGCTTGCGAGCCAACAGAATGGTGACGGGTTGGAGAGCTGGCTGAGCGCTCACTTAGGCCGCGCTCAGGTTCCAGACTATGTTGCTCTACAGGCTTTTGTTGCCTGTGAGCCGCGGACCCTTAGCGCCTTTCAGGAAATTAGGCGGTTGCTGTGTGAGCGGCGCGGTGTTGCTACGACTCTGGGCTGGGGACCGGCGTTTCTACACTCGACTGGTCAGCTTCACAAAGGTGGTCCGGACAACGGCATTTTTTTACAGATCACAGCTGATGACAGCGAAGATATCGAGATTCCGGGTGCTGGCTACTCCTTCGGGCGGTTGGTGAGGGCGCAATCATTGGGGGATCTAGCGGCCCTGGAGGAACGTGGGCGTAGGGTTCTTCGCGTCCACCTTCGCGATGTGGCCAGCGGTGCTGAGGCTCTTCTAGAAGCTGCTGATCGAGGCCTTGCCTAGAATGTTGCGTTTAGTATTCTAGCTGTCGGTGGGTGGTGTTACCCGGATCTTCGAAGCAGCACGAAACCCCAGGCTGACAGGGTTTCCACCGAGTGGTCGGACCTCCACTGTGTCGGCGCGCTCGTCACGAGCTACAACCTCGACTAGCACTCCAGGCAAGAGACCATAACTCTCCAGCAGTCGCAGAAAATCGCTAGTCTGGTCGGTGACCTGTGCCAACATGAGCGACGGTCCAACCGGGCATGTGACCAGGTTAGCGTAATCCGCGGTCGCTACTTCACCTCCTGCGGTTGGGATCGGATCGCCATGCGGGTCTACTTCGGGTCCTCCAAGCATTGTGTCAATGCGTCTGAGTAGGCGCTCGGATACAGCATGCTCCAGTAGCTCCGCCTCACTGTGGACCTCGCTCCAATCCATGCCCATGACTTCGACGAGGAACAGTTCGACCAGCCTGTGACGGCGTAGCACGTGAGAGGCGAGTTTCTCACCGGCAGGGGTTAGGCAGACACCGCTGTAGGGTTCATATTCGACGAGGCCTGCTTCGGCCAAGGTCTTGACCATAGCGGTGGCAGTGCCGGGTGCGACCTCGAGTGCCGAGGCAACCTGACCAGTAGGAACCAGTGAGCCTGGGGACGTCAGCTGCGCCTGATAAATCTGTTTTAAATAGTCTTCGACGGTGCTCGTAGCCATAGCATTTTATTGGAAAGACAGGATTCTACACTTCCTTGACGGGTAACTCTGCAACTTCTGTGGTCTCGTCCGTTTTCGCAAACTCCCGAGGGGTTATGTTATAGGCGCTTGTCTTGGACTGTGATTGCGCCTTGCTTGTTTGTCTGGATCGGAGGCACATGCACAAATGCTACAAGGGGAAGGCGTATCGATCACCGTATCTTCGATGAGAGCTGCCTAAATCGTAATTCAAAAAAACAAATCGTTGTATAAGTGGCGTAGCAGATGATTCAACAACCGGATGTTTGCGATGATAGGCTGGGGCAGCGATGAGCTGGAAGAACGATTTTGACCTTGGCGGTACCACATACCTTAATGGGGCTAACCACGGCCCCTTGCCACGGGTTGCAATCGATGCTGCCAACGAGGCGCTTGAATGGAAGCGTGACCCTTCGTTGATCGACGATAGTATCTATTTCACCTTGCCCAACCGGGTGCGGCGAGCGGCTGCACCCTTCTTCAACTGCCATCCTGAGGATTTGGCAGTAACCACCGGCGCCTCTGCTGGAATGTCATTACTTGCTGGAGGGCTTGAGTGGAAACCGAAAGACCACGTTGTAATCCCTGCCGGAGAGTTCCCAGCCGTTTACCTTCCGTGGGTTGCGCTCCGTTCGTCTGGAGTCGAGGTCACCGTATTGCCAACCGATGGTGGGTTGACAACTGGGCAGATCGTTGAAGCGTTACGTTCCACTACCCGGGTGGTTGCTGTAGGGCACGTCAACTTCGCAACTGGGCACCGTCTTGATGTCGAGGCCATTGGCCGAATTTGTCGGGATCGTGGGATCGCGTTTGTCATCGACGCGACCCAATCAGTTGGTTCTGTGCCTTTCGACGTGCGCACTGCTGGAGCCTCTGTAGTGGCAGCAGCAGCCTATAAATGGATGCTATCACCCTACGGGACAGGGGTTTTCTATGTCGACCCGGAATGGGTCAATCGACTTCGAGTTCCAGTCGTCAACTGGGCAACAGTCAATGGGTCTGAGGACTTCAACAAGATGACGGAACTGGACATCGACTTTCGCGCCGGCGCGACGCGCTGGGATGCACCAGAGACCGCATCGTTTCTCAACTGCAACCCGATGGCTGCTGCACTTGAGTTTCTCGGGCAGATCGGTGTTGAACAGGTTTTCGATTACACCCGATCCTTAATAGACCGCCTCGTCGACGGTTTGCCCACGGGTTTCCGTGTTGAGAGCTCTCTGACGGATGAACACCGGTCTTCGATCTGCCGTCTCGTTGGCGACGACCAGGAACTCACGCGGGCTGCTTACCAGCGATGCCTTCAGGCGCATATCTCAGTCAGCATGCGCGAGAGTGGGCTCCGTGTATCACCTGGTGTGTGGAACTCTGAAGGAGATATTGACCGTTTGCTTCAGCAACTTAATAGTCAATGAATGGGCCAAATTCGTGGACACGGGCTGGAGGCAGATTCCTCAGCACTAGCATCGAGTTCCGGCCGCACCTCGTTAGCCATTGTGATTTCTCTGACTGAGCTTCACGCAACCGCGTTCGGAGGACTCCTTGTGCGAAAGCTCTCCGGAGTGCCGGAAAGAAGACGTATTCGAAAAGTGTCGCCGTTCCTTGCCCAGTTACAGCAGCGAGCATGGGCTCAAGGATCGCATTGATGGTAGCTGCATCGAAATTGTTGAGTGGTGCGCTGCAGATGGCGAAATCGAACCGGTCCCCTTTTGTCAATTCTTGTGCGGGAGCGTGGTGGATACGGATTTGCTCGGCAACTGGTGCCAGGACCTCGTCCTGTTGAATGGCGCCAACCAGGTATCCGACAAACTCTTCGTTGATCTCGTAACAGTCAAGTTCGTCCTGTGGCCCCATGCAGGTGCAGATAGCACGGGTGATAGCACCAGTACCGGGACCGATTTCCAGGATACGAACTGGGGTAATAGCATCAGTAATGCGGAATCGTCGTAACGGTTCTGCCATAGCTTCCGCGAGGTACCGGGATGATGGCTGTATGCCCCCCGTTTCTTCAAAATTACCGCGCACTTGGGAAAAAAAAGCGAAACGTTCGGAGATGTTCATATCGAAATAGCCTATCTTGAGCGATACTCGATAGCAGCCTGGCCCTTTAGGGCTATTGACTTTTGATGTTGTGAGCGAGATAAGGGATCACGGAGAGGTTCTGTTTCACAGGAGGGGTGGGAAACCTGGATGGTAAAGCGAAAGGCTACACGAAAAAAGAAACCCGAATCTTCGCGCAAGAAAACGAAGAAGGGTGTAACTAGACAAAAAAGGGTGGAAACGACACGAAGTGTTTCGCCATCGGGTAGTAAAGCAGCGAAGAAGAAGGCTGTTAAGAAGAAGCCATCGAAAAAGAAAGTTGCCAAGGTGTTGACATCCGGCAAAAAAGCCAAAAAAAGGGCAAGGGCAAGGGCAAGGGCGAGGGCGAGGGCTAGGTCGAAGGAGCCTGGTTTGCCACTCAAAGAAGTACGAGCGCGCCTTGGCCTGATCGCTCCTCAACTCACGGAGTTGAGCTGGCTCGATGGTATCTACATCTATGGGGAAGAATTGCTGAAGGAACCTCGACTTCAACGCATCAACTTCATTATTGTCTATCGAGGCTTGCGGAGTGCATCGCGTTTGGGCGCCGCTGAGGCCGAACTTCGCATGCTGATCACCGCGGTCCTTCCTGTAGAATTCAATTTGAGCACGGGCACTTCGGTGATAGGCCGGCTCTTGGCTGAAGGGAACCCTGCAGTGCAGGCTCACCTTGGCTACTCTGAGCCAATTTTCGACCGGAATAACTGACCCCTCAGATGAGCTCGGTTCCTGTAAGCCCGAGGAGGGTATTCGGTGTCGAGTTCAGTGGCGCGTGTGACGCGGGGAGACACATCTGGATTTGCCGGGCCCACCCAGGCACGAATGGGATTCGTGTCGAAAGTATTGACCCACTTAGGGAGCTGCCCGGAGGAGTCATTGAACGGGAAGCTGCGTTGCCGGCACTGGTGCAAAAGGTAACCGAATCGTCACGTTCCGCATGGGGATTCAATTTTCCCTTCGGTCTACCCAAAGCGATTCTCGATGTGCTTGCTCCCGGTGTTTCGGGTCATGCGGACCAGCTTCGAGTGATGGTTAGTTTGGGTAAGGCTGGCAAGTTGCTCGAGCAATGCAAGGGGATATCGTCTAGCGCCGAGCTTCGTCGGAGGACCGACGATGAAGCATCGACGCCGTTTTCTCCTTACAATCAACGTGCCTATAAGCAGACCTTCCATGGCCTTACTGAAGTTTTGGGGCCGCTACGTTCCCGGCCAGAGGTGGCTGTATTGCCGTTCGATGCACTTCCGCAAACTGAGCGACAGAATGGTGATCGACTCCCCTTCAACCGTGTCGCATCAGCTGATATGCCACACATCTACGTCATGGAGGTGTGTCCAGCATCAGTACTGGCCAAGCTTGGTTACCCCACACATGGCTACAGAGGCCGGAGCGAATCAGAGTCTGAAGCACGACGGGGAATGTTACGCCGACTGATCAAAGACGGCTTGATGCGGCCGATGACGCGTGCTCAAAAGGGCCGTGTGATCGAAAATGAGCACGGTGCTGCACTCGACTCGATCTTCGCGGCGGTGGGCGCTTGGCGAGGCACCAGAGACTATGACCATGCAGCCTTGCGAGCCGACCCCATGTACGGGCTCGAGGGCTTTGTGTACACCTGAAGTGAATCCTCGACTGCATACTCAAATAATGGGCTCGGGGCGCCCGATCGTGATTCAGGCACCAGCCTGGGGGCCAAGCAGCGATTACCTTCGGTTGACGCTTGCTCCATTGCTCGAAAATTTCCAGGTGATTACATTCGACCCGCGTAACGTGGGGCGATCACAGATTGTAGGAGAAGATGACGCGCAGGCTACCGAGAAGCTGGTCGATGATCTTGAAGCGTTACGTGCAGAACTCGGACTCAAGCGCTTCGTATTAATCGGTCATTCCCACGGAGGCTTTATTTCGATGGGCTACGCAGTGCGGCATGGTCAATACCTTGACGCGTTGGTCTTGCTCAACACGACACTGAGACACGATATTGGTACCGAAGAAGCGGAAATTATCTTAAGTGCCCTGGAAGCAGAACCTGCACGTTGTGACGCCGTTGCCCTGTTTCGTGAAACCGGTGGCAGATTGGGTACCGTTCAAAACGATCTCGACCTTGCTCAGAAAATGCGACGACTCTTGCCAGCATACTTCTACGATATGGAAGCAATGCGCCGGTTTAGTACGCTCGCAAGATCGGCGCGACCACCTTCCTCAGAGGCATTGGCTCGTGTTCCCAAGGATTTGGAACCATGGGTTGAAGATGGGTTGCCTGGTGTTGATGTTCCGACTCTTGTCATCACTGGCGCGCACGATGCTGCAACGCCGCCCCCCGCTGGCCGGTACATCACCGATCTAATTCGGGGGGCACGGTTGGAAATCTTTGGGAGCTCTGGACATCATCCATGGGTCGAGCAGCCAGCATTGTTCCGGCGAACCCTGCAGGCGTTTCTTGCTGGACTCGATATTGATTCCGGTAGTCGAGTTTAAAGACCCGTCGATACACTCTGTGAGTCGATGTAGGATAGTGATATGAGCGAAACAATCGAAAAAAGCCAAACCGAACGCATCAACGAAAAGCATCAGAAACACATCTTCAACGCGGTTTTCAACTACTACGAAACACCGCTTCCTTTGCAACGGGGAAGGGGCGTTCATCTTTATGATTTCGATGGTCGCGAATATCTGGATTTTTTCGCTGGCATCGTTACGGTCAACGTAGGCCATTGTCACCCGAAGGTCACTGCGGCTATCCAAGACCAGGCGGCAACCTTGGCCCACACGTCGACGCTATATCCGACAGCACCGATCGTTGAGTTGGCGGAAAAGCTTGCCGAGATTACTCCTGGTGATCTTAATCGGACCTTTTTCACGACCAGTGGGACCGAAGCAAACGAAACTGCAGTGTTACTCGCGCAGCTCGCAACCGGGTCACAGACCATTGTTGCCTTGCGCCATTCGTATAGCGGCCGTTCGTCGGTGGCACGGTCACTGTCGGGCCAAGCGCCCTGGAAGATGCAACCTAACCAAATCGCCTCTATCGTCCATGCACCCGCGCCATATTGTTACCGCTGCCCGTTCAAGCTCACGTATCCTGAATGTGGCGTTGCCTGTGCGGAAGACCTTGAAGAGCTAATTGTCACTTCGACGCCAGGTGTTGTTGCTGGTTTTCTTGCCGAAACAATCCTCGGTGCGGGTGGCTTCATTGTTCCGCCTAAGGAGTACTTCCCGATCGCTGTTGACATCATTCGCCGGCATGGTGGGCTGTTTATTGCTGACGAAGTACAGACGGGCTTTGGGCGTACCGGTGGCGCCTGGTTCGGAATTGAACATACTGGTGTTGAGCCTGACATCATCACTATGGCGAAGGGCATTGCAAACGGCGCGCCTCTTGGTGCCACGATCACGCGTGATGATCTGGCCGACAGGTTTAACCCTGGGCTAAGCATATCGACGTTTGGCGGAAGCCCCTTGGCCTCGGCAGCTTCATATGCATCGATCTCGGTGATCGAAGAGGAAGGCCTTCTCGATAACGCCGCTCAGGTTGGCACCCACTTGAGCCAGCGGCTCAATGAGTTAAAGGAGCGTTTCCAGGTAATAGGTGACGTTCGTGGTATGGGCCTAATGCAAGCGATCGAGCTAGTCAAGAACCGTGAAACTAAGGAGCCCGCGCCTGACGTTGCAGTACAGCTCATGGAAGAGACGAAGGCGCGGAGCCTATTGGTTGGCAAGGGAGGTCTCTACGGTAACGTTCTTCGTATCGGGCCGCCTCTGAATATCACGACAGACCAAATTGACCAGGGCGTCGATGCGCTGATCGCTAGCTTCGAGGCCCTCGAATAGGCTTCTCGCGCGATTATAGAAGCATTTATTGCCATGACGAGAATTTCCCTAGAACGGCAAGTTCGGGAAGTTGGATTTAGGACACTGGAGAGGCTAGTTGCGGGGTATGGAATGGGTATTCGGGAGAGAAATAAAACTGAGGTGTAACTTTGGAGTTACAAGGTCTCGTCTGGTCGGACGACCAACCGAATATACAGCCATAGAACTAAAACGATTACGAATGGGCTTCCGACGATGAGCCAGATTGGATTGACCAGAATCCCGAACAACAAGGTAATCACTCCAGCTACCAGCACCAGGCCCACGGTCCATGGAGGGTGCGGGAAGGAATTCGGAGCCGGTTTATCTGCGTTATCCTGATCGTTCCCTGGAACTTGTGTACTGAGCCGCGCCACTGGACGCGTTGCCGCCGGCCCGTTGAACCAATTCCCGATCATAGGATTACCTTATGAATATTCATGGCGCGGGATTCTAGCAGGGTTAAAGCATGAGTCCGATGCGGTCCGACACATCGTAAACAGCTATTTCCGGTCAGTTACGTACTTCTGAAAAAAGATGCTCGAGATCTGGCACAATCCACGTTGTTCAAAAAGCCGGGAAACCTTGGCAATCATCAAGGAGGCTGGTGCTGAGGTCAGGGTTCGTCTTTATATAAATGATGTGCCTTCCATGACTGAACTCGAGCGGGTATTACAAGCTCTGGAAGTGGACCCGGCTGCCTTGGTGCGCATTGGAGAACCGGCTGCCAAAGATCTCAAATTGAAATCTCGAGAGCTAAGTCGCTTGGAATGGCTGAAAGTTCTGATAGCGAACCCGATCCTTATCGAGCGCCCTATCGTGATTCGTGACGATGGCCGCGCTATCGTCGGTCGACCACCTGAAAATGTGCACGATCTCCTCTGACAGTATTCGTGGGCCATCGAGATCCTAGGTCGTCATCCCATGCTTTTCGGTGTTGGCTGATCGTGGCCCTTGATTGTATGCGGGCAGTATGGAGCCTCAAGTCGTGCAATCTCCTCTTCGGAAAGTTTGACATCGAGAGCCGCGCAGGCGGCTTCAATGTGCTCAACCTTCGTCGAACCAATGATCGGTGATGTGACACCGGGCATGGACAAGATCCAGGCGAGTGCCAATGCTGCTGGTGCTTCACCACGTTCAGCGGCAAATTCGAGGAGGTTGTCGACGACAGCGAAGTCCTCCTCAAGAAAGTACCAATCCTGAGCAAAAGGGTCGTTGTTGGAGCGTCGCGTTGGTCCCTTTTCGTCTCGCGACCGATTTCCAGTGAGAAAGCCTCTTGCTAACGGGCTCCACGGGATTAAGCCGACACCCTGGTCGAGGCACAATGGAATCATTTCGCGCTCTTCCTCGCGATAGACGAGGTTGTAGTGGTTTTGCATCGAAACGAATTTATGCCAACCGTTCTCGCCGGCCTTGTATAGGGCTTTGGAAAATTGCCACGCTGCCATGCTGCTTGCTCCTAAGTACCGTACTTTGCCGGCACGGACCAACGAATCGAGAGCTTCAAGTGTCTCTTCGATTGGTGTCGACTCGTCCCAGCGGTGTATCTGATACAAATCGATATGGTCGAGACCGAGGCGTCGGAGCGAATCGTCGCAGGCCGCTAGGATATGTTTGCGTGACAGCCCCCCGACGTTGTGAGGGCGATCCTGACTATACTGGGCCATTCCTTCTGGGGTGAGGGGAAAGAACACTTTGGTTGCGAGAACGTATTCGTCTCGCGGTGCCAGCTCCCGTAGTAGCTTTCCTGTGACTTTTTCGCTGACACCGTTGGAATACATGTCTGCTGTATCAAAGAAATTGATCCCGGCCTCGATGGCGGTCCGGAAGTGCGGTCGCGCCTCTTCTTCATCGAGGATCCAAGGGCGCCAATTCGAATCGCCATAGGACATGCACCCAAGGCAGATGCGCGAGACTTCGAGTCCCGTTTTCCCAAGTTTTTTGTAGTCCATCTGTTTGGTTCCTGGTGAAAACTGGTAAAGGTACTAGTGCGATGTGCAGACAATCTATCTGCTGACGACAGTCTCGAGATCCTACCCTGTAAGGTTGCTTAAGGTGGGTGGGGCTCCATTGTGGTCGGTTACACTCGAGTTCAGAGGCGTTGGCCTGGCCTTGGTGAAACAGGTCCACTGTAAGCTGACTAGAAGCCCACCATTCAAGATAGCCGAGTGACCGGCCCAATCTTGTGGGACCACGTTCATGGGTTTATAAGCCGACCGCCACGACTCCGAGCGTATCCAATCAACAATTCAACGCTACGGTTGTAGCTCAAGATACCTCCCGGCACCCGATTCGTTCTTAAATAGGCATTGTTCATCGAGCGGGTCGTGCGACTCGCATGCCCCTCGAACTGTTGCCAATATGCATTCGCGGCCCGGATGTCGCGTTGTACGCCGGGTAACCGCTGGCGCACAAGCTCCCGGGCATGGTCAGTGTCGTAACCTGATAGTGCTGACAGAAGCTGACGTTGAGCGAAAACATATGCTGAATAGCGAGGGTATGAATCGTCCGAAAGTGAGGCCGCAAGGTAGCCAGCGAAATTGGCTTCATCTTCGCGTGCGAAACCACGTTGGTGTGACATCTCGTGAGCAATCACCTGCGGTGTACTAACGTCGGGGGTGCCACGGTTGTAGTTTGCTTCGCCGGTCCACGGAAAATAAAAACCTGAGGTCTGTCCATAGTCGAGCACTACGGAGGCCCAGGATCTTTTGGGATTGCCGAACCCGATCAGTGCCGCCCGAGGCAAGCCGAGGATCTCTTCGGCGAACTTCCAGGATGTAGATAGTTGTTCGACGAGCGTGGCATGTTGTGGGCCGATGGTAGGTTGGCCGAAGTCTTCACTGCTTGTGATGCTTACGTATTCAAAGTTGGCTGCATTGATCATTTCTTGCGCCAACCGTGTCAGTTCTTCTACTTGGGCATGGGAGCCGTCCCACTGCTGGCGGCTCTCGAGGGAAGGGCGAGCGTAGTTGAATCCCCACAGTAGGTAGAAGGTTGTAATTACGATGCCTAGGTCGGCGCCAAGACGCAGAACACCAGCTAAGACGGCGTTAGTGAATTGGCGGTCGCCGTTGCGGATTTCGCTAAAGCCTTTGATGACACCGGATAGTTGGCGGGCAACGAAAACAACGACCAGAATTTCAGCCAAGGAAACCGGAATAATGCCGGAGATATTCGATAGCAGTGAGGCAAAAAATGGACCGATGCCCCTACCGTAAATCGTCTCTGTGAAACCAGGTGCCATCATTAACAGTCGAAACAGGCCAAAGGTGAGTACACCGGTACACGCAAGAGCTAACCGTGATCGCCAATGGAGCCTATGTTTCATCACTGTAGATATGCCGAGAATTCGAACAACGGCTAGCGGCGAGGCCAGAAGAACCCTTCGCGTGCCCGGAACTCGTCGACGTCGTTACGGCTAATTTCGATCTTAATCTCATTCCATTCCGGTTCGGCATCGGACGCAGCGGGATCCATGGTAAAGCCGAGTACGTAGCGCAGACGAGTGTCTTTGAGTACTTCGAGAAACCCGAGGCTCATGTCGCTACCAAAGAATGGAATGCCTCCCGTATCGCGGGCTAAAGCATTAAGGGGATCCTGTAGCGTCGAACGGCCAGTGAAGCGAGTGACGACTGGCGGGATACGGTCCGCCGTGGCTTCCATGAATGCTCCCTGACCCAGCGTGCCCAGAGAGTAAATCGTGCAGCGACATCTCTGCATGACGTCTATCAGGCGGGTGACGTCTTGCCCAAGATCGCTTCGCAGGGTTCGGACCTCCATCGGGTTGAGCGATGGGGAGTAACTAGCGTACTCGACAAGAGTTGAATAGTGGATACTACCCGGCTGGCGTTCGAACCCAGATGACAACAGCACTACGTATTTTTGCCGGTCGTAGGGATCGCCCAGATCGAGCATGTCACCGATCTGTGTAAGTGCTGACATGATCCGCTCTGCATTGATACTCGCTTCGATCGACCAGCGACCAAGTTGCCCCTCTGCCATTCTCATCTTCAAGGCTTCCCAGTCGGCTTCCTCAGTTACACACTCCCCGAAACGTGGAACCATGAATGTTTCGCACGCTCCAATGCCGCCGCCTCCGGGTTCGTCGCTTGGCGTTGGCGCGCACATTCCGTTATCGCACAGGATCTCGGCAAGGTCGCGAAAGGATTGTTCACGGTCGACGACGGCGAAAGAGTTACCGACTTGTGCTTCCAGGGTTTCTGCAACGATCTCGTGATCGATTGTGAAGTCGTGTGTCACACGGGGCATGCCCGTATTGCTGATAGTGACGAGAGCTAGTCGGTCATCAACTTGGATGCCTGCACGTACGAACTCAGTAACGTCGAGCAATATCCGCTCCCAATCATGTGGACTGGTGGTAAGCATGTCGGCGACCAGAACGAAATTTCGCGGTGCGGCTAACACCTTTTCCGGGACACCCTCTGGCAGATCATCAAGAAACAAGGATGGTTCAGGGTTTCCCTCGAGCCGAAGAAAACTTGGTGTTATTGGGATGTCGTTGCGTGTAATGATGATGTCGTCAAGCGTCAGATCGGCGACGAAGTTCTCGTCGTCGTCCCAAGCACTGATGTCTACTGTCACCATGTTTACTTCCGCGCCAAAAGCAGCCTGGAACTGGGATGGGTCAAACGGGACCCCGAGCGTTCCGGTGCGTCCAGCTGGGCCACTTGCACCTCCGCTCGCACTGGCCAATTCACTCAATGCAAGATTTGGATCCACCGGTGTTAACTCGTCAGCAAAGGCCAGGTCAACGACCCATTGACTCAATGCCTCTTCGGTGATTTCACTGTCAATGGCGCTAAGGATGTTGCGCCAAGGCTGCCAGTTAGCCGGCACCATGTTCGACAAGATGTGGGCCATGGCGCGCATTAGTAGTCGAGGATGAAGAGTTGCCGGCAATCCTTGCTCTTCCATCAGTACTGCCAGTCGTACACGCAAGTCGAAGATGCGGCTGTAGAGTAAAGAGTCGGCGACCTCATCACCGGCCTCCCCGTAAGGCACTGCAGCTGGTGTCATGAGGCCAAGGTAGTCTCCACGTCTTGAATGCGGCATCCCGACCATTTGATCAATGAGCCATCGAGCTTCTATGGGCGCGTCCGCATCATAGTTGTCTAGGCCAAGCGTTAACAGATAGCGGTTACCATCGCTAACCAGATGCAGAGCGGTGTCCTCATGGCCACCAGTGACCGCGTCAATAAAGCTCTGCAACTCACGTGGATGCATTAGCCGACGCAACGAAGTGACAAGCTCCGGTGGTGTGCTAGTGCGATCTGCTGTGACCCAGAATGAAGGCGCCACATACGGGTCACGCGCCGCCACCGCCTCGGTTATCCAAGCTATGGCTAGTGCATGACGCCGGACAATGACGCGCTGGGCTTCTGGGGTTATTGAGGGCAAGTGGATGTAAGGGAAAGTTGTTGCCCACGTCTCAGCTGCAATCGGGTCACGCGGTGCGCCCGAAGCGATCAGGTCCTCTATGTTCCATCGACTAAGGGTGTCCGGTGCCCCGAAAAGGCTGTTGTGAAGTCGGGAACCCTCGTCAAGAATCCAACTCTCGGCTGTTGCTGCCCATGGGCCAAATAGATCTTCAGATCCCTGTCCACGCAGCTCGGCGATGATTAGTCGATGCAACCATGCGATATGTCCCTGTTGATAGGTGAATGTACTCGGGTCTCCCATGTGAAGCGCGTAGACAATTCCAACGAGCGCATCCCCTAGGTAAACGTTGAGCGCGTTTCGGAAGTCTTTGATAGTGGCCGGGAGGGCCGAACCGCCGCGCAGCTGGCCGACGAGAATCGCGCCGCGATCGAATAACTGATCACGTGCCACGGTGACAGGGAGCGCATCGGTTACTTCTTTGTCTCCGATGTTGGGTGGCATCTGAGCCTTGACCGCAGAGACAATTGTTTCGATTTCGTTCGCATACGTGAGTTCGGTTGGTTTCGTTTCGAGATCAGCAGCGATCTCGTCGAGCCGGAAAAGGCTTTCGAAAGCTGGTTGCTGCTGCACTAGGAGGTGAGTGTGCATGCGGCGACCCTGCATTGCTGCTGGGAGGAAGTTGTAGTCGATCCCGTCGACCTCAAGTTCAGCGATACCGATCCGGCCAACAAGAGCAGTTACGACGACACTCCGGAGGTCCTTTGGATTACCGGGCCATCCGTTTGCCTGGAGACCGCGCGCCATTGCTGGAACTAGCTCCTTGCGCCAAAATTCGGTAACTGCTGCCCCGTATCCTTGACTTGCCGACCCACTGCTTCGCGATGCGTAGGTGATTGGTACTTTCAAGAAGTTCGACAGCAAGGCGTCACGATCCACTTCTGTGAGGAGATCGTTTAGTAGTACCTTGTGCAGGAGCAACATCGTTGACTGTAATTGTCTAATGGCATCAATGCGTGCCTCTTCCCGCTCAATTCTGTCCACCTGTTGCAGATGGTGGATTAGCTGCTCAACGGTGCCTGTGGGCAACGGTGCGGGCATGACAAAAAAACCATAAGCGCGACCGAAACGCCGATAGTTGCGGTACAGCAAAGGAATCGCTCGCCGTATCGACGTGATGGGTTGGTAGCGAATCGCTGAGGATACCGCTAGGTATTTGCGGATCGAGGTAGGTTCGTCATCCCCGGGCTCGGACTCCGCCAGGATCTTGGTAAGCAAGCGCGCGTCGACAACAGGCCCATACTCGATATTGGTTGTGAAACGCCCGAGCAAAGCATCGAGTTCACTGTCAGTCTCAAGCAAGTCGTCGTCGTTAAGAGCTGCCAGCCAGACATTGGCGCCGCCTGGCCAGGCGATGCCGACGTTGCCTTCCAACATCCGCAAGTTGACAAACAGCTCGCCGGTATCTTCAGGCCACCGTATCGGTTGTCCGAAGTCAGGAGAACGAATCACACCATACAGTGTTCTCGCCCAAGTGCCCCTTTGCTCGGCATTTGCGTGATTTAGTGTCAGGAGGTAAGCGGCGCGGTCTTCGGGCACCAGTGCCAGCGATCTCCATAGATGAGCCGGCCGGCCGTCATCTTTCGTCAACAGGGTAGTAATAAGTTCGGTGGTTTCAGTCCATCTGCCAACGATTGCTTCCCACGAGTCACGATTGCCCCCTGGCAGTTGGAGCTGGTCGTTCTCAACGCGCAGATACGGTGCTAGATGAAGGAAACCAGTCGCAACCTCTGCCTTTCTGTGCAGTGCATCCAAGCCGACTTTGTCGAATAACCAATCACGGGTTGTGCGATCGAGCGACCCGTAACCTGCCAGGATCTTGAGGGCCTCACTGTCACTAATGAGAGCACTGAAAAGCGCATCACCGCTGAGATCTTTTCCAAATATCTCATTGGTCCAAGCTTTGGCCCCGAAAACTAACGGCGTTTGTTCGTCTTCAATGTTCAACAGAATTGGTTCGCCTGCCGCCCACAGACGTGAATACAATGGAACCGAAATTCCCATGTGGCCAAGCATCTGGCGTTGCCGTGCCTGTCGATCACCGACTCGTCGTTGGAGCTGTATACGGTCGGTATTGTCCAGTACTCGAAAACCGAGAAAGTCGAGCAAATCTGCCGCTTTGGCGTAGGCAGCCGTACCTTGTTCAGCAAGTCTGGGTATGACCCCGGGGTATAGCTCATCCAGCTGGCTTGTGAACTCTTGCAACGAGCGCAACTCCAGCACCATCTCGCTAACCTTCTCCGCATAGTCGACAACCATAGGTGCAGAAAGGAAACGGGCGAGTTCAACCAAGAAGTCTTGGTCACCGGTTTGATTTTGTGTTTGCACAAGGCTCAACCGGGCAGCGGAGCTAATGAACCGCTTGCCCCCCGGGATCACGACCTCATCTCCCTGGGCTGCCGAGTGCAGTCTCATGACAGTGGCCTCAGCCGCCCTGGGGCCGGTCGCGAGGGTGGAGGAGGCAACAAGGACGATTGCGAGGCCCACCGTACAAAAGATCCTTAAGGTCATTGTGTTCACTGGGTTGTGGTGCGGTCGTAACCAGGTTTGTGGCGCAGGTGTATACCTGGGCGAGAAACCTTAACGTCGATTTCGTGCCAACCACGAGTTAAGTTCGTCGGTCGATAGGAAACAAGGTAAAGAGCACGCATCGCGACGGAAATTCGCGTAAACACGCCATCCAATTTGTTCTTGTCGCGTTCGAAGAAAGCTTCGCCACCGGTTTGCTCAGCCATCTCTAACAGGATGTCTCGGAGGTCGCCGTCGCCAAGTGCTTCGCCTTGGCCAACGGCGAAGATCGTTACGCCACCGTTACGAACTTGATTCAGAACCTGGGTTAGATCGTTGCGTGACTCGCGGTCATCCCCGTCGGTAAGAAGAAAAATAACTCTACGTTCGCGGGCGTCTTGCTGGCTAGCGATTTGTCGATAGCCGTACAGCACTGCGTCATAAAGAGCTGTGCTTCCTTCCGGTTGGATTACTTGAGCAAACGAGGCAACGAGTTCGTGGACATTAGTAAACGGCGTATATGAAGTTACTCGGTCGTTAAACGCCATTAACTTGACTTGGTCATCGGGTCCGAGTTGACTAAGGAACTTACCCAAAGCCGCGATCGTTTCTTCCATCTTGTCCGCCATGCTGTTGCTCTGATCGACAAGGATGGAGATACGCAACGGTGCCTCGCCTCGGGCAAAATCGAGGATTTCTTGCGGCTCGCCGTTATCGGTGATCGACAACTCTCCGACGCCAAGGTCGGAGATGAATCGTTCATTGTTATCAATTGCCGCGAGATTAAGGATCACTGCCGGAACTTCAGCAGTGAAGCGCATTCCAGGCATCCGAGTTACCATTTCTTCGATACGAGTTTCAACGCCAACATTGTCTTTGGCGACAACGCGGATGTGGATTGCGGTGGCCTCGCTGTCTAGAGGAATCACCCAGCGGTAAGGTGCTCGGGTGCGAACGCCGAGCTCGACATCGTCAACGAAGGCGTAAACACTGGTGATCGAGCGCCCCGGCATTGGGCGAACCAGTGCCTGAATTACAACTGGATCATCCAGCGGCAAGTCGATGCGTGGGGTCACCAACTTTATCTCTGGCCCCTGGCCAGCCGATACCGGGGCAGCCGCAAGGCTGGCCAGCACAAGACAGATTAACGTGATTCCGGCGCTAACCCGCGATCGGATGAACCCACTCCTGACGCGTCGCATTAGACTTTCGGGAGCCAAAATTCGAATGTTGGAGGGGACAGTTCCAATGGTATCGGGGTGGGGCATCGCAAGCTACCGGTGAACGATCAATCCAGTTATGGTCAAGACAAGATTTTAGACTCTAGAAGATGCAAAAGGAGCACTGAGTTGTCTGAGTTTGAGCTTTCAGAAGAACGCATGCGAGCCATCGTCGATGAAGCGATGGAACGTATCGTAGATTTCATTGGCACACTTCCCGAGCAGCCGTCCAATCAACTCGATGGAGCCGAAAAAGCTGCGCGGTTGTTGATCGAGCCATTGCCCGAAGAAGGTGAGCCTTATGAAGGCCTTCTGGAACGGCTCTTTGACGAGGTCATTCCTTTCGGGTTCAACGCTGCTGGTCCTGGCTATCTCGCATACATCCCTGCTGGTGGCCTCTTCCAGTCTGCACTGGCAGATTTCATCGCTAAGTCGGTGAATCGCTTCACAAGCATCTGGCTCCCCGCGCCCGGCTTGGCTCAAATAGAGGCGGTTGTTGTTCGTTGGTTCTGTGAAGTCATGGGTTATCCAGACGAGGGGCTTGGTCTCTTAACCACCGGTGGCTCCATGGCGAACTTCACAGCGATCTTCACGGCGCGGCGGGAACGCCTCGAAGAGGACTTTCTTCGTGGCAGCATCTACGTGTCAGACCAGATGCACCACTCGATGCAAAAGGCGGCGATGCTCGCGGGGTTTCCTTCATCCAGCGTGCGGGTCGTTAGCAGTGATAGCGACTGCCGCATGCGTTTGGATGAACTAGAAGAACTAATCGAGGTTGATCGTGCCGACGGACGGCAACCGTTCTTTGTCGCAGGCAGCGCCGGCACAGTGAATACTGGGGCGGTCGACAATCTCGCGGGGATTTCTGCAATCGCTTCCGCTCAAGGTCTTTGGTTTCACGTTGATGCCGCGTACGGTGGGCTCTTTATGCTCACCAAGAGAGGACGTGATGTGCTTAACGGGATTGAGTTGTCCGATTCGATGTCGTTGGATCCCCACAAGTCATTGTTCATCCCCTACGGTACGGGTTCGTTACTAGTACGTGATCGCGAAACCTTGGCACGCGCGCACTCCACCCAAGCCGATTACCTGCCGACAATGCGGGAGGATCCTGATTTCATCGACTTCAGCGAGATATCGCCGGAACTGTCGCGTGGTCATCGCGGGTTGGGCATTTGGCTGCCGCTCAAGATGCACGGCGCTGGGGCGTTCCGTCGTCAGCTCGACGAAAAACTCGACCTTGCCCAATGGATCACCGAACAACTGCGAGAGATCAAAGGCATCGAGATTTTTGCGGATCCGCAGCTGTCGTTGGTGACCTTTCGGTTAGTGGACCCTGGTCTCAGCGACGACGAACTCAACGGCCTTAACCGACGTTTCCTGCAGGCGGTTAACGATCGTCGAAGGATATTCATTAGCCACGGGGTCGTAGGTGGGAAGTATGTTCTCCGCATCTGTGTGCTGTCATTCCGTACCCACATGCCAACCATGGAGATAGCACTCGAAGACATCCGTTCGGTAGTTGACGAGTTGACCGAGAATTGGCAGTGAAGCTTTGCTATGCGAGCCAAGACAACACCTGCACGTTCATTCATGGGCTGCCAAACCCTCTTAATAAGAGGTTGCAGCCGTCCTGATCATCAGAGATGCCGCTAGAATTCAGTATTCAGAAGGGTGTAGCAGGCGGATATAGGCATTGGGCCAGTTCCGGAACTTTCTTTCAAGTAGCAACAGCTTACCGCTGTTGTCGATGTACAAGTTTTCACCAGAGTCAGACGACTCGAGTTTAATCGCCTCGTACGTTCGGTCACCAATCAGAATTTCTTCGACGTCTTTGAACTCGAGCTTGCCGCGAACGACGTCGCTGCGACGGGTACTTCCTGGATAGCCGCGCCACCGTCGCCGCCGTGTCTGTTGGCGGCCAACTCGGTTGGGCCTAAGCGACAGGAATTCCATTTCGGTGAGACTGAGTGCTTGAAAGATTGCCCCTGGAATTGTGATCAGAGCTGGATTTTCTGTTTCAGAGATGAATACGCCGGAGGGGACGTTGGGGTTGAGAGCCTCGTGCTCGGGGAGGCTAAAGTTGAAACTGCTTTCGTCTACGCCCTCCGGGGCACGGAACAGGTAGGCGCTGCCGATCCAACGCAGGAGCCCACGCTTGTTGATGAAGTCGGTGTCGGATTCTTCCTCTGGGCTACCCCCGTAACGCACCTCGATTGGGAAGCCGTAGTGATTGACGGTTACCAACATGGTGGCGCGAAGGCTGTCCATGTAATCGCGGTCGTTTGGATTGATCAAGGACAGCTCGCGACTGTAGATGAAGGTATACAGCGGCATCCCGGTGTCAGCATTCGAAATTTCGTCGAGGCGTATCGTCCACAGCTCGAATTCGCCGACACGCAAGATGCGTTCCGGGCCACGTACGTAACGTCGTTCTTCACCAAGTCTGAAACCGAATGATTCATGCTGCGGAGCGATGACCTCGCCACGGTACTCGGGGCGTTTTTGTTGCTGTTGCTCTGCCGTTGATGGGATCACCGTCGTTGCAGCGAGCGAGCTCATGGTGACCGCAATTAGGGTGACGGCTTGTTTCTGGAGTTGTTGCATACAGTCGTTCCACAAGCTCCGGGACCCAATCGCCCGAACGAGAAGAGGGCAAGACAACCGGATTCTAGTTTGCTTTCAAGTGGCATCAAAGGGTGCTTGTTTGGCTCCAGATCTTCCAGATTAAAAGTGCGAGTGGAAGGGGGAGAGGCGCGGTCTCGCCGACGCGTACGCGATACGCTTACTGCTTATGGAAACCCCTAGCCCAACACCCGAGGAAATAATCGCAGCAGGTGAAGCGATTATGGCCGCAGCATCAAACTGCGCGCTGATCACAATTGGACCCGACGGGGTACCACAGGCTCGTATGATGAACCCATTTCCTCCGGAAAAGGGCCTCATCGTCTGGATGGCGACCGACCGGAATACTCGTAAGGTCACCGAGATGTATGCTGATCCGCGCGTTACGTTGATCTATTTTGACCAGACTGATCCTGGTTACGCGACCCTGGTTGGCAAGGTGCGGTTTGTCGACAGCCTGGCGGAGAAAGAGGCTCGCTGGAAGCCCGAGTGGTCGGCTTACTATCCAGATGGACAGTACGGAGAATCATACTTATTGATCGAGTTTACTCCTCGTTGCCTTGAGGTCGTTAGTCTGCGCTTCGACATCGCCGCCGACCCTCTTGCCTGGAAAGCTGCTGTAGTTGAATTCGATGGTTGACGAATGAATTGTCTCTTGTGTTAAAACGGCCACAGTGACCATCGTGGCAACCTTCATCTCACGAGAAAGCTAAAACTCGGACAGGCCCATCAACGCTCAGTTTGGGGCCGAGGAAACCTCCCGTCCCGCATCGCAGCATGGTAAGCGAAGCTCGCCATAACGACTGAGTTGATCATCAAGTCACGCGGCAGAAGCCGGTCGTAAACGTCCATGTTGAAGTGATGACTTCGGGCTCGGTAGTCGATGCGGTCTTGCAGGAACTGAAAGCCGGGAAGCCCGTTCCTGATAAAGGAGAGGTGATCGGTTCCGGTGTTGCTGAATTGGGAAATAGTCTCCATCTCGAACTCGTGGAACGGTGTCATCCAGGCCTCGAGTATAGGTGTCGCTTGGGTGTTGCCCTGGATGTGTACGCCGCGGAATTGGCCGGTGCCGTTGTCCATGTTGAAGTAGACAGAGAACCGATCGTAGTCTGGCATTGTTCCGTCCAGTGGGCTACCGAAGTGGTTTTGGATGTAGCCGCGAGAACCACTGTGGCCGATTTCTTCCTGGCTCCACAGGGCAACACGAATCGTTCGCCGGGGGCGAGCATCGATCGTCTTGAGAATGCGCATTGCCTCGAGCACGACGGATATGCCGCTGGCATTGTCACTGGCTCCGGTGCCGGAGTGCCATGAATCCAGGTGCGCCCCGATCATCACCAACTCGCCGGCCAGATCGCTGCCGGGAATCTCCCCGATGATGTTGAATCCCCTCTGGTCCGATTCATCAAATGCCACCCGGACATCCACGTCCATGGTCACCGTAATGCCACGCTCAAGAATCCGGTGGATGCGGTTGTAGTGTTCGGTGGCAACGGCGAGGGTGGGAAGGGCGTTCTCGATGCCCTCTCGGGTCCTGTTTTCGCGGGTCGTTGGGAGTCCGGTCGCGTACACGGTTCCATCGCTTCCAATGCTCGCCGTAAGAATGACCGCAGCCCCCTCTGACTTGTAGAACTCCTCGACCTCGGCATCAGAGATTCCCTCCCGTCGAAAGGTCGATTGCTCAGGCTGACCTCGTGAATGGCGGCGGATAAGGAGGTCAACACCTTCGGTCTCGAAAACGCCCAGCGACTCTTCGTCGTGCCGAAACGCGTCCTGCACAAACCGCGGACTTGTTGGCATCGGTGGTGTGGCCAGTACGATTGCACCATCGAGCCGACCGCGATACTGATTGAGGTCTTCGGGATTCCGAATCGTAGCGATTATTGCATTCGCCACAACCGGGCCCTGAGTCCCAGGGCTCCAGGCGAGTGGATAGGCAATCACCATTTGGTAATCGGGTGCCGTCATGTGAACCGAGGTACGCTCCACTTCCCATCCGACGGTCTCGTCGCCCCACGCCTCCTTCTCGACCCCGGATAGTCCGAACTCCGTCATGCGGGCCAGCGCCCACTCCTGAGCCTGCCGCATGTTGGGCGATCCAGTGAGACGTGGACCGATTACGTCGGCGAGGTAGCCCGCGCTGTCCATCACATGCGAATTGTCGAATCCCTCGCTCCGTATACGGTCGACCACGTCCCAATAGACTGGCTCTTGCACTGCGGCTGGAGTAGAGAGAAGGGAAAGCACGGCGACGATACTCAGGCCCCCATACGATTTGGTCATGTGTTTTTGCCTCTTGGTCGCAAGTTAGTTGTCAAAGCGTTGCCACAGCTCCTCCACACCGAATTCATCCTATCCACCCGTGCGAATTATGAGAGGGTTTCCAGCCGTCGAACTTGGGTCCACACCAGTCTCGCGTGTTACGTTGCGCCTTCCCCCGCGCGGAAACACAACTTCGACATCAACGCGACCGTGCCCCGGTAACCCGAAGTGAACGGGCGCCACGTTTTGGCTGTTGTACCCGGAACCGGAATCCACTACCTGGGCGCCGAGAAGCTCGTTGGTGCCCGCTCGATAGACCCGGACCTCGGCCCCTGCCCGGGTCGCGTTCCCTTCCGCGTCGACCACCAGAATCTGGATCGAGGCTCCACCCTCGCCATCGTTACGGGAGTTTCGCATTACGTAATGCATCCCTGCAGGAGGGGCTCCGGTCAGCGAAAGGTCCAGCGCACCGTCCCCATCAAAATCCACCCATTGGGCGCCGTGGTCCGCGTTTAGTGTCAGCAGCTCGGGCGGTGTGACGTCTACGAAGCCATCTTCGGTGTTGCGAAGCAGGTAGTCTCGGTATTGCGTGTCGCCGGCGACGGTTCCATTCACAAACAGGTCTATCCGGCCGTCCAGATCGTAGTCACCGAAAACACAGGTGTCGTAGCGTGAATCGATTGCGACTCCTAGCTCACCGGCCACATTCCGAAACTGGCCATTGCCTTCATTGTGATAGAGAGCATTCGGCCCGTAGTTCGCCATAAATAGGTCCATCCAGCCGTCGGCGTCATAGTCCACTACGCAGGGTCGGACGGTGCCGTACGATTCGTCACCGATGCCGCGGCCACCATCGGCGATCCCTGCCTCGGCAGCGACATCGGTAAACATGCCCTCGTGGTTGCGGAAGAGACCATTGGCGCCACCGTCCATGTTGGCCACGACTAGGTCAAGGTCCCCATCTTGCTCGTAGTCGAACCACAGGGCCCCTACCGTCCGTCGGGCATCGGCCACACCCACCGCGCCCGCTACATCCTGAAACTGGCCTCCGTCATTCCGGAAAAGGACGTTCTCCCGATCTCGCATCCCCAGAAAAAGATCCAGGTCCCCATCCCCATCGAAGTCCACCCAAGCCGCCTGGCGAGTGCTACCTTCCTCCAGTCGGAGGCCGATATCCGACGCAACGTCAACGAAGCGATCCCCGTCGTTGCGAAGTAGGGCCGTGATCGCGTCATCCTCGCCGCCCGTGAGACCGAGGAACATGTCGGGATCTCCGTCCAGGTCGAAATCTCCCCAGGCGGCGCTCCGTGTGCGGCGCGGGGTTGTGATCCCTAGCTCCTCCGACACGTTTACTAGGACACCGTTGTCATTCCGGTAAAGTCGATTCGGTGCGCCGTTGAAGCCCACAAAGAGATCGGAGTCCCCATCCCCATCGATGTCTGCCCAGGCGTTGCTGAAAGTTCCGCCGGCCCCCATCAGCTCGGCTTGAACAGCCGAGAAGTTAGGCTCCGCGACCTGCTGGGGAACCGGTTCCGGTGATTCGCTCTGTCCGCTGCAAGCGGATCCAAACACGCTCACAAGAATGACCAATGGCAGCCATACGAGGGGGTGGCGCGTGCGGCGGCTTGAACGACTATTCGCGGCCGACAGCCAGTTTGGATCAGTCTCTAAACCATGCAACTTGGGTTGGAGAACAACAATTCTATGGTTTTGAATGGTCAGCTTCTTTCGGTTGGTGCAGGGTAGTAAGACAGTTCTTCTTGTTGCATGGTGCGTCGGTAGTTAACGGCCACAGCATCAAAATTCAGGTGGAGTTCGTCAGCCAGATCAAACGGCACCATTTCGGGTCGCTGGGATAAAACGACCCGTTTGTCCTGTGAAAAAATGGTGTTTTCAAATTCCTGAATCAGGCGTTCCGGTTCATCGAGGTCGTAGTTCCGGGTCACGATGCAGTATCCCCTACAGGCGTCATGGGCAATTGGTTGGGAAACGAAGAAGTAGACCATGCCCTTTTCGCCCCCCCATCCCAACCGGAGCAGGATCGTGTAGGGGCAGTGTAATTCATAGCGGCTACGCCGTTCGGGTATTTCCTTTTCTTCATTGGCAAAGATAGGAAAGTCTTCAGTATTGGTGGCCTCCGGCCGGACTAGCTCATAATGCAGAACATGACCTTCTACCCGGACGGTATGATCTGGTACCAGTGGCCGGTCGATGTCGCCAAGTAGCCCCGGATGAACCCAGGGGAAGTGGCCGAAGTCGGTAAAGTTTTCTACCTGGCGGGAGGCATCGCATTCCCATGCATAAGGACCGGTGTGGATGGCTTGCCAGGTGTTGTCTTCCAATTCAGGGATGTCCGGCAAGGGATAGACAGGATCCGACAATGCTACCCATATCAGCCCATAGCGCTCCTGGCATTGATAGCTAACAACGCGAGCTTTGACAGGGATATTAGTGTTGGTCGCCTGAGGAATTAAGGTACAAGCGCCGCTGGGGCCATAGCGCCATCCGTGATACGGACAAACGATACAGTCGTCCGCCAGATGCCCCAGAGACAGCGCGGTACCGCGATGAATACAGAGGTCTTTCATAGCATGAGGCGTACCGTCGGCTGTCCGCCAGATGACAATCATCTCTTGCAACAGTTTCGCTGCATAAGGAGTTGAGCCATCTACCTCTTCGCTGTAAGCGACCGGATGCCAGCAGCGAAACAGTTTGTCGGGAAGCTCTGGAGACATGGAATTTTTCTGAGGCTCGGTTCACATAAATCAATCAATTACCGTACGAATAACTGATTTTGCTAGCTAATCTCTGGAAACCCTTGCTGTCATTGAGAGTAGGGGATTCTGAAATCAGTTACCAATGGTGTTTTGGCAACTCCCACTCATTTTGAAGTGTTGTTTTAAAGGTCGTGTTGCTTTCGTCCGGGCAAGAATCACTCCGACCCTAGAGCTACATCCTCCCATCCGCGTGACCGTGGTCCACTCTATGTAAGAGGGAGCCATTCCTACCTCTGTCCTAAAAATTAAAACTTATCAAGACGATGATGCGGTGGGGCTGGCGCATCGTCTGCGCCAGCCCCACCGCACCTTTGCACATCTGCCCCAGAATCCTTAGGGGCCTTACTCCTCTATGAGAGGGGAGCGTCCCAATTGAAACAGACAGCCGAGAAAAGCCAGTCACCACTCTGCTTCGTGGCCGGGCCCAGGAACTTCCCGAATCCTTGCAATTCCTGTCCATCGACGAGGATGGTGACCTTGGCAGTACCTCGCACCACGGCCAAACTGGTGTCCCCCGTGATGTCCACAAGCTCTTGGGTGAAGTTCTTCAGCTCCGGAAACTGGGAGAGCCACGCCTGAGTTTCCGCTTTTCCATGAAGAACCGTATGATCCGGAGGCATGTAGACGAGATCCTCTGTGCAGAGGGCCATACACGCTTCCCAATCTCGGGTCTTGCACGTGTCGACCCACTTCTGCTCGATCATCTCCCGGAGTTCAGCTCGATCTTGATCCGTCAACTCAGCCATTATTCCTCCCCTGCAAGGGATGTCATAGAGAATACGTTGCCCTGTACCTTATTAATTCGCAGTGGATTTTCGTAAGGCTGTTGCGGCCTCTTCGTCATCAAGAACAGGTGTGGACTCGATATCGCAGAGTGCATTCCAATTGCCGCATTGTTCTGCTATTAGCAAAGGGTCTCCTTCTACTAGGTGGAACCCATACTTCGAGCCTGGAGCATGCCACCGACCAATGGTTGTGAGTCCGTCAGGATCTGGCGCTCCCGTGCTCAAAAACTCTTCCACACCAGCCACATAAGAAGCACCGTCAGTGAATTTCCAACACAGCATTACTTTCATTTCTCTTCCTCCTGTATGTTCTGAATACTGTCAACTGTGAAGCACAGCCTACAGGCAGCCCCGAAAACGGTCGAGCAGGTGTATCAAGAACGTTTCGATCAATAGATTCTTCAGTTGGACAGAAAGCTAATTAGCAAAATTCCTTTGCCAGAACAAAATAATCCCCAAAATGAGAAGCCACGGCCAAAGCCCCTTAAACAGCTGAAACAAAACAACCACCCCAAAATTCCTAAGAACCTTTAGCATCGGGGTTAGCCAGGGGCACTCATCGATTACCTGAAGCCATGCGCATGGCTTCGGGCAAGGTGCGCAGTCGTACCATGCTGATGATTCCAAATAGCGGACCGATCGCCAGGGTTGCGAAGGCCCACTCCCACCCAATCCGCTCGACGAGCGGTGGAATCATCCAAATTGAAACCATCGTTAGGAGAAAGCCGAGGCTAGTTTGAACGGTGAGTGCAGTGCCGATGTGTTCGGGGTCGGTGAGTTCGCTTATCGCTGCGCTGAACTGGGCACTATCGGCGACAATAACTAGACCCCAGGTTAGACAAAGCAGGGTGAGCAGGAAGGGCGAATCGAATAAAAACCCGACAAGAAGACAGCAGGTCCCGGAGATAAGTAAGCTGCCGATTGATACCGTGGTTCGCCCCCACCGGTCTGCCCATATGCCGGCGATAACACTTCCGACACCTCCTGCCGCGATAATTGCGAAACCGATCAATCGGGCTGAGGTTTCGCTCCACCCAGCCTGTTGATAGCTAGTCAGTAGAAACAGAGGAATCCAGGCCCACATCGCGTACAGCTCCCACATGTGACCCAGATAACCAAAGTTGGCAAGCCGCACCGATTTTTCTCGCAGTGCTCGGGTTGCGTAATGCCAACTGAACTGGCTTGTCGCGGGCAATACCGACCCTGGCCGTACGAAGGCAGCGGCGATCGCTGCGCCGCTCACTGCAAATGCTGAGGAGACGATTAGCACACTACGCCAGGGAGGCATCCCCGTTTCCCCACCCAGAAAAGGCAGCGCGTTGATTAAGTGGGGAGAAGCCGAACCGATTGTCAGGGCGCCGACCAAAAGGCCAATACCTAGACCACGGTCTTCTTTGCACCAAGTTGCCACCAGCTTCATTCCGGGTGGGTAAACGCCTGCTAAGCAGACTCCTGTCAGCACTCGAAGCACCATTGCGACATCGGCTGAGTCCGCGAACACTGCGATTGAAGCGTTGAACATAGCTCCGGCGAGTGCGCTAGCGGCGAGCAGGAACTGGGGCTGGACACGGTCAGCTAGATTGATTGCGGCGCTGACCAGTGCGCCAATGACGAAACCTGCTTGCACGGTCATTGTCAGCCAAGATTGCTGACTCCCGGTAAGATCCCACTCGGTTGTCAACTGAGGCACAACCGCTGGGGCGGAGAACCAAAGCCCCTTGGCGAGCAGCACGGAGATCATTAAGAGCCAAAGATTACGCCACTTATCGCTCATTGGTGGAGCTTACCTGATCCACCATACGAGGATGGCACCACTGGTCCGGTTGGCGAAAGAGTGAAGTCTTGTCAAACTAGGGGCCCCCAATTTCAATTCATTCACTGGCACTTCACTAGGAGGCTGGCCCACATGGTCTATCACCGATTTCGAACTCCAAATCGGATTGCACGATTTCTGACTCTCGCATTTACGGTGGCTCTCGTAATTCCGCCGATGATTTTGAGTCGCTCGGCTACGGCTACAAGCCTTGCCGCCGAAGGCTGGATGGCCGAAAGCGCCGCCGCTACAGGCTGGGAAGCTGAGTTTCGAGCTGCCATTCGGGCGCAGCGAAGTGGCCAGCAGGAAGGCACGCCTCTGACAATTGAAGCCAGTACCATGGGCATGGAGAAGATGGACGGGTTTATGCCGATGTACTGGGATGCAGAGACCGGTCAGTTGTTCATGGAGATCAACCGCTGGAATGAGGAGCTTCTCAATCTCACTGGTCTGGCCGCCGGTCTTGGGTCAAATGATATAGGCCTTGATCGTGGTGCATCGCAAGGCAGCCGGATTATCTACTTTGAGAGAGTTGGGCCGAAAATCTTCATGGTGCAGCCCAATTACAGTTTCCGCTCAAGTTCAGACAACGTCGAAGAGGTTCGTGCAGTCACCGACGCATTTGCGCCAGCGATTCACTGGGGCTGGACTCCTGCGGCACAAACTGGAGACCGGGTGCTCGTCGATATGACCCCTTACCTGTTGGCCGATCACACTGGTATTGCCAACCGGCTTGGTGGCTATCGCGTCGAGTCTAGTCGCAGCGCGGTCTATCGGGCGATGACAATGAACTTCCCAGAAAATACTGAGATGGAAGCCTCGCTCACCTTCGTTAACGGCGGTGGTGGCGGTGGTGGCCGCGGTGGCCGCGGTGGCGGTCGTGGAGGTGCGTTTGAAGGCGTGGGTGCGGTTGCCGCATCTGGGGCGGCACCGACCCTGCGTGTTCACCACGCTTTCGTCCAACTTCCTGACGACGACTACACACCGCGCGAGTATGATCCCCGCTCAAGTCTTGGCTCGGTAAGTTATCAAGATTATTCGGTAGCGTTGGGAACACCACTGGTCAAGCGCTACGCTCGCCGGCATCGCCTCGAAAAGGTTGATCCCACCGCCGCGGTGTCAGCCGCTGTGGAACCGATCGTTTTCTACCTTGACCCCGGGACTCCTGAACCCACGAGAACGGCTCTGCTGGAGGGTGCGCGCTGGTGGGACCAGGCGTTTGAAGCAGCCGGTTATCGTGATGCCTTCCAGGTGGAAATGCGCCCGCCCGACGTTTCTAGCCACGACATCCGCTACAACGTCATTAATTGGGTACATCGCTCGACCCGCGGTTGGAGCACCGGTGGGGGAGTTACCGACCCGCGTACTGGCGAGATCATGAAGGGCTTGGTGACGCTCGGCTCGCTGCGCGTGCGGCAAGACTACATGATCGCCGAAGGTTTACTTGCGCCTTACGTCAACGGTGACGAGACCCCTCCCGAGCTTGCCGACTGGGCTCTGTCCCGGGTCAGTCAGCTGTCAGCCCACGAGGTTGGCCATACGATCGGCTTTGGGCACAACTACTACGACAGCTCTCAGGGCCGGACGTCGGTCATGGATTACCCGCATCCCTTTATTACCTTGAATGCTGACGGCACCTTCGATTTTTCTGAGGTTTACGAGCTTGAGATTGGTGAGTGGGACAAAATCGGGGTTGCCTACGGTTACCAAGACTTTCCGGACGGGACCGATGAGTCTGAAGCCTTACAAGTAATCCTGGCCGAGGCTTGGGAACAGGACCTGCGCTACATGACCAACCAGGACATGAGCGCCAATCCACGCGTCAACCAGTGGTCCAACGGCGCTGATCCGACCGTCGAACTCAACCGCATGATGGAGGTACGTCGGGCCGCGCTGGATCGCTTCGGCGAGCGCAATATCAAGCTGGGTCAGCCTATGGCAATGATGGAGGAGGTGCTTGTACCGCTTTACCTTCACCATCGCTACCAGGTTTCGGCCGCGGCTTCGCCTCTTGGTGGCATCGACTACATTTATTCCCTACGAGGGGATGGGCGGACGCCGGTGGAACCGATATCGCGCGAGGATCAGATGGCCGCGCTTGATGCCTTGCTGGCGACCATCTCATCCGACGAGCTGGCCCTTCCCGACACCGTGGTAACGATGCTGCCGCCGCGTCCGACCGGTTTCGGTGGCGGTCGCGAGCTGTTTCCTCGCTACACGGGATCTTCCTTTGATGTGATTACCCCAGCGGTAGTGGCGGCTGACCATACAGTTAGTGAAATTCTTAATGGCCAGCGTGCTGCGCGTCTTGTTCAGCAGCACGCTGTTACTGAGTCTCTTCCAGGGTTGGACGAGGTTATTGATGAACTTGTCGAAGCGACCTTTGGAGCGCAGCCAACGAACGGATACGAAGCGGAAATCAATCGTGCCGTGGAGCGCGTTGTGGCTGAACATCTCATGCAGCTCGCTGGGTCAGCACAGATGCCTCAGGTTCGTGCCATAGCGACACTTGCACTCGAACGCTTGACCGCACGCATCGAATCAGAGGACGGTGTCTCTGCGGATGACGAGCCCCATTACAATCTAGTGGCTGGCGATATCAGGCGCTTTCTGTCACGCCCAGGCGAGGCTTACAGAGAAGTGGCAATTCCGGCGGCGCCTCCGGGAGCGCCGATTGGTGAACCTGCACTGAACTATCTGGGTTCTTGGTCTGGCACTGGCTTCAGCAGTCTGAACTTGGAACCGTACTGCTCTCAGGACGAACTGTTCTGGCGCTAGTGTGAGGTTGTTGATGGCGAGGCTGCAGAGGGCGGAAGAGCGGACCCTCTGGCGCCTCGCTGTTACAACATGTGCGCTGTATCGGTTGAAGAGCGGTGATCTGTCTGCTCGCCAGTGATCGAGGTTGAGTTCTGTTTGCCTTACGCCACGGCCATTTTGGCTTGACGCTGTCCTTCCTTCTCATCGACGGTCAGCAAGATGAGGAGTCCTATGATGAAGAACACGGCTAGACAAAGAATCGCGGGGCGTGCCCCTAATAACGCATAGACACTTCCATAGGTTAACGGGCCCAACACCGAAGAGAAGCGCCCCGCGATGCCATAGAAGGCGAAAAACTCGGCGCTGTTGCCCACCGGAGTGAACGTACCCTGGATTGCTCGGCTTGCGGACTGGCTACCCCCGAGCACCAACCCAACGACGATGCCGAGACCCCAGACTTCCGCTTGCGTGTTCCCTGTAATGCCGATGAAGTAACCCCAAACCGCAACCGTCGTCCAGACTACAAGGGTTAGTAAAACAACTCGTTTGTTGCCAATGTAGTCGCTTGCCGCCCCCAGGATTAACGCGCCGACAAACGCTGTCGCTTGAATGACGAGAAACAGCCCCAGGATCATGCCATCCGACATCCCAAGGACTTCGTCTATGAAGATTGCTGAGATAACAACGGTTGTTTGAATGCCGTCGTTGTAGATCAAGAATGCGATGAGGAACTTTGTTAGTTCTCGGTAACGGCGGACATTGGAAAATGTCTTGGCGACCCGTTGGATACCAATCCTTACGTAAGACTTCCCAGGTGTTAACTGGATCGCCGACTGACGCTCCCTCAACCACAGGAAAGTAGGCAGCGCACACACTGCCCACCATAAAGCCACTGACAGGAAAGTATCTTGAGGGCTGAATGGGTGAGCGAAACCAAGCCACTGAGGGTAGCTCAGCATCACCAGATTCAGTGCCAACATGATGGCACCACCGAGGTAGCCAAGCGTAAAGCCGAAGCCGGAGATCCAGCCTATATTTTTTGGAGTCGATATCTCTGGCAGAAACGCATTGTAAAAAATATTGGCTGCCGAGAAGCCAATCTGTGCCACAAGGAAGAAAATCGCACCACGCCAGTATTGACCCTCATTGGCGAAATACAACATGGCAGTGGCGCCGGCGCCCATATAGCAGAAGAATGCGAGGAACCGCTTCTTTGTACCCGACGAGTCGGCGATGGCACCTAATACTGGTGCTAACAGCGCGACTACCAGCATGGCTGCCGCCAAGGTGTAGGTAAAGAACGTGACGCCCGGAACTCTTAGGGTGATGCTGAAGAGGTCGAGCACGACACCATCCGCACCGCCCGCTAGTTGCTCAGCAAAATAACGGTTGAAAATAACGGCCAGGATGCTGGTGGCAAATGCCGAGTTTGCAAAGTCGTAGAGACCCCAGGCCCAGATCTCGCGGGAGGTTACCGGCGGTGTGTTGTTCATGAGCGGCGGGCTAAAGAACGAACTGTGATCCCGGGGATCAGGATGTCAGTCTCCCTTGCCTGAGTTGAACTTGAAGCTCTTCTTGGTCGCCTTGCCAATAGCGCTTCGGGCCAGTGCGCATGTAGACCGGGCACAAACAAGGGTCTTTGTGTCCACTACTAGCGCTTGCATAACTTACTCTTCTGTGAGGCCACCTATTTTTTCTTCAAGCTCGCCGTTGCGAAGCATTTCGAGGACTATGTCGCAACCGCCGACGAAATCACCGCCAATGAATACCTGTGGAATCGTTGGCCATGCCGTCACATCCAGCAAGGTAGCCCGATAGCTGTCGAGATCTTCGAGGACATTTGTGGCAGTGAACTGCACGTCGATTGAACGAAAGGCGTCACAGGTGGCCTTGGAGAAACCGCACTGTGGCCACTCTGGTGTGCCCTTCATGAACACATGCACTGGGTTATTGACGATCAAGTCTTCGATTTGTTGTTTTAGTTCGCTGGACATGGTTCTACTCCTCTGGGACCACCGTATGCACTTGCAGCGCATGCACAGCGTTGGTCAGTTCCTGCCCGACGGCCCGATAGACCATCTGGTGTTGTTCGACCAGGCTTTTACCGGCGAAGGCATTGGCAACTACTTGGACGCCGAAGTGGTCGCGGGTCCCAGTGAGATCCTGCACGCTCACATGGGCTCCAGGGATACCGGTTTCAATAAGAGATTTGAGATGCTCTGGATCCATGATCGTGCTGGCTGTTGGCAGAGGTTTGAGGATCAAACAAGAGCGGTGCCTGCTTGGCAACGGCTTTTTAGTTTAGCCGTTGAGAACGAGCGAGGCGAGACAAGCTAAGGGATAGTTACAGGAACCGTGCAGTGATTGGCTGTCCTGTTGAGACTTCATCTTGCAATTCGATGTACTTACCTTTGGTAGAGGATTCTGCCGCCGATGATCGTATAAAGGACCTTGGCGTCTTTGATTTGCTCTGAGGGAATCGTCATGATGTCCTGGTCCAGAATCGTTATGTCGGCGAGCTTCCCGACTGTGATAGATCCCTTTACATCGTCTTCATACGCTGCGAAGGCGTTGTTGAGCGTATACGAGCGTAATGCTTCGGTGCGGCTCATTGCTTGCTCTGGGTAGAAGGCTTCTCCGGTTGTTGGTTTGCGGGTGACGCTGGAGTAGAACGAGGCGATTGGATCAACGCGCTCGACCGGGGCATCGGTGCCATTTGTTATTACTGCACCGGTACTCATTAAGTCCTGCCAGACATAGGCTCCGTTCTCGGCGCGTTCTGCCCCCAGTCTAGGGGTCACCCATGGTGCATCGGAGGTACAGTGGACCGCTTGCATTGCGGGGATTACACCCAGCTCGCCGAAGCGTGGAACGTCATCGGGATGAATGTGTTGCGCGTGTTCGATCCGGAAGCGTGCGCCGGGTGCCTTTTCAGGATGCGCTTTGAAGGTTCGTTCGTAGATGTCGAGCACTTCACGGTTGCCGCGATCGCCTATGGCGTGGACACATAACTGGTAGCCGTTCTCGATTGCCAGGTTGGCTGTCGCCTCGATTTCCACTAGATCACCGGTGTTATGGCCAGAACTGGTTGGCTCGTCACTGTAAGGTTCGAGCAGCCAGGCTCCCCGTGGGCCGAGCGCTCCATCGATGGCCAACTTGATGGCGCGCACTGTCAGCATGTGATTTCCGTAACCGATAAGTCGTCCAGCCTTCAATGTTTCAGCGTCGAGGTTCTCACCTCTTACCATCACCCACAGTCGCACCTGCAACGCGTCTTCGTCGACGCCTCGCTTGAACATCTCGATCGTGCTCCATCCCGAGCCGGCGTCCTGGAAGCTAGTGATTCCCTTGCTGATAACTTCTTGAGACGCAAGTTCCATCTCGTGCCAGGTCCGAGCGGATCTGTCATCGTCAGTCATCCGGCTTTCCATATTCCTGCGGGCACGGTTAATTACGCTTGAGGCGCGTTCAACGAAGACTCCAATGGGTTCGCCATTATTGTTCAAGATGATCTCGCCGCCCTCCGGCTGCATGGTGTTGCGGTCGACACTGGCAAGCTCCATGGCATAGGCGTTACCGAATGTCGCGTGGCCGGACGCATGCCGCAGGATCACTGGATTCTCTCGACTCACCTCACTAATTGCGTCATGGGTTGGGAATCCGCGCACGGTGTTCGACTCGTCCAGGTCTTCCATCTTTTCCTGGTGCCAACCACGCCCTTCAATCAGCTGGCCCGGTTGAGCTTCGGCGACCGCCGTCGCCACCATGTCAGCCACACCTTGCCAGCTCGTAGCATCCAGAAGATCGAGGTTCAGTACGTTTGAACCGATCCCCATGAAGTGCCCATGCCCCTCAATAAATCCGGGAATTGCCAGGTTGCCCTGAAGGTCGATCACCTTGGTTTCTGGTCCAATGTGGGCTTCTACCTCAATGTTAGACCCGACAAGGTCGATTCGATCACCGTTGATGACGATTCCGCTGGCTTCAGGCATGGTGTCGTCGACAGTAATCACCTTCCCGTTGTAGATGACCATGCTGGCAGGTTTAACGTCGTTGGCTGCGTTACAGCCGACGCCGGATGCTAGCCAAGTAAAGGCAATGATCAAGAAAAACGTGAAGCGTAGGGAAAACACAATTGAAAAGGGGCGATGAGGCACAGAGAATCTCCTGGTTCCGATTTCACACGGGCACGTGTGAGGACCCGCCGAGGTTAGGCAAGCTAGAGGCAGTGGTCAACACGGCTGACACTCTCTTAATTACTTGCAGCTTTAGTAATACCGGACAGGTTCTTGTCGACTTGCTAGTTAGGGGAACTGGATCAAGCAGGTTCCAAACAACATGCGCCTATTTTCCTGCTCAGCGTGACAAGACAAGTACATCAGGGTGTTGCCACACTTACTATTGGTGCAGCTTGAAGACATAGAGTGAGTTGCCACCGCGCGGATGGCGCAGCTCTGGTGAAAGAAGGCGTGGGACTGTCCGCGGACTGCCTCCGCCGACGCCAGCGGAAACCGCCACATACTGCACACCATCCATTTCGTAAGTGACGGGGAAGCCCTGAACCGATGTACCCAAGCGAGTTTCCCAGAGCACATCCCCGGTTTTGACATCATAGGCGCGAAAGTAGCGGTCGACATCACCAGCAAATGCTAGACCGCCAGCTGTTGTTAGTACTGCTGTCAGAAACGCTGCGCGTTGCTCGATACTCCACATCTCTTCTAGTGTTTCGACGTTATAAGCTGCCAACTTGCCGAGTTTGCCGTTTGTGCCCGGCATTTCCTTCCATCTGCGATCGCCAGCTTCGCCGCCGGAGCCGCGCTCTAGCGCCACCGGTCGCCCAGAAATCTCCAGGCAGCTTTGGCTCAGAGGGATTATTAGTGCTGTTGCTTCCGGACTGTAAGCCATTGCTGGCCAGTTGTGGCCGCCCGCTGTGCTTGGGCAGACTGAGAGCCATTCACCGACGATTGCATCGATGATGTCCTGTCTGTATTTCACCGAGCCAGTCACCGGATCGATCCTCTCGAAAACATCTTGGTAAACAGTTTGCTTCAAGCCCTGAAATTTTCCAGTGACTCGGTCCAGTTTCCAGAGGATGCCGTGTTTGCCGATCGTAAAAAGCGCCTTCTGATCGTTGATATCGACCAAGACTTGTTCGAAAGCTTCGTCGAGGTCGAGGGTCTCACCAGGAACATGTTGGCGATACCAAATGATCTTGCCGGTGTCTGGGTCGAGGGCAAGGGTTGAGTTCGCGTAGAGTGTAGAGTCGGTTGCAGATAGTCCTCGGCTAGCAGCAACCCACGGCTTGGCCTGTGCCGTCCCCCAGTATGTTAGGTCAAGCTCAGGGTCATAGCTTCCGGTGATCCAGACATCAACACCTCCGCGAAGCTCCCAATCCAGGTTCCCCCATGTTTTGTCACCGAGCTCTCCGTCAGCGACCGTGAATGTGCGCCAAACTTCCTCGCCAGTCTCTGCGTCGTGGGCGGTAATGAAGCAGCTGTCCTCGAAGAACTGGCGACAGCCATTAATTCCGTTGATTACCTTGCCCTTAACGACCAATGGGCCGGCAACGTTGGTGTAGCCTTTACGGTAGCTGGCAATCTGCGTTTCCCACGCCACAGCACCGGTGCGTGCATCAAGCGCTAGCAAATAGGCGTCCTTGGTTGCCAGATAAACTTTGTCTCCCCAGATCGCTAGGTTGCGCATCTGATTGAAGCCGCCGGGTTGGTAGTCGTCTGCGAACTCGCGCCGGAACTCCCACAGCAACGTACCGGTGGCTGCGTCGAGTGCTTGAACCACGTTGCCTGGATTTGCTAGATACATGGTTCCGTTGTAGACCATCGGAGTTGGCTGGTTGAAGCCGTCATCCATGGCCCAAGCCCATGCGAGAGTGAGGTCTTCCACGTTGGTTAGGTCAATTTGATCGAGAGGGCTATGGCCCCAGCCGTCGTATGTTCGACGATATGACAACCAGTTGGCTGGGTTAGGACTTTTAAGCATGGCATCAGTAACTGGTATGAAATTCTCGACTTCGTGCAGCAGATCGGTTTCTCCTGGGGATGTGCGTGGTCCTGGGGGAGCATCCGGGTTGGATCGCCTTACAGGTATGGTTCTAAGTCCGATGCTACGTGGGGGAGCGTCAGCCCCTGGGACGGGTTCGACTTCGAACCGTTCACCGACAGCAATCATTGAGGTATCAGTAGCGCGGAGCGGCCGTACTCCGGCGGCAACGCCGTTGGCTTTTAGGACATATGCGATGATGTTCGTAACGCCACTCGTGCTTAAGATTCCAGCACCCCCGGGTGGCATCGTCGCTTGGGTTAGCTGCAATAATTCCTGTACCGACCGTGCGCCCCATCCGCTTATGAACCCCGCCCCAGCGAGTGCCGGACCAGCTTCCGATCCCGACAGGTCGGTTCTATGGCAGGCGGCACAGTAGCGTTGATACGCAGTCTCCCCAGAGAGCGCCTGCGTTTCCGTATAAGACGGACCCTGGGGGGTTTGTGCGCCGGAAACTTGGGAAAGAACGCCTGGTGCAGATAGGCTTACCAAGCCGATCACGGTCGCGAGGGTGCCTGGATTCAATACTCGGCAGCCTGTCTTGGTACTGGGCATGGTTCGTTCACCGCCTGGGGAAGCGTGGAATCAGCCGAACTCTATGCCTCCATCGAGTTACTGGCAACGCCTATCTATACTCAGATCAGATGAGGGAGCGATGAAAGAACATCTAGGCTGGATGATCACGGGGGTATTGGTGGGCTGGGGTATTTGCCGCGTGATCGCGAGGATGGGTTGGCTGAATTAGATTTTTAAAGAAGATGATCTATCGAATTATTGCTAGCGCTTCTCTCATGGGGTTGCTAGCCATTTCTATTGCAGGGTTCGCTGTGTTGGCGGCTTGGCTTCGGATGGTGCCACCGATTGCAGGGTTCGCCGTTTTTGGTTTGGCTCTCCTTGGAGGGGGCGTTACCTCTCTGTTCCTTGGTTTGGCCAGCATCTTCCTGCCCGGAGTGGCTGAGCAAGTATCCAAAGGGGCTGGAATGCTGGCCGTGGTCATCGGGCTCGGAAGTCTTTTGTTGTTGGGGACACTGGTGCGCCGTGCCAGCGGTGTTCCGGCGATTCACGACATCACTACAGAAACCACGGACCCGCCTCTTTTCTCTGCCGCAGCCATGAACCCGGCCAATCGAGGCCGTGACCTTTCTTATCCTCATGGGCCAGCCGAGACTCCCCGTTTGCAAGAACAGGCTTACGCTGACTTACAGCCAATTGAACTCAGGGTGGGTCCCGATGATGCTTATCAGGAGGCTCTTAATACAGCTAGTGATCTTGGTTGGGCTGTTGTTGAGTCCAACCCGACGACGCGCACGTTCGAAGCGGAAGACGAAACGTCCGTGTTTCGCTTTGTCGACGATATTGTCGTTCGTGTGCGTCCCGGGAGTATCGGATCGGTAATTGACGTGCGTTCAACCTCGCGCACCGGCGTCGGCGACATGGGGGTGAACGCCAATCGTATAAGACAATTCCGTTCGGCCTTGAGCTCCCAATGAGCGGAATTTGCCCGCGTCCCACAATGCAACATATCCTGTTACGGTGAATCTACAGCAGTCTTATATAGGTTGTTTATGACATCAATCCCGGGAGGGAATCATGGACTTAGTCAATCCAGTTGCTGAAGGCGACCTGCATATTACGGGCGCGATCGTTGGAGGCGATGGAACTTCGTTTAATCTCGAAGGTGAAGTGGGAAAGTATGGCCGGGTTTTTGCGACAATGCACTTGACGTCAGGTGACAGTGAACGGAACTCAGGCACACTTGAAGGCGATGCCAGAACATTTATGGAAGATGGCAGCTTGATGTCTGCTACTTTCGCCGGTTCGTGGAGACGATCTAAGGGAGAACTCAGCCTTTTCTTCGTGGACAATTGCAGCAATGGCGATCAAAATTTCGTCATAAGCCAAGTAGATCTCATCAACAAATCGATGACAGTCAAAGTCTACTCAACTTTTTGAATTAGGCTCGATTGGTAGTCAAACGCGTAGCTACTCCCCAGTTATTGCGGGAGGATGGTTTGCAGGACGCCGTTGGTGTCCGCCATTCGCAGTTCGGGCCCAGTCGGGGTGGCGACAAGCGCTGCTGAGATCTGGCCGGTGGCATCGTACAGAATCAGGGCTGGCCCGTCCGAAGTCATTCCCATATTCCCGAGAATCTGGCCGGTGGCCGCTTTTAGGACGAAGCGCTCCGACTCGCTCGACTGACTTACCAAGCGACCCCAGGTCGTTGTTCCAGGGATCGGGTTCACAGGTGTTGTCCCTGCTGCGGTACTTCGGTTTGCTGCGCCGGTATCGAGTTGAAAGCGCATGTCGCGGACCTCTCGCTCCAGCGTATTGAGCTTTGTCTGAATCATGGTTAGCTGACTCTGCATTTGAACCTGAAAGTTGTTGAGCGCCTGTTGGATTTGCATGGTCACAGCTGGATCTTGCGGTAATGCTTCGCCGATAGCTGTTGTTTGACTAGCGAATAGGGTGGCCACGAATATCCCCGCGACAAGACCAGCGGCAACCGGAAGCCTCTTCATTAAACCTTTTCGCACTCGTACCATGACACCTCCTGCGTATTGATGGTTCCTAGTCAAGTCTCAGGTCGTTAGGTGCCACTGTAACCCTTTATACATAGGGGTTCACAGCCCATACGCCAACGCTGCCAATGCTGTCATGCTTCGCATGACCCTACTTTGGCTTTTTCTTCCTCCCCTTCGTGGCCAGTAATCAATGGGCTGCTAAGCTCTTCTTTTTTGATGTCGGAGACCATCTGAAGTACGCCGATGACATACGACTACGATGTGATCATTATCGGGGTTGGGGGCATGGGCGCTGCCACAGCCTATTCTCTTGCCCGGCGGGGCGTGAGTGTTTGTGGCATAGAGCGCCATGGTGTTGCCCATGCCCTGGGGAGTTCGCACGGGCACACTAGAATCATCCGCAAGGCGTACTTTGAGCACCCCGATTACATCCCGTTACTGCATCGAAGCTACGAATTGTGGGCCGAACTAGAAGGAGAGGCGAAAATCTCCTTATTCGATCAGTGTGGTTTCCTAACTTGCGGTCTGCCCGACTCTGAGTCGATCAAGGGTCTCGAAGCAAGCTACGCCGCGCATGGCGTGATGCACGAGCGTCTTAGTTACTCCGAAGTCCGGGACCGTTTTCCGCAGTTTTTGATCGACTCCCGTGCGGTTGGCTTCCTTGACCCATTCGGCGGCTATTTGCGAGTCGAAGACTGCGTCGAGCAACATATCCTGCAAGCAGAGGCCGCAGGTGCCGAGCTGTTCTTCCAAGAACCGGTGGTGTCTTGGGAGGTATGCAACGGGGGCGTGGTCGTTAGTACAGCTTCACGCGAGGTGACGGCCCGAAGTCTCGTACTTACCACTGGCGCGTGGGCGGCACCAGAACTCACAGAGCTTGGAATCCCGACAGAGGTTTGGCGCAAGGTCCTTTTCTGGTACGAAACGGACGGTGCCGAGCAGTTCCTGCCCGACCGTTTTCCGACGTTTTACGTCGAAACCGACTCTGGTCATTTCTATGGGTTTCCCTCGGTTGACGACAAAGGCCTGAAGGTTGCCGAGCATTTTGCCAAGACCCCGATCGACAACCCTGGTGTGCTTGACCGTAACCTACTTCCCGACGATGAGCCCCCGGTCCGCCATTTTGTCAGGCAAACGTTTCACGGGGTGATTGGTGGGCGGACCGAGCATGTTGTGTGTATGTACACCATTACGCCTGACCAGCATTTTGTGGTCGCGTGCCACCCGGTGCACCCGCAAGTTGTCATAGGTGGCGGTTTTTCCGGTCACGGTTACAAGTTTGCACCGGTGATAGGAGAGGTTCTGGGTGACCTGGCTGTGAAGGGTGGCACTGTTTGGCCAGTCGATTTCCTTGGAATCCGCCGTTTCGTTAACTAGGCAGGATTGGCAGGCGTGAAAGGAATTGCACGATCGTTTTCTTTGATTAATAGCTTAAGTATGCTTCTCAAGCCGACCGCCATTTGTTCTATGGCTTGTACTTACTTGTCGAGTGAATAGCATGAAGAATTCTTCAATGGAACAAAAGGGTACGACGATGTCAGCTGACCGCAGGCAATTCCTGAAGTTTGTGACCAGCGGAGCGGTGACAGCCGGTGTCCTCGGTTCTCCCGCTGCCGGGGCCAGGGTCATCAATGGGGGCGACAGGGACCGCGGTATTACTCGCACGGGCCCAAGTGTTGTTGCCCAAAGCTCGGGAGCTTCCTTTCTTGGCAGTGTCCAGGCTCGGGGTGCGACGCCTGGTTCGGTTACCGATCCTGAAGAACGACGCCGCTTGATCGGCAAAGCAGTATTCGGTGCAAAAGAAGCTGCATCCGGATCTGCGGGAATGGTCATCTGCGCCCACCCCCTGGCAACAAGAGCTGGCACCGACATTTTGCGGGCTGGCGGCAATGCTGCCGACGCTGCCCTCTGTGCCTCGGTAACTCAATGCGTAGTGGAGCCCCATATGACCGGGATTACAGGTGTGCTCTCGATGCTTTACTACGATGCAGCAACAGGCAAAACCAGTTACGTCAATGGTGGTATGAACGCCCCGCTGGCCCCGCTTACAGGTTGGGGCCCGGCGGCCACTGCTACCGGGCTGGGTGTTGGGGTGCCTGGGTTTTGGGCTGGCTACGAAGCTTCGCTGGCGCGTCATGGTAGTAAGCCTTCAAAAGATTTGTGTTCCGCGGCAATTTCTTACGCCCGGGATGGCTTCGAAATTCACCCGTTTCTGTGGGGTGAGATGTTCACGCAAAGCCCAACGCTCGGGATTACTGATACCGGCCGTGAGATTTTTTTCCCTAACGGGGGGCTCGCCGACCCTGGGGAGTTGCTCTACCAGAAGCAGGCTGCAGATACGCTCGAGCGGCTCGCCGAAGAGGGCAATGATTATTTCTATTTTGGCGATTTTGCACGTGAATACTCGGAGATCGTACAGGCGGCCGGTGGGGTGGTTACCCTCGAGGACTTTGAGCGCTATGACGTGCGCTACGACGAACCAGCGCGAGGTAGCTACCGTGGCTACGAGCTGGTCGGATCACCGCCCCCCGACAACGGTGGTACGCACATAATTGAGATATTACAGATCCTTGAAAATGTCGAGATCGAAAAACTCGGTCCGCCAACAGAATCGGCGGAAACGATGTGGCAAATGGCAAGGGCCACAGACCTCGTGTTTATGGAAGGCGGGAAACAACCGGATCCGGCAAGCCATCCGCTACCCCTTGACCTGATTACGTCGAAGGAATACGCCAAGATGCGGTTTGACCTTCTACAGATGGGCCTGCCCATCGAAAACCCCCAAATGCCGCCCCCCGGAAGCTGCCACGTCACGACAGTTGACAGTGCGGGCAATGTGGCGACTATTCTTCATTCCTGCATGTCCCTTCCCTGGAGTAATGGGCTGTTCTGTGCCGGTGTGACGATCGTGGCGTCGGGTGCACACTTCAACCGCATCATGCCTAAGCCGGGACACCGCGCGAGCGTCTATGTAGCCCCCAACATGGTCATGAAAGATGGCAAACCAGTTCTCGCATCTGGCTCTCCCAGCGGCAGCCTGTTACAAAATATCGTCCAAAACACCAGCAATATGATTGACTTCGGGATCCCGATCCATGAGTCGATCAACCTGCCACGTTTCGGTAAAGCGTACGGGGCCAGTGGCATGTTTCCGGCAGTTGAGGTTGATCTCAACGAAAACGTTCGGGACGCTGCGATTGCTCTCGGTTTGCAGTTGCAACCAGTAAACCAGTGGAACTGGGGCTTGGGATCGTTTGAAGGCATCTGGATAAATCCCACCACTGGTGAGCGCAGCGGGCGTGGTGACCCACGGCGGTGCGCGATGGTGGAAGCGGAATAGAGTGCGGGACCTTGGAATGTGTGACCTCCGGGGTTTTGTGCTCGGTCAGTTGTGGCGCGACCAGTAGGCCACGGACCGTAAGTGGGCCGAGACATGTTGAGGTGAGTTCAATGGCTGGAATACGCACAAGTGGAAACCGGGTGCGGTGAGTAGCGGACGCGAGACTTGGGCCAGCCGCTTTGGTTTCTTGATGGCGACGGCGGGCTTTGCGATTGGCCTTGGTAACGTTTGGCGCTTTCCGTACTTGACCGGGATGAATGGTGGCGGCGCCTTCCTCTTGGTGTACGTGATTTTCGCTGTGTTGATTGGTATTCCCTTGATGACCGCGGAGATGAGTCTCGGAAGAAAGGCTCAACTCACTCCAGTCGCTGGCATGAGGCGCCTGACCGGTTCGAGATTTAGCCCCTGGAACTCGATTGGGTGGCTGGGTTGCCTGGCGGCAGTACTTGTCCAGTCCTATTACGTGATGCTCATCGGTTGGATCATCGGTTACTTCGTGATGATCGTCTCGGGTAGCCTGGCCGGGGCTTCCGTTAGTTCCTTGGAGGCTACCTACACGTCGTTCATCGCCACACCGGGACCCGTTTTGGGTTACACGTATCTGGTGATTGCGTTTCTCGGCCTCATGGTCAGCCGTGGGTTACGGGATGGCCTAGAGCGCGTCGCTAAGATGGCAATGCCTGTACTGTTTGTCCTGCTTGTGATTCTGGCACTTCGCTCGATGACCCTGCCCGGGGCATCGGAGGGCCTGTGGTGGTACCTGACGCCCGATTTTTCGGCTATCGACGGCAGGACGATGCTCGATGCCTTGGGCCAGACGTTCTACTCCATTGGTATCGGTATGGCAGCAGCCTTCGGTTTCGGTAGCTACCTGAACCGCCGGAGCACTGACGTTCCTGGAAGTGCCGCAGTCGTCGTTTTAGCTGACACAGCTGTCGCCTTTTTAGCCGGCTTGGTGATCTTTCCGGCGCTGTTTGCTTTTGGCCTCGAACCCGACCAGGGGCCAGGGTTGTTGTTTCTGACGATGACCAACTTGTTCGGTCAGATGCCGGCAGGCCAGGTTTTTGGCGCCGGGTTTTTCTTCCTATTGATCTTGGCCGCGATCACTTCCGCCGGTGCGGTGCAGGAAGTACTTACCAGCAGCCTTACCGACCTCTTGCCGATAAAACGGCGCACGGCAACATGGGTCTTCACGGTGCTCCTGGCCGGGCTATCAACGCCAATTGTGCTCTCTCAGGGTCCATGGGCTGGCTTACAGGTCTATGGAATGGATCTGTTCACATTTGCCGACATGGTGACGGGTAGATTCATGTTAGCGGCGGGCAGTTGGGTCCTGTCGCTGTATGTCGTATTCGCCTGGGGATTCGACGACTTTCAATTGGAGACTAATATAGGTGCTGGCAGGATCCGGGTGTCGGCTGCTTGGAAGCCCCTTATGATCTTTGTGATCCCTGTTGCGGTTGCGATGGTCTTGTTTTTTGGCCTCGGGATAATCTGAAGCGTCATCGTGACCATTCTTCTGGCCCCGAACACTGCCATGCTTGCTCAGCTCTTTGTGATCACCCGTCGCGTCGTCTTACCGTGATGTGTTTTACGGGGCTACTGCGTCCGGAAACGATCTCAAGGTTCCTAGGTGGTGTGTCTAAGTATTTCCCGAGAAGCTCAAGGACGCGTTTGTTGGCCTTTCCCTTGCTCGCTGGTGCTCGAGTGCGAATCTGGAGCGAACCATCGGCGAGCTCCCGAACGCTTTCGCTCTGCGCGCTGCTGTTCACTTTAATCCGTAGCCGCATTGTCACCCCTAACATCAGACTGGCAGTTTATTAGATCATGGTTGGACCCTTGATAAGGTTTCTAAAGAGCATTGTGGCCCCAACAGATCTTTGCCCTATGATGATCGTTTATGAATGAACTTGGGAAGTTGCTAATTTTCTCTGGTGCCGTCCTGCTACTGTTGGGACTGGCACTGGTGTTAGGACCGCGAGTGCCCTATCTGGGGCGGCTGCCGGGCGACCTGAGCTTCGAGTGGGGAGGGGCCCGCGTTTACATGCCCCTGGCGACCAGCATCCTCCTGTCGATCGTTCTCACGATCATCCTGAACCTGCTGCTCCGCCGTTGATGATTGGTTGGGCCTCTTAGTGGCCCTTTATTGCCGTCGACCGCTTTCCTTGTCCATTGTTTCCTGTAGTTGTTTCGGGGCCGCATCGTCGCTCATATGAAGTTCAAACCAGTGGCGCAAATACAGCTGGGTGCGCAAGAAATTTGATGGATTCGAAGTTGTTCCGTGCCATTCATCATTAAAACGAATCATCGCCGTCGGTACTCGTAGCACTTTGAGCGCCGCGTAGAACTCTTCAGTTTGTGACATCGGTGTGCGCAGATCATTGATGCCCGTCATCAGCATCGTCGGAGTGGTGACGTTGCCAACATACATGAGGGGAGAGCGCCGCAGATGTTCGCCTGCGTCTTCCCATGGCAGGTTGTCAAAATTGCGATACCAACTAATTCCGTCGGTAGTACCAACGAAAGAAAGCCAGTTAATGACTGGGCAATTTGATGAAGCTGCCGAGAAGCGATCGGTGTGGCCAACCACCCATGCGGTAAGCACGCCGCCACCCGAACAGCCGTAGACGTACATGTTGGATTCGTCGATATACCCATTGGCAATTACCGTATCGACACCGTTCATCAGGTCGTCAAAGTCATTGCCAGGGTAGGCACGGTTGATGGCATTACCGAAGTTGGTGCCATAACCAGATGATCCCCGCGGGTTGGTGTAGAGGACGACGTAGTCGTTAGCGGCATGGTTCTGCCAGCCGAAGTTGAAGCCAACGCCATACATACCGTGCGGGCCACCGTGTATCGAAAGCATCAATGGATACTTGCGGGACGAGTCAAAGTTCGGTGGTTTGATAACCCAGCCTTGGATGTCGAAATCGTTTACCGACTTGTACCAGATTTCTTCGACCTCACCGAGTTCCAGGTCTGCGAACAGCGGCCCGTTGTGGTCTGTCAAAAAAGTGATGTTGGCGGGATCGCTGACCTTGAAGGTGACAACCTCAGCTGGTTGGTGATAGGAAGTTAATGTGCCGACTGCGATGCCTCCATCGGTGATATCGGTAACGGTTAGTTGATGGTTTCCGTCCGTGACTTTGCGAGGTTCACCGTCCAGCGGTGCAAAGTACAAATTGCGGGAGCCATGCTCGCTGACCGCAAAGTACACGCCTGAGCTGTCCGCGGCCCAGTCGATAATATTGGGAGATCGATCGAGGTTTGGGGTTAAGCTTCGGCGTCCCGAGCCATCGGCATTCATTAGGTACATTTCACGCTCGATGTAGGTTTGCTCGGTATAGTCGTTGCCGGTGAATACGATTAGTGAACCGTCGGGCGAGGGGACAGGTCCAGAATCAGGGCCCCGGTGGTCAGTCAGCCGGGTAGTTGCGCCTGTTTCGACATCCATGGCATACACGTCTGACTCGCGCCACTGGTACTCTGCGTCTTCTTCAAGTAAACCGGAGAAATAGAGAGTTGATCCGTCAGGATTCCAGCGCGGGCTGCCAAAATTGTAGTTGCCCTCGGAAACTTGTCGGTGGGTACCGCCGTCGGCTGGAACGAGGAAGATATGCGTGTTGCCATCATCGATGAAACCCCTTCCGTCGCGCCGATAAACTGCTTTCTCAACGATGTTAGGGGCTTCAGTCCATTCGGCGTCCTCCGGTTTGGCGACTGGTATATCAATCTCCCATTCTTCTTGCGTTGGTGGAACGAGCATCGTGAACGCGATTTGGGTGCTATCGAGTGACCAACGGATACTTCCAGGGGACTCCGCAAGGTTGGTGATTTGGCTAGGTTCTGCGGACAAGTCGTCCATCCAGCGGACGAAGATCTGGGCACCGCTGGGTTCACCCTGCGTGACGTAAGCGATCCGAGTGCCATCCGGAGACCAGCTTGGCGAGCCACCGTCCATGAGCTTTCGTTTACGAGTGCCATCGGCGTTCATCATCCACAGCTCGGTTCGGCGCCCATCGTTCTGCATATCGACGAAGCTTCGTGTATAGAGGATGGTGGTTCCGTTGGGTGAGATGCTCGGGCTGCCAACGCCTTCAACACGCGTATACAAGTCGAGTGTAAGGCGGTTGGCCATCGGGTTTTGTTGTGCCGAAGTCACCGAGGTTGCCAAAAGGGCTGCAACGACCAGGCCCGCAATTATGTGGAAAGGGCGGATGGTGATGCTTGGTTGTTCCTGGCTACTCATTAGTTTCTCCTTATACTGAAAAAATCCACGGAGCTGTTGATCGTCCGAGCTTTAACATAAAAGTTAGTAAGGAACTCCCAATAGCCTACGACTAGCGGAGGTGGCTCTCCACCCCGAAATCAACCTGCCGAGGGGTTTCCGATGACTTGCGAGAAGGCTTATCTTGTCTTGGATCGCCTTCTTCAGTCTTGTTTTACATAGTTTGTTGGTTTCGGCACTCACTTCCTTCGGTAATAATTATTTAGTTCGAGGGTGGATCATTGCCTCCCTCATTGAACCGGACGTCCCTCTGGTTTCCTGCATTATGCAATCCAACTTCAGATCAACCTGTCACATAATGTTCGGTTCGTTTGCCTTGACTTGTTTCTTGACGGCCTCGATCCATATGGCTGTCGCCCAGGACCTGGTGAGACTAGGTAATCGTGCCGCCGAAGCAGCCTACGCTCTTGATGAAATTATGGGCATACCAGGTAGAACGATCCCGGACTCCCTTTTCAAGGATTCGCGCTGCATCGCCGTGATCCCCGGCGTCGTGAAGGTCGGATTAATTGTTGGTGGGCAACATGGCCGAGGCCTGATAAGTTGTCGAGTTGGGGATGGGTGGAGTCGCCCAAGCTTTATTTCTATTGCTGCTGGATCGCTCGGTCTGCAGATCGGTGCCCAGGCGACCGACTTTGTACTAGTGGTTGTTGGCGATGCAACTGCTAGGATGCTTAGCAGTCACTACATTGTTCTAGGTGGGGACGCCTCGATATCGGCCGGTCCGGTGGGGCATATCGTCGAAGTGGTGGCCGATGCGACTCGCGCTAGCGAAATTTACTCGTACTCACGTTCGCGGGGCTTGTTCGTCGGGCTCTCGCTAGAAGGCGCGTCACTCAGGGTCGATGAGGATGCTAACAAATCTGTTTACTATGACGCCGTTGATGCTAACGATCTGTTGTTTAAATTAGACGGCTCGGTGCCGGCCGAAGTTGCGCCATTCCTGCGGGCATTGCAACGTCATGATCCGGCGGGCATGTAATTTCCGTGGTTGGAGGTTTGATTGAGTAACACACCTGACGCACTTCTACGTAACTGTATCCAGGAGGGACGTTTAGTGGAGTCGGTTACGGAAATGTCAGACGAATACAAACGCGAGTTGCGTCACATTGTCACAGTATCTGGCGACACTGAGCTATTGAGTGCTCCGGCTTACTACTACGCGGCGCGTAAGGCTCCGTCAGTAAACGCGATGATCTCAGCCATGGCCATCGTTCAAGACGAGCTAAGTCATGCGCATATCGCTTACTGTGTTCTTGAAGACCTTGGTGTCTCACGCGAATGGTTGATGTATGAGCGTGAGCCGCACGAGTTTCGCTATCCTTATGCTTTCGACGTGCCACTCGATTCCTGGGTTGAACTATGCGTTGCTAACGCTTTCTATGACCAGGCAGGGTTTTGCTTGCTTTCAGACGTGCACGACAATACGTCGTATGGCCCTTGGAAACGCGGTTTGGTGAAAGTAGGCAAGGAAGAAAACTTCCACCTCCTTCACGGACGACGCTGGATGAAGAGAATTGCCAACAGTGGTGATGAAGGTCGTCAGTTGGTTTGCGACGCGGTGAAGTGGATGTTCCCAATGACGGTCGAGTGGTTCGGCCTTCCGGATGATTTAAAAACCCATAGCAGTCAGCTCGATTACAAGATGAAAGGCTTGACCAACGATCAGTTACGGCAGTATTGGATGGACAGCATCGTGCCCTTCTGTGACGAACTGGGCCTTGAGGTGCCCGTGCATCGTAACGCCGACGACACCGCCTGGGAACTCGAGTACGAACTCCCAGTTTTTTTCGACGAAAATGAGAAACGCTGGGACTTGGAGCATCACATCACGTGGGACCAGGTGGTGACGCGGTGGAAGGGCCGCGGGCCGCGTAATGAGGAGATGGTTGAGGAGATCCAACGTTCGGCGGGCGACTTCTCTTGGATGTTCAAAGATCTCTGATGCTGGTTGAAAGGGAGTTAATTCACGACCCCAAATCCGGGACAGCATCCTTGTGGTCAGCGCTTAGGGAGGTTATGGACCCGGAAGTCCCGGTTAGTTTGGTCGACCTTGGGTTGATTTACGACGTGCGCAGGTTGAAAGGACGGGTCGAAGTTGACCTTTCGTTTACGGCGACAGCTTGTCCGGCGATGAACTTTATCCAGGAAGATATACGTGAACGGCTTCTGGCCGAACCGGGGATTAAAGAAGTCAGCACGCAGGTGGTATGGGAACCACCTTGGACGCCGGACCGAATCAGCGAGACTGGTAAGAAGCAACTAGAGGGCTTTGGTATCTCCCTTTGATTTGAGCTAGGGGCTGGGCCGCTCGGGAGCCAAAATGGCAACAGGTCAGCTTTACGAAGTTTTCGCGCGCCGTACGCGTGACGAAGCGCTTGGACACGTTGGCACCGTGAATGCCACTAGCATCGACTTTGCTCGTGTCTATGCGCGCACGACATACGACGAGGAAAACTGGATCGAGATGGTCGTCGTGAAACGTGTCGCAATGGTTCCGGTAATCGAGCTTGAACCTCTCGTGGAATTCAAGGAGGCGGACTAGTGACGTTGATCTCCAACCCTGAAGATCTGGGTGCAGATGAACGGCAGAGTTTGGCGAACTGGTTAACGGCGATGTCGGATACCAAGCATTTGCTTGGGCTACGTTATGCTGAGTGGTGCACTGGAGGGCCGGAGCTTGAGGCCAACATTGCCGCGAGTGCGATGGCGCAGTTTGAACTCGGGCACGCCCGTGTTTTAAGAGGTGTTCTCAGTGACCTGCCGGAAGATCCACGTGACGCTTCCCGAGCCACAGACCGCAGCACATGGTTCAGCCTCGGGGCGCTCGATCGGCCGTTTACGGGCTGGGTCGACCTAGTGATTGGCAATGCGCTCGTTGATACGTTACTTACAGTTAACATGCGCTCGGCGCTTGCTGGCAACTACCATCCCTTGACCCAGCGGCTGCGCAAAGTACTTGCAGAAGAGGAATATCACTCCGTGCACGCTGATGCTTGGATTAAACGATTAGCGTCGGGGCCGGGAGAGACTGTTGAAAGATTGAACCAGATGTTCAATCGCGTATGGCCCCAATGCATTGCCTGGTTTGGGCCGAATTCCGGCAACGGACTCGATGAACTTCACGATGTGGGAGTCTTAGCTGACAGCGCTGCAGACCTGCGTAATAGCTACATTGAAAGCGTTTTGCCTATGTTTGACGGGGGGTCAATTCGTCCAACGAGTGACGTCGAAATTAACTGGGACGGTTGGAATAAGGCGGGCCGTCGACATGGTGTGCCGGTGTTTGAAGATGATTGTTTCGCGATGATCACCGGTGCAAACAACCGCACCCCTGGTGTAGGTGATTGAGGGCCAGCCGGGTGGCAGCGGATTCTTCCCTTCATACGGCGGCGTTGCCCGCAGCAGTAAAGTGCCCATTTTGTGGAAGCAGGGATAGCAAGCCGCTAGCCGTTTTTGGGGCCCTTCTGATGACCGCGCAGTACCAGTGCAATGCATGCAACACAATATTTGAATGGGTCCGACGCGAGGACTTCAAGCGAAGGCAGCCTAAGAAGGATCTAAAAGGCGAATGAAGGCGATTACCTTCGAGGGCAAGCAGAAGGTAGCTTATTCAGACGCTGCCGATCCCAGGATTGAGCAGGCCACGGACGTTATCGTTCGGATGCGCGCGGCGGGAATTTGCGGTTCCGATCTGCATCCATACCACGAGCGCGAAGAAATGGACTGCGGAACCATTATGGGACACGAGTTCGTTGGTGAGATCGTTGAAGTGGGTTCTGCAGTCGAGAGCTTTGCCAAGGGCGATCTGGTATTTAGTCCATTTACGACGAACTGCGGGGTTTGCTTTTACTGCCAATCTGGTTTGACGTGCCGCTGCGATTTCGGCCAATTTTTCGGTTGGGTACATGACGGTGTTGGGCTGCAGGGGTCTCAGGCTGAGTATGTACGTGCACCGCTAGCTGACGGCACGCTTATGCACGTGCCCGAAGGCGTTAGCTTTGCTGCCGCGTTATTGCTTGGTGACATCCTCTCAACCGGTTTCTTTTGCGCGGAACAGGCAGGCGTCGGTTTGCTCGATGGCAACCGACTGGCACAGACACCTGCCGTGTCTCTGTTGGGTGCTAGTCGCACGTATGCGATCGTCGGTTGTGGCCCAGTCGGCATGATGACGATTCTGGCCGCGTACTACCTAGGAGCCGAAGAAATCTTCGTCATCGACACAATTCCAGAGCGTCTCGCAACTGCCGAGCAGATGGGTGCCGTTGCGCTTGACTACAGGGTGGACTCGGTTGCCGATGTAGTGCGGGAAGCTACCGATGGTCGCGGCGCCGATGCGGTGATGGAAGCCGTTGGAGCACGGTCAGCCATGGATCTAGCGATCGAAATTGTACGTCCAGGTGGGGTTGTATCATCGGTGGGGGTGAACACTGACAAGTCCTTCAGTTTTACTCCGGGCGATGCCTACGATAAGAACCTTACCTTTCGCTCTGGCCGCTGCCCGGCTCGCTATTACATGCAACGATTAGCACCCTTGGTAGGTGCCAAACAAATCGACCCAGAGTTCGTGTTTTCTCACCGGATGCCGTTGTCGGAGGGCGTGAACGCGTATCAAATATTCGACCAGAAACTCGATGGCTGCACCAAGGTTCTGCTTGAGCCTTAGGAGGAATTGATGGGGGTTCTCGAACAGGTTTATTTTGGTAACACCCTGCTCCAGTGGAGTTCAGCACTTGGCGTGGTGTTTCTGGCCTTGCTGGCCTTTCAAATCATCAAAACTGTGGGCATTCGCCGTCTCCGCAAGCTCGCCGAGAAGACAGCGACCGATTTCGACGATTTCATAATGGAACTAATTGCCAGCACCAAGTTCCTGTTGCTGGTGTTGCTATCGGTATTTGCCGGCTCTTTCATGATTGAAATGCCGGATTCCATACAGGTTTATTTACGCAGCGTTGCGATAATTGCCTTTCTGGTACAGACAACCTTGTGGGGTAACCGCCTGATTGGTTATGCGCTTAAACGATTCACTCAGGAGCGCCTAGATGCCGAGGATCCAGCCAGTACCACTGCGGCTGGCTTCGTCAGCACACTGGTAAGGATCGTGTTCATTTCTTTGATGACCCTTGTAGGACTAGCAACAGTTGGTTTCGACATTAATGCTCTTGTTGCTGGCCTTGGTATCGGCGGCATAGCAATTGCCTTGGCGGTCAACGGTATTTTGCAAGATCTGTTTGGCTCTCTCACCATCGCGCTCGACAAGCCATTTGTTGTCGGTGATTTCATCACAGTTGATGCTTTCAGTGGCACGGTCGAGAACGTAGGCCTGAAAAGTACCCGCCTGCGTAGCAACACCGGTGAACAGCTCGTTATGTCAAACAGTGATTTGCTCAGTAGCCGGCTGCGCAACTACAAACGTATGGTGGAGCGCCGCGGCACGATGAATCTGGGCGTTACTTACGACACGCCGGCCGAGAAACTTGAGGCGATCCCTGGAATGATCCAAGAGATACTTGAAACCGAGGAATTAGCACGCTTCGACCGAGCCCATTTCTCCTCATTCGGGGACTTTGCGCTGAACTTTGTAGTCGTCTATTGGATGTTGACGCCCGAGTATGGTGACTTCATGGATACCACTCAATCAATCAACTTGAAGATCGTACGGCGTTTTAGTGAAGAGGGGATTGAAATGGCGTTTCCGACCCAAACTATTCACGTCGATAGAGACCACAGTTGATCGTTGGTGAACGTGCATTGCCTGCGATTCGAGCACGCCGACGTTTGTAGTTTCCTGCATTGGTTTGAAACTAACGTAGCGGATAGTCTTTCCGCCCCATTGTTTCTGTCATTTTCTTAGGAATTTACTAACGAGCCGAGGTATCGAAATGCTGCGACGGACGATCGTTTGTGCCCTGCTCATAAGTGGTTTGGTCGCTCTTGATTGGTTCCCCAGAGGCGCCGTTAACGCAGCGACGGGCTTACAGGAAATCGAGCTACGCAACTGGACCCGCAGTCCATCATACGGTTCCGACAATCGGCTAGTTTTTGAGATTAATGGTGATATCTGGATATCCGGGATAGTAGATGGCGGTGCTGACTTGCGGGCCGACAAGATTGTCCAGGTAACTAGCGGCCCAGCATGGGACCGTGATCCGGACTGGGGTGCGGATGGTGAGTCAATTGTTTTTGCGTCCGACCGCGATGGTTCTACCGACCTCTGGCGCGTGACGGTGGATGACACTGGCATTGTGACCGAGACGGTGCAATTGACCAATGAGGAAACTGCCGACACCCAGCCAACCGAGGGTCCTGACGGTGCCATTGTCTTCATTCGTGGGTACAACGCTGCCGCGGATATCTGGCGACGTACCATCGGCGGTGAAGAACACGCACTGATCGAGGGTAATGGAATAGAGAGTTCCCCCGTTTTCTCGCCTGATGGCACCAAGCTCCTCTACATCATCGGTCGGACAATTCGCTTAGTTACGTTCGATGATGAAGGTGAACTTGAAGAGGATGAAGTGGTGATCAGCGGTATGACCGTTGCCGACGCGGCGTGGGCTCCAGACGGTGAGCGTATCGTGTTCAGTACTCAGGGAGGTTCGCCAGGGGTATACGTGGCTCCCGAGGACGGTCGCTTTAGCAACCTTGTTATAGAGGCCAGCGCCTCACCGGCCTGGGCGCCGGATGGCAATAGCATTGCTCTTGCTGAGCTTGCCCCCGCTGGCCCTGGTTACAATGGCGACCCCGACCGGGTAGGTGATCGAGCCGTGACCGACATTTTCGGGCCTCCTGCTGATACAGCCCGCTTTTGGTTCATTGAGGCACCGGCTCCCTTTATCACCGAACCCGAACCGACGAGCCTTCGTGTGCGCATCGATCGGACCGTTTATAACGGAGAGGCTTTTGACCGCGTGTGGGAGCGGATGGCCGCTATCTATTTCACAAACGGCGAGCGTGCTTCGAAATGGGCCCAGCTGCGAAACCAGTTCCGGCCGCAGGCACTCACTGCAGAAAACGACGCCGTACTTGAAGAGGTTATCCACTCAATGCTTCGCGCCCGTCCTACAACGCGTGACGCCGCCACCGGTCGGGCTGCTGTCTCAAGTGCCCATCCGATCGCCACTGCTGCCGGTGTCGAAATCCTTGAGGCGGGCGGTAACGTCATTGACGCTGCGGTCGCCGTCTCGTTTGCGCTTGGTGTTGTCGAACCGGACGCCAGCGGTCTTGGTGGCTACGGTCAGATGGTTGCCTATCTGACTGACTTGGAAGCACCGGTCGTTATCGAGTTCCTCACCCGAGCGCCTCAGGAGGCGACGCTTGAAAATGCGGCACTTAACAATGCGACTGGGCCAATGCTTGCCAACGTTCCCGGGGTGGTGCGCGGTATGGAACTCGCCTTTGACAAATACGGTAGCGGCCAGATTGAGTGGGCACGTCTGATCGAGCCGGCGATCCGTGCCGCGACCGAAGGTTTTGTCCTCGATGACGCTTTCACCACGACCCTGGCGCTTGAGCGGGCCCGTTACGGTCCGTGGGACAGCAGCATGGAGCTGTTCTTTCCTAATGGTGAACCGCTGAAGGCTGGTGATTTGTTCAAGAATCCGGATCTCGGCTGGACGCTCGAAGAGATTGCCGAGGGAGGTGGCGACGCGTTCTACGAGGGTGAAGTTGCACAAAGGATCGTCGAAGACCTTCGTGGGAAGGGCAATGCCATGACTATGAATGACATGGCCCGATACTTCGCAGTCGAACGCCATCCCGTGGTTGGTGAGTATCGCGGCCACACTATTTACTCTGCTGCGCCTCCGGTCAGTGGGGGTGTGTCGCTTATCGCCAAGCTCAACCTATTAAACAATTTCGCTCCGATGGGGCTATACAGCGAAAATGCGGCGTCACTGCACGCCCTGATCGAAGCGTCCAAGCTGCAGCCATCTACGCGTGGTCGGTTGGCTGATCCGAGCTTGTGGCCTGTAGATATTGACCCGGTGATCGATCCAGGGGCCGCAAAGGCTCGTTGGACCCGGTGTTTTGACTCTCAGAAGGCGACGTTACCCGACGACTTAAGGTCAAACACTGGCGGTATGCCCGAGTGCGCACGCGAGCAGGATCGCATTGCCTCAGTTTGGTTCGAGAACGACTTGGCTTGCCAGGATACCGATGAAGGTTGTAGTTATACGGGTACGACAGCGTTTGCGGTCGCAGATGGTGAGGGGAATTTCGTATCGGTAACTCAGACCCTTGGCACCTGGGGTGGAAATTTTTACGTCACGCCAGGGATTGGTTTTCCATACAACGACAAGCTGCGATCGTATGGTAGTAATCCGACCGGCTACGGTGCTCGGCTTCCGTATGCTCGCAACGGTACGTCGATTTCCCCGACACTTGTTTTCCATGGTACCGGCGACAATCAAAAGCCCTTGCTTGCGGTGGGTGCTGCTGGAAACGCGTGGATCGGTGCGGCGGTCTATTCTGTAATCACCGGCATTATCGATGGGGGCCTCGATCCTCAACGGGCGCTGGAACTGCCACGTTTTCTGGTATCCAGTTCGGGTCGCGGGGGTGATGCGCAACGAGCGGCTGTAATTACTGCTGAGGACATAATTGCCCCGAGTGTCGTGCGCGAACTGCGTGGCATGGGACACCGATTCCAGAAAATCTCGTTGCGTGGGGAGATGCGGATGGGCTATGGGGCTGCGGTAGTGATCCAAAACGGTGAAGCAACGGCAGGTGCTGATCCGCGCCGGTCAGGCTCGGCTAAGGCGTCTCAACAATAGACGGGTGCGTCGAACGTGCTGTCCCGGCTATGCTGAATGAACGGATTAAAGGAACTGGCAGTGCAAAACATCGTTTTCTTGCCAGTATTTGTGTCAAGGAGATCTAAATGCAGAGACTGATTTTGGTTGCAGCCATGTTTCTGGCCGCGGGCATTTTTCTGCCCAGCCCCCTGGTATTCGCGGCACCCTCAGTGCAGGAAGAACAGCAAACCGAGCCCGTCGAGTTGCCAGTCCCGCGTCCGATGACAGTCGATGATTCGTTGAATATGGATAGCGTTGGAGGTGCGCTCATGTCGCCGGGCGGCGAGTGGGTGCTGTTTTCCAAGAACCAACTCGATTGGAATGAGAACGAGCGAAACACTAAGTGGTACATGATTCCATCGAGCGGTGGTGAAGCCTTCGAATATATCGGTGACGAGGGCGGTGGCTCATTTCAGTTTTCACCGGACGGTAAGTACTTAACGCTCAGCCGAAGTGTCGACGGCGACCGACAGATCTATTGGATGCGCACCGCTGGGGGGGAGGCAGTACAGCTCACGAAACACGAGACCAGTATTGGTAGTTACCAATGGTCAGACGACTCAAAAAGAATCTTCTTCGTGGCCACAGACAAGCGCCCGGATGACGAGAGCACGATCGTCAATGAGGACGACGACGTGGTTTTTGTCGATGAGGGCCCGAATGGGCAGAATCGGTCGTACTGGAGCAACCTGTGGGTATTCGACGTTGAGAACGACGAGATTACCCAAATTACAGACGAAGAATTTGTCCTCGGTGGTTTCGACGTTTCGCCAGATTCTGCCCGGGTTGCCTTTTCTGCCCGATACACGAATCGCCGCAATGACGCTGACAAGAACGAGATTTACTTCGTAGAGCTCTCCTCCGGTGAAATATCCCGACTGACCGACAACAACGCTCCTGAGTCGGTCGCTGAGTGGTCTCCGGATGGCAAGATGTTTACGCTTACTGCTGCTGACGACAAAGAATGGATGAATCGCAACACCAAGATCTGGTTGCTTGATCCCGTTTTGGGGGAACATCGGTTGTTGTCCGATGGTTTCGAAGGCAGCCCTCGGGGAGCTGTGTGGACCCCTGAAGGTGGACACTTACTATTCTCGGGACAGCAGGGCGCGAACACTAACTTGTTCCGCATGGATGCTCAGACCGGTGAGTTCGAGAAGCTGACCAATTTTCAAGGCTCGATGAGCATCAGCTCGTGGTCAGCTGACCGCACCAAATACGTTTACTCATTTTCTGATTACGACACGCCGGTGGATCTGTGGGTTGGCTTCGTTGATGGCTCTGAGCCAGTTCGCCTAACCCACGCCAACCCTCAAATCGATGAACTGCAGCTTGCTGAGATGCGAGTCATCCAGTGGGAAAGCCACGATGGCATGATGATTGAGGGGTTGCTCCATCTGCCTATCGATTATGAAGAGGGTGACATGGTGCCGCTGATTCTGAACATCCACGGTGGCCCAGCTGGCTCGTTTACCAACAACTTCCGCGCCAGTTACCACATCCACGCGGGCCTCGGTTACGCGTCGTTATCGCCTAACGTACGTGGCTCAAGCGGTTACACTGATTACCTACGCGAGGGCAACACTTTCGCGCGTGATGACGGCATTGGCTTTGGCGACTTCCAGGACCTGATGACCGGTGTCGACAAAGTTATTGCCGATGGCATCGTTGACTCCACGCGTATGGGTGTCCGGGGGTGGAGTTATGGCGGCATCCTTGGTGGCTGGACTATTACTCAAACCGACCGTTTCAAGGCAGCGTCGATTGGTGCCGGTGTTTATGACTGGACGTCGGAGTATGGTCCGGGCTTCAACAACGATGTGCGTCTTTGGCACATTGGTGGCACCCCATGGGACAACGGCGAAGCCTGGCGTAATCAGTCGGCGCTGACCCATGTGAACAACATCGTTACCCCGACGTTGCTGATCCATGGTGCCAATGACACTACGGACACCGAGCAGCAATCCATGATGTTTTTTACAGCCATCAAGGATATCGGCAAGGCGCCGGTTCGCTACATTAAATTCCCGCGTGAGCCTCATGGCTTCCGCGAGCCCAAGCACCAACGCATCCGTGACATCGAAGAAATAAGATGGATGCAGCAGTACGTACTTGGTGTGGAATGGGAACCTTGGGAACGGCCTGAGAAGGACGAGGAAGGCGAAAAACACGATGGATCCTAGGCAAGGGCGGGGGAGAGATCCCTTCGAGCCTCAGACAGGTGCCCCGTGAACGAACCGGCTCGCTCGTGTGAACTTGTGGTACTGCAGAACAACTATGGTATATGCAAGTTTGGACCGAAGGAGCCGGTGCCAACATGGGTCGATGACGGCGACTTCTGGAGTGTCTCCCGAACTCGCGAAGAGCTCTCAATCATTTGCGAGGAACGGCTAATCCCTTCCTCTGCTAACGCCGAAGGTGGCTATTCGTGCCTTTACGTGCTCGGCCCGCTTGGTTTGACAATGGTTGGCGTCTGGGCCTCATTGACGACTAGCTTGGCCGATGCTGGGATAAGCGTTTTTGCCATCTCGACGTTCGATACCGACTACCTACTGGTCCGGGAGGCGGAGCTACCTGACGCTATCGACGCGCTTCGTGAGTCTGGACACGTGGTGCAATTTTGAGGTTGATGGGGCTCGGGCTTCGCTACGCATCTCACCGACACAAACATCCTTACTGCTCAAATCGTTTTCTGAGCGAGGAGTGATGACATGCTAACGCCGAAAAACGGACTTCTGCTTCTGTTGGCGGCATTTATTGTTACCTATGTTGTTATCTGGGCTAAAGCGTCGCGTCGGGCTCGGCAAACCCTCTCCGGAGATGATCCGGCAGTGCAGTCAGGATGGCCGACTCCACTCGAAAACCTCATCGGCTTCGTTACTAACTTCTTCGACACGTTGGGTATTGGATCGTTTGCGCCGACGACATCAGCCTACAAACTGAAGAACATCGTTCCAGATCGGATCATTCCGGGGACGCTGAACGTCGGCCACACCCCCGCCGTGATCGTTCAGGCGTTCATATTCATGTCAATCATTGAGGTTGAAATAGTGACGCTGACGGCGTTGATCGGGGCGTCGGTGGCGGGAGCCTGGCTCGGTGCCGGTGTGGTTGCATCCTGGCCACGGCGGAAAATCCAGATTGGCATGGGCGCGGCCCTGCTGGTAGCGGCGCTGTTGATGCTGATGACTCAGTTTGACCTGTTCCCGGTGGGTGGCGAGGCGCTCGGTTTGGATGGGACGCTGCTGGTCGTTGCCGTAGTGGGCAACTTCATCCTCGGGGCCCTCATGACGCTGGGTATCGGCATGTACGCCCCCAGCATGATCATGATCAGCCTCCTGGGGATGAATCCGGCGGTGGCGTTTCCGATCATGATGGGCTCGTGCGCGTTCCTGATGCCGGTGGGTAGCATTCGGTTCCTTCGAGCCGACGCCTACGCTCTACGACCTGCCCTTGGCCTCGTTCTCGGCGGCATCCCGGCCGTATTGATCGCCGCTTTTATTGTTGGCTCCTTGCCGATCGACTACGTGCGTTGGCTCGTGGTTGTGGTGGTCACCTACACAGCGATTTCGATGCTGCGTTCGGCACAAGTCAACGCTAGTCTCGACACTGCAGCCGATGAAGCTGCCAACAGTGCAGCTACGCCCCCGGTGCTCTAACGCTCTTGATCGCGTTTGATGGTCGGATACTCAATCCCAAGTTGCTCAAGATAAGTAGCGTAGCGTGACGGGTCGTAGCGTAGTGGCTCGAGCATGGGACGGAAACGCTCCATCTTTTCTGCATTAAGGTGGATCGGCGGCGGCGTGCCTTCGGGGATCAATGAGGCCCACTGGCGCTCGGCAACCGTAACGTCGTTGAAGTAGGTCCACGCCTCTTCGACGAGCTCGGGTTCGTTCATTAACGCAATTGCGGTCATAGCGATGACCCGTGACCCGTAGTTTGCGCCCTTGTGTGCGATCGGCGTTGCCATCGCAATGCTGCTCGACCAGTGGTGGCCCGTTACTCCAGGGATGTTGCCAGGGTAGCGGAGGCGCACGGTGGGTAGGTTCCACGACACCTCCGCGATATCGTCACTTCCTCCACCCATACCCTGGTTCGCCTCGCTTACCTCGTCAGAAATCTCGGTGGGCAGGCCTTGTGGGTTCTCTTGGCCCATCATTTCCTGTACTGCTAGGGCTAGCTGCTGGTCCTGCTCAGTCCACTCAGGGCTTCCTACTTCCTTGATGTTGGAGTGCATAAGCTCGGCTAGCGGCTTACTCATGTTGGACGGCCAAGCGGCACCAAAGATGCGCTCAGAAACCGTAGTGTTGGTCATCAGAGAGGCGCCCTTGGCCATGTTCTGCCCCGTCTCGTGCAGCGCCTTGATCCGGTCGTAGTCGAGCTCGCGAAAGTAATACCAAACGGATGCTTCTGAAGGGACGACGTTGGGTTGGTTGCCACCATTGGAAATGATGTAGTGAGAGCGTTGGTGCAGTCGTAAATGCTCGCGGCGGAAGTTCCAGCCAGTATTCATTAACTCGACGGCATCCAGAGCGCTGCGTCCCGCCCACGGAGAGCCGGCGCCATGTGCGGACTGGCCGTAAAACGTGAACTCCGTGGACACCAACCCGGACCCTGAGATCCCGTAGCTTGTGCTCATGCTGCGGCTGATGTGGGTCGAGAGCATAATGTCCATATCTTCGAACAGGCCAGCGTTGACCATGTAAGTTCGCGAGGAGACGAGCTCCTCAGCTACTCCTGGAATCACCTTGAGTGTGCCCTGAAGGCCGTATTTCTCCATGAGGCGCTTGGTTGTAATCGCGGCAATGACGTCAACTGCGGCGGCACTGTTGTGTCCCTCGCCGTGACCTGGGCCGTTCTCAATCAATGGATCTTGGTACGCTACTCCTGGCTTCTGAGAAGTCTCAGGCAGACCGTCGATGTCGCCCATGATGCCGATTACAGGCTTGCCGTTCCCCCAGCTAGCGACGTAGCAGGTTGGCATTCCGGCGCAGCCTGTCTCGATATCGAATCCCTCCTCAGCCAGAATTCCTGTGACGTACTCCATTGTCCAGAACTCTTGGAAGCCGAGTTCACCAAACGAAAAAACTGAGTCGACCATTTCCTGCGACAGCTTCTGCATCGACCCGGCCATTTGTTTAGCTTCTTCTTTGAGCTGGTCGGTAGAGGGGCGTTGTTGTGCAGTGACGGTGAATGGCGCGGCGACCAGAATCGCAAGCGCTAGATAGAGGGTGAACGAGCGATTTCTAGACATGCCTGGTTCCTTTCGAGGCCTTGCTGTTAGCTATGAAGCGCACATTCTATGCTAAGAAGACGGCATGTTCCCCGAAAGGGCGCAAATGCTAATAAGCGCAGTCTTGTCCACAGACAACGTCGAGGTGGGAGTTAGTAGAAAATCGCGTAACCCCGACGTCAGGTCTCGGGATTTTGATTCAGTATCTCGAGGCTAACCTTCTAGCGCGCCCCGGCGAGCCCAAGTCGCTAGGTATGGGCGGCCGAGCTTGCTAAATCGAGGCCAATGCCGAATCGTAGTCAGGTTCCTGTGCGATCTCGGGAACGAGTTCGGTGTAGGTGACTTTGCCGTCGCTGCCCACAACAATCACGGCGCGACCTAGGATGCCAGAGAGAACGCCGTCGATGATGTTCATGCCGTAGGCCTCGCCGAAATCCGCGTTGCGGAAAGTTGAAAGACATTCGACACCTTCGATACCTTCGGCGCCGCAAAATCGGCTCTGCGCGAACGGCAGATCGGCCGATATGCATAGCACGGCAGCATCCTTAGATGCTGCCTTTTCATTGAAGGTACGTACACTAGCGGCGCACACTGGTGTGTCTACGCTGGGGAAGATGTTTAGTATCACCGTTCTTCCGGCGTAGTCTGCAAACGACTTTTCGTTCAAATCAGTGTCAACCAGGGTGAAGTCGGGCGTATCGCTTCCAATTTCTGGTAGGTTTCCGGAAGTATTGATGGGGTTGCCTTTTAAGGTGATCTGGGCCATGAATTCGTTTTCCTAGAGGCCACAGAAAGAATCTGTGGGCGAAAGAGACAATGAGTTGTGTCACATTAGTTTCGGTCGCTACTAAACTTCTGCCACATTGTGCACTGAATAGATCTCTGGCGCAGGCACCCCACCGGCGTTGTGTGAGAGCGTTGCTAAAATAAGGTTTCGGACTAGATCCCTTAAACCCTGGAAACGCCAAGCGATTCTAGGTGACAATAGACCCCCTTTCCATAGAGCAGAGGAGACTTCGTCGTGCGATTACATATGAAGTTGGGTACCTACTTGGTAACCGCCTTCGCCACCATTTTGATCTTTGGCTCGCCATCTTTTGCCTCACAGCAACTCGAGGTGCCCTCCGACCGACCGATCGTCCGTCAAGCGCTGGATTACCTCCGGGATAGCGAGGAGCAGACCGTTGAAGACCAGATTGCTTTGTGCGAAATTCCGGCTCCACCGTTTGGCGAGGCGGCTCGGGGCGAGGCTTACCGCAAGCGGTTTGTAGAGATTGGGCTAGCCAACGTTCGCATCGACGAGGAAGGTAACGTTCTTGGAGAGATCGGCGAAGGTGAGCCACGAGTGGTTTTGTCGGCCCACCTCGATACGGTGTTTCCAGCCGCAACGGATGTCACCGTGCGCCGCGAGGGTTCAGAGCTTTTTGGTCCGGGTATTGGTGATGATTGCCGCGGATTGGCTGTGGTTCTGGGAGTGGCGAGGGCCATGAAGGATGCGAATATCGAACCGTTGGGAACGCTTCTCTTCGTCGGGACAGTCGGCGAGGAGGGCCCTGGCGACCTTCGCGGCGTGAAGCGGTTGTTCTCTGAGACCCTTGCCGACAGTGTCGACTATTTCATCTCTGTTGACGGTACCGGCTACGGAATCACGCATGCTGCCGTCGGTAGCAATCGCTATGAGGTGACCTTTAGTGGGCCGGGTGGACACAGCTTCGGTGCTTTTGGCATGCCGAATCCCATCCATGCACTCGGCAGAGCGATCGCCAAAATCTCTGAGTTCCCTTTGGTCTTAGATCCGAAGACGACATTTAGTGTCGGGCTCGTTGAAGGTGGGACATCAGTGAACTCGATTGCCTTTGAAGTTACGATGACTGTTGACCTTCGCTCCGAAAGCGCGGCAGAACTCGCGAAATTCGATGCGCTTTTCCGCTCCGCTGTACACGAGGCGCGTGAAGAGGAAATAGCGAGGTGGAGTAAGGACGCTGAATCAGCAGCCGCGAGCTTCTCTTTGAGACCCTCGTATTCGCCGGTGCGTGCAAGCGATCTGCAGGTCGACATCGTGAATATCGGAGTGAGACCAGCGGCTGACCAGCCCATGTCCATGCTAATTATTCAGGCAGCTTTGGCAGCAGCCGAGGTACTCGGTTTCGAAGCTCCGGCCGCTGCTTCAAGCACGGATTCAAATATACCAATGAGCTTGGGTATTCCCTCGGTGACGATCGACGGTGGTGGAGCAGGTAGAGGGGCCCATTCACTTGAAGAGAGATTCGATACCACGGACAGCTACTTGGGTACGCAATGGGCCTTGTTGCTTGCTTTAACGCTTGTCGGAGCCGGTGTGCCGTGATGGCTCTGAGTTCCGATCAGCACTTTCTTTCCTAGTCCGTATCGATCGAGGTTTCGTTATGTTCAGGTTTCCTAGGATACTTTCCCGTCAAGCTGTCGTAATAACGCTGGCTATTGTGGTAACCATCCCTGTTCTGGCCTATTCGGCCGAACCAATGGGCTCAGCCTCGGCGGGGAATGGCAGGCAAGGAGTGGTCCGGCAAGGCGAGCTGTCGCTTTTCCCTCCGAGCACGACATATATTCAGGCTACTAGTGAGGCTGCGGTCAAAGCTGTTGCGAGCATGCAATTCCGGAACATCGGCCCAGCGATTATGGGTGGCCGTGTTGCTGACCTAGCGGTTGTCGATAACAACCCCTCGGTATTCTACGTTGGGACGGCAAGTGGCGGCGTTTGGAAGACGGTCAACCGCGGTACCTCTTTCGAGCCTGTTTTTGATGATGAGTCGACCGCGTCAATTGGTGACGTAACGGTCTCGCAGCGGAATCCCAACCTTGTCTGGGTTGGTACCGGTGAGCCCAACAATCGCCAGAGTTCGCCTTATGGCAACGGTGTTTACCGTTCACTTGATGGTGGCGCCAATTGGCAACATATGGGGCTCAATGAGACCCGCCATATAGGGCGTATTCAGATCGATCATCGTGACAACAGCCGTGTATTTGTCGGTGCTGTCGGTCATCTCTGGGGGCCCAACGAGGAGCGGGGTGTGTTCCGCACTACCGACGCCGGGCAGACTTGGGAGAAGGTCCTATTTATTAACGAGGACACTGGTGTCATTGACCTGGCGATGGATCCTTATGACTCCAACACGCTGTTCGCTGCGACTTACCAGCGGCGTCGCACGGCAGGCGGCTTTAATGGTGGAGGTCCGGGTAGCGGTATCTACCGGACGATGGACGGTGGTGAGACGTGGGAGCGGCTTGCCGAAGGCTTGCCACAGGGTGATATGGGTCGCATTGGGCTCGACATCTACCGCCTCGACCCCGACATTGTCTTCGCTACCGTCGAAGCAGGCGCCGGCCGTGGAGGCGTGTACCGCTCGACCGATCGCGGCAACAGCTGGGAGCATCTAAGCACGCAAAACAACCGGCCGATGTATTACAGCCAGATTCGTGTCGATCCCTCGGACCCCAACTGGGTCTATTCCGGTGGTTTAAACGTATATGTCTCGAGCGACGGCGGGCGCACATTTCGTGGTGATGCGACGGCCGAAGTGCACTCGGATCACCACGTTATTTGGATTGACCCGAACAACTCCAACAACTTAATCATTGCCGGTGATGGTGGCATCTCGGTCTCTTTCGATCGAACGCGGACATGGCGGCAGCTACGCAACATTGTGATATCGCAGTTTTATGAAATTGGCGTCGACATGCGCGAGCCATATTTTGTTTGTGGCGGATTGCAGGACAACGGTTCATGGTGTGGTCCGAGTCGTACGCTCACGACGCTCGGAATCCGCAACCGAGATTGGTACAACATCGGTGGTGGTGACGGGTTCTACGTGCGCGTCGACCCGACCGATTCGAGTGTCTTGTTTGGCGAGTCACAGGGCGGCAATGTGTACCGCAAGAATCTGATCACCGGGGAAAGCCAACGTATTCGGCCTCTGCCTCGTGCCCACGGGCAAGGCCCTGAGTCTGCTGAAGAAGTTGATTTTGCTTGGAACTGGAACACCCCGATGCTGATCTCCGAGCACGACAACCGTCTCATCTATATCGGCTCGAGCCACCTGATGAAGAGCGCCGACCGTGGTGTTACCTGGGAATCCTTGAGCCCCGATATGACCACAGGCGTCAACCGGGATGACCTTGAGATCATGGGTACACGGGTGCAACGTGGCATGACATTGTCCGCTAACGACGGTATTAGCTCGTACGGTAACCTGACAACAATCTCCGAATCACCAATCAGTCCGAACGTGCTCTATGTAGGGACCGATGACGGCAATATTCAGGGGACGCGCGACGCCGGTACTAATTGGGTGATGCTCAGCGGCGACATGCCCGGGTTGGCGGCGCCCAACACGGTGGTGACACGCCTTGTTGCTTCGCGCTTCAACGAAGGCCGTGTTTACGCTACCTTCGATGGCCACGAACGCGACGACTACCGTCCCTACGTTTACCGCAGCGAAGACTACGGCAGCACATGGGAGCCGATTGTCTCCGGACTGCCAGACGATGCCTCCGTTAACATCATCGTTGAACACCCGCGCAATGAAAACCTGCTGTTTCTTGGTAACGAAGTTGGAGTGTTTGTTTCGATCGACCGCGGTGATAGCTGGGCCCAGCTGAAGAACAACATGCCGACTGTACCGGTCGACGATATTGTCATTCACCCACGTGAAAATGACCTTGTCCTTGGAACTCACGGACGCGGCATTTGGATTCTCGACGACATTACCCCTCTCGAAGAGGTAAGTGAGGCTGTCCTCAACGCTGATGCACACATTTTCTCTGCTCGCCGTACACCGATGTGGCGTGTTGCTCGCTGGCAGGAGTGGAGCCCCGGCACCTGGCGCGTTTCGAACCCGGCGCCAGGGGCGAGGATTTACTACTACTTAAAGGAAGACGCACCGTTGCCAAGTCCTACAGTAGACACTCGCCGGGATGATGGTGGTGGTCGCAGTGGCGGTCGGGGTGGCGGTCGGGGTGGAGCAAACCAGATGCCTCCATCTGTTCCCGCCACACCGCCCGAGCCCACCGTGAAGTTAACGGTACTTGATGGCAATGGGGGCTTCGTGCGCGAATTCGAGGGGCCGGGTCGAGCTGGCGTTCAAACTGCCCTCTGGGACTTTCGCATCGCCGATGCTTACGCGACAACCGGTGGTGGTTTCGGTGGTGGTGGACGTCGTGGCGGCGGCGGTGGGCCGCGTGGCCCGGAGGTACTTCCGGGCACCTATACCGTACGCCTCGAAGCTGGCGGCCAGATGACGGAGACGACCATTGAGGTTGTCCTCGATCCGCGAATCCAAGTTCCAATGGACGTCCTGCGGGATCGTCAAGATGCCATGATGGATGCCTATAATTTAGCCAAGCCCGCCTACGAGGCTCGGCAGGCGCTCGCCGCAATCAACGAGCAGTTGAATAATATGAGCCGTCTACTGGGTGATGATTCTCCAGACGCGTTAACTACAGCGTTCGACGATATTAAACGCGATGTTGGCGAGATCCAGCAGAGCATTCAGGAGGCCGTTACCGGAGCCGGCGGGGTTAACACAATTCAGAGCTTCGCAGGAGAGCCGACAGCGGACCAACTTTGGCAGATCGACCAATCTTGGATGCTATTGCCCGGGGTCATCGATCAGATCAACGTGGTGATCACCGACCGGATGCCGGGACTCATCGCGATGGTGTATCAACCCGGTGTCGGGCCCGCACCGTTGGACACAATTGAGATTCCAACGCGTTCTGGGCGGTGATTGGCTAGAGGATAAGAGCTACGTGACGACCTTTTTGGTCATCCCTCACCGTTGTTCTTACCGTGGCGCTCTGTTGGGCCGTACCCAAGAAGCGTTCGCCGGTTGGGTAACCTTTACCCTGGCACTCAATCACGATGGAGAATCACGATGATTCTATTCAAGGCCATGTTTGAACGGTCGACGACACCTGACACGGATATCCACGACCTCACGCGTGACTTGAGTTCAGTAGTTGCGGAATCGGGTGTTCAGCAAGGTCAGGTGTTGGTATTCACTCCAGGCTCTACTGCGGCGATTACCACCATAGAGTTCGAAAGTGGGGCAGTTGCTGATTTAAGCAGGGCGATCAACGAGTTGGCTCCGACCGGGGCCCACTATGACCACGATGCCCGCTGGGGTGACGGCAATGGCTATTCGCATGTGCGCGCTGCCTTGCTCGGGCCATCCCTCACGGTACCAATCATTGACGGGGAACTGGCGTTGGGTACCTGGCAACAAGTCGTTCTGTGTGATTTCGACAATCGCCCACGAAATCGCCGGGTCATCGTCCAGGTAACAGGCTGACCAGTGCTGAAGTTTTTTCTTCTAGAAACGTACCTGCCATGCTGTGACAGCAGTGATTCCTGGCGAGTCAAAGCCCGAGCCATGGAGCCGGTAGTTGCGATCAAAGATATTGGCGAGTGAGAAAGTTAATTCACTGCTGGCGTTTATGTTGAAGCCGCCGCGTAACGCCATGGTCCACCATCCAGGAGTCTCGTCAAACAAGGGCCTGCCCTGCAGACCCGGGCCAAGAACCCGTAACTGAACCTCTTCGAGAGTTTCTCCGGTTGAAAGGAGAATGCCGTCCTGGACCACACCCAGCTCCACGGCGCCGTTGTTGAAGTAAGTTGCGATGTTGTCGGCATCTCGAAACGCACCAATTCGCACATCTTCGACATCAGCGGGATTGAGACGATCCTGCGCGAGCATGCCGACAAAAACGCCCTCAAGCCACAGACGCCCACCAGTGCGATTCCAGCGCACGATGGCGTCGAAATGATCGGGCGCGATTTTGCGGGCCCAGAATCCCGTGTCCAGCTCACGGCCTCGCTGTAGGCCTCCTTTAAATACAAACAATGTGCTCCGGTTAATTTCCTGTTCGAATAGCCACTCGATGCCCTGGACTCGGCTCCGGCTTATGTTGGCGCGAGAGACGATCGGGTCGGGGTCGACGCCAACGAAAACCCGACCTTTTTCATCCTGGGAGACGATCATCTCCCCCCCAATGAATTCACCGACAACATCCGTGGGAATAAGCATTGTTCGCCTGGAGATCGTGTCAGTAAGCTCGCTGTCGAAAATCGCAAAATCGAAGCGCCTACCTTGTTGGCGCCAGCGGAAACCGGTTTCGAAGCTCCACAACAACTCGGCAGTTAGGGGATCCCACGAAATCCCGGTACTGATTGCATTGCTGCTGGCTGAATCGCCTATGAGAGCGTTGAATTGTGATGCTTCCCGGGGTGAGACTTCGAAGCCGCCACCGGTTAAACCTGTCTCACTTAGATCAAACAGGCTTGGTGCGCGGAAACCGCGCGCAACGCGACCGTAGATGGTTGCCTGGTCGCTGAGCTGAATCGTGGTGCCAACGTTAAATGTGAGATCAGCGTAGCTTTGCTCGCTCGACGGGACCATTGGCATGTCCCCAATGATGTTGTCTTTGGCGTTGATTGCGGCACGGAAGTATGAGAAACGAAGCCCACCGGTGATTTGCAGCCGGTCATCTATCGCAGCCCAGTCGTCAAGGATGAAGGCACCGAACGACGTATAACGGGAGCCGTTTGGCACCCGGGGTCTCGTAGGGTTGGCAATATCACCCTCGCGAATCTCATCACGGAATGAAGCGACGTGCTCGTCATAGATCTCTCCACCTATGCTTAGCAGGTGTGCACCGGCGTTGGACGAAGCCATGAACTCGTACCCGAAGGCGGCAACATTGCTTTTTTCGATGCGCATGGTGCTGTTCGGAAAGCGCTGGTCCTCGCGACCATCCGTCTGTTGATTTACCGAGAAGGTTGCCTCTATGAATATGTCGTTAGCGATGACATCTTGATAGCGGGCATAGCCGAAGTTGAGGATCTGCGGCTTAAAGGCGGCAATGTAACGCCCATCACCCCCTAAGAGACGATCGTAGCGGCGAATGCCGAGCTGCTCGTTGCGCATGTAGAAGCCAGTGACTGTTCCTGTATTGCCTGTCCGGTAACTGGCCTTGCTGGTGACTCCCCTACTACGATAGTCAGTGTCAACCATTCGGGTCCCCAGAATGTCTTGTACCGTTTCGGTTGGAAGATCGAAGAACCGGGCCAAAACGTTGTGAGAGTCTTCTCCGCGACCGCCGCGGACGTCTTGATGACTTCCACCCGTGGCGGCAAACATAATCGCGAGACGATTTGTAACGCCCCCAGCACTGGCTTCGGCGCCAACACCGGTTGATGATGACTCAAAGAAAATGCGGCCATCGCCGTGCCATTCCCATGTGGGAGTGTTGGCGAATGCTGGCAGTAGGAACGAATTGACGTTGATGGCCCCACCGAGTGCATCACTACCGTAGTTCACGCCTGACGGGCCCAGTTGGACATCGATACCGCCAACGGCAGCAGTTGGGATCCACGCCAAGTACTGTGTGTTTCCGGCCCGGTAGGTCGAGTTGTTATAGCGAATGCCGTCGACCAGATACAACACCGCTTGGGCACTCTGGCCGCGTAAGATTGGTGATCCTTGCCCGGGTGTTGTTTGCTGGGCAATGATCCCATTTTCTTCAGTTAACATGCGTGGCAACAGGTCAGGGGCCCGTTCCTCGAGCATCTCGAGCGTCAGCGAGCGGATTGTGCCAGCGACCTTGGTTTCGTCTTGAAGCAGCCCACGATTAGCTGTCACTGTGACGCTCTCTTCTATTTGCGCGAAGTTCACAGTGGCAACGGCACCCTGCGCCGTCACTTCGACGAGCTGAACACGGTCTCGGAATGGTGGCACCGTCACGCGGAGTTCATAGTTGCCTGGGTTTAGCTCAGCAAACAGGAATTTTCCTTGCGGACCACTTTCGGTTTGCCCGATCTGTAAGCGGTTGGGACCAAATAAGCGAATTAGAGCTCCCGGTACCGGTTGTCCTTCGACATCGAGCACAATGCCGGATAAAGTGCCACGCTGTTGTGTTTGCGCTGAGCTCTCAGGCGCCGTGGGTATCTCGCCAATTTGCGCTGCTGCTTGTGTTGCATAACAGAAGAATAGTGCGTACACGCAAAAAGCGAGTCGTATACCGGACCGTAACCGGGACAAAGGGCGAGCGTGACCGTGCATTCTTAGGAGGATTGCTGAGGGAGATTGATGATGAAGTCACATCATTCAAAAACAATCCTAGCATGGGTCAGAGCACCATCTTTCAGTTATATTGGGCCAGGTGGCGAGTGTGCATTTATTCCGCAAATGATGGAACGGTTTCGCTATGGAGTGTGTGTTTTTCAGTCCTGCCGAGTTAAGACTTGAACCATTAAGGATTGCTCTTCCGCGCTTTGTTGCCCTGCTGTAGCCAGGGATTTCCAGTCTGGGTAGACCTCTAGGTGTTGCTATGTTGGGTAGTCGCCAATTTTCCATGTTGTTGGTCCTATTTGTTTGTGTTTCCACTATCTCTTTTGCCACCCAAGAAGAAGAGGTGCGCTGGCAGGGCTCCGTGGTTGGTCTCGGGTTCATCGTCACGTTTGCACCGGAGGAAGATGGCTCAGGTTATAAGGCCACCATGGACATTCCGGCTCAAGGGCTTAGTGGGGCAGAGCTTACGAACGTGGTGTACAGCGAAACCGAGATTGCGTTCACTTTATCAATTGCACCACCCAATGGGGCAACATGGCGTGCTACGCGGCAGGTGGGTGCGACGGCGGCTGAGGGTGAGTTTGAGCAAGGGGGTAACGTCGTGCCGTTCACCATGGAGTTGGTACCAGACGGGAAAGTCTTAGGCCCCCGGCGGCCTCAGACTCCCGAACCACCCTTTGCATATGACGAACGTGAGGTCGCCTACACGAGCGAAGCTGATGGCACAAAACTGGCGGGGACGCTGACGGTGCCGAGGGGCGATGGGCCTTTCCCTGCTGTTCTTCTGATCACTGGATCAGGCGCTCAAAACAGGGATGAGGAAGTCTTCGGACACAAACCCTTCCTGGTTATCGCCGATCACCTGACCAGTAACGGGATCGCGGTGCTGCGTGTTGACGATCGCGGTATTGGTGGCAGTACAGGCGAGATGTTGATGGCAACCTCCGAAGATTTTGCGTCCGATGTTCTTGCCGGCGTCCATTTTCTCACCGAGCAATCCGAGATTGACCCCAGCCGAATCGGTCTGATTGGTCACAGCGAAGGTGGCATCATTGCGCCAATGGTGGCGGCAGCATCTGACGACGTTGCGTTCATTGTCCTGCTCGCTGGCTCAGCGACCCCTGGACGAGATTTGATGATCATGCAGTTGGCGGCGGTCCAGCGTTCGAATGGCCTGCCGGAAGGTAACGTCGAGCAGCAGATCGAGGCACAACGTAGCCTTCTTGAGCTAGCTAGTGAGGGGGCTGGCCTCCCTGCTTTGACTGCCGCAGTTGCCGAGTTGGTCCGCATTCAAATGTCGAACACGGTGGAGGGACAGCGTCCGTCGATAGAGGACCTCAAGCCGGGCATCGAAGCCCAAGCGCGCCTGCTCACGACGCCTTGGTGGCGCTTTTTCCTGGCCTACGACCCGCGGACCGCGCTACGTGAGGTCCAGTGTCCGGTGTTGGCGATCAACGGCTCGCTGGATGTACAAGTTCCGCCTGGCCCCAACCTCGACGCGATCCGCGATGCGCTTGCGGAGGCGGGCAACGACGACATCACGGTCGAAGAACTCGGTGGCCTCAACCATCTGTTTCAGACTGCAACCACCGGAAGCCCGACTGAATATGCCGAGATCGAGGAGACGTTCGCCCCTGCGGTGCTTGATCTCATCACGAGTTGGGTGCTCCAGAGGATGGCAGAGGAATGACTCGTGCTTGACATTGGCGAGCGCATTTATTAAATATAAGTTGAATATTGAAATATAACCAATAAATGAAACTGCGTGGATAATGGATGCATCCCACAGCTTAGAGAATACTAACCAGATCAAGGCATTAGCACATCCGCTCCGTCAACAGATTCTGGAGCTGATGATCGAGGCACCAATCACCACAAAGCAGGTAGCTGACCGCCTAGGTGAGAAGCCCACCAAGCTCTACCACCACGTCGATAAACTTGAAGTTGCTGGGCTAATTAAGTTAGTTAAAACGAGGCCCAAGCGTGGCACCATTGAGAAGTACTATGAGGCTGTTGCCGAACGCTTTGTGATCGATCGGCAGGCGGTGGAGGTTCGTTTAGCGACAGACGATGAACCCGGCAACTTCGAGAACATCATTGCGAGCTCTTTGGATGAGACTCTCCACGAGATCCGCGAGTCAATGGACACCGGCTTGATTCGTGATGACGATGAATCAGTATTCATTCGCTCTCATCTGCAGGTGACGCCGCAGCAGGTGTCGACGCTGGTTGAGCGTTTGCAGGAATGGATTTGTGACTGCCAGGCCAGCCAGAATTCCGAGGCTGAAACGCAATACGGGCTGACAGTTGCGTTCTATCCGACGAAAATCTCGATATAGGGAGGCCACCCCACAAACGGCCTGCGTTGAGCAGTTCCGGTTAGCTTCAGGGACTTTCTATATGGTCCGGACGGTTGACGACTTTACTCTGGACGGTTTTCATTAGCATGTTGCTGAGAAACTCCCAGAGTTTTTCCAGCATCCTTCTACGGTTTTTACTCACGGCTATGTGATGCCAATGTGCTTTGTTTTCGGGAGTCACACCCTTTCTCAACGCGTGACATTGGACACTTTTCAGGAGGTATCGTTTTGAAGAAACTGAATCAGACGGTCCGGTTTGTCTCGATCGTACTTGCAGCTGGTGTTTTCGCTATGGGTGCCATGCCGGACGCAACGGCGCAGCAACTGCCGGCTGCAGCGTCGGCATTGATGGAACTTCCCGGTGTTGGTATCACGGAGGTACACGAGGAACACGCACACTATGGCCTGATGGCGTCGTCACAGGACGATCCTAACGTCATCGTTGATCCAGAGTTTTATTCGTATTTGACGTGGCGGTCGACAAATTTTAATCGTGGCGGCCGATCTACTGCAGTGGCTGGGACTCCCGACGACCAGTTCACCTTTTTTGCTGGTTACACGGGCGGCGGGGTGTGGAAAACGGCTGACGCCGGTTTGACTTGGGAAAACATTTCCGACGGATACTTCAACGTCGGCTCGATCGGCGACATTAAGGTTGCCCCATCAGATCCGAATGTTATCTGGGTCGGGACGGGCTCCGGTTGCCCGCGCGGCAATATCTCGACCGGGGATGGCATCTACCGGTCGACCGATGGTGGCAGGACGTGGGCCCACGTTTGGAACCCGGGCTTCGTCCAGGTTCCAGAGATGGTTGTTGATCCCTTTGATCCTGATCACCTGTACGCTGCGGTCCTTGGTGACATTTTCGGGGCCGGCCCGGTGCGCGGTATCTACGAAACCAAAGATGGCGGCCAGAATTGGGATCAAATTCTGTATATCTCCGAAGACACAGGCTTCAACGATATCGAAATGGATCCGAGCAACCCGCGCATCCTTTATGCCTCTGCTTGGACTGTTTACCGCAAGCCGTGGACGATCCACTCAGGCAGCGAGGAGGGTGGCATCTACCGCAGTAAAGACGGTGGGGAAACTTGGGAAAAGCTTTCAGGTGGCCTGCCGACTGGAATGGTGGGCAAAATTGACTTAACAGTCTCCCCTCCGAATCCCGATAGGGTATGGGCTCTCATCGAAGCTCCTAACGATCGCGGTGGCGTCTATCGTTCTGAGAACGGTGGTAACTCTTGGCAGCGTGTTAACAACAATCGTGACCTGCAGCAGCGCGCTTGGTACTACGTTCATATCTATGCTGATCCTGTTGATCCCGACACGGTCTACGCGCTAAATGTTGGCGCCTATAAGTCAACTGATGGTGGTGTCACCTTCAACAACACACTGCGCTCGTCGCACGGGGACAACCACGACTTGTGGATCAACCCCAACAACCCAAGGATCATGGTTAATGGCAACGACGGTGGTGCCAACGTGTCAGTAAACGGTGGTCGGACGTTTACTGCCCAAGGCAATCAGGCGACCGCTGAGTTCTACCGTGTCACCGTGGACAACGACATTCCCTATCGTGTGTATGGCGCTCAGCAGGACAACAGCACAGCTGCTGTCCAATCGGCGTTCGGAGGTGGGGGACGCGGTGGTAGTGATTTCTACGCGGTGGGTGGCGGTGAAAGTGGTCATATCGCAGTTGACCCGCGTGATTCCAACGTTATTTGGGCGGGGAGCTATGGTGGAAACTTCACCCGTCAGGACCGGAACACGGGCATTACACGCAGCGTGCGCATATATGCGGACGCTGAGACTGGTCAACAAGCGGCGGACATGAAATACCGCTTTCAATGGAACGCACCGATCCGTATCTCGCCGCATGATCCAGATACCGTTTACATCATGTCGCAGTATGTTCACCGGACGCGGGATCAGGGAGTTAATTGGGAGGTAATCAGTCCCGACCTGACCACGAATGACATCACCAAGCAGGGCTATTCAGGTGGTGAGGGCATCACTCGCGATAACACCGGCGTCGAGGTTTATACAACGGTCTTCGCTTTCGAGGAGTCGCCACTCGTCCCTGGGTTGCTATGGGCTGGGTCTGACGATGGTTTGATTCATATTTCCAAGGACAACGGTTTGACCTGGGAGAACATCACACCTCCCAGCATGGTTGAGGGAGGCACCGTTAATCAAGTCGATATCTCGATGCATGATCCTGGCCGTGCCCACGCTGCAGTCTACAAGTATCGTGAGCAGGATTATCGACCTTACATCTACCAGACGAGCGACTACGGGGAAAGCTGGAGGCTATTGACTACTGGTACCAATGGCATTCCCGAGAACCATTTCGTGAGGAGCGTGCGGGAAGACCCGAACCGACGCGGGCTGTTGTTTGCTGGCACAGAGTTCGGCATGTATGTCTCGTTCGATGACGGTGCTCACTGGCAGTCGTTTCAGCTCAACCTGCCGATCACGCCGGTCACGGACATGATAATTAAGGACAGTGACCTGATTGTCTCCACACAGGGTCGGGCTTTCTGGATCTTGAACAACTTCTCAGCCCTGTCGGAGTTGGACTTAGTCAGCGATGCTCCCGCCTATCTGTTCAAACCCCGCACCGCTTATCGTGGTGGTGGTAACAGACCGGAAATCCAGTTCTTTATTGCCGCGGGCACCACTGGTATGGCCACGCTGCAGATCAATAACAGCAGTGGAGAGAAGGTGAATGAGTTCAGTGGACCTATTCGCACAGAGGGGTCGACCCAGATAGCAGGTGGTCGCGGCGGCCGCGGCGGCCGCGGTGGTCGTGGTGGTCGCGGTGGATTCGCGGGTGGAGGCGGAACACGCTTGACCGCCCGGCCTGGTATAAATTCGATGAGTTGGAATGCCCGCTGGCCAGCCGCCTATCAAGTCCCCGCAGGTATTGTTCAGTGGGGCGGTGGTCGAGGAGGTGGTCTTGCGGTGGTGCCGGGCACCTACACTGTGACTCTGACAATTGGTGATTGGAGCCAGTCACGGACGATCGATTATCTGGCCGACCCACGTCTAGACGTAGACGAGTCTGCCTATGAAGAGCAGGTACGCTTCGCCCAGGAAGTTGGGTCTGAAGCCAAGCGCTTGTACGACGAACTCGCGCAACTACGATCAGTCAAAGAACAGGCGACCCGAATTGGCCAGCAACTTGCAGACGCTGGCTATGGTGATGAGGCGAGAAATGCGGCGCGCGAGTTGAACCGCACGCTTGAGACAATCGAAGGTGAGCTGACCCAGTTGCAAGGTTCCAGTGGGCAAGATGCACTCAACTTCCCAGGTCGTCTCGACAATCAATTTAACGCTCTGTATGCGCAAATTACCGGTGGCAATCCGCCAGTCCAGGGTGGTGCCTATGAGCGCTGGGACGACCTAAGACCGGAACTGCAACCGCTTGTTGATCAGATCCGCGCGGTCTATGCGTCTGACCTGGAGGAGTTCAATCGCCTTGTTGGTGAACACGGGATGCGCGTGCTGATGCGGCGGGAACAGTAATGTTTATCAGCGTACTAGAGGCGTAGCTTCCGAACTAATCTCCCCAGCTGCTCTCTAGCGTGCTGTGGTTGTTTGTTGATGAAGCGACGAGGGCGTAGCCTTTGGGCAGCGCCCAATTGCAGCGGCGTTGTCATGAGCCCATGAGCTGTGCACCATGAAATGGTCCTGGAAGATCGGCTCGGTTACAGGGATCCCGATCTACGTCCACTCGACGTTCGTTCTTATTTTGCTGTGGGTAGTCTGGACATCCGAGGGTGAAGGTCTCTTTGGGACGCTAACCAGCTTGGTATTCATCCTGACGCTGTTCACCTGTGTTGTGTTGCATGAACTCGGCCACGCGCTGACAGCAGGTCACTACGGGATCAAGACCAGTGACATCACATTGCTGCCGATTGGCGGGGTAGCTCGCCTGGAGAAGATGCCCGAAGAGCCACGGCAGGAATTCTGGGTGGCGGTCGCTGGTCCGGCCGTGAACGTCGTGATTGCGTTGATGCTCTTTGTTGTTTTGCTGATCGAAGGGGAGTATCAGCCAACCACCTCAATGAGTTACACAGCGGGCTCATTCCTTGAGCGCATCATGGTCATTAACCTCGTATTGGTTCTTTTCAACATGCTGCCGGCATTTCCCATGGATGGTGGGCGTGTGCTGCGCGCCGTGCTAGCGATGCGGATGAACTATGCGAAGGCCACACAGGTGGCGGCCACGATCGGGCAGGGAATGGCGCTTCTGTTCGCGCTTGTCGGTCTGCGTTACAACGCTTTCTTGATATTCATTGCGCTTTTTGTGTGGATCGGTGCATCACAGGAAGCAGGCGCGGTGCAGATGCGCTCGGCGCTCAGCGGCGTTCCGGTGGCACAAGCAATGATCACAGAATTCCATGCGGTCACACCCGATGAGCCCTTGTCGCATGCTGTCTCGTTGACGCTGTCTACAGCGCAGAAGGATTTCCCCGTAGTTGAGATGGGCATCGTAGTTGGGGTGCTAACCCAAGCAGAGCTTTTCCGGGCGATTGCAAACGATGGTCAAGGCATCCTGGTCGGCAGCATCATGGACCGCAACTTCGAGACCGCCGACTCATTTGAGATGCTTGGGCCCGTGATGCAAAGACTGCAAGCTTCACAGTGCTCGATGATTCCTGTTTTGCGGGCAGGATCGCTGGTTGGCATTGTCACCACAGATAACATTGGCGAATTACTCAGCATACAGTCAGCCATGAAGCCGTGAAATATTCAGGCTTGCTATTTGCTGGTCGTGGGTGCCAAGAGTTGCCGCCGACTATTGCGGCACGAAGCCAGGGCCCCGCAGGATTCGCCCGGGAAGTGCACCGGTGTGCTCGCCTGCGCGCAAGACCACGGTGCCGTTGACAAGAACCCATTGTATCCCCTGTGCAACTTGGTGTGGTTGCTCATAGGTTGCCATGTCGCTGATGGTCGCCGGGTTAAAGACAACGATGTCGGCGAAGTAGCCCTCACGCAATAGCCCCCGGTCTTGGATCGACAGTCGATTGGTAACCGCCGAGGTCATTTTTCGGATGGCTTCTTCAAGCGACATGATGCGTTCCTCACGGACGTACTTGCCGAGAATTCGGGGGAATGTTCCGTATGCGCGAGGGTGAGTCAGCGTTCCGGATCGCATTGGGTCGACGCCGCCGGCATCGGTGCCAAACTTCATCCACGGCTGCGCCAACTGCAGGGCGACGTTCTTCTCGCTCATCATAAAGTAGATCGTGGGCGGGCCACCTTCCTCCGACACGATCAGGTCGATGAGGGCGTCAACCCACTCCTTGCCCATCGCGGCGGCGATTTCCGATAGGTACATGCCGGTATACTGCTTATTTTCTTCCTTGCGGAGGCGAAGAATTAGAACACCGTCGGGGCCAGCAAGGGAGCAGAAGTTCTCCCACACCGTCTTTTGGTTCATGATCTCATCGCGGATCGTGGCCCGCGTGGTGGGGTCTGTGAGGTTCTCAAACAGTTTGTTATTGGCCGACGCCCGTGGAGGCAAGCAGGCAGTCAAGCTAGTGCCCCCGGCGGTATATGGGTACATGTTGGCCTGTACGTCTAGGCCTTCGGCGCGTGCCGCCTCAATGCGAGCTATGGCTAGGTCCGCCTTGTACCAGTTCCGGCGCCCCGCTGCCTTGAGATGGAAGATCTCAACCGGAACCTGGCCCTCACGGCCGATACGGATTGCCTCATCGATGGCTTTGAGCAACGTGTCGGCCTCGGAGCGTAGGTGGGTGATGTAGACACCTCCATAAGGTGCCATCGCATCGGCCATCGCGATCAACTCTTCCGTGGTCGCGAAGTTTCCTGGTGGATAAACAAGCGCGGTAGCGACCCCGAAAGCCCCATCGATCATGGCGTTATGAACGAGCCGCCGCATCTGCCCGAGTTCTTCGGCATTTGGTCCCCCTAGGGCATCACCCATCACCCAGCGGCGCACGCTCGAGCCACCGATGAACGAGCCGAAATTAGGTGAGGCACCGTGCTCCTGCATTGCGGTAAGCCACTCATTGAAAGCTCGCGGACCGCGAAAGTTGGCTCCTGGTGCGTTGCTCGTGCCCTCGCCCATTATCTCTGTGGTAATCCCCTGGGTTATCTTGCTGATCACCCGCCCGTCGCCGGCGAGAAATTGACTCCGCGAATGGCTCTGAATGTCGATGAAACCAGGGGCGACGACCATTCCCATAGCATCGATGGTTTCTTTGGCGGCGACGGCGGCAAGCCCTCCCCGGGGAGTAATTCGTTCAATTCGATCACCGTGGATGCCGACATCAGCGTAGATCCAAGCGTTGCCGGTTCCGTCGATGAGACGACCGTTAACGATTAGCAGGTCATAGATTTCGGTTTGCTGCGACAACCCTGGCACCGTTATTGCGATTGCAACAATCCCTCCCACCACAATTGCGACAAGTCGCCGCAAGCGGCTGGAATCTTGTTGGCGGTTGGCCATTGCCGTCACTATTGACTCCCTTCTTCCTGTGGCATCGGCTGGGCGTCTATATCAGGGTGGCGCAGGTGGAAATCGCTGACCTGCTGATAAGCGTGGGCGAGCAGTAACGCATCGGCATCTTTATAGAGGCCGCCCACGAACGAGATGCTGTAGGGCGTGCCTTCCTCGCTAAAGCCGTTTGGTACTGCCACCTGAGGGTGGCCGGTCAGGTTAGTGGCACCGACCACGCCGCCACGTCGGGTCGGAGCAACAAAAACGTCGATGTCACGCATGACTTCCGAGAAGTGTTGCATGTAAATCGTTCGGGCCCGGTTAGCGTTGATGTAGTCGACTGCCGGGATGAGGCGCGAAGTTCGGAAGGTGTTCGGCCAGGACGAGTTTTCCATCAGGTCGTCGCGACCACTGAGCGTTAGTTCCTCAAATGCGGCGCCAGCCTCAGCGGTGAGGATAAAGTTCATTGCTCCGACCGGGAAGTCAGGCAGCGCGACTGGAACCATCTCTATACCGATTTCTTCACGAAGGGTGCGCAGAGTCGCAAGGTCGAGCTCGCGGTTGTCGTAGCCTGATGCCTGCTCGAAGGCATTGGCGAGATAACCGACTCGTAATGCCCGCGGGTCACGGTACGGATCCCAGGAAAACGGCACGGTACGGGCTGTCGGGTCGAGGCCATCGGAGCCGTGGATAGCGGCGAATACTAGCGCGCAGTCCTCAGCACTTCGGCACATCGGCCCGATCTTGTCCATGCTCCACGATAGGGCCATGGCGCCGGCACGGCTGACGCGACCGAAAGTTGGTCGATGACCGGTGATTCCGTTACGTGTGCTTGGGGAGGTGATACTGCCGCGCGTCTCCGTTCCAATGGAAAATCCGACACAACCGGCGGCAGTAGCTGATCCAGGACCAGCCGATGAACCGCTTGATCCCTGGGTAGTATCCCATGGGTTGCGGGTCCTGCCGCCGAACCAGCGGTCGCCCTGAGCTAAGGCACCGAGCGTTAGCTTGGCTACCAACACGGCGCCAGCCTCATCGAGGCGCCGCACGACGGTGGCGTCGGTGGGAATGATCTGGTCCTTATAAGGTTCTGCCCCCCAACTCGTCGGATAGTCGCGCGTAGCCAATAGATCCTTAGCTCCCCATGGGATTCCGTGTAAAGGCCCGCGGTAATTGCCCAGAGCGATTTCCTGGTCGGCGCGGCGTGCTTGCTTCATTGCTAGGTCATGGGTGAGATTGACGGCGAAGAGCAGCTTTGGGTTATAGCGTTCGAGACGGTCGAGATACATCAAGGTGAGCTGCTCCGAGCTTACTTGCCGGGTGCGGACCAACTCGGAAAGCTGGGTCAGAGGCAAGAATGCTAACTCTTCAAGGTCATCACCGACGGCCGGTGGGCTTTGGCGACTGACCCGAATCGGAATCTCTTCGCGGTCAAGATCCACTTCGACCCCGGGCATAGCTGGTTCGAACAATAGAGAAGGTGGCACCTCATTGGGGATCTTCAGGTCGCGGATCTGTTGATAGGAAGCGGTATTGCGATCAAGACCTTGGCGCATCGCTTCCCGCTCCTCGTCGGTTAGTTCGAGGCCTGCAATCTTCTCGGCTTCGGCGATCATAGCGGCCGTGATTGTGGGTTCCGAAGCTTGTCCTTGTCCTCCGCGGCTTTGAGCCCACAGCACCCCGGGGAAAAGTGTTCCGGCCAAGCTGGTGCCAGCAAAGAAACCCATAAACGAGCGACGATCGAGCCCTTCGATAGCAACGATGGGTTCATCGTCCTCGGTGGCGGTCGTGTCGGTGAACGGGACAGTTTGGATGCTGTTGATCTTGGATTCGCTCATCTCTTTTTGCCGTCTGTTGTTGGGAATCTACTGGGTTGGTTCTTGGTGATTGTAAGTCGATGGAAATATGACGTTGATCAGGCCTGAGAACAAGGCCCGTGAGCTTAACGAATCGTTTGGGGAACGAGTTTCTCTGACACCCGACCCTATGCAGCGACATGTCCTCAGGGGCGTGCGAGAATCCTGCCACTTCTCTAATTCCGGAGGTTTCTTTAATGAAGAAGAAGATGAATCGTCGCGATTTCGTTACCACCGGTGCGGCTGCGGGCGTGGCAGTGGCGACCGGACGATCAGCCCTTGCGGCTGCTTCCAGCGAACATAACGTTTCGAATCCAGTCCTCTCCCGGAGCCCTGAGATGCTTTCCACGCAGGGTACAACGCCGATGGTTATTTCCGACTACAGCGGTTTCGGCTACCGCAACGGCGGCACGATGAACGCGGTCGAGAAAGCTTTCCAGATGATCACCGAGGGCGAGGATGTGCTCGACGCGGTGATTGCAGGGGTGAACATCCCTGAAAACGATCCCACCGAGACTGGGATTGGCTACGGTGGTTTGCCTAACGAACGTGGTGTCGTACAGCTTGATGCGTGCTGTATGCACGGGCCGAAGAAGCGTGCCGGTGGTGTTGCCGGGCTCGAAGGCGTGCGCACGCCTTCGCTGGTTGCCAAGGCTGTCGCTGACTACACCGATCACCACCTTCTGGTAGGCCAGGGGGCCCAGGACTTTGCCCGGAACATAGGATTTGAGGTCGAAGCTGATCTCAACACCGACCGTTCGCGTAATCTGTGGCTAGAATGGCGCCAACGCGTCGATCCAGAGCACTACCTCGATCCCGATGACCGTCCTATTCGTCGTCGTGGTGGTCGCGGGATTGATGCTGATGGGGTCCCAGGTGGAATTGGGCAATCATTAGTGCGGCAGCGTGACCTTGCCTGGCGTGGCTACCAGGTTGCCCTTGACATGGTGCGCGAAGGCCTTATCCCTGAGCACAGCTTCTGGGGCACGATCAACTGCAACGGTATCAACGCCGCCGGTGAAATCTGTGGAGTGACGACAACTAGCGGCTTGTCGTGGAAGATTCCGGGCCGGGCCGGTGACTCGCCGATCCTCGGCGCTGGTCTTTACGTTGACGGCGACGTCGGTGCCTGTGGCTCGACTGGTCGCGGTGAGGCAAACCTCTTCAATCTGTCGTCGTTTCTGATTGTCGAGAAGATGCGCGACGGAATGCACCCCAAGGATGCGGCGATTGAAGGCCTTCGACGAATCCGCACGAACACTATCGAAGAAAGATTGCTTAACAGCCGAGGGGAACCGGCCTTCAACGTGCGCTTTTTCGCCCTCGACAAGCAAAGCCGCTACACCGGCGTGCAGATGTATGGTGGTGGCCAGGGTTATGCAATCTGTACCGAAAACGGCGCCGAACTCATTGAGTTCGACTACCTTCTGGAAGGGTCACCAGTCGATTGAACGTCAAAATTAATGGGTAATTTAGCGGACTGGTGCCGGTTGCCCCTTGTCCCAGAGAAACAAAGGAGACTCCATGGCTTCGTGGATTCGTGAAAATCGATTATTGATCCCCGTCCTCGTGTTCCTATGTATCGTGGTCGCTTCTTGCCAGTTTCTGGACACGATCGTTGGGGTCCAACAGGAGACCATCGGCTTCGACGTTGTTGAAACCACCATTGCCGATGTTCACCTGGCGATGCAGGACGGACGGGTGACAGCTCGGCAGTTGGTGGAAGACTATCTGGCGCGTATCGAGGCATACGACAAACGCAACGCGGCTCTCAACGCCATCATCGAGGTCAATCCGGGCGCCCTGGAGCGTGCCGACGAACTCGACGTCGCGTTTGCTAAGTCAGGGCTGACAGGGCCTCTGCATGGCATCCCGATGATTGTAAAGGACAATTATGATTTCGCTGGTATGCCGACTACTGCTGGGTCTGCATCGCTCGCCGAGTCGATGCCTCCCGACGATTCGTTTCAGGTGCGCCGCATCCGGGAGGCTGGCGCTATAGTCTTGGCCAAATCCAATATGGCGGAGTTTGCCTTTTCGCCTAACGAGACAATAGGCTCGCGAATCCCAGGCTTTACTCGTAACCCATATGCAACTAACCGAGTGCCAGCAGGTAGCAGCGGGGGTACCGGGGCCGCGGTAGCGGCGAGCTTCGGGGTTGTTGGCTTGGGCACTGATACCGGCAACTCGATCCGCGGCCCGTCGTCTCACAATGCCCTGGTTGGGATTCGTTCAACGATCGGGCTGACTAGCCGCGACGGCATCGTTCCACTGGCCTTCTCGCACGATATTGGTGGGCCGATGGCACGAACCGTCGCTGACGCTGTGGCGGTGTTCGACGTGCTTGCTGGTACGGATCCGGCCGACCCCACAACCGTAGAAGCCGATTCTCGCCGCGCCGTTGATTACAACCAATTTCTAGACGCCAATGCGCTGGCGGCGGCGCGCATCGGAGTCGTCCGGCAGATCGTTGATCGCGAGAGTGGCGACCCGCGGATGCGTGACTTGTTAAACCGGGCGCTTGACGATCTACGCGCAGCAGGTGCCCAAATCGTCGACCCAGTTATCATCCCGATGCTGGATGAGACCGTGCAGTTTTCGTGCAGACGTTTCCGTTACGACATCAACGCTTACCTCGCCACCCTCGGGCCAGACGCTCCTGTTAAAACGCTCACCGAGATTGTTGAATCGGGTGGTTACGACCGTACAGTTCGAGACCGCATAAGGCGCGGTCTTGAAGAAAGTCTTGAAGATCCCGACATTCGCTGCGCCGAGCAAACTGATAACCGGAGGCTCCTTGCCCAACAAGTTACGGGCGTTCTCGCTGACGAACAGCTCGACGCACTTGTTTACCCAACGTGGGCTAATGTGCCGAGGCTCATCGGGGATTTACGCTCCCCCGGTGGGGATAACAGCCAGGTGTTGTCTCCGCAGACCGGTTTCCCTGCTATCACAGTGCCGATGGGCTGGATTGAAGAAGGCGGGCAGCAGTTGCCCGGAGGCCTGCAGATTTTTGGTGATGCTTGGAGCGAACCACGACTGATAGCCATAGCGTATGCCTACGAGCAGGCCACCCAGCATCGACGACCGCCTGCTACGACACCAGCGTTGCGTCAGCAATGATCGGGGCGAAGTCCTCGAACCTTGTACTATTACATTGTTGCCAAGAGAGTTGATGGCCCGCTTTGTCAGCGATATAGCCGACGAGTTTCCTGTTGGCTAAGTTCTGCGCAATGAGGTCGGCATGCACACACGTCTACCGTAAATGGAGTTATCGGAGTGAAGGAAAGCCCAGTGGTCGCAGTTGTGTGTGGTGGCCCGTCGGCTGAGGCTGAGGTATCTCGTGTCAGTGGCAAATGTGTCGCTGAGGCACTGGCCATGACCTATGCCAATGTCAGCCTAATGGAGCTCGAGGAATTTGTCGGTGGTGGGCTCGGGGCTGAGTTTGCCGACGTTGTCTTCCCCACATTTCATGGCCCTCCAGGTGAAGACGGTACTTTCCAAGGGTTCCTTGAGGTGCAGCAGATTCCATACGTCGGGTGCGACGTAACCTCGAGCGCCTGCGCGATGGACAAGGTCATCGCCAAGCAGCTCTTTCGTTCTCGTGGGCTACCGGTGGCTGACGAAGTGGTCGTTTACAAACGCGATGGTGCCGATGTTGGGGCACAACGGGTAGTGAACACGCTAGGTCAAGACGTCGTGATCAAGCCGTCGAGCCAAGGTTCGGGGCTCGGCGTCGTATTCGGGAAAGACACCGCCGAGCTTGCGCCGGCGATCGAGCAGGCTTTTGCTTTTGATGACCGTGTTTTGGTCGAGCAGCGCATTGAGGGCAAGGAAATCACGGTCGCGGTGCTCGAGCGCGGTGGCAATCCAGAGGCGCTACCGGTTGTTGAAATCACCACACCCGAAGGATCCTGGTACGACTATGAGCACCGTTATACAGAGGGACTCGCTGATCACATTATGCCTGCGCCTCTCCCTGACGAGCAGTACAGTCGGACTCAGGAGATCGCGGTACTTGCGTTCGAGTCACTAGGTTGCCGTGATCTGTCTCGCGCGGACTTTGTGGTTCCGGAGCGGGGGGAGCCAATAATTCTAGAAGTCAATACGATGCCCGGGATGACACCGACGAGCCTCTTTCCCGATGCTGCGCGGGAAGCTGGTATCTCATTCGAAGAACTTGTCGCCTTATTGGTCGAGCGTGCTGTCTCACGCAAGTCATAGGTTTCGCGGAATGCCCACTCTTATTAACACACCGACGACGATAGAATCCGCTGGCAACAAGCCGAAGATTATCCAGGAATACGTTGGACGGGTGAACTCTGAAACATCGGATGTTTCAGTTGCGCACATGTGCAGCCCGAGTGGGTGGGTCGAGCTGGCGCAGACGCCTGAGTTTGACGAGTACACGCTAGTGTTGAAGGGTTTGCTTCACGTCGAGTTCGACGGTGGCACTATGAAGGTTGAGGCAGGGCAGGGTGTCATAGCACACGGTGGCGAGTGGGTTCGCTATAGCACGCCGGGGCCCGAAGGTGCCGAATATATCGCCGTCTGTGTCCCCGCCTTCTCGCCGGATACAGTTAACCGCGATTCTGAATAGTCGTTTGGTTGTATCGTCCCGATCTATCTGGCTATCACCGCTACAACAACCCCGGAAGATTGTGTAGGCGATCTCCCCCATGGCCACGGGACATTGCTGTCAGCTCGGTTCCAGGTTGATTTTCCAATCTGCGACGATAGTCACGACTATTGGGTAGTCGCCAGAGGTTCAATGCGATTAGCGCGACGATTACCAGCACAATCACGGAGCGCACTACCTTCCCGGCTGTTTCAGGTAAACGGGAGCATCCGATGTCGAGCGCGATACTGAAGCCGGCGAGGAAGAAAACAATTCCAAACGAAGCGTAGCGCATGAGAAACCATGAGAAGTCCTGTCTGGTGATCATCGCGGATAGGACAAACGCTATTCCCAGAACCAGATAACCGAGAGCGACTCGGCTTGCGATGCGGACTCGCCAGTTGTCGATATTGGAAGAGTTTCTAAGGCCGAGTCGATACAGCCACAACATCGCGAGCGTGAGCCCGAATCCCACTACGAACTTTGCTTGCCTAATAACCGTTGGAATACCTGTTGCATCGTCTTCAACGGCGAAAGGGTATACCCAAAAAACTGATTGGAATCCTACGTTCGAAAGGACTCGGTCAATTTGGCTAAGAGACGAAGGGCCGAGATGTTGCCATTCGTAAAGAAGAGAATTGGAGTACCAAATTCGTCCTACAAGTAGGATGAGCACGTAAATGATGCCGGGTACCGCCATGCCCATAGCGAACGTAACAAGTCGTCTCCATGCGTGCGGGTGCCGTTCGCTGATAACTGGCGCCAGAGCCAATCCGAATATGGGCACCGCCACAAAGCATAGGATTCCGCCCTCCGAGACGAAAATCGAGATCGTCGTGCAAGCAACTGCGGCAGCCAGTAAAAAGAAGCGGCCATTGAGCATGAATCGCTGAAGCAAGTATGCAACGAGCAAGACGGAAATGATGTTCAGATATACATTTATGTTGGCGAACTGTCTCAACAGTCCCGTGGATAGTGGCAGGCTGCAGGCCAAGAGTAAGGCTAGCAAGGTTGCGAATGTCAGCCTTCCAGTATGGCGCCAAATTGTCACGCCTAGAGTTGAACAGGTGGCCGCGTGCGCAAGCAAGATGGTGACACCGAACCACGGGTACCAGATTAGCCCACCGGAAACACTCAGGAGGATCCAATAGAGAAACCGGTGAGCGGAGATCAGGTGACCGTTGTGATCGTCTATGAAGTCTTTCCACTGGTAGCCATCAGCCACCTCCGCGACAATGTCCAGGTCGTCCCTGGAAAATTGGCTCGACACGTCAACGCCACCTACTAACTTGGGTCCCTCCGCCCCCGTGCTAAAAGGGGTGGAAATGACGAACGAGTAGAGAGCCAATGTCAGAATTAGGCAAGCAGCAAAGATGAGGGAGATTGCCCTCACGGATGAAGTTCCCCTGTGTTGCGTTATCGGGATTCGTTTCTGTTGTGGCGGAAAGGCACGTCGTACCAGTGCGATAAGCCGGGAGCGCAGCGTGACAATGATTGAGACCAAGACAGCCAGCAACGTACTAGCGATGAAAGCGACTAGTGCAGCGTTGGGTGGTCGGGAAGGTGGTGTCAGAGAACCACGGTCGATCCCGTGAGTATCCTCAACGGCTGGGTTTGTGATCAGTGATCTAATTTGTTCCTGACTAGAATCGAGTAGTTCGTAACTCCACGTTCGGTCGTCGCTCTGGCGTCCTCGTACTAGACCAAACTCTTCTTCCCAACGCAGTTGCTCATTGCTTTCCAGCGACTGTGCCCAACGGATGTCAATACGGGGCCCGCGTGGAGTGATGAGGTACACGACGAACCACACCGACAGGTACCCGATGGCGATGACAAGTAGAACGACAAGCGGGCGGTGAAGTTGGAGAGGTCGCATAAGAGGTTATTGTTGTCCTTGCAGCCAGTCGCGATACTCGTGGACCGTCGAGACAAAATCCTCGCAGACACGCGCGTCCTTGAGACGCTGCTCATCAACAATTGGCAGCGCTGGAAGCTGCGTTTGTAGGGCACGGGTGAATAATCCAACCCCATTCCTTGAGTATGCTCCACTGCAGTCGTGTAACTTAACCTCATCAATGCCGCAGGAAGGCGAGTTGCTTTTAAGAACAAATCCGTGGATTTCCCTGCTGGCCAACTCGCTGGTCCGGCCTTCAGCATACTCAGTCATTAAACCAGTCCAGTCGTAACCACTTGTGACCCCAAGCAGCCGGATGTGACCCTCATCTTCGAACAGATGGACTGGCTCACGTGGCACTCCCATCCCGACATCCACCTCGGGACATATTGGAACCCATTCGAAGTGTTTGCCAAGAACTTCGACGACTACGCGGCTCCGCTTGTGGTCACCATCGTAACGGACCTCTTCTCCCAGAAGGCAATGACTTATACCGACGCGAGGTTTCATGGAGTTGTCTGGTTTGGACCCGGGAAAACCTCTTCGAGCACCTTCCGACGGTATGAGAATATAGTTTCAACATCACGGCCCACGATGAGACGATTCACTAGTCGGCCACCGATGTGGTCGTAGTGCACGAGGTCACGGGCGATCGTGGCGTTGCCGTCAGGTTCAAAAGTGTGTTGATGGATCCAATATCTATATGGGCCCCGTACTTGCTCATCGACAAACCTGTGTGGCGGGTCCCACACTGTTATACGGCTTTGCCAACCAATCGGTATGCCGCGAATACGCAATTGGTAATCGATTAACGTTCCCTCCTTCATCTCGATGGGATCGGGCGTCAGGACCTGGAACTTTAAGAACCCCGGTGTTAGCCGTTCGAGATTACGAACATTGCTGAAGAACGGCCAGACTTCCTCGCTTTTTGCCAAGAGCCGCACTTCTGTATCGATTGTGAACATGCGTCATCTTCCGAGAGCTTGGCGCAGGGCCGTTTCGAGTTCTGGATATTGAAACTCGAAGCCGGCTTCTTGAAGTCGCTTTGGCATAACCCGTTTACTTGTTAGTAATTCCGTAGAAAAACCGCCGAGTGCCAATTTAAGCGCGAATGCCGGGGTGGGAAGAAAAGCCGGGCGGTGCAGGACTTTGCCGAGCACGGTGCTGAAATCACCTTGTCGCATAGGGTGTGGGGCAGTGCCGTTGTAGACGCCAACCATCTCGTTATCGCTGATGGCGCGGAGACAAATTGCCACCAGGTCATCGCGGTGAATCCATGACCACCATTGCTTCCCGGAGCCCATAGGGCCACCGACTCCCATCTTGAATGGCAGAAGCATACTGGCGAGTGCACCTCCGCCATGGGCAAGCACTATGCCAGTGCGGATGACAACGACTCGAATGCCATGAGTTGCCGCGTTGTTAGCCTCTGTCTCCCAGGCGTTGCTAATATCAGCGAGAAAATCGCGACCAGACGGGTGGTCCTCGGCAAGTTCAGAGTCGCCTTGGTCGCCGTAGTAGCCAATTGCACTGCTACTTACCAACACGGTCGGCCCACCTGTTTGTTCAAGAGCCTTGACTAGGTTACGGGTGCCGATTACACGGCTATCCTCGATACGCTGCTTCTTTTTTCTCGTCCAGCGTCCGGAGACGGCTTCGCCGGCAAGATGGATCACGGCATTAACGTTAGTGAAGGCAGCGATCGGCGGTGAGTCTGCTACAGGATTCCAGGCGAAAGCCTCAGTCAACTGCGGCACACGCTGCTTGGCTTTGTTGGGGTCTCGGGACAATCCCCAAACTTCATGGCCGTTGCTGACAAGAGTCTCGGTGAGCTTGCTTCCAATGAATCCAGTAACGCCTGTGACCAGGATACGCATCACGGTCTCCTCAATTCGGGCGGGTTCACAACGAAGATTCTACTGGACTGCCAGCTGCTCTAGCCCTTTTCATCTAGTTGTTTGATGCAATATGCACGTACGGCGTTACGCCCTTTTGTGCCTCAATCTTTGATCCGATAGCTGTCGTCTGTTGGGCGAACAGGGCGAGAAAACCACAGGGGCCGACGTAGGTTGTTAGGTCCCGGGGCTGGGCGAGTTTGAGCCAGCCATTCTTTGTACAGCTCATGGCTTCGGGTGGTGTCTACGATGACGTCACCGTAGCGATCGTTGGGCCGCGCCGGTTCGATGCGTACCTTTTGGTGCCAACAGTGCATCCCAGAGACCGGATCTGGTTGCACGGGAAAGGTCAGGTTTTGATGGACTCCGGCGTCAGTCCACCAGACACGGGACGAGTCAGGATCGTTTGATTCGAACGGACCAATACCATCGAGTTGCTGCACTTTCCAGAGGCCACCATCCCCACCATCAATTGGATTTTCACTCAACGCAACATTGCTTGCGGCCCATTTGTTAGCTCCTTGTGAGTTGGGCAGGCGCCACCGGCCGATATGGTGCGAACAGGCAATAATGCCTGGCCTCATACCTTCGGTAACCCAGGAGCGGACCACGAAGTATCCGATGGCCGTGTTAACTCGCACCAGGTCATCAGTTCGAATGCCGAGGCGTTCGGCGTCGACTGGATGAATCCAAAGGGGGTTCCGATGCGAAATCTCGACCAGCCACTTGGCGTTTGCCGATCGCGTGTGAATCAGAGTCGGCAGACGAAACGTCGGTGTCAGGACGACGTCACCAGCCTCGCGGTTGAGGCCACTCCAGTGGACTTGTGAGCGGATATAGCCAGGGACAGCGTGCTCCGGCCAGCCCCAATCGACCATGGTTGGTGAGTAGAATTCTAGCTTCTTTGATGGCGTGGAGAAGCCGGCGAGTTTTTTGCCGTCGATCTCGATTCCGGAAGCGCTGGGCTCTATTTCTTTTTCGTAGAAACGGTAGTCATTCTTCTTGACTTGGAAGGCTCCGTAGCGACGCATGTACTCGAGGGGCGTGAAATTTTCCGCCGCTGCTGCCTCCGGTAATCCAGGCACGCTGTTTTCAAAAATCCAGCGGTACGAATCTTCCACAGTGAGTTTTTCCCCCTGCTGATAAGGCGACTCGAACCATTTACGGATGCCTAAGGAGCCATCAGGGTCGATACGCCATGAAAGCTCTATCCAAAACTCTTCCTCTTCCCACACCTCACCAGGGTTTGCCTCCCAAGTGAAGTCGAATTCTTTTCCATTTCTTTCGCCGAAGGTGCGCAAAACTGGTTGGCGGAACCCTATCCAGGAGCCAGCCGAAGTTTCCTGGCTCATGATGTCGTGGCGTTCGGGACCCAGGCCCATAGGCAAAACGTAGTCCGCCCAGTAGGCACTTTCGTTCCAGGTTGGTGTTAACGCTGCGTGGCAACCGATTTTGTCCTCGTCTCGTAGCGCTTCGATCCAGGTGAAGCCGTCTGGATTGGTCCAAGCTGGGTTGTAAACACGTGTGAAGTACATAGCCAGGCGGCCCCGACCTTCTTTCAGGAAGTGTGGCAAAAGAAACGACATCTCATGATGCGACAGTGGATATTCGCGCGGCCAAGCCAGTTCGTTCCACTTGTCTTGCGGTGGAGGCTTGGCGAATGGTGCAGCCACGAACTTGTCCTTGGAGGCCAGGTTGGTTCCACCAGGCGTGGCGACACTTCCAGTCAAGACGACTAGCCACTCGAGGCACCGCGCAACTTGCCAACCACCGAGATTCCCGGACGCAGCTGACCGCCAGACGTGCGTCGATAGGCCACCGCGGGCGGCCCCCACGGCGCGTGCTACTTCGATGATTGTCTCTTCTGGTACGCCGCTCTCAGCAGCAGCAAATTGAGGCGTAAATTCCTTATAGAGTGTTTGTATTACTTCGAAGAATACGTCGATACCGTCGCTTCCCGCGGCTGACCCACCGAGGCGTTGCGCACGTTCATGTGCCTGTGGGTGTTCGGCGCTTAGGTATTCTTCCCAGTTAACCCAGCGGCGGACAAAGTCGCGATCATGCAGGCCTTCGTCGATGATGACGTTGGCAATTGCGAGCAACACTGCAGCCTCGGTGCCTGGCCATGTCGGCAGCCAGTGATCGGCCATCGAAGCCGTATTCGACAGTCGTGGGTCGAGAACGGCGATCTGTGTACCTCCTGATTTGGCGTCGATAATCCTTTGTGCGTGTGGGTTGAAGTAGTGGCCCGATTCGAGGTGTGCCGAGATCAGGAGGATAAACTTGGCTCGCTCGTGATCAGGAGATGGGCGGTCGGCTTGGTGCCAGAGGGCATAGCCTAACCGCGCTCCGGCGGAGCATATGTTGGTGTGTGAGTTGTGAGCGTCGATGCCCCAGGCTTGGATCACTCGGTCCATCGTGCCGTCGTTCCCTGGTCGTCCAACGTGGTACATGATTTCGTCGTCACGACCTTCGACAATCGCTGCACGCATGCGCGCGGCGATATCGTCGAGTGCATCGTCCCAACTCACCCGGACCCAGTCCCCAGAGCCGCGCTCGCCGGCCCGCTTCATTGGATACAGGATCCTTTCCTCATCGTTGACCTGGTTGATCGTTGCCGGGCCCTTTGCACACGTACGCCCGCGGCTACCTGGGTGTACCGGGTTGCCTTCGAAGCGCCGAATCTTGCCGTTGGATTGATCAACGTAGGCGAGCAGCCCACAACCGGATTCACAGTTGAAACAGATTGTTGGCACTAGTGAGTAGCGACGCTCGACCTTGCGTGGCCATGTGCCCGCGTCAAACTCGACCCAGTTATCCCAGTCCTCGGGCCCTGGAGCGCTGCTTAGTGTCCAGCCTTCGTCTTGTTCCGGGTATCTGCCAGTTCGATCGGGCATTGGTTATTTAACTCAAGGGAGGCGCCTGGCCTGCTAGGTTCCAGGCATGTTCATAGAAGGCTAGACTCGCCAGCGATGTGAGGCCAGCAAACACGCCGACAGCACCAACTGGCTCTATCCAAAGAGCGCACCCCACCGAGAACACGGCGAGGACGATACCCATCCAGAAGCACTTAGCATAGCGTCCATAGAGCATGATGTGAGCAGCTTTGGCTGCATCATCCGTTTTCCCGCAACGGAGGGCACGGATGGGTTCGTCAAAAGCGATCAACGCTAGATGAACCATTAGAGTCGCTGCGAAAAAGCGGGGTAGTTTGTCGCCGAGGTTGGATGAGTGGGACGACAGAAGCACAGCGATACCGGCGCCGGCGGCAAGAGCTTGTACCGACAGATGCAAGGATAAAAGCGGACTTTGCCAGAAATCCCGAGCCTTGGCTTGGGCGAAGAGGTAGCCACTGTAGCCTGCAGTTGCCAGTGCTGCTGCGACAAGTGGCCAGCGGATTAGGCGCAATATTAAGGGACCGTGCTCGTAGCCCATGCGGGCAGCTAACACCGTGCCGCTCCACGTCATCGCCAGGGCGCCGAAGGCTGCAATGATGAAGGCGCCCCGTGCTAGCCAAGAATCCCAATTGGGCCGCGTCAGGATCGTCCAGAAGCGGGATGGCCGTTTGAGGTCCGCGACAAGAAGCGCACCCGTGATTGCCAGAAAAAACAGGCCGATCAAGGGTGCCGCAAGTGTTATTGACTCTTCGTTAATGCCTATCCATGGCGCCAGAGCAGCTATTAGAAGAGCTCCGGCTGAAAGTGATTTCGTCCACAAGTAGGCTGAGACTCTCCAACCCCACACCGCCTCCTCGTGGTACACGTCGTACACGGTTCGGGTTGGTGCCAGCCCTTCCCAGGCACCCGTATAGAAATCTGCGTCGCCCTGTATTGCGGCAGTGGCAAGTGCTTGTGCGGCGGCTGCTGGCGGCAACTCAGAGGATAACCAGCCATCCGGTGGGGTGCCGGATGCAGAAGGAATGTCACCTGGATCGTTGTTCTTGGCTGGCTCTTTGTGTCTGGTCGGTGACCCGTTCAAATCCTTCTGCGCTGACTCGGTTGATGTCGTCAACCCGTTGTTAGGATCGAACCGCGAGGTTATGTAGTTGGTCTTCTCAACGCCTCGACGGTCGGCCCACAGGTAGCCACCACTTGGGTCCGCCATTCCTGGGGTTAACGCGGCCGGTTCTCCTTCAATATAGAAGACTTTTGGACGTGTACCCTTTTCTGGTTTGCGAACGCTGACCTGCCTGCTGGAAATCAGATGCGATACCCGTGAAGCGGGGTCGTCCATGTCACCAACGACAATGGATTCCGTTGGACATACTGTCGCGCAGGGAGGTTCCATTTCATTTTCGACCCGGTGAGCACAGAAATTGCATTTCTCTGCCGTGCCATGGTCGGGATGAATGTACAGCGCATCGTAGGGGCAGGCTTGCATGCAGGCCTTGCAGCCGATACATGCTTCACGGTCGAAGTCGACTATGCCGTTTTCGCGCCGAAATAAGGCGGTCACTGGGCAAATTGTCATACATGGAGCGTCGTCGCAGTGGTTACAACGCAAGACAGAAAAGAATCGCCGAACATCAGGGAAGGCCCCCTTCTCTACATATTTCACCCATGTTCGGTAAGAGCCAATGGGCACATCGTGCTCCGCCTTGCAGGCGAGCGAGCAGGCGTGACAACCGATGCAACGGCTTTGGTCGATGACGAAGGCGTAGCGCATATGTGCAGCGGACGAAGGGTCGTCGTGGTCTGATAACGTCGAAGGTTATCACTGCAACGTTGCACCGGCATCGTCACTGAGCGACCCTCTTATGATCATGCAAGCTACAGCTCCTCATCCTGTTGATCTATTCACTGCTGTCCTGGAGACTACGGGCGGGGAAATCGAACGGATTAGTGAGCCGCGCCAGGTGGCGAGTGCTATCGCGAAAATAGTGCAAGGGCACGGCGTCCGCGAGGTTCTCTACGAGACGGCAGACATCGCAGAGGAGATGAACCTCAAGCTCTTACTTACTGCCTACGGCATTGACCTGGTGTCGGTCGAGAACGCTGGAGAGAAGGCGGCCGAGTTCCGCGTGTCATTGACTGGCGCCGAACTGGGCATTGCCGAGACTGGCACCTTGGTTCTTGGTGGGCAACCTGGTGGTTGGGGCCTTGCCAGCGTTTTGCCGTGGGTGCACATTGCCCTGTTGTCGGCCGAGGCGATCTTTGCCGACCTGCCCACTGCCTTCCAAGTTTTGGAGACTCGCATGAGCGCCGGGGATCGTGATTGGGTATGGATCACTGGCCCGTCGCGAACAGCGGACATCGGTCACACCCTTGTAATGGGGGCGCACGGGCCTAACGCACTACACGTTGTGGTGGTCGGATGAGCGGCTCGCGACGAAGGCGAGACCTGGCGGCCGAGATCAAGGTGGCGGTTGGCGATGAGAATCTCAAGGGTGCGCTGTTTCACGCCGTCTCCGGTGTTAATAAAAAACGCCGTGAAGTCATTGCTCGCTTTCCCGGCTATGAACAAGCCTGTGAAGCGGCGCGGAGCATCAAGGAAGAAGCGATCGCTGACCTGCCAGCCATCATTGAACAGTTAACCAAATCGGTGGAACGACAGGGTGGTCACCTGCATCGTGCTGAAAATGGGGAAGAAGCCTGCCGTATTATCACTGAGATCGCGAAAAGTAGTGGCGCCCGGCGAATTACTAAATCGAAATCGATGACCAGCGAAGAGATTCACCTCAACTCGGCGCTGGAAACGGCTGGTCTCTATGTTCGCGAAACTGATCTCGGGGAGTACATCGTGCAGCTTGCTAATGATCGCCCCTCGCACATAGTAGCGCCAATCATCCATATGTCAGTCGACGATGTGCGCTGCGTATTTCGGGAGAAACTCGGCGTTGAAGATCCTCCCGAAGAACCTGCCGAGCTTACTCAGTTGGCGAGGCAAAAACTGCGCGCTGATTTTCTTTCCGCTGACCTTGGGATCACCGGTGCCAACTTCTTGTTAGCCGATACCGGTACTGTGGTCATCGTCGAGAACGAGGGCAACGCTCGCATGACGACACAGGTGCCACCGGTTCATGTGGTAATTGCTGGCATCGAGAAGATTCTGCCCCGTGCTGCGGACTTGCTGCCGTTTCTGCAGCTTCTGCCGCGCACTGGGACAGGGCAGCTACTGACTTCGTACCTGTCGTTTATCTCGGGTCCGGGGTGGGGAGCGTCGCCGATGATCAACGGTGCGGCGCGCTCGTTTCATGTCGTCTTACTCGACAATGGCCGTATGGCGATGCGTGAAGACAAATTGTTGTCTGAAGCGCTTTATTGCATTCGCTGTGGTGGTTGCATGACTGTGTGCCCGCCCTACCAAGTAGTTGGTGGACACGTGTACGGCGGTCCAACCTATCACTCGGGAATTGGTAACGCTTGGGAGGCTGGCGTTCGTAGCCTTGACACGGCTGCTGACTTCAATGACTTATGTACAACCTGCTCTCGCTGTCAGGATATTTGCCCCGTGAAAATCGATATACCGTGGATCAACACCGTGATCCGCGAGCGTATCGCTCTCCGGGGATCCCCCCAACGCGGCTTGATCGAACGCCTTGTCTACGACCGTGTTCTGCCGGTCCAAGAGGATGGATCAGTGAGCCTCGCAAAGCGCTTGTTCTCGGATCCGGCGAGGGTCTATTCCATGAGCCGCCAGGGTGTTTGGAGCAACCTCATGGGATTTCGCCCGGTTCGTGCTCTCTTGTCCCGTTTTGCCGGCCTTTCTTCCGTGCGCACTTTGCCGTTGCCCAACTCGGAGACCCTGGCCGAGTGGCACCGTCGACGCGGGGGCCGCGTGGTGAAAACCCGGTATCAGGTGCAGCGAATCAGCAACGATCGTCGTGGCTCAACGGTGTTCCTGTTTGTAGACTGCCACACTGAGCATGTCGACACGGATGTCGGCAAGGCGACAATTTCATGTCTGGAGAAATGCGGTAAAGGGGTGGTCCTCGTCGCAGGGCAATGTTGTGGACGTGGTGCCCTCTCGCAGGGCTTGTTGGAAACAGCGAGCAGGCAGGCCAAGGAACTGCAGGAACTTCTGGCTCCGGCAGTAAAGACAGGGCACCCTGTCGTTGGTATCGAACCTTCCTGTCTGAGCGCGGTGGTTGACGATCACGCCAAGTTGTTACCCGGAAGCGATGCTCCCGAGGTCGCGGCCGGGACCTTTGAAGTCCTGGAATTCTTACTTGCCGAGCTTAGTGCTGTTGGTGGTGCAATGGACGAGGCGACGACTTCGGCCTGGACCCCAGTCCCTGATGGTCGACTCACGCCGGTGGTGCTGCACGGCCATTGCCAACAGAAAACCCTGGGGTGGCTACCCGCTGCGATAAAGCTATTGGGGGCAATCCCCGGGATGGAGGTCCAGGTGACATCATCCGAATGCTGTGGCATGGCGGGATCTTTCGGTTATAAAGACGATTACTATCCTATTAGCGCGGAGTTGGGCCGGCGCTTGATGACTGAACTCGACGAACTCGCTGGCGCGGCAAATCAAGCGAGAGGTGTGCAAATGACCTGCGGATACCTTGCCTGCGGCACCTCATGCCGGGCGCAAATAGCTGATATCGGAAGATGTGAGGCTCGTCATCCGGTTGAATTGATCGACCAAAGGCTTTCTAAGCGTTAGCCGCGACCGTTTGAGTGGGGTGACATGGACGGCAATCTCCGAGTCAAACATCCGCTGCGTGGGCTACTTGTAGCCCAGTTCCTCGGTGCGTTCAACGACAATGCATTGAAGGTCTTTGTTGCCCTGATGGCGATGAGGAACTTAGCACTGACGCCGGGAACCGTCGCATTTGCAGGCGCATCGCAGGTTGAGGCTACAAAGGCTTTTGTTGCCTTAACATTGCCCCTCATGCTGGTGTCATTGCCGGCAGCTATGGTCGCCGATCGCTTTAGCAAGCGCACGGTTATCGTTGTCATGAAGTTCCTTGAGATCTGGCTGATGGGCGCAGTTGGCTACAGCCTGTATCGATATCCTGAGGATGCCACTCTCCCGTTCATAATCCTTGCCTGCATGGGGGCACAGAGCGCCCTGTTTAGCCCGGCCAAGATGGGTATTCTGCCCGAGGTGTTGCCGAAAGAACGGCTATCGGCGGGCAATGGTCTTCTGCAGATGTGGACGACGTTGGCGATCATCATCGGAACTGCGGCCGCTGGCCCATTTTCAGACTTATTTGGTGCAAAGCGCCCTTGGATAGTGGGCAGCATCCTGGCTGTCTTGGCCTTGATCGGCTTTGCGGCTTCCCTCGCCGTGCCTCGAGTTCCCGCATCGCGTTCCAAAAGTGATGAAAATGGCACGTTCCGTGGGGCCGGCAAGGTAATTCTCGAGGACCGCACCTTGCGGCTTGTCATCATGGGAGCCGCCTACTTGTGGGGGATTGCCAGTTTGCTTGGACAGAACATACTGGTCTACTCAAAGGCAACTCTAGGGCTCTCTGACACACTGTCGAGCTTGCCACTTGCAGTGCTAGGTATTGGTATAGCGGTCGGAAGTGTACTGGCTGGGAAACTATCGGCAGGTAAAGTGGAACTTGGTTTGATCCCGGCAGGCGCCGTTGGCATGGCGCTAGTCACCTTGGCGATGGCGATATGGGCGCCACACATCGTCGGCACGCTCATTGTGATGATCCTGCTTGGTGTTTCAGGTGGATTGATCATCGTTCCGATCCATGCCCTTATCCAGTGGCACGCACCTTCAGAGAGGCGCGGTGCGGTCATCGCGCTGGCCAACATCCTGATTAGCGCAGCCATTCTGGCCGGATCGCTGGTCGCCTTCGGACTCGCTGTTGCTGGGGTCTCACCAAGGGGCATCATGCTAGTCGCCGGACTTGTTGTAGCTGCTGGAACTTACTGGTCTTTGCACTTGTTGCCCGAGGCGTTCCTCCGGTTGGGATTCGTGCTTGTGACCCACACGGTTTACAAACTGAGGGTGGTCCACCCCAAGCGCGTACCCCATGACGGACCTGCTCTGCTAATTCCGAACCATGTTTCATTTATCGACGGGCTGATTATGCTGGCGAGCTCAGATCGACCGATCAGGTTTGTTATAGACGCCCGCTATTACGATATGCGGTTACTGAAGCCCTTCCTGTCTATGTTGCGGGCGATTCCGATGCCTCTCGGGGCTGGCCCGAAGCCATTGTTACGGGCGTTACGTGACGCTGGTAAGTTGCTTGATGAAGGCGAGGTCGTGTGTATCTTCCCGGAGGGTCAGATCACACGGACAGGCATGCTTGGGTCCTTCCAGCGCGGTTTCCAGCGGATCGTTGCTGGTCGCGATGTGCCCATCATCCCGGTGGCAATTGATCGCGTTTGGGGCAGTATCTTTAGCCGCTCTGGCGGCCGCTTCGTGACCAAGATGCCGCGCCGGCTGCCTTACCCAATTACTGTTGTATTTGGTAACCCGCTCCCGTCTGGGATGGAGATCCACAAGGCGCGAGCGGCGGTGCGAGAGCTTGCTACCGAGGCATGGGAGCTGCGCAAGCCAGATAGTCGGCCCCTGTACGCGCGTTTCATACGTACCGCCCGGCGCCGGCCTTGGCACTTTTCAATGGCTGATGCTAGCCGGCCAAAGAAGTCACGTTTTGCGACTGTGGTTGGTTCGATCGCCCTAGGCCAGGCCCTGAAGAGTTACTGGGAAGGGCAGCAACGCGTCGGCATTATGTTGCCGCCCAGCATCGGTGGCGCCCTGGTGAACTTTGCTGCCGCGATCGCCGGGCGCACTAGCGTCAATCTTAATTACACGAGTGGCAAGGCAGGGCTCGAGTCAGCTTGTGAGCAGGCTGAACTAAAAACGGTGGTCACCAGCCGCAGGTTCATCACCAACGCCAATCTTGAGCTGCCTGAGAATATCGAACCTATTTGGATCGAAGACTTGGAAACGGAAATCAGTGGTCGCACTAAGATGGTCGCCACTCTGCTCGCCCTTTTCGGTCCACTGCGTGCCATCGAGAAGGTCTGCGGAAGCGTTGCCCGACCCCGCCCCGATGATGTAGCCACGATCATTTTTTCGAGCGGCAGCACCGGGGACCCCAAGGGCGTGCAGCTAACACAGTTCAATCTGGAGAGCAACGTCGAGGCCGCGGCGCAGGTGATCCAGTGCGGTCCGGGTGATGTGATGCTCGGCATTCTGCCGTTCTTTCACTCGTTTGGCTACATGGCAACGCTTTGGCTGCCCGTCCACAATGGCTTAGGCGTGGTTTACCACACGAATCCGATGGATGCGGGTGGCGTCGGCGGACTGGTGCAAAGTTATAAGGCCACCATCCTGATCGCTACGCCGACATTCTTGCAGCTGTACGCCCGTCGCTGCGAGCCGCGACAGTTTGGCTCGCTACGCCTCGTCATTGCTGGGGCTGAGAAGCTGCCGGCAGCACTTGCCCAGATGTTCGAAGACACCTTCGGATTACCGGCATACGAAGGTTACGGTGCTACCGAAGCTTCTCCCGGCATTGCCCTCAATTTGCCCGGCTACCGCGCTACTGGCTACTATCAGCCTGGCTCACGACGGGGAACCGTTGGGCAGCCGCTGCCAGGTGTATCGGTGCGTGTCGTCGATTCGGAGAGCGGCCAACTCCTCAAGCCTGGCGAGCCGGGGATGATCTTGGTCAAGGGGCCCAACATCATGGCTGGCTACCTAAAGCGTCCGGATTTGACCGAAAAGGCGATGGACAGCGCATGGTATGTCACCGGTGACATTGGCATGGTCGATGAGGACGGTTTCCTGACGATTACCGATCGACTGACACGGTTCTCGAAAATTGGTGGCGAGATGGTGCCGCATGGAGTCATCGAAGAGAAACTCCATGAGGCCATCGTCCAAGAGGAGAAAGTTTTCGCCGTGACCTCGGTGCCTGACAACCGGCGCGGCGAGCGCATCGTCGTCCTTCACACGATCGACCCGGAGGAACTGCCCGGTGTGCTTGAGCGCCTGCAGACGATGGGATTGCCAAATCTGTTCATCCCCAAGAAGGAAGATTTCATAGAAGTCGACAAGCTGCCCATCCTGGGTACCGGGAAGACTGATTTGCGTGTTGTTAAGAAGACAGCAACGGATGCCTTCAAAGCCCGATCCTGACCCGAACACCGAACTTGCCGACCTGACGGAAAACACCTGTCGGGAGGAAGCACCTTAATGTCAGGTTATGCTGGGGTATCGAGGCTCCTGCGGCCGATTATTCGGCTATCCAGTCGTTAGTCCCTGCGATACCCTCTGGTTCCCCTCCGAGACTTGTCACCTATGCGAAAAGCTCCGTCTGCGCTACTTCTCCTTGCCTTTGTTTTTCTAGCTGTCACACGCGTGGCAGGTGCGGCACAAGAGCAATCGAACGGCCAGCAGAGTGATGCGGGAACCACACCTCTTGGTGCGATCACCGAGGCGGACCGGTTGTTCAATTTCTCTGCTACGCGGGTTTCGGTTGCGCCCAATATCGACGGCTCCATCGACGAGGAAGTTTGGTCGCGCGCGGTTGTCTTGAGTGGTTTCGTTCAGGAGGAGCCAAACGAGGGGCAGCCGGTGAGTGAGCGCACAGAGGTGCGCGTTATCTACGACGACGAGGCCATTTACATCGCGGCCATGAACTATGACAGCCAGCCGGACCGGATCATCGCTAACGTCCGACGCCGCGACGAATCTCCACACAACAACGATTCGTTTTTAGTGACGCTCGACACTTACCACGATCATCGAAACGGCTTCCTTTTTGCTACAAACCCATTAGGAGTTCGCTACGATGCGCAGATCGTCGGTGAAGGAAGTGGAGCGTTTGGGGGGAGGTTTCCCAGCCAGAGCCTCAACAGGGACTGGGATGCTATTTGGGAAACTCGTGCTCGTATTACTGAAGAAGGTTGGATGGTCGAAATCGCGATTCCGTTTTCAGAACTGCGCTTCAATATTGACCGGAGTGATTGGGGCATCAACTTCCGCCGCATTATCCGCCGCAAGACTGAGGCAGCGTATTGGGCCCCGGTAGAGCGTCAATTCGATGAGACTCGGCTGTCATCGTCTGGCATGGTCCAGGGCCTTCAATTGTCTCAACCACGAAATTTACAAATGCGGCCCTATGCGGTCGGTGGGTTTAATCGCAAGCTCGCCGATGGCGCGTCTTATGTTTATGAGTACGAGGACGATTACATCGGCGATATCGGCGGCGATATGAAGTGGAGCGTCAGTCCAAACCTAACACTAGACTTGACGGTCAACACCGACTTCTCTCAGGTTGAAGCGGATGATCAGAGGATCAACCTCACACGGTTCTCTTTGTTTTTTCCGGAGAAGCGTGACTTTTTCCTAGAGAACGCTGGGTTCTTTTCTTTCGGTGGTGGTTCGTCCGGCCGGGGAGGTTCTCGGATGGGAGGGGGGAGCACCGTACAGGGGTTCCACTCCCGCACAATCGGTATTAACGATAATAATGAGCAGGTGCCGTTATACGGTGGTGGTCGCTTGACTGGCAAGGTGGGCAAGTGGTCGGTAGGCACGCTAATCATGCAGACTGGAAGTTTGGAATCGGCTGTTGGCGACGAAGTATCACCTTCGAACAACTACATCGTAGGCCGTGCTAGCTACGACGTCGGGGAAAGGTCACGTGCTGGCGTGTTGTTCACTAACCGGCAAGCGAGCAGCACAGACTACAACCGAGAACTTGGTTTCGATGGTCGTTGGGGGATCAACGACCAGACGACGGTTGACGCTTGGATTATGAAGACCGAGACGCCGGACCTCGACGGAAATGATTTTGCGGGCCAGATTCAATTCGACTGGGGCTCGCCGCGGTTCCAGGTCCGTGGTGCCTATCTCGACGTTGGTGAAAACTTCAACCCAGAGATGGGTTTCGTAACCCGGACCGGGATCCGGGCTATCGATTCGAGTTTCTACTGGACGCCGTTTTTCCCTGATTCGCCTTATGTTCGCAACCTTAGTCCGCACGTCATGTACAGGCATACCACCGATCGCGGTGGCGAGTTGTTGAGTACATATGCGCACCTCGATTGGGACATGTTCTTGAAATATGGGGACAAAATAAGCGTGGCCCACAATCGTTCCTATGAGTTACTTGAACTCCCTTTCCAGATCAGTGCAGGAGTCATCATTCCTCCTGGCGTCTACGAATGGAGCGAGGTCAACTTCGAGTTGCAGTCCGATGCGGGTCGTCCAGTCGATGGCAGCTTTAACTACACAACAGGTGGTTTTTGGAGCGGGGACCGAAGTGAAATTCGTGTCCAGGCAGGTTGGCGTCCAGGCTCCAGATTGAGCTTCAAGCTCTCGTGGAATCACAACGAAATTGATCTTCCAGAGGGAGCGTTCGAAACAGATTTGGCGAGCCTTAGGGCTGACCTCGACTTCACCACGGAAATGTCGATGCGTAGCTTGATCCAATACAACGGCCAGCAAGACATAATGCTCGCCAATGTTCGGCTCCGTTACATCTATACTCCGGGATCCGACCTCTACCTCGTCTACAATGAAACCCAGGTTGTGGAGGGATCAAGCCTGGTCGATCGAGCGATCCTCTTTAAGGCGACGTACCTACTGCGATTCTGATGAACGATATTGCAGGCGCGATCCTCAATGCAGTAGGAGAGCAGCGCGACGAGTTTTTGGGCTTTCTAGAGAAGCTTGTTGTCCATGAAAGCCCGTCGCTAGTTCCCGAGTCACAAGAGCCAATTTTCGAGCTCATTGGGGAGGCTCTCGACGAGATTGGATACGAGATACGTCGCATCCCTGGCAACGAGTCCGGTGGACAATTGCTAGCGGCGCCAAGCGGTAGCGACTTCGGCGGTGTTGACCTTGTTGCTTCCACGCCTGATAGCGGTTCTCTTGGCCCCGTTCAGCTCCTCATCGGCCATTGTGACACTGTCTGGCCGATTGGCACCTTGAAGAAAATGCCAGTGCGGATCGACGATTCGATCATGCGCGGGCCGGGGGTGTTCGACATGAAAGCAGGGTTAGCACAAACGATCTTTGCTTTGCAGACTCTGCACCGGCTAGATCTTGAACCGGCCCTCATGCCTCTGGTGTTCATAAACTCGGACGAGGAGATTGGCAGTAATGACTCAGCTGCCAATATAGTTCGCCTAGCCCAGTTCGCATCACGTGTGTTTGTCATGGAACCGGCTTTGGGGCTGTCGGGCAAGCTAAAGACTGGCAGGAAGGGCGTTAGTCAGTTCGTTGTCAATGTCACGGGAAAAGCGGCACACGCTGGGCTTGATCCTGAAGCAGGTGCGAGCGCCATCCTCGAGCTCTCACATCAGATTCAACGACTGTTCGATCTGAATGATCCACTTAAGGGTGTAAGCGTCAATGTTGGTACCATCGGTGGTGGCTTGCGGCCCAACGTGATTGCTCCGGAAAGCCAGGCGATCGTCGACGTTCGAGTGCCGGACTCAATCGAAGCAGAACGAATTACGGCGGCTATCCACGGGCTTGAGCCTGCCACCAAGGGGGTAAGTCTCAGGGTTGAGAAATCGTTGGAGCGCGCTCCTATGGAGCGAACACCACGCAACCAAGCACTCTGGCAACTGGCGTTGGAATCGGCCACAGATCTGGGCCTGGAAATCGAACAGGGCATCTCCGGGGGAGGTTCAGACGGTAACCTGACTAGCCCATTCGTGGCGACGCTAGATGGACTCGGAGCGGTAGGGGATGGAGCCCACGCGAACCACGAGTACATCAATGTGGCGGAGTCGGTCGAGCGTTGCGCATTACTTGCGATGCTGGTTATGGCTGAAAACCCAACTTCTGGGGGGAAGGACGTACCAGATTCGCCAGAACGGAAAGAGTCAGACAGCGGTTCCTGACCTTCTGTTAGCATGGCTGCGTGACTACACCAGCGAATCTGATCGGCGCCGATTGGCCTCGCAAGATTCTTCATATCGATCTTGATGCGTTCTACGCGAGTGTTGAGGCGCTAGACAATCCCGATCTTGTGGGCCAGCCGATCATTGTCGGTGGTCTCGGTCGTCGCGGTGTGGTCGCTGCTGCTTCCTACGAAGCCCGCAGGAATGGTGTTCACTCTGCCATGCCCATGGAACGGGCTCGACGTTCGTGTCCCAATGCAGTTTTCCTGCGCCCAAGATTTGGTCGTTACCGGGAACTTTCAGAGCAAGTGTTCGCCATTTACGACGCCTGGACCAAACGCGTTGAGCGTCTATCTTTAGACGAAGCCTACCTGGACGTGACCCGACACATCAGCTCGCCGGTCGACATCGCCAAATCGATTCGTGCTTCAATCCATCGTAAGACCGGATTGACTGGCTCTGCAGGTGTTTCGACTAACAAATTCCTTGCCAAGCTGGCTTCCGACATTGACAAGCCCAATGGCCTGACTGTTATTCGGCCCGAGGGCGCACGTGACTTTCTTGCCCCCCTGCCGGTTGAGAGGCTTTGGGGGGTTGGTCCGGCCAACGCTGAGCGGTTGCGCACCAATGGTTTCGAGCAGATTGGACAGCTCACTGCCAGTTCTCTTGAGAATCTTCAGCATCTCTTTGGGGAAAGGTGGGGAAGGCAGTTGTGGGAGTTTTCTCACGGGCGAGATCGTCGGCGGGTCGAACCCCCCAGTCGGCCCAAGTCGATTTCTTCTGAAACGACCTATGAACATGACCAGCCTTCATGGGAGGCGGTGTGGCCCAATATCAAGCAGTTCGTCGTCGACATGGAACGCCGTCTTGATCGCTGGAGTCTCAGTGCCCGAACCGTGACCCTGAAGGTTCGCTTCCAGGACTTCACCACGATCACTCGATCCCATACTCCATTAGTGCCGGTGCGCCAAGCCGATGAAATAATGAGAGTCGCTCGAAAGTTGATGGAACGAGTTCCGCTGGATGGCAGGCTGATTCGCCTGGTTGGATTGGGTGGCTCAAACTTGATTCGTCCGGGAGAGCAGACCAGTCGTCCAGATGATGGCAGTCCACGGCAGTTGGGGCTGTTTGCATCTAGTGCAAATATCCCCAGCGAAGATTCGAGTGCATAAGTCATCGCGCATTGGTCGGCCCCAGGCTAGTGGCACCATCTAATGCATTGAACGATATTGACAAAAATTTGTTATAGCCGGAGGAGCAAGGTTACTTGATGTTCCCGTTATTCTGTTGGTGGTGTGGTTGCTGTCAGAAGAATTAGAGCGGTCGTGACTCTGTCGGGCTAGACTCCGCGGATGTCAGAAAGACTCCCGCGATCACTGCGCCACCGCTACTTGCGCCTTGCTGCGATCAACATAATGGCAACCGTAAGCGTGCCCCTAGCAGGCCTGGTCGATACTGCCATCCTCGGACACCTTGAGGACATCCGCTTTCTCGCTGGTGTGGCGCTGGGCTCGATCGTTTTTGACTACGTCTATTGGACATTCGGGTTTTTGCGCATGGGAACGACTGGAACAACTGCTCAGGCTATGGGTGGAGGCAATATAAAAGCCGTCTACTTGACGTTGTACCGTGGCCTGTTCCTTGCGCTCTCGATTGGGACTGCGCTGGTTATTCTCCAGGTTCCGATTCGTATCGGCGGCTTCGCTGTGCTTTCGGGGGTTGAAGGCGTAGAGGCTGCCGGAGTCGCCTATTTCAACGCCCGTGTTTGGGGGGCCCCAGCAACACTTTGTTCCTTTGTTCTAATCGGTTGGTTTCTTGGCCGCGAAGAAAGTGGTCGGGTATTGCTGATTACTGTGGGAGCCAACGTCAGCAACATCATTCTCGATTACGTATTCGTTTTAGGTTTAGGCTTGGCGGCGTTTGGCGCTGGGTTAGCGACGATGATTAGCCAATATCTGGCGGTAGCCATAGGGCTGATTCTGTTCTGGAAGTCACGCGAATCGCGGCCTTGGGTGTGGGGCGAAATCCTTGATCGCCATGGGCTGATGAGCCTGATGCGCCTGAACCGTGACATCTTGTTCCGTACGTTAGGTTTAATTACCGCCTTGAGTCTGTTCACTAATCTTAGTTCTGTGCTCGGGACGACAGTATTAGCTGCCAATGCGATCCTATTAAGGGTGCAGTATCTTGCCTCGCACTTTATTGATGGAGCTGCCTTTGCGACCGAAAGCTTGGCGGGTACATTCCGTGGCCGGGGTGATCCCAAAGGGTTGCTCAAGCTTTTACGGCTATCCCTTGTAGTTGGGTTTGCCTGCGCGCTCGGTTTCGCTGCCCTCGTAGTGATAGCGCCACGAGTCTTGTACCCATTGCTGACGTCGCACCAGGAGGTCATTGTGGTGGCAACACGATTTGGGTATTGGTTGATTCCAGTATTGCTTTTCGGATCCGCTGCATATATCTACGATGGATTCTTTCTTGGTTTGACGGAGGGTCGAGTGCTGCGCAACTCGATGTTGTTTTCAACCATCCTGATCTTCGGGTCCGTGGCCTGGGTTGCAGTTGTCCGGGGCGACAATCACATTCTTTGGTTAGCTATGACCTTATGGATGGTCTCGCGCGCGGCTACCTTAAGTTGGGCCAGTCGAAGTCTGCTGCGTGAGGCGCAACGGACTTGGGAACTGCGGGGATGAGTGATTTAGTGACCGTTACTCCTGAGGCACTTGAAGCTGACCTGCACGTTGTCCTGGTGGAACCAGAAATCCATGGCAACACGGGTAGTTCCGGGCGCACCTGCTTAGCTGCTGGGGCCCAACTGCACTTGGTTGAGCCGCTCGGCTTTTCACTTGACGATGCACGTGTAAAGCGTGCTGGCCTTGACTACTGGCCGCGCGTGAAGCCTCTCATCTGGCCTGACTGGAAACTCCTCGAGAAGAAGCTCCCAGAGTTCGGAGAACCGTTCTTTTTTTCCTCGGAAGGGACCCGTGACTACTGGGACGTGCGGTTCCCGCCGCGTACCCTTCTGGTGTTCGGTCGCGAGAGTGATGGGTTGCCTCTTGGAATTCGTCAATCTCACAATGACCACATGTTGCGGTTGCCTATGGTCGATCCACAACTACGTTCGCTTAATCTTGCCAACAGTGTCGCGGTGGTTTTGTATGAAGTGCTTCGTCAGCGCCACAGCGCCTTAAATTCAAATCGTTGACCGTGTTCTCCCCTTGCCTGCCAACGGTGTCGCAACGTTTAGTTCGTTGTACCGATATTCATTTCATCCGATTGTCGCGGCCCGCGTGATCATCAGCTGGCCCTGCTAAACTTCGCTCCGATTTCCAACATCCCCAACTATGCAGATCGTGGCCCAAATTGGTCCGCTTTCTGTTTTCGGAGTAAAGACCATGACCCGTCGCGTCAAGGTGCCCTTGGTTGTTCTCACATTGATCGCCCTCGCGGCGCTGACCGGACAGGCGGGCCCCTTCTCCGGGCACATCATCTCGGCAGAGGTTTTTCAGCAGCAGACAGCGGAGCAAGAAATGGGCTATGGATACGGACGGCCGGCGCGTGCCCAACGCGGCAGTCGCTCCGAAGTAATCGCACCTCATGGCATGGTGGCGGCGAGCCAGCCACTAGCCGCCCAGGTTGGTATCGACATTCTTAAGTCTGGTGGCAACGCTATTGATGCTGCAGTCGCGGTAAACGCCATGCTTGGCCTGGTGGAACCTCACATGAATGGCATCGGTGGTGACATGTTCGCCATAGTCTGGGACGCCGAGACTGAACAGATGTACGCACTCAACGCCACTGGGCGCTCTGGCTACGGTTTTACCCGCGAGCTTCTTGAAGAACGGGGACTTGACCGCAATCCGGGCTCTGGAACCCTCTCGTGGATGGTTCCGGGAGCGGTTGATGGTTGGGCCGAGCTACTCGAACGCTTTGGCAACTTGAGTTTCGAAGAAGTTCTAGCCCCGGCGATTAACTATGCTCGCAACGGATTTCCTGTAACTGACGTTATTGCCGGCGACTGGCGTGCTGGGGAGAACGCACTTAGCCGATGGCCCGATTCGGCGGCAACTTACCTGCCCGAGGGACGGGCACCGCGTGCGGGCGAAGTATTTCGTAACCCTAACTTGGCGCGCAGTTACGAACTGATTGCCGAACAAGGAAGGGACGGTTTCTATAAGGGCGCGATCGCCGAGAGGATCGTAACCTGGGGGCAAGAGAATGGCGCCGTTTTGACCATGCAGGACTTTGCCGAACATAGCTCCAAATGGGTTGATCCGGTGTCGACGAATTACCGTGGTTACGACGTTTGGCAGCTGCCCCCGAACAGCCACGGCATCACGGCACTGATGATGCTTAACATCATGGAACAGTTCGACCTCTCCTCCGCCGGACACAACTCCGCCGATGCCTTGCACGTGATGGTCGAGGCTAAGAAGCTTGCTTTTGCTGATCGTGGTAAGTACGTTGCCGATCCTGAGTTCGGGATGTTGCCAGTGGAGTATCTGATTTCGAAGGAATACGGCGAAAAACGCGCCTTGCTAATTGACATGGAAAGGGCATTGGTTGAGGTTTCGCCGTTTCAGGCCACGATGGACGATCCTCTTGAGCACGGTGACACGGTCTATTTCACCGTTGTTGATAAGGATCGCAATGCTATTTCGATGATCGAGAGCATCTTCTCGGCATTCGGTTCCACGGTTGTGCCGGGAGACGTCGGTTTCGCAATGCAGAATCGGGCAAGTGGCTTTTCGATGGAACCAGGACATCTGAATGAGATTGGTCCACACAAGCGATCGCTGCACACCAACATGCCGGGGATGGTTACCAAGGATGGGGTTCCGTGGCTTTCATACGGAGTCATGGGCGGGAACATGCAGCCACAAGGGCACTCGCAGGTACTTTCTAACATTATCGATTTTGGGATGAACCTGCAGGAGGCTGGTGACTCGGCCAGATTTCGCCATTCTCCAGATTCGTCGGAGGGTGTGGCCCGTGCCCAGGGTGGCTCAATAGCGCTTGAGTGGGGTGTTCCCGACGAAGTAGTGGCGGAACTCGAGCGCCGTGGTCACACTGTCCGTCGGTCGGGAGGTCGCTCGATGGGGGGTTACCAGGCGATTCTGATTAATTTCATTACGGGCATGTTGCATGGGGGGAGCGACCCGCGAAAAGATGGGATGGCGATTGGCTACTGACCGATTGCTGTGTCGTTCTTTCTGTTGTCCCAATTCCCTATTTGGCAACTTCCCACGTTGCTGGCACAGGTCTTGGTAGACGCTACCATCAGTCTTATTTGGCAGATTGTCCCGTGCCTGACGCGGTTCGCGGTATTCTACGGTCTTCATCATGGACAAGCCTGCGGACACAAAACACTCAATTCACGAGCTCATTGCAGCACGTTGGAGCCCACGTGCATTCGCGCCATCGCCAGTTGAAACTGACGATCTCTACCGTATTTTTGAGGCAGCGCGGTGGGCACCTTCATCATTCAATGAACAGCCTTGGGGCTTCATTGTGGCTACCAAGAACGACTTGGATACCTACCGTTCTATTGCGGATTGCCTGGTTGAAGGAAATCGCCGTTGGGCCGAGTTTGCTCCGGTGCTGATGATCTCAGTCGCCAAGTTGACTTTCGACCAGAATGGCAGACCGAATCGCCATGCCTACCATGACCTCGGTCAGGCTGTGGCATTAATGCTGGTGCAGGCGACTGACCTAGGGCTGGTGGCGCACCAGATGGGTGGTTTCAACCAAGACAAAGCACGTGCGACGCTGAACATTCCCGATGACTATGATCCAGTCGCCGGGATCGCTCTCGGCTACCCCGGTGACATTGAGAAATTGCCTCCGGAGCTAAAAGCGGCAGAAAAAGAGCCTCGGCAACGTAAAGGGCTTGAAGATTTCGTTTGGTCGGGCGTATTCGGAGCTTCGATGTTGTTTAAGTCACGTGTCGAGCGCACCCTGAAAGACGACTGAGGAACCATGTATACCCGATGGGCACTACGGGCGTGTTCGATGGCGGCGTTGCTTTGCTTCTACGTGAGCCCCGCTTCGGCACAGGATTACGAAATCGAGCCCGTGCTAGCTCTAGCCGGCGTTCCTTTTGACGTCTTGGTTACGGGCAAAGTCTCTAGTTCGGATGTACTTGCGGTACGCGTCGGGGGCGAGACCCTAATTGCTGATGTGGAAGAGAATGGAAGCTTCAGGGTTGCCGATATCATTGTTTCGTCCATTGGACCGGTGGAGATCGAGCTGCTGATCAATGGCTCGATCATGGCGACGGATTCGGTACGGGTGATTCCAGGATGGATTTCGATCCTGCCGCCCCTGATCGCGATTGGTGTCGCGCTGATTACTAAGAACGTTATCCCGGCACTCTTCCTCGGTCTTTGGTTCGGAGCATTCGCAGCCCACGGGTTCTCCTTTGCTGGTATGGGATGGGGCTTGCTTAACGCTTTTCAGGTATACGTGCTTGAGGCGATAACTAATCCCGACCACGCGGCGATCATTCTTTTCACCTTCATGATCGGGGGCATGGTGGGAATCGTTTCAAAAAGTGGAGGCATGCAAGGGGTGGTTAACAAGATCATTCCGTTTGCGCGTACGCCTGAGAGGGGACAGGCGGCGACCGGTGTGCTCGGCCTCGTCATCTTCTTTGACGACTACGCCAACGTTCTGGTCGTTGGCAACACGATGCGGCAGGTTACTGACAAGCTGCGCGTATCACGCGAGAAGCTTGCCTACATAGTTGATTCCACCGCTGCACCTGTTGCTTGTGTGGCATTTGTGACCACCTGGGTCGGCTTCGAGGTGGGACAGATCGCGACCGGCATGCAGCTAATGGACGGATATAACGAGGCTGCCTATACCGTTTTTCTGAAATCGATTCCCTACAGCTTCTATCCTATTTTGGCGATGTTCTTTGTTTTCCTCGTCTCACTTTCAGGGCGTGATTTCGGGCCCATGTATCATGCCGAGATTCGCGCACGGACTAAGGGCCAGGTTCTTTCACCCACTGCGCGCGTCGACGAATCGGCAGGCGGCGCCCGTGAACTGGTGCCGAAGGAAGGGCAGCCACAGCGTGCGGTCAACGCAATGATCCCGATCTCCGTGCTTATTAGCGGAGTGCTTGTGGGACTCTACGTGACGGGGGAAGGTAATGGCTTGCGCGAGATCATAGGCTCGGCGGACTCCTACAAAGCGCTGATGTGGGCATCTTTGCTTGGGGCTTTCACCGCCGCTGCTTTATCTATAGGCCAGCGGATCTTAACGATCGCTGAAACGGTTGACGCTTGGTACGCTGGCCTTAAGGCGATGATGATCGCAATGATCATCTTGGTGCTGGCATGGGCACTGTCGGCGGTCACCGAAGAGCTGAACACCGCTGGTTACTTGGTCTCCATCCTCGGTGACACGCTACATCCTGGGTTTGTACCGGCGTTTGTCTTCATCCTGTCGGCGGCGACTGCGTTTGCTACTGGATCGAGCTGGGGAACCATGGGCATCCTGATGCCACTTGTTTTGCCGCTCACCTGGGCCGTGATGCAGGCAAGTAATATGGCGACGCCAGGGAACTACGGAATCATCTACTCGACCGTTTCTTGTGTGCTCGCTGGTTCGGTGTGGGGAGATCATTGCTCACCAATCTCCGACACCACGATCCTGTCGTCAATGGCCAGCGGCTCCGACCACATCGACCATGTTCGCACCCAGTTGCCGTACGCACTTCTAGTAGGGGCCGTTGGCATGGTGATTGGCACCATCCCCACCGGTTTCGGCCTGCCGTGGTGGCTGGCCCTGCCGATTAGTGCTGTCATTCTCGTAGGTATTCACCGCTTCCTGGCCAAGCCTGTAGATCTGGAATTTCAGGCAGAAAACGGTACGGTTACCTAGAACGTTCCCTTGATTTCTATTCTTTAGAGAGTGAACTGTCTGTGAATTTGAAAAACAGAAACCTTCTGACCCTCGAAGACCTCAGTGGCGAGGAAATTTGCGATCTTCTAGAACTATCTCGTGAACTTAAATCAGCCAAGCATTCGGGTCATGAAGAGCCACGCCTGAGGGGTAAAAACATTGCCCTGATTTTCGAGAAGGCTTCGACTCGAACCCGCTGTGCCTTCGAGGTGGCTGCTTACGATCAAGGTGCCCAAGCTACCTATCTTGGCCCGTCGGGATCTCAGATCGGGCACAAGGAATCGATGAAAGACACGGCGCGGGTCCTCGGTCGAATGTACGATGCCATCGAATATCGAGGTTACGCACAAGACCGGGTCGAGGCCCTTGCTGAGCACGCCGGGGTACCCGTATACAACGGTCTTACCGACGAGTATCACCCAACGCAGATTCTCGCGGATATTTTGACCATGACCGAGCATTGCGGCAAGCCCTTGAACGAGATCTGCTACTGCTACCTCGGCGATGCGCGTAGCAACATGGGCAATTCTCTGCTAGTCGGTGGCTCCAAGCTTGGCATGGAAGTTCGTTTAGCAGCCCCCGAGGCGTTGTGGCCTAGTGTCGATTTGCGAGATCGCTGTGCCAGTTATGCCGAGAAGAGCGGCGCCCGTGTGACTTTCACCGCTGACCCCGTCGAGGGTGCTCTCGGAGCCGACTTTCTTTACACAGACGTCTGGGTTTCGATGGGGGAAGACGTATCGGTGTGGGAAGAACGCATCGAACTATTGACGCCATACCAAGTCAACCGTGACCTTATTGAGGCGACCGGAAATCCCAACGTTAAGTTCCTCCATTGTTTGCCAGCCTTTCACGATCGCGAGACTGTGGTTGGGGAGGAAATCTTCCAGAAGTACGGGCTTGACGGGATGGAGGTCTCAGATGAGATCTTCGAGTCGGACTACTCAATCGTGTTTGACCAGGCGGAAAATCGCCTCCACACGATTAAAGCGGTGCTAGTAGCGACCCTCGTTGGCTGATTTTCGGCCCTCCCCGTTTGTTGCCACCTGTGGGGTAATGACAGCCGAGGGCGGGTGGGTCAGCAGCCGCCAAATTTTTATGTAGACTCTCCCTGACGGTGCCCCGAACTCTAATTTGCAAGTAACCTCACGTTTCTCTCAGGGAGAATTCGATGCAGGAATCTGATCCCCCCAACCGTAGTCCAGTAGACCTTTCGGAGCAGGGCCTGACGGGCCTAAAAAGGATCTATTGGAATCAAACCACGGCCCGCCTATACGAGGCGGCACTCCGCCGCCATGAGGGTGTGCTCGCCCACGGTGGGTCGCTTGTTGTGCGCACCGGCGGTTTCACCGGACGCTCGCCTGGGGACAAATATCTCGTACAGGAAGACTTAAGTCGTGACCACATTTGGTGGAGCCCCGAGAACAAAAGTTACAACGAAGAGCGCTTCGAAGAGTTACACCGTCGCATGGCGCTCCACTTGCGTGGCCAGGACGTCTTTGTACAGGACTGCTGGTGTGGGGCTGACCCAGATTACCGTATGTCGGTGCGGGTGATTACAGAGTACGCCTGGCATAGCCTCTTTGCCCGGAATATGTTCATCAAGGCTACGGACGAAGAACTTGCAGTGCATGATCCAGAGTTCGTCGTAATCGACTGTCCCGGATTTCACGCTTCTCCGCGTCACGACGAACTGAACTCGGATGTGTTCATACTAGTGAACTTCAGCAAGAAGCTGGTTCTGATAGCTGGTACTGAATACGCAGGTGAGATGAAAAAGTCGGCATTCTCGGCGATGAATTACTATCTGCCGTTCCGCGACGTCATGCCGATGCATTGTTCGGCAAATGTCGGACCGGATGGCGATGTCGCGCTGTTTTTTGGACTGTCCGGAACTGGCAAAACAACACTGTCCGCGGACGCGTCAAGAACTCTGATCGGCGATGACGAGCACGGTTGGAGTAGCAACGGCGTGTTTAATTTTGAAGGTGGATGCTATGCGAAGGTCATCCGTCTCTCTAGGGAGGCTGAGCCCGAGATCTATGACACCACCGAGATGTTTGGCAGCGTTCTTGAGAACGTAGTTATCGATCCTGTAAGCCGCAAGGTGAACCTCGACGACGATACCTACACTGAAAACACTCGCGCTGCGTACCCGATATCGCACATCCCGAATGCATCACCTACTGGGAACGCTGGACACCCGAAGAACATTATCTTTCTGACCGCCGACGCGTTTGGTGTGTTGCCTCCGGTCTCTAAGTTGACGCCAGAGCAGGCGATGTACCACTTCATTTCCGGGTATACCGCGAAGGTTGCTGGAACGGAACGTGGCATCACCGAGCCACAGGCAACTTTCAGCTCCTGTTTCGGAGCTCCATTCATGCCACAACATCCTAAAGTCTACGCCAAGCTTCTCGGCCAAAAGATCGCCGATCATAACGTTGATTGCTGGCTGATTAACACTGGTTGGACAGGAGGCCCCTATGGTGTCGGTGAGCGTATGAAGATCGGCTACACACGAGCCATGGTTCACGCTGCGCTTGATGGTTCGCTCAGGGATTCGGAGTTTGCCGAAGATCCGATTTTTGGCGTCGCCGTACCATTGAATTGCCCTAACGTACCTGATGAAGTCCTCATACCCAGGAACACCTGGAGTGACGGGTCAGCGTACGATGAGCAAGCGCGGAAGCTAGCTGACATGTTTTCCGAGAACTTCAAACAGTTTGCAGAAGTAGCATCGGAAGATATCAAGGCGGCCGGTCCAGTCGCGATTACTTCCTGATATCCGGCGATCACCCCCCCTGCTGTCCCTTAGGACGTGCTTTGCTCGCCATGGACGGCACCCGCATTCAGGAGATCTGTAGTAACACCTTGAGAGTCCCTGGTTGCTGGGCGCGATCGAAAGCGGTGAGCCCAGCAGCGATCGGATAGCGGTCGGCAATTAGTTCCTTGACGGGCACGGCGCCGTTCCGCAACAGTTGGATCGCCGGTTTGAAAGGCCCACAGCGCGACCCTACTAAGGTGATCTCATCGACGACGAGACTGGAGATATCTAGCGTCAGGCGGTCAGCATAGGTGCTTTTGAGTACCAACGTGCCCCTTGGGCGCAGCGCGCGCATCGCGAGCCCGAATCCTTCAGTGTTTCCAGTGCACTCGATTGCGACGTCGAAATTGCGCAGCTGGTTGATCAGCTCAGGGTCGACCGAAGTCGGTCGGCTGACCAAAAACGTGTTGATGGCCAGATTGGAGAGCATTGCTAGCTTGTTTTTGTGTCGGCCGGCTACACAGAGGTAGCAACCGGTTTGATGAAGGGTGCGAGCTATAAGCTGGCCAAGCTTGCCGTCGCCGACGACGAGCACACGGTCTTTTTGGTGGAGGGTTATCTGTTCTTGGATCTGGAGCGCTGCAGCGAGTGGCTCCGTGAACACTGCTACCTCGTCGGGGACACTATCCGGAAGAATGTGTAGGTTTCTAGCCGGCAGGGTTAGGTATTCTGCGAAGGCGCCGTTACGTGCCAGGATGCCAAGCACCGTGCGGTTTTCGCAATGAGTTTCTCGCCCTGCGTCGCAAGCGTTGCAATTGCCGCAAGCCGCGTTGATTTCGCCGACCACCCGTTGGCCTTCTAGGTGTTCGAATCCAGTTGGCGCCTGCTCAACGACTCCGACGAACTCATGGCCGAGAACCCCCGTGTATGGATAATAGCCACGAATCAATTCGAGATCAGTATTGCAAATCCCTGCCTGCACTACGCGGACGAGTGCCTCGTTAACGAGAGGCACTGGGGTGGGCAGGGTGGTGTTTAGGGTTAATTGTCCGTTCTCAAGCCAGAGACCGATCACGTGAGTGCCACGATGCCGGATGCGTAATTGGGGCGGAACCTATGTGGATGGTCTCTCATGACGTCGTGATTAGGGGACTCGTTGGTGTGTCGTCGAACTGTCCCACCTATTGCCAACCTGACTGCAGAAGAATCAATCATAGAAGTCATCGCGACGCGTACACTAGCAGGCTAGGTTGTGAGTAGCACGATCGCATCAGTCACTTGGCATCCGAGCCGAAGCGCCTGCTAGGCTTCAACCATGAACCGCCCGCGAATTATCACCTTTGATTGCTATGGGACACTCATCGACTGGAATGCTGGGATCTCTCAGGCATTGATTGCCGAAGGGGAGCGGCAAGGCTTTCATACGGACAGAGAAATGATTCTCGATGTCTATCATGATGCCGAGATGCAGGTTGAATCGGGACACTATCGCACCTATCGGGAGATTTTGGGATTGCTGGAAAAGGAAATCGCGACGCAACTTGGCTGGGAAGCCCCAGCATCTCCTGGCTATCTCGCCGACAGCCTTCCGAGTTGGCAACCATTCGTTGACACAAACCGATCCCTGGAACGGCTTGGTGCCATGGGCTTTGAACTGGGTGTCTTGTCTAATATTGACGATGAACTTCTTGCTGGCACCCGGCGGCATTTCACCGTCGACTTTGATCTGTTGGTTACTGCCCAACAGCTGCGTAGCTACAAGCCGGCAACACCACACTTTGAATACGCCGTTGAGATGTGTGGAGGAGATCATGCGGCAATACTCCACATTGCGCAGAGCTACTTCCACGACATACAGCCAGCGGTGTATATGGGGATCAATACTATCTGGGTGAATCGCTTGTCTGGAAAAGTTACGGACAACTGTTTTTCGCCGACCTTAGAAGTTATTGATCTCGACAGGGCGGTCGATTGGGTTGAGCAGCAGTTTAGTAGCGATACGGGTTGATCGGGGGCAGCCGCTGCTACCTTGAGAGAAATTGATCGTGGGCGTGACATCTTGCGCGATTCGGAAGGTGTCATTGTACTTACCGGAGCTGGGTTGAGTGTTGACTCAGGTCTTACGACCTTCCGGGGCTCGGAGGGACATTGGAAGAAGCACCGCCCCGAAGACCTGGCAACTCCCGAGGCTTTCCAGCGCGATGCATGCCTCGTTTGGGAGTGGTACGAAGAGCGGCGCCGCGCTGCCGCCAAGTCCCGACCCAATGATGCCCACAGCGCGATCGCTGAATTCGCTTTGCGTCGCGATGATGTCGTCATCGCGACGCAAAACGTCGATGGTCTCCACACCCTTGCTGCCCGAGAAGCGGTAATGGGGAGTAGATATTCTGAACAACCACACGTGTCGTTCACCGATGGTGGTGACGCCAACCGTGCTCTTCCTCTAGAACTCCACGGGACCTTCTACAACGTCCGCTGCACCTCCTGTGGACTTTGCCGTGAACACCGCGACTTAATCGATGTCAGTTCGAAAGAGACTCTGCCCCACTGTGATGATTGCGGCAGTTTGATGCGGCCCGACGTTGTTTGGTTTGGCGAGCCTCTTGGAGGAGTCATTGATCGCGCTTTCGACTCTGCGTCACGATCTGATACTTGCCTGATCGTTGGCACTAGCGCGGTCGTGCAACCGGCCGCTAGTGTCGCCATGGTTACCCACCAGGCTGGTGGTGTGATCATTGAGGTGAACCCCAATGAAACACCGCTGACCCAGATGTGTGAAGTTTCTCTGCGTGAGACGGCGGCAATGGCAGTTCCTCTGCTTGTAGCTCCTGACGTGGATGGATAGCTTTGAACTGCTTGTAAAGTTAAGCTTTTTGGTAAGGCAACTGTTAGGGTGCCGCCTCGGTACCGACAAGAGGCGTAACGGATGCGAATTGTCATCGGGGGTGGGGGCGAAATTAGCTTGCAGTTCGCCCGCGAATTGTCTGCCGATTACGACGTTGTGGTCATCGAAGACGATCCGGAGGTTTCAAGACCCTTTGAGGCCTTGGATGTGCAGATTGCGCGCGGCAAACCGACCCACATTGCAACGCTGCACGACCTCGACCTAAGCGCAAGAGATAAGTTCGTCGCCTGCTCCGATTCGGACGAACAGAACATTCTCGCCTGCATGGCTGCCAAGCGCCTCGGTGAGGAGGGCCTGTTCACGTTCTGTTTTGTCTCCAAGGAGGAGTACTACAAGTCTTTCCGTCGTGAGGACGATGACGATATCTTCGACATCGATAAGGTGATCTGGCCGCAACAGAGGCTTGCTAACGAGATTGCTCTCATCGCTCGAGAGCCCGAAGCAATCGATGTTGAGCATTTTGCCGGCGGCAAGATTGATTTAATGGAGTACCGTATCGACGAGGATTCTTCACTGGTAGGTAAGCGTGTCACGGAGGCCGGCCTGCCAAAGCGCGTCCTCGCGGTCGCTCTGATCAGTGATGGTCGGGTCTCTATTCCGCATGCCGACACCCTGTTCGATCCCGGCGACAAAGTTATCTTTATGGGTGAGCACGAGCCGCTTACTAAGTTTGCCCGATCGGTGTTTCAAAAGGGCAAGACTAAGGTCAACACAGTTACGGTGATCGGCGGGGGAACGGTCGGGGTGATGGTTGCGAAAGAGCTCCAGCACGATAAAGGGGTAGAGCTGAAGCTGATCGAGGTAGATCAGGAACGCTGCGGTGAGATCGCGAGTGAGCTCGATTGCATGGTGCTTTACGGCAACGGTAGTGACCTGTCGCTTCTGCGCGAGGAAGAAATTGCAAAGAGCGATGTGCTCGTGTCGGTGACCAGTGATGATGAAAAAAACCTGCTAGGTTCGCTGCTCGCCAAGCAAATGGGTATCCCCAAGATCATCACGCGTGTCAATAACCCAACCAACATCGGCTTGTTTGAGGGAGTAGGCATCGACGTAGCGATCAACGCGTTGAGCACCGCGGTCGATGTGGTACAGACTATGCTCCGGGCCCCCAAGGCGAGCATTCTCGCAACGCTCGAGCAGGGCAAAGCAGCGGTGATTGAAATCGAGGTTCCTGAAGACTGGCCAGTTGGAAAGAAAGTTAAGGATCTGGATAAGGTGCCGGGTGCCATTGTCGGTGCGGTGGTGAGCGAGAAACGGAAAATCGTGCCGCACGGGGATGACCTATTGGAACCGGGGGACCATCTGTTGGTGGTTGCCACAAAAGATGCCAAGAAGAAGGTCGAGAAATATTTCGGTTAAAGGCGGCCCAGTAGGGCATCGCCTGGTGCCAGTATGCGCCTAGCAGTAGTTGCCCATACGATCGGCCTGATACTCCGATTGTTCGGAATCTTGCTGGTAGCTCCGCTTGTTGTCGATCTGTACTACGGCAACCATGAACAAGCCGCGAGCTTTGCCATCGCTGGTGCCAGCGCCGCAATAGTTGGGGAACTAGCGCGTCGGCTGCATCGCGGTGAGCGTGAACTCAGCCGCGTTGAAGGCCTTGCCGTGGTGGCATTTTCGTGGCTCGTGGTGTCGTTCTTCGCCGCCATCCCGTATCTGCTGAAAGGTACTAAACAGGCACCTTTTGTTGTGCGGAGCGATATGTCATTCGTTGATGGTTCATTTGAGTCGATGTCCGGATTGACGACCACGGGAGCGACGATCTTTAAGGACTTCAGCCTCTATTCCGAAGGGCTGTTTTTCTGGCGAAGCATGACCCAGTGGCTTGGTGGAATGGGAGTCATCGCGTTGTTTATCGCCATCCTTCCGGCTCTCGCTATCGCTGGACGCCAGCTATTCTTCGCAGAAGCGCCGGGCCCTGACGAAGAACGGCTCACACCCCGCATCCGGGGCACGGCCCTGCGGCTGTGGGGATTGTACGTTGCACTTACCGGGGTGGAAATCACCATGCTCTGGTGGTTCGAGATGCCTCTGTTCGACGCCTTTTGCAACGCCTTCACCACCATGTCGGCGGGTGGCTTCTCGCCGAATTCGGAGAGCATCGCCGGATATGGAAACCACGCGGCAGAGTGGGTCCTTATCGGCTTCATTTTCATTGCCGGGGCCAACTACTTGTTGTGGTACCAGTTGTTTCGCGGCAAGTCGCTGTCCCTGGCGGTCTTTAAGTTTCGTATCCCGGATCCAAGACCACTTCTTCGCGACGAAGAATTCCGGGTCTACGTGGTGGTTGTACTCGCCGCTTCGTTGTTACTCGGCGGATTCTTGCACCAGTTTTCGCAGGCGCCTAGCCAGGCTTACCTCGAGGGCGCGCCAGGGGATGCGGTTCTCAATCAGGCCAACATCGAAACGATTGCAAGGCAGTCGATCTTTCAGGTACTGACGATTGTGACCACCGCGGGGTTTGCGACCGACGATTTCAACCTATGGAACGATAGTTCGAAGATGGTTTTGCTGGTACTGATGTTTCTCGGTGGATGTGCCGGTTCTGCCGCCGGTGGGCCGAAGTTGATCCGCTTGTGGTTGGTGGCGAAGTTTACCTATGTGGAGCTATTCAAGGTCTTGCACCCGCACGGTGTGCGTCCCGTGTGTTTGGGGAAACGGGTTGTTTCGACCGACGTCATGCAGTCGATCATGGCTTTTTTTCTAATGTATTTGGTAATTTTTTCCTCTAGCGTCGTTGTTCTAGTTGGCTTCGGCGTTTACGAGGACGCAAAAATCGACATGATGACCGGGATCACGGCAAGCATCGCGACGTTGGGCAACATCGGACCGGGCTTCGGCAAGGTTGGGCCGATGGAGACGTACGCCGAATTCAATTCGTTTAGTAAGTGGGTACTGTTTGTAAACATGTGGGTTGGTCGATTAGAGGTCATGGCGGTACTGATTTTCTTGCAACCTGGGGTGTGGCGCGGGGCTCACTGGCGTCGGTTTGCGTACCAAACGGAGGAGGTGACATAGATGAGCAAGCTCTTCGACGAGCGTGTCGCCCTGGTTACAGGGGCTTCAAGTGGTATCGGTCGTGCCACCGCGTTGCGCTTTGCCGAAGAGGGAGCTGCAGTGGCGCTTTTGGGTCGTGACCGCGGTGCTCTGGAAGAGACTTCGGCTGCGGTTGAGGATCTCGGGGCTAGTTCAGTCATGGTAGTCGCTGACTTAAACGAAAGTGCCCAATGTCGGGCCGCCGTTGATGAGGCGGTTGCATTCAAGGGCCGGCTAGACGTTCTGGTTAACGTCGCCGGTATCATTGCCAGCGGTGATCTCGCTTCGACCACGGAGGAAGGGTGGGCGGAGATGATGCGGATCAATCTCGACTGCGTTTTCGTTCTGATGCAAGCGGCCCTTCCG
>Ga0315338_1000260_pt1 | contig 164045 bp, 128 predicted proteins | sample ASW8metaG_FD_204518 | JGI IMG/M metagenome (GOLD analysis project Ga0315338, IMG submission 204518) | Ammonia-oxidizing marine archaeal communities from Monterey Bay, California, United States - ASW #8 | ecosystem: Environmental > Aquatic > Marine > Coastal | place: USA: California | collected...
GGCAACTCTCCTTATTACTGCAGCGTTCACGGCCATCGCAACGACGGGATGGAAGGGTTGTTCATCATCGAGTAGTACGAAAACGCTGTCGACATCAGGGACAAGATCGAAGGGATGCTCCACCTCACCCGCGGGGGTCGAGTGCGTTGATGAAGCGCGTCTAGACGCTACCTTTGGCCGATTCCTGCCTACCGCCCGCTCGCACAAAACTGTCTAACTCATTGATTCTAATGGTGGGCGGTGCAGGGCTTGAACCTGCGACCCCCTGGGTGTAAACCAGGTGCTCTCCCAGCTGAGCTAACCGCCCTTAGGTGTGGGACGTCATTATAGCAACCGCGGGACGCGGCTCACGTTCACTCGGGCTCGACGAGGTGGACGCCCGTAATAATGACGGGCACCGTCGGGACGTCGCGTAAGCCGCCGCGATTGGTCGTCTTGATGTTCTCGATGGTGTCGACGATGTCCATTCCCTCGGTTACCTTGCCGAAGACGGCGTAGCCGAACTTGGTGACGCTCATCCCTTTGTGGTCGAAGTCGCGGTTGTCGTTGGTGTTGATGAAGAACTGCGCGGTGCCGCTATGGATGCCGCCGCTGCGGGCGACCGCGAGGGTTCCCTTCTCGTTCTTGATTCGGTTCTGGGCTTCGTTCTTGATGGGGTCGCGGGGTTTCTTTTGTTGAAGCCCCCAGTTGAAGCCGCCGCCTTGGATCAACGTTCCTTTGCGGATGCGGTGGAAGATCGTCCCCTCGTAGAAGCCGTCTTCCGCGTATTGGAGAAAGTTCTCGACGGCGAGCGGTGAGCTCGATGGATAGAGCTCCGCGGTGATCGCACCCAAGTTGGTCTCGATGACGACGACGGGGTTGTCCTGTGCTTCGACCGGATTGGACACGAGGACGAGGCTAAGTAGCCCAAGCGTCGCGATAGCTCGATGAGTCATGGTTCCCCCTTCTCAAAAAGCGAACATGTAAGTGTACTTCGCGATGAAGGCGCGGTCTTTGACGACGCCGTTCTCGTCGCGAAGGTCGTTGTAGACGAGGAAGAAGTCCGAGAGCGGGCGATGGATCAAGTTGAACCGGATGTTCGCGCTCCACTCGTTGCTGATGTTGTTGTACTGGACGAGGCCGTTCAGGAACATGTTGGTGCTGAAGTTGTAGGCGAAGCGGCTCGTCAGCAGGTGGGTCGTGAAGGCGCCTTCGACGAGAGCGATGTCGTTGTAGGTCCAGCCGACTTGCCCGGTGAACTTGGCGCCTAGCTTCACGACCAGGCCCAATGACAGGGAGTCTCGGGTACCCGAGTAGAAGTCGCCCGTGGATACCCGCGCGTTTCCCGAAAAGACGCGGCTCGTGTCGGTGAAGAGCATCGCGAAGACTTCGTTGAAGGTGTAGAAGCCCGGAGGAATCGTCACGTCCGGATGGATCGGAAAGTCTTCTTGGGGTTGCTCGAGATTGGTGTTCAAGCCCGCCTCGAGGAAGCCGCCGTTTTGCATCTGGAACGAGAAGTGCGCGTTGAAGTAGCGACTGACGACGACGTTCTGCTGGTCCGTGAAGTACTCGAACTCGAAGTGCGGGTTGATCTCCCGCAGGAAATTCCCACCCCAGGACGGCCGGTAGTGATAGCCGACGAACGCAGAGCTTCGCTTGACGCCGATGCGCGGTGCGAAGCCGACTTCGGGATTGAAGTTGTCTTGCAGCGTCGAGAACGCGTTCGAGAATTGCCACAAGCGTCCGTTGTAGCTCCACGCCGCCCTCCCCGCGAAGTCGTCGCCGGAGACGTCTTTCGTCGAGGTTTTGGTCGCATAGCCGTTGATATCGATCTCCGGGGAGAGGCGAAAGTTCGCGTCGAGCCCGAAGGCGCGATTGAAGTGGTCGGACATCATGTTGGCGCGGTTGATGAACATGACGCCGATATCGGAGTTCCCGAAGATATTGCGCCGCACCCGAGCGACGGTGAAGTTGTCGCCGTTCGCCGCGAGGCTCTCGCCCGCGAGAGACGGCTCCTCACCCGTCTGGATATTGAGAAAGCCCATTTCATACGCACCGACGCGACCGGTAAAACGACCGCCGCCGATCACCGGGATCGGCTGGCCTTCGTCGGATAGCCCGATACGCCGGCTGAAGAAGAGGAGCAGGTCGTTCCCCCGACTTTGCCCACCACGCAAGTTCGACGGCGCGGCGACGGATCCGAAGGTCGCCTGAAAGGTCGAGAGCCTCGGATTCGTCGGCGGGCCGAATCGGAAGATGCCGGAGTTCTCGAGGAAGAAGTCTCGTTTCTCCGGAAAGAACAAGCTGAAGCGAGTCAAGTTGATCTGCTGCACGTCGGCCTCGACTTGAGAGAAGTCCGTATTGACCGTGAGGTCGAGTCGGAGGCCGCTGCCGACGGCGATCTTCGCGTCGACGCCCGCCTCGACGTTGCCGTCGGTATCGAGTCCACTCTCCTTCGTGATATCACCCTTGGCGTAGGGCGTCACCTTGATGTCTCGGCGTGGGCGTAGGCCCTCCAGGTTCTCAATGGTGCCCGCGAGCGACACGCGCGTGCCGTTATGGATGCGTGGAACGGGAGCCCAAAAGGAGTCCTCGTTGAGGCGCCTGTTCCGGCGTAGAAAATTCACGCCCCAGGTCTGGCGATCGGCATCTCCGAAGCGCAACGTCTTGAACGGAATGGCGATCTCCGCAACCCAGCCGTCTTCGGTCGTTCGGCTCTTGACATGCCAAACACCGTCCCAATCGAGGTTGAACTCTCGCCCCTCGTTCACGAACTGCGCATCGAACTTCGCTCCCGACGGGCTGGTGATGAACATGAAGCCGTTGCGCTCGTCGTGGAAGGTGTCGAGGATGACGGAGAACGCGTCGCCGGCGCGCGAGTTGAAGTCTCGCGTGAGGTCGTTGACGATGATTTGCTCGGGGTCGGGGTCGTGGGCGAAGGCGCCAAAGTAGAAATTCTCGTCGTCATACAGAACGCGGACTTCGGTCTCGAACGTCGCCGGCTCACCTTCACGCGGGTCGTTTTGAATGAAGTTCGTGGCGATAGGAGCGTCTTTCCAGGCGGCCTCGTCGAGCACGCCGTCGATGACGATCTCTCCGGAGGCCCGCTTCGCGTCGAGCTTCCTCTCGAAGCGCGCGGTCTCGTAATCGACCGGCGATTGCGATTGCGATTGCGACTGGGCGGTGGTGGAGCCCGCGATGAGTAGGACTAGAGCCGCCGCGAGCGACAGACGGTGAGGCATGCGCCGCTATTCTATCGCCGCGCGAGCGTTTCGCCTCGTCAAACGTCCGCGGCGCCCAAGAAGGCTTCGCGCAACCGAGACGCGGGCACCGCCAGCTGCGTCTCGTTCACATGGAGCCGAATGCTGCCGTCTTCGTCGGGACGGTTGATCTTCACCGCGGCTTTCTCCCGCAGGCGATTGCGGAAGCGCTCGGCGTCGCCCTCCACACGTAGACGGAAGATGTTGGATCCGTTCGGGGTCTTGTCGACGGTGAAGCGACCGGAGCGCGTCAGCGCCCCGAACAAAGCATCGGCTCTCGTCCTCGCCTCGGCGAAACGGTCCCGAAAGCCCGGCAGAAAACGAAGCGCCGCGGCGGCATAGGGCCAGTTCTGGTACATGTCACCGCCGTGCGTCTTTCGAAGCTCGCGCACCCGTGCGATGACCACTTCGGAGCCGCAGAGGATGGCTCCCGACGGCGCGCGCAAGTACTTGTAGAGCGAGACGTAGACGGTATCGAAGAGCGCCGCGTAATCGTGAAGGGAGACACCGGAATATTCCGACGCTAGGAAGAGCCGTGCGCCGTCGAGGTGGAGCCCCATGTCGTTCTCGCGAGCGAGCGCGCAGACCTTGCGAAGCTCATCGATCGGGAAGATGGCTCCCTCGGCTCTCGCCACAGGACTCTCGATAGAGAGGGCACCTATCCGGGTCTCGGTGCCCTCGGCGTCTCTGACCCGTCGAAGCGTCGACCGCATCTCGTCCGCGGTGAAGCTCGGCCGCCGCGGCGCAAGAAGCACCAAGCGCTTGCCGTGAACCGTTTGAGCCGCGTCGCCTTCGTCACGCGAGACGTGGCTGTTCTCTTGAACGAGGACTGTCGGCGCATCATTGGCCAGGACCCGGATCGCGAGCTGATTGGCCATCGTGCCCGAGGGCAAGTAGATGGCGCGCTCGGTGCCGAGGAGCGTGGCGAACGCCTCCTCTAGAGCCTCGACCGCACCACCGCGTCCATACCGATCCTTCAGATCGTCGGACGCGCGGGTAAGCTCGACGAGCGTCGCCGCATGCTCGGCGGGGGTCGGCATCACACCGTCGACCCAGAAGTTGAGCTCCGGTGCGGACGGTTGCGCCACCGGCGGCCAGATGAGCGCCGGAGAGGCCCCGCTCGCCGCGAGAAAGCCTCTACGTGAGAACTTGGTCTTGGTCGTGACCCACCCTCGCCATCGAGGGCTATCTTACCAGGGCGACTCGGGGCCGCGTCACATGAACGGAACCGACATCTGGGCGTTCGGGGGCCGGCGCCACCAGTCCAACTAGCGCGATTATCGTCGATTGAGGTCCCAACGAAGGCCGACGCGGATCGAGCGGCCAAGAGCCGGATAGCCGAGCACCTCTTCGTAGGCGCGGTCGAACAAGTTCTCGACCGCAACGTAGGGCTCGAAGCCTCTCGATAGCGCCACCCTCGCCCGAACATCGAATCGCGAATAGGCCTCGGACGTCATCAAGCCCAGAGCAAGATTCACGAAATCGGCTTCGGCGCGCCGCTCGCCCACATGAAGGAACGTACCACCGAGGCTGACCGGACCGAACTCGCCTTCGGCAGACACCGAGAGCTGATGTCGCGGCCGGTTCGGCAAGGGATCGCCTTCGGCGAACTCGCGGTTTCCATCGAGCACCTCGGCGTCGAGAAAAGTGTAGTCGCCGCGAACCTGTATCGTGGACATCGGACTCCCGCCGAAGGAGAGCTCGACCCCTTGGCCACGGGTCTTGCCTAAGTTCGTGTAGCTCGGTCGAAACTGGTCGAAATCCACATCGAGCTCGAATCGATCGCGCTCGCCCGCTCGAATCTGGCGGCGGATTTCTTGTCTTTCTTCTGCGCTGAGATCGGCGAATGGTGAAGTGACCTCTTCGAGATTGATATCTCCGAGCACGATTTGGTCGCGATATTGCTGGTAGAACGCGGTGCCTTCCGCCCAAAATCGCCCGCCGAAGAGGCTTTGACGCAACCCGGCGTCGAGAGTCTGACTTCGTTCGGGTAGTAACTCCGGGTTCCCCTGGACGCGAAAGCTGCCCCCGAAGGACTGTTCCAGGCTGGGCTCTTTGAGTCCCATACCGGCGCTTGCCGAAAGCGTCAGCCCGGACGGGTGATTCCATGCAACGGCGGCACGAGGAAGCACGTAGGTGCCGAAGCTGCCGTTTCGCTCGATGCGTCCGCCGGCGGTTAGGATAGTCGACCCGCCGAACACCATACGGTCTTGGACGAACCCGGCAAAGTTCGTTCGCTCCGGAACACCCGCACCTGATTGCTGCTGAATGCGCGCGAGGAAAGTTTCGAACCCGGAGGCGTCCTCGCTCGATGGTACCGCCGCCGTATCGCTGCCGAATTGTCCTGTCTGGTTTTCGACCTCGCCCCCGAACGTGAACAAATGCAGGTCGCTTTCGACTTCGGCCTGATAGGCCAAGTTCGCGCGCTGGGTATCGTTGATGAGCCCGTCGGGCGTGGCGAAGTCGCGCACGACGAAACGGAGCTCGGCGGTTTCGCCTTCGGGTGGATCGATGTCGATGGGCCCCGAGTCCTCCGGGTTCAGAGACAACTTATCCGTCCGCGAGAGACCGCCGCGCAACGTGTGGACGGTTGAGGACGCATCGACGTGGCGGAGGGTCGCGCCGAGGACGACGCGACCGACCTCATCGCTCGCGTCGAGATCAGGCCGGATCAGGCTCGTCGGTCCGGGTGTCCCGACGTCGCTCGACTCACCGCGGAAGATGAACCTCAGCGACGTGTCGTCGCCGAGTCTCGCGCCCAGGGAGGCTGCCGCCCCGAGCTGAGAGAACGCGCTGTTCGGCACTTCGTTGTCCGTCTGCAAATACAGCGCACCGACGTTCCAGTCGAAGTCTTTGCTTCGGCCCGACGTCCCGAGCTGCATCCGGTTCCAGGAGAAACTCCCTCCTTCGCCACTCACGAACATCCGGCGTTCATTCGCATCGGCCTGACGCGTCGAAAGTTGAAGGATTCCGGAGAGCGCGCCTCCGTAGATGCTCGACGCGGCACCGCGAGTAAGCTCGACGCGGCCGAGCTCGAGAGGTAGCAGCTTGCCAAAATCGAACGCGCCACCTGAATCGTTGACCGGCAGACCATCGATCAGCACAAGCGCATAGTTGGACGCGCCGCCTCGAATATAGGCGGAGGTTTCGCTTCCAACGCCTCCCTGTCGGCTGACCGCAACGCCCGGCAGATCGCGCATGACGGCAACGAAGGAAGACGCTTCGCGCGCGTCGATCGCCTCAGCCTCGACGACGCGCGTGCTCATTCCCGGCACCGAAGCGGCCGGCGTGAACTCCAGAGTCGTTGCAGCAACCTCTACCGTTTCGTGAATCGTCAATACCGGCTCATTGGGGGTGTCGTGTCCCTGCGTCGAAAGGTCACCTACCGGAACGAGCTCTAGGTTCAACCTTTTGGATCCCGAAATGATCACGCGGACGGTGTCTTCGAGCCGATAGCCCGGATGTTCCACCGTGACCGTGTAGACCCCGGCGCCGAGATTCGTCACGTGGAACTCACCCGTCCTGCCGCTCGTGAACGTCCGGCGTCCACCGACGCCTGCCAACGTGATCTCGACATCACCGATGGGTTTTCGTTTCGACGTGGTGACGCCGTAGAGCTCGCCTTCATTGACGCCGTGGGCACGTGCGGCTGCACTCGCGAGCGCGAGCACGATCGTCAGGTAGATGACGCATCCTCGTTTCATGTGTACTCTCCCGGTTGTATTCGGCTGCGGCGTCGGCGAGACGTGCGGTACGAAGCCTACTGGCGAATCGTCCGGGAATCTTTAGGTAGGTGTAAGAAGATCGTAAGAGTTGTTAGACGAGCGACGCGCCGCCCACGGAACCACGACTTCTTACATTCGTAACGGAATTTTTTCCGAGTGCTGGGCGCCTGTCGGGCGCGACGCAATCCTTTCCGCCGCTACGGGTCCCGTCGAGAACACCTCGAGCCGCGCGTCGGGAGTGTTGATGGCGAACAAGGCGCGTCCGTCGGCGGAGAGCGCCAGCGGGCGCACCGGGTCGCTCTCGAACAAGTCGTAGTCGCCCGACGGCTGCGCCGCCGCCGATGCGCTTACGAACGCGGCTAGTGCGAACATGCCACTCGCGCGAGCGCGTCGCCCCATCCTAGAGCCCGAGCCCAAACGGAGGCATGACCGCACGGGTCTGAATGTTTCTGTCTCGATCATTGTCCAGATTCACGACCCCGTGGACTTACCGAATCCCGATGATAGGGCGCCCCGCGGAGGTCGCGAGCTCGAGCGCTCCGTCGCGAACGACGATTCCGGAAGTAGGAGGGCGATAGGGCCAAAAATCCTTCGCCACGCACGGAACACAATCGTCCGGTAGGAACCACGGCACCGTCGACGCGGTCTCAGTATGAGCTGGCGGCGGTGAAGCTCTTGGTCATGCCCCACGCTCGCGGCGAGGGTTTCTTACCAAGTCGACTCAGGGACGGGTCACGTGGACGGAGCCGTCGTCGGTGCGGACCTTGAGCGTGTGGCCACCGCCGTTCAGCGTGGACTGCATCCGCCCCCTCGACGAAGAGTGCACCTGCACGGGCGGATCCACGTCGATGCTGCCGTCGTCGACCCGTATGTCGAGCTCAGCGGAGAAGTCGTCCGGAAGCTCGATCCGGATCGGCCCGTCGGCGGCACGCAGGCTCCAGTCCGCGCCCATCTCCGAGCGCGGCAACAATTTCACGTCGACGGAGCCGTCATCGGTTTCAGCCGACAACCGGGTCACGACGCCACGGAGCGTCACGTCCCCGTCTTCGGAAGTGATCGAGACGTCCCCATCGACCCCTACGAGCCGGACGTCACCGTCCTCGGTGACGATCGTGAAACGTCCGATGCTGTCCAGGACCTCGAGATCTCCGTCCTCGACGGAGAGGCGATGACGACCGTCCAGGCCGGAAACCGTGACGGCGCCGTCCTCGCTGGTGACGTCGAGGTTGCTCTTCGCCGGGACCTGGATATCCAGGTGGACGAGAACGCTAGCGTCGCGACCGATCGTCCAATGCCTCTTGGGGCGCTCCGTGATGACCTCGACCTTGTTTCCGCGGTGCTCGACCCGGATCGTCACCTCTGCAGCCAACGTCTCGGCCTCGGCACGATCTCTGGCGCGAACGACTTCCTTCGTCGCCCGGACCACCACTTCGGCTCGTGCGTGAGCGCGGATCTCGGTGCGGCCGTCCTCGTTGCTCACCCGAATCTCGGGGGTGCCGGAGACGGAAAAGGTCTCGTCGATCGCGTCGAATGTCTGCGAGTTGCCTGTCGCGGCCAGTAGAGACGAGAGAGTCAATAGTGCTAGCGAAGCGCGCATGAACGTCCTCCTCATAGGGTTCCGCCGTCGGAACGCCGATGTCTCATTCGACGTAGTGGGGCCGAGCGAAGTTCACACTCTTTTTGTGCTAGCTTAGTCGGTAGAAACGGAGGGATTACCTAAATGCAACCTTTGTATGATCCGCAAGCCGTCAAACCCATGTGGGAAGAGCTCGAACAATGCGGCGTCGATCCGGTCCAGACCGGGGACGACGTGGACAACGCTCTGAAAGAGGCGGGCACGACGATGATCGTCGTCAATTCCGTATGCGGCTGCGCTGCCGGCTCGGCTCGCCCCGGAGTCACCCGTGCGCTGCAACATAGCGTCATTCCGGACCAGCTGAAGACCGTCTTCGCCGGTGTCGACCGCGAAGCCACCGAGCGTGCGCGCGCGCACATGGTCGGAATCGCGCCTTCCTCACCGTCCGTCGCACTTTTCAAGGACGGCGAGCTCGTGCACATGCTCGAGCGGCGTCATATCGAGCAGATGAACGAGGAAATGGTCGCGCAGAACTTGACCGAAGCGTTCGAAAAGCATTGCTCGCGTCAAGGTCCCTCGGTCGCGAAAGACGTTTACGAGAGCATCGCGACGTCGAAACAGTGCGGCTCGACGGTCCCCATGTTCAACCCGTTCCAAAACCGCTAGCTTTGTCCTCGTGAGAGGACAGAGCCTCTCGTGATCCAAGTCACTGGCGGTAGTGCAAACGACCTACCGTCAGTGACTTAGCAAGCTGGCACTCGGTTTGCTCTTCTTCCTGGTTGAAACGCCGGAAAAGGAGAGCAACATGAGAACGCTAACTGCTTGGATCGTAGGAATCTTCGCACTCGGCCTCGGGCTCGGGAGCTTCGTCTCGAGCTCGGCCGCAGTGCCGGAGCCCGAACCGGAGCTCACCGCAGCGCTGGACACGGCCCCGTTGGTCGATTGCGGCGACGGTCGGGAGGCCTTGCTCGAGCCTGTCGTCATCGACGGCAAGACTTCCTTCAAGGTTCGCTGTGTGCGCACCGTCGAAATCGATGAGCCGGAGACGCCCTCGGTCGCCGCACGGGCTCCCGCTCAAACGCCTGCACCTGCACCGGCAGAGCGCTCGGAGCCGGCACCGGCCTCCGTGCCAACGCCGACGACCGCTGACGTCGACGACGAGCGGTCGTGGAAGGAGAGCGCAGTCGTCATTGGAGGCGCAGCCGGAACGGGCACTGTGATCGGCGCCATCGCGAAAGGTAAGAAAGGCGCTGCCGTCGGAGCCGCCATCGGCGCGGCGACGGGAGCCGCCTACGAGCTCATCAAGAAGGACGGAAAGAACAAGTAGCAGACACTTGAGAAATAGGGGGACACAATACCTATTACACTGTTTTTGACGCAAACCACGCTCAAGAACCGTGTAATAGGGTTGTGTCCCCCTATTTCAGCCGGCTAGTTCGCTAGAACCTCGACGACGTGAGCGTGATGTCCGCTCGCGCCCAAGCCTTTTTGAACTCCTGCTCGATACGGTCCGCCGCTTCGGTCTTTCCCAGCGCTCGCAACGTCTGTAGCAAACCGAAGAGCGACCACCCATTGTGAGGGATGATCTCGAGGTCTTCGCGATAGACGGCCTCCGCGTCCTCGAGCCGTCCGGCGTCGAGTAGCACCGCCCCCAGGGACTGCCGCACCGGATAGTGCCAGTTCGGCGGCTCCATGTACGGGAGATCATCTTGAAGCGCGACAGCGTGCTCGAGGCTCTCGACGGCCTCGTCGATGTCACCTTGCTGCCCGGCGGTCTCGCCAGCGACGATGGCGGCCGCGAGCTTCAGCACGTGAGCCGCGCTCGCATTGTTCACCATCAACGACTCCATCTCCGGCATCGCCGCGATTTTCTCGAGCGCCTGGAGCTCTTCATCCGCGCGGCCGAGCTGGCCGCGCGCCGCGAAGGCGACGCCTCTGGCGTAGTGCCAGTTCCCCATCATGAACGGCATTTCGGATGAAGGCGGCGGGGTCGTCAAGACTTCCTGCCAGCGTCCGAAACGAACGAGCGCGTAGAGAGGCGTCAGCAAAAAGGATTGAAGCGAGCCCACTTGGGTAGCCATATCGACCGGCACGCGAGAGGCGGTCTTCTTCGCGGCATCGATCGCGACGTGGCTGCGGCCCTCGAGACTCGACGACGACCAGAGGAAGTGGATGTTATGCGGGTAGTAGGCGACGGGATAGAGCCCTTGTGCCTGACACTGCGCGATGTAGTCTTCGTCCGCGAGGATGGCATCTTCATTCGAGTCGGAAGCTTCCGCGTAGCGGCCCACCCTCAAGTAAATGTGAGACGGCATGTGGACGAGGTGGCCGGAGCCCGGCATCAACGCCGCCAATCGCTCGGCACTCGCGACGCCGCGATCCGGGTCCGCGGAAGCTTCGACGATGTGGATGTAATAGTGGTGCGCGCCCGGGTGGTCGGGCGTCGTCGCCAAGACGCTCTCGAGTGACCGGACGATATCTTCCGTGCCGGGTCGCGGCCCGAGGCTCTCGTCCCAATAGTTCCAAGGCATCGTGTTCATGAGCGCCGCCGCGTAGAGCGTCGCCGCTTCGGGGTCGGTGGGATATTTCTGTGCGAGCTTTCCCATCGCCTCCGCGTAGGCGTTATCGAGCGCGGCGCGATCGGCGTTCTCGTCATCGGTGTAGCGCGTCAGCATCGCCTCGATGAAATCCTGCTCTTTTTGCGAAGCCTGCGGGGCGAGCTCCCATGCTTTGCCGATTGCTGCGAGCGCTTTCAGCTGTCGCTCGTGCGGCATCGGGTCGTTGATGTTCGGGCCCAGGGCGAGCGCTTCTCCGTAGTGTGCCATGGCTGCGTTCGGGTCCAGACGAGCCGCTTCCTGGAACGCCCGCACGGCCTCGGCATGATTGAAGCCATAGGTGAGCCGCAGACCTTGGTCGAAGAACGCCTGCGCGTCCTCGGAAGACGTCGTAATGGAATAGTGGTACGCGCCGAGTCCCTCGAGACGCGGTGCTACCGGCGAGTCGTTCTCTTGGGCGACGACGACGCTCGAAAGCATCATCGCGAGCCCAAAGGAAAGCATCCGTTTCATCTCTTTTCCTCCAAAGTTTTTCTTGCTCACTCCGAAACGAGAACCGAGATGTCGGCGAGCGCCTCCTCGGGGGTCCATTCGTTGCCTCGATAGAGCTTCGACAACGTGCCGTCCGGCCCCACGAGTGCCGTTCTCAAGTTGTGCACGATCTGTTCGAGCGCATCGTCGTTCCGATAGGTGAGCCCAAGATAGTAACCGATCTCGCGCACCTGCTCATGCGTGCCGGTCACGAACTCCCAGTGCGAGAACGTGTCGTCGGAGACGGCGGGTTGCTGCAGCGCAAACGCTCTCAAGAGCTCCGGCGTGTCGAACTCGGGATCGAAGCTGACGGTCAACAGGTGCGTCTTCGCGTAGAGCGACGGCTCGGCGGCCAACGCCTCCTCGAGGGCGCCGAAGTGACCGTTCATCCGCGGGCAAAACTCGAGCAGCGGACACCGCGTGTACACGAACGTCACCAGGAGAGCTTTGCCCTCGTAGTCACCGATCTCGACCCGGGCGCCGTCCTGGTTGGTGAACCAAACGTTGGGTACGCTCGAGCCGATCTCCGGACCGGTTGGGGCGTCGGGGTCCACGAGAGAGCCGCTCGCGGTGGAGCGGCTGACGACGACGTCTTCGAGCCAGTGCGAAGGCCCGCGGACGACGAGCGTCGCGACCAGCCGATCGCCGTTTTGCATCGAAGGCAGGAGCTGGCGGTCCAACACCGTAAACGGCATCGTCATGGGGTCCATGAACCCTGGAATCGCCTCGTGGGCCAGCGTGACTTTGCCGGAATCCGTGTCGACCGAGACGACCTTGCCCTCGATCTCGTAGAAAACGGGCTCGGGCCCGCACGCCGTCATCCATGCCGTCAAGCATAGGAGGACGGCCCATCCCTTCATTCGCATGATCGCGATTCTAGCAAGCTGGCCCGGGCAGCGCCTATCCGCTACACTCGCGCCCATGAAGGTCGCCATTTCCTCCGCGCTCACCCTTTTGCTCATAGTGCCCGCGGTGGTCCCGGCGCAGCACGCCGGCGTCATCGCCGAAATCGACGGCATCGTGGCAGCCGCGATGGAGGAGGCGAATATCGCAGGGGTCGGGGTCGGCGTCGCTTTCGGTGACGACATCGTCGTGGCCAAGGGCTACGGGCTCGCCGATGTCGAGAACGACGTCCCGGTGACCGCGAGCACCGTTTTCCGCATCGGCTCGGTGACGAAGCAGTTCACGGCCGCGGCGATCCTGCTGCTCGTCGAGCGCGGAGAGCTCTCGCTCGACGACGAGCTCAGTACGCTCGTACCCGAGTTCAAGGGCCAAGGCCACCGCATCACCGTCGATCGCTTGTTGAACCACACGTCGGGCATCAAGGGATATACCGAGATGCCGACGTTTTGGGAGAACGCACGCCTCGATCTGACGCGGGCGGAAATGCTAGAGCTGTTCGGCTCCGTGCCGTTCGAGTTCGCTCCCGGAGAGAAGTATCAATACAACAACTCCGCCTACTACTTGCTCGGCGTGATCATCGAAGAGAAGAGTGGGATGAGCTATGGCGAGTTCCTGCGAAAGAACATCTTCGAGCCGCTCGCGCTCGACGAGACGCACTATCTGGACAACGCACCTATCGTTCCCAACCGAGCGGAGGGCTATGAGGTACGCGAGGGCGTGCTCGTCAACGACGACCCCCTGAGCATGCGCCTCCCGTACTCTGCCGGCTCCCTGGGCTCGAGCGTCAGCGACCTGATCAAGTGGCAGCGAGCGCTCGTCGACAACGAGCTGCTGCGCGAGGACAGCTACCGGAAGATGACGACGCCGGGCCGGCTCGCGGACGGTGAGCAGCTGACCTACGGCTACGGGCTCGGGCTGGCCCACCTCGACGATCGTCTCAAGCTCGCGCACGGCGGCGGTATCAACGGCTTCCGGTGCCAGCTTTCTTACTACCCCACGGACAAGCTCACCGTCGTCGTGCTGACGAATACCGGCGCCGCGAACCCGGCTCCGCTCGAGTCTGCGATCGCACGCGTGGCCCTCGGCATCCCGCCACGGAAGATCGTCGAGGTCTCCCTCACCACGGAAGAGCTCCGGATCTACGCCGGGATCTACAATCCCGGGCGCTCTCCGATGGATGTCGTGCTCGACGACGGAAGATTGACGGTCTTCGGTCAGGCGCTCCGCCCGGTGGGGGATCACGTCTTCGTGTCCTCGGGGGACCCGGACCTCGAATTCATCTTCACGGTCCTGGACGGCGAGGCCACAAGCGTCGAGACGTCGCGCCAGGGTCAATCCTCGAAGGCGCCCCGCGTCCGCTAATCCTCAGCTCCCCCGCGCGGGGGCTCGCGAATCGCCCGGTTCGCGTCCGTCCTTGTTCAATAGACGAAGAGCTCTCCCAGCGCTCGGAGGTGAGGACATTCGATGCTCGAACGAACCCCTGGACGCAAGATCCTCTTGAAGCTCGGAGTCACGTCACGGACTCTCGGGAGCAAACGCCGTCTCGTGCTTCCGGGGCGTAGCGACGCGCCACGTCGCAACGGCCCCATTTCTGTCGGGGACGTGATCGTCGCGGCCGGGATGGAGTGGGACGACGAGCCGCTCGCTACCGTCGTCTCGGACTGAGCTCGTTCGCAGTCTCTACTTCTCGAACATCTCCGCAACCGGCACGACGCGGACCCGTTCGATCGGAAGCTCCAGTATCTCGATCCGCCCGTCCTCCGCGAGAACGTCCGGCGCCGTCCCGGACGCCTGATAAGTAATCGTGCTCTTGGCGTTCGATTCGATCGCATCGGCGAGCTCGGAGGCCTTTCCGGAGACGATCGCGACGCGGAAGTCCCAACGGTTCAAATGCCGCTTGACGGCGGCGTTGACGTCCTCGACGGTCATCGTCTCGAGGCGTTTCTCGATCTCGTCGATGTAGAAGTCGGTTTGATAGAAGCTCGAGTCCATCTGGTAGCCGAGGCGTCTATCGAGGTTCTGGATCCACAGCTTCGAATAGCTCCGCACGTAGCCGCGGATCGAGGCGAACTGCTCTGCGCTCATTCCCTCGTCGACGAGGCGACGCAGAAAGTAGACCGCTCCCCGTAGCGCGAAATGAGCGTTCTCATTCGCCACCGGACGTAGCCACATGCTGAAATATTGCTGGCGGCGCGCGATGTTCGGAACGGGAAACGTGCTGCCGCCCTCTTGCACGAACGTCTCCACATAGGAGTAGTCGCCATAGTTGAGTCCGCGCTTGGCGCGTAGCTCGTTCATGAGCACGCCGTTGAACGTGCGATGGTCGCCCAGATAAATGTTCGCCACGAGCAATGGATAGAAGTCATCGTCCGCGCGGGTGATCTCGAGCGGAAATCCGAGGCTCAAAGCCGTCGAGTCGGCCGCGTCTCGCTCCACGATCGTCACGTCGAGCCCGGTGCCTTTCGCAAGCTTGGGGAGCACCTTTCGCTGGTCGCTTCCCGCGGGTAAGGATTTCCGAAAGTCTTCGCCCACCCGCGCGGCGAAGCCTTCGGGGAAGTCGCCGGCGAGTCCAATCTGCAGGTTCGCGAAGGTGTAGTTGTCGCGGTAGAACTTCTTGACGTCTTCGAGAGTGATGGACGACACGCCGGAGACGGTGCCCTGAACCGGGTGTCGATAGGGATGGCCTTCGAAGAGCTGCCATTCGAGCGATTGCTTACCGAGCTCCTCGTCGTTCTGGCTCCGCAGCGACTTGCTGAGGAAGTTCGCGAGCTCGTCCTTGTTGCGCTCGAAGTCATCCTCAGCGAAGCGCGGCTTTTGAAGTCGCTCGCGAAAGATCGAGAAGAACTGCTCGAGGTGATCGCGGTGCGCGCGGCCTACGAACGCGGTGACCTCCTTGTCCGGCTGCGAGGAAACGCTCGCGGCGAGCGGGTAGAGAACTTCCATCGCCTCTTTGAGCGTGAGCTCTTCGGTGCCGCCCTGACTCAGCATCAACGCGGTGAGCGCGGCTAGGCCTTCTTTCCCCTCTGGGTCATCGCTCGAGCCCACGTGGAAGACGAAGCGGAAGCTGACGAGCGGGTTACCGGGGCTGTCGAGGACGACGGGGTCGCGCTCGGAGCCAATCGCGAGCCGGACGCTCGTAACGACCGCGAGCAGCAATATCAAAGCAATAGCGCGCATCGGTTCACTCCTCACCTTCGTGGTCGCCGGATGCCGGTTCGGACTCGAGGACGACGACGGTGCGATTGTTCTCACCAAAGTATTTCTTCGCGAGGTCGCGGACGTCGTCGGCACTGACCTGGTCGTAGAGCTCGTACACGCGGTTCACCGTTTGAGGGTCGTTCGTCAAGGACAGGTAGTGGGCCATCGTGTTCGCGACGGCATCTGCGGTGTCGAGGCCGGTGAGAAATTGGTATTTCATGTGGCTCTTGGTGGCTTCGAGCTTCTCGGCATCCGCGAGCTCGGTTGCGATCCGCTCGACCTCGGCGAAGATCGCCATCTTGACGTCGGCGAGCTTCTCGGGCTCCCGGACCCGCGTCAAGATCGTGAAGAGCGGCGAGTCCGCCTGGTCCGTCGCGCCGGCCTGGATGAAATCCACCCACTGTTTTTCGAGCACGAGGTCCTGATAGATGGGCGACGTCGAGCCGAAATGGACCTGCGATAGAACGTCCAGGCCTGGCATGTCGATCTGCTCCGTACTGAATGCGGGGGCCCGGTAGGCGACGGCGAGTATCGGAAGCGTCGGCGCCGGCCAGCTCACCATGGCCTCGCGAGGCGCGGTTTGCTCCGGCTCCGGCGGAATCTCCGGCTCGTAGCCTCCGCGTTCCCAGTCGGCATATTTGGCGGCGACCAGCTCCCGCAGGCTCTCCCACTCGTAGTCGCCGACGACGAGCAGAGTGACGAATTCCGGGCGGTAGTAGCGGTCGAAGAACTCGAGGCTGTAGTCGTACATCGTGGGCATCGCCTTGATGTCGTCGAGAAAACCGATCACCATGTGCTGGTACGGATGGACATCGTAGGCGGTGTCCTGGAGTGTCTCGTACAGCCCCATGAACGGGTTCGCGGCGCTCTTGTTGTACTCGCCCAGGACGGCGCCGGCTTCCTTCTTGAACTCCGCTTCTTCGTACTTCAAGTTCTGGAAGCGGTCAGCCTCGATCTCGATGATCCGCGGGAGCGCCGATGCGCTCGCGAGCGTGTGATAGACCGTGCGGTCGGAGGACGTATAGGCATTCGAGTCGGCACCGATAGCCTGCAGGACGTCGTTGTACTCCTCCGTCGAGAACGCGTCGGTCCCTCGGAACATCATGTGCTCGAAGAAGTGCGCGAAGCCGCTCTTACCGCGATCGACCTCGTGGCGCGAGCCGACCCTCACGACGCTGTAATAGGCCGCGAGTCCAGGGCTGTCGAACTGCACCCCTACGAGCCGGAGGCCATTGTCGAAGTCATGGACGTTCACCGGATAAGGGAATACCGGGCCCTTGGATTCGGGGGCTCCCAGCGCGACCGTCATCAGCAACATACTCCCGAGTGCAATCATTGGCTGTCCTCGTGTTTGGCTCTCGCTAGAGATGGGTTTGAATCATAACGCAGGCGGCCGGATGTGCTACGGTCGGCGCGATGTGGGTAAACGGGCTCTTGCGCCTGCTATCACGGCAGCTGGCAGTGCTCACCCTCGCTGGCGCCGTCGTCGCCTACGTCTACCCGCCGGCGTTCCTGATCTTCTCCAATTCGTTCCTTTGGTTCTTCGCGGCGACGATGTTCGCCCTGGGCGTCGTCCTCGAGCCCGACGACCTGCGCAAAACACTCCGGCAGCCACGTTGGCTCCTTCTCGGGGTCCTCACTCAGTACACGGTGATGCCCCTTCTCGGCTATACGGTGGCAACCGTCAGCGGGTTCGATCCGAAGCTCGCGCTGGGTTTCGTCATCGTCGGCTCCGCGCCCGGCGCCATGGCGAGCAACGTCATCGTCTACCTCGCCGGCGGCGCGGTGGCCTACTCGATCGCGCTTACGACCGTCGCCACGTTCCTGTCTCCGCTGTTAACGCCGGCGCTGGTGCAGTGGCTCGGCGGCTCGTTCATGCCGGTGGCGTTCTGGCCGCTCTTCGTCACGATTCTTCAGACGGTTTTGTTCCCGCTATTGCTCGGGATGGGGCTACGTCGATTGCTTGGTCCTCGGGGGCGGGCGCTATCGCTGGATCTGTGTCCCGCGGTCGCGGCGCTCGCCATCGTGGTGATTTGCTCCTATGCGGTCGCATCGAACCAGCCACGCATCGCGACCGTAGGCCCGGCCGTTTTCGGCTATGTCGTCCTGGTGAACGCCACAGGCTACGGGCTCGGCTTCTACCTGGCCAAGCTGTACGGGTTCGACCACCGTCACCGCCTGGCGCTTACGATCGAGATCGGGATGCAGAACGCCGGACTCGGCGTCGCCCTGGCCCTCGCCCATTTCGAGCCCGAGACCGCGCTCCCGGGCGCACTGTTCGCCGCCTGGTGCGTGCTGACAGCCGCGGGCGCGAGCGCCGTTCTCCGCCGGCGAACCTAGGCGAAGCGGGGCGTTAGTAGACGGCGGCGCCGCTATCGGCGACGCGGCGGTCGATCCCACCCTCGAGCATTCCGTCCTCGAGGTTCACGACGATCACCTGCGCGCTGCCCTGGTTCGTGATCTCACGCAGATCGTGGCCGAGCCAGGTCAACAAGCGGAGGGTGTCGGGCGAGAACGCGCGACGCTCGTAGCGGATCTGGTCGGGCAGCCACTGGTGATGGATACGGCCCGCATCCACCGCCGACTGCGCGTTCATCCCATGGTCGACGACGTTGAGAATCGTTTGCAGGACGGTATTGATGATGGTCCGTCCACCCGGCGTACCCGTGACCATGAACAGCTCTCCGCCCTTGGCCACGATCGTCGGGGTCATGCTCGAGAGCATCCGCTTTCCCGGCTGCGCGAGATTCGGGTCCGTCCCGATGAGGCCACGCTCATTGGTGATTCCGGGAGCACCGTTGAAGTCCCCCATCTCGTTGTTGAGAAGGAAGCCCCCGCCGGGTACGACGATACCGGAGCCGTAGCCAAACTCGAGCGTGTAGGTCATCGAGACCGCATTCCGCTCCGAATCCACGACGGAGAGATGCGTGGTCTCCGGACTCTCGGTCGGCCACTCGAAGCTCTCGGGAGACGACTTCGACGCGCGGTCGAGTGCGATCGTTCGTCTGAGCTCCGCCGCATACTGCTTCGACGTCAGGCGCTCGATCGGGAGGTCAGGATTGAAGTCGGGGTCCCCTAGATATTGGGCGCGGTCGGAGTAGGCCCGCCGCATCGACTCGGCGAGCCGGTGGAGGGTTCGGGCCGAGCCGAACCCCTCGGCCGACATATCGAAGCCTTCGAGGATGTTCAGCATCTCGACAATCGCGACGCCTCCGGAGCTCGGCGGCGGCATGGAGATGACCTCGTAGCCGCGGTAGTTTCCCCGGATCGGGACGCGTTTCTTCGGGGTGTAGTTCGCGAGGTCGGCTTCGGTGATGAGGCCACCGTTCGCGGCCATTTCCTTCGCGATGAGCTCCGCCGTCTTGCCTTGGTAGAAACCCGCCGGCCCTTTCTCCGCGATACGAACGAGCGTCTCGCCGAGATCGCCTTGGACCAGGTTGTCGCCGATCTCGTAGGGCTCACCGCTCTTCGTGAACTGCGCCTTCGTCGCCGGGTACTTTCCGATGCGCTCCATCGAGCGGTCGAGCGAGCGCGCCAGGCCGTCGGTGACGGTGAAGCCGTCTTTCGCGAGACGGATGGCGGGCTCGACGAGCCGCTCCCACGGAAGGCTTCCGTGCTCCGTCCAGGCCATGTGGAGGCCCGCAACGGTTCCGGGCACCCCCACCGACATGTGGCTCAGATGATGCTTCGTGGCACTGTACTCACCGTTTTCGAGCCACATCGACGGCTCGGCCGCCGCCGGCGCCATTTCCCGGAAGTCGAACGCGATGGGCTCACCCGAGGCAGGCCGGAAGACGAGGAAGCCTCCGCCGCCGATGTTGCCCGCGGTCGGGTGCGTCACGGCGAGAGCAAAAGCGGTCGCAATAGCGGCATCGACGGCGTTTCCGCCTTCCTTCATGACATCGATCCCGACCTGGGACGCGATGGCATTTTGAGAGATCACCATGCCGTTTTTCGCGCGCGTCGCCGCGTTCTCTGCGGACGCGTGGAATGCGCCGGAAACCGAAACTACGAGCACGAGAAAGTGTGCAATCAACCGCTGCATAGGTCTGTTTCTCTCCTCATCGCCCCCCGATGACTCGAGGTCGTGACGGGATTGTACCTCAGGATTTGATACCGTAACGACCATGCGCGCGTCGTTGGCTCTCGCGGTTCGCGGCCTGGCTCGAAGGCCACTATTCGTCATAGCCGCGGTGACGAGTCTCGCCCTCGCGACCGGTGTCCTCATCGCCATCGCCTCCTTGTCGTACACCCTTTTCGTGGCGCCGCTGCCGTTTCCGGCGCCCGACAGGCTCGTCGTGATGCACGAGGTCGATCCCGACGGTCAACCCACGGGCGTGGCGCTCCGCAACCTCCGCGACTTCCGCGAGCCATCGGACAGCTTCGCATCGATGGCGGCGTTCATCCCGCGCACGTTCGGCTTGCGCACGACAGACGATCGGGCCGTCGTCACGAGAGTCGGACAAGTCACTGCCCCATTCTTCGACACACTGGGCTTAGCGCCCATCGCGGGTCGGGTGTTCACGGAGGAGGAAGAGCTCGCAGACGCGCCGGTGATCGTGTTGAGCTACGAGCTTTGGGACAACCGCTTCGGTGCGGATCCCGACCTCATCGGAAACACGGTATTACTGAACGAGCAGCCGCGCACCGTCGTCGGCATCATGCCGGAGTCGCTCCGCTTCCCCATGGGTCCGGCGCTCGACCGCCACCCTCTCGCGTACATTCCCATTCGCCACGACTGGTACGACGACAAGCGCGCGGTACGAACGCTAGGCGCGATTGCCCGCCTCGAGCCCACCGCCACGCTCGCGCTGGCACGGGCCGAGCTCACAACGATGGCCCGACGCCTCGCCGACGAGTACCCGGATACCAATCGAGGATACGGCGCCACGATCGAACCGCTCCGCCACGCGCTTGGCGCGACCAACGTCCGCCCGATGCGCTATTTGGCCGGCGCGGGCATGGCGCTCTTCCTGATCGCGACCGTGAACTTGTTGGGTCTCGCGATCGCGCGGCTCGCTTCACAGGGGCGTGAAATTGGGATCCACATCGCGATGGGCGCGGACCGCTCGAAGCTTTTCTCGGTGTATCTCGCCGAGGCAGGATGCATCGGCACGTTGGGAGTCGCCGGAGGCATCGCCTTGGCGAGCATCATCAGCTCCCTGGTCATCGCGTGGCTCCCCACGATGGGCGGCACCTCCGGGCTCGAGCCCCCACCGACGCATTGGATCGCAATCCTCGTCGGCGCCGGTGCAACGATCACGGTGGTCGCGCTCCTAGCCGCGCTCCCCGGCTGGCTCTCCTATCGATCATCGCTCGCGACGCTGCTGTTCGCCGGGAGCTTCACTCGCGTCCCGGTGGCTCGGATGCGTTTCGGGCTCGTCGCCGGCCAGATGGCGATCGCTCTGATGCTCGTGCTGACGACGTCCATCCTCGGGGCGAGCTTCCAGAGACTCTCCGCCGTCGACCCCGGTTTTACCACCGAGAATACGCTGTCATTCGGAATCGGACTTCCCGAAGCACGTTACGAGAGTAAACACGCCTTTGTATCTTTCCACCATCGTCTCCTCGATGAAATTCGGTCCATTCCCGGCGTGAGCGCAGCCGGCGCCGGCTCGGGTCCTCTCCTAGCCGGCCCTCCGCGTATGCGCATCCGGTTCCGCCGTGAGGGCGACGAGAACGCCCCCATCATCGACTGGACCAACGCATCGGCGCGGCTCGCGAGCCCGGGCTACTTCCAGGCGACGGGAATCCCTCTACGTCGAGGGCGCTCGTTCGCGTGGACCGACGACCTCGACCACCCGCGCGTGATCCTCGTCAACCACGCTTTCGAGAGAAGCTTCTTCCCCGCCGACGGCGCTCTAGGGAAACGACTCGCTCTGAGCTGGCGAACTCCGGATCACCCGGAGAGCTCCCTATTCGAGATCGTCGGCGTGATCGGTGACGCACGTCAGTTCAGCCTGAGAGATGACGCTGTGCCCGAGATCGTCATGGCGTTCACCCAGTTTCCAGGCGAAGCGGATGGCGCGAGGTACAGCATCCGCGCTCGTAGCGGAGGCCCAGCCATCCCGAGCGCGATCCGAGAACGTATCGACGAGCTCGATGCCACTCTCGAAGCGGTTCAAATTCGTCCGGCGTCGGCTCGTGTCGAGGAGAGCCTCAGTCAAGAGAGAACGTCACTGCTCCTCGCCGCGATCGCGGGCGTCACCGCGCTCGTGCTCGCCGGCATCGGTATCTACGGCGTGTTGATGTTCTTCGTGGTGCGTCAGCAGCGTGAGATCGGGATCCGCGCGGCTTTGGGCGCCGGCGCTCGCGAGCTCCTCGTCATGGTCGCCACCGAGTGTGGCCGGATGGCAGCGCTCGGCTGTGCTGCAGGCGCTCTCGGGTTCTGGTTGTTCATCGCACCCGCGATGCGCTCACAGCTCTACGACGTCTCGGTCGCGGACCCGATCCTGACAACCGCCTCGTTGCTCATCCTTGCCGTCGTCGCCATCGCAGCCGCCATCGGTCCTGTCCGCGCAGCGACGCGTGTCTCCCCGATGGAAGTGCTCCGCGACGAGTGACAGAGCGCCCGGAGCGGTCGCGAGCCGCGTAGTAGAATGGCGCCATGAAGACTGAAAGCTTGAAACGGGCGGGCATCGTCGTTTTGGCCGCGCTCGTCAACGTCGAAGCCCATAGTCAGGAAATCACCAAGGTTCCGGTCGAGACGTTCACGCTCGCAAACGGCATGACGTTTCTCGCCGTCCAGCGACCGGAGCTCACCACGGTCAGCGCCGGCTGGGTCGCTCACGTCGGCTCGGCCAACGAGCGGCCCGGCATCACCGGAATCAGTCACTTCTTCGAGCACATGATGTTCAAGGGAAGCCACACCGTCGGGACCAGCGACATCGAGCAAGACCTTCGCATCATTGATGAGCAGGAGACGATCCAGCAGCAGATCCGGGACATTTACCGCGAGCGGCGCGAGAGCTATCGGCTCGGCGAGACGGAGGATCCGTTCGATGCGGAATCCCGTCCCGAAGAGCTGATCGAGCTCGAGCGGCGCTTCGACGAGCTCGTCGAGCAGCAACGCGAGATCATGGTGAAGGACGAGTTCGACAAGCTCTATACGCAAGCGGGCGCGTCCGGGATGAACGCGTTCACGAGCAACGACGTCACCGTGTACTTCATCACCGTCCCCGCGAACAAAGTCGAGCTGTGGTTTTGGATGGAGTCCGAACGGCTCTTGAACCCGGTCTTCCGTGAGTTCTATTCGGAGCGCGACGTCGTTCACGAAGAGCGCCGCCTGCGCACGGAGTCCACACCGACGGGCGAGTTCGACGAGCTGTTCGAGGCGATGTTCTGGCAATCACATCCTTATAGCTGGCCGGTCGTCGGCTGGCCTTCCGACTTGCGCGTCTACTCGCTCGAGCAGGCCAAGGACTACTTCGCGACCTACTACGCCGCAGGCAACTTGACGGCCGCCATCGTCGGCAATTTCGAGATGGACGAAGTCAAAGGGCTCGCCGAGCAGTACTTCGGACGGCTCGCGGCCTCCGAGGGAGAACCGCCGGACGTCGTCACTCTCGAGATGCCTCAGCAAGCGGAGAAGCGGATGAACGCGTCCTGCGATTGCCAGCCGCAGATCGAGCTTCGCTACCACACCGTGCCCTTCCGTCATGCGGACTCTTATGCACTCGACGTTCTCGCGGGCATCCTCAACGGCCGTAGCGGACGGCTCTACACCTCGCTCGTCCTCGATCAGGAGATCGCATCCGATGCCGGCGCGGGCCAGGACTCGCGTAAATGGGCGGGCGCGTTCTCACTCTCCGCAGAGACGAAAGGCGACGCGACCCCCGAGCAGCTCGAGCGTGCGTTCGAGGAAGAGCTCCGGAAGATCCGAGACGAGCCCATCCCGGATCGCGAGCTCCAGAAGGTGAAGAACCAGATCACCGCGAGCTCCTACCGACGCCTTTCGAGTGGCTTTTTCCTCTTGATCCAGCTGCTCCTCTATGACGGGATGGGCGATTGGGAATACATCAACGAGTGGGCCGAAAAGACTCTCGAAGTAACGACCGAGGACGTGCAGCGTGTCGCCGCGACCTACTTCGAGCCGACGAACCGCGCCGTTGGCCTGTACACCCGCAAGGACGGGACGAGCGCGGTCGAGATGCCGACGGAGCTCGAAGGTCTCCCGCCTCAAGTGCAGCAGCAAATCATGGGACAGATCAAGCAGATCCAGGGGGTCGAGGACGCCGAGATGCTCAAGGGCATGCTCGCGCAGCTACCGGCACAGAAGGCGTCGGCCCCTCCCGAGTTCCAACAAGTTTTTCCGTTGCTCGAACGTGTGGTCCGCGAACGCATCGCGGAGCTCGAGAATCAAGGATGAGAGCGAAGATGACGACGCCAAAACTTATCGTTGCAATTCTACTGGGCGCAAGCGCCCTCGTTTCCGCGCAGCCGGCCTCCGTTTCCACCGCGACCGGCGACGTACCCGCGCGCCCGGAAGAGCTCACCTACGACGAGCTTCGCTTCGACGTGCCGGACGGAAACGCCCTGCTTCATGAGCTGTCGAACGGGATCAAAGTCTACGTCGCGCCGGATCACACGTTCCCGCTCATTCAAATCCGGGTCCTTTTGCGCCAAGGCAGCTATCTCGAGCCCGCCGACAAGGTCGGGCTCGCGAGCCTCACAGGCTCCATGATGCGATCCGGCGGCACCGAGAAGATGCCTCCCGACGTTTTCGACGAGGAAGCGGAGTTTCTAGCGGCCTCGATCTCGAGCTTCGGAGGCGACTCCCAGGCCGGGGCGAGCTTGCGGTGCATCACGCCGGAGCTCGACGCTTCGCTCGGTTTGTTCTTCGACATGCTGCGAACGCCACGTTTCGACGAAAGCCGGCTCGCCGTGGAGAAAGGCAACATCCTCGAAGCGATGCGGCAACGAAACGATGACGCCGACGACATCTTGCGGCGAGAGTGGGGTTTCCTCCTCAAAGGCGACGACCACTACTCGAGTCGGCGCATGACGAAAGCGCATCTCGACGCCATCACCGTCGCCGACCTCGAAGAGTTTCACGAAAAGTACTGGCGGCCGGAGAACATGCTCTTGGCTATCTCAGGGGACGTCGACACCGAGTCTCTCTTGGCGAAGCTCGAGAGCGGCCTCGAGAACTGGCCGGGCGAGGGTAGTGACGTTTCATGGCCTCCCCCGCTACCGACACATGAGCTGAAGCACGGTGTCTACAGCGTCGAGAAAGACATCCCCCAGGGCAAAGTGTTGATCGGCCACCTCGTGCCGCAATGGACGGACTGGACGAACCCGGATCGAGCCGCGATTCAAGTCATGCAGCACATCTTGGGCGGCAGCGGCTTCACCTCACGGATCATGAAACGGATCCGCTCGGATGAAGGCCTCGCCTATTCCGCCGGCTCTCGGTTCTCTTTCGACGCGCTCGAACCGGGAACCTTCACGATCTCGTTCCAGTCGAAGAGCGAGACGGTGGCACTGGCCGCTCATATCGGCCTCGAAGAAGTGACGCGGATGCAAAACGAGACCGTTACCGACGAAGAGCTGGCCGTCGCCAAGAACGCGCTCATGGACACGTTTCCCCGTCGTTTCGAGTCCGCCTCCAGTCAGGCGAATATTTTCGCCAATGACGCTTTCCTCGGCCGCTCCCACGAGTACTGGCAAAACTGGCGTTCTCAGATCGACGATGTCACCGCGGACGACGTCCAACGGATCGCGAGAGAGTATCTGGACGCGAAGAACTTCATCTTCCTCGTGGTCGGCAAATGGGAAGACATCGCTCCGGGAGATCCGGACGATCGAGCGAACATGATGGAGTTCTTCGGCGGCGAGGTCACTCACATTCCGCTACGCGACCCCATGACGCTCAAATAGCCATTCGCTCCACGGCCGGGAGCGACTTCGAACGATGACGCGCATAACCGGTCGTCGCTGGGTGAGAGCGATAGCCGCGGCGGCGGCGATGCTCGTCGTCGCGTGGGTGCTCGTCCAGCTTCCCTGGACGACCCGCCGGCTCGGCAGCCTCGTGCTCGGCGCTATCGAAGCGCGCGTCCCGGGCACGCTCGAGACAGAGACCTTCGACGTCGGCATCATCCCCCTCGGGCTACGCGCCACCGGGGTGAAGTGGCGTTCACCGGATGCGAGCGTTGCGGCCGACGTTGCGGAAGTCGCCGCGCAGGTGTCGCTCGGATCTCTCCTCACGCTCGACCTCGTCGAGCCTCGGATACGCGTCACGAACATCGGAGGCGTCGAAGGTGCCGAAGCGGAGATCCCGGCGTGGCTCTTGGGCGCAACGATCCAAGTCTCCGACGGCGCTCTCACGATCGACGACGACTCGACGGCCCTCGAGCTAGGACCCATCGCCGCTCGCGTCGACTTTCGTCCAAGTGGAATCGAGATTCTCGACGCCCGTATCCAAAAAAACGGCTCGTCGGTCGCGGGCGCGGCTCGACTCGCGTCGCTCGCACCACTCGCCGTCGATGCCTCGCTGACGGCCTCGATCGAGCTCGCCGATTTTAGGGAGCTCGGCGTCCCCGCGGAGCTCTCCGGTCTGCTGGTCGGCGAGTCGGAGCTCCGGCACGAGGACGGCGTATGGCTTGCTCGAGGCTCCGTGAACAGCTCCGCGCTCGAGGTTTCCGGTGCAGGCTCATTCGAGATGTCCTCATCCTTTCAGCTCGATGCCGACGGCGTCCGCCTCGAAGACGCCCGCCTCTCCGGACTCGACGGGTTCGACGGAGTCGCGACGCTCGGAGCGCGTTGGGATTTCTCGCCGGATCGGCAAACGCTCGACGTTACGGTCACCGAGGCTCGGATGGCGTCCGGCCCCGACGCCCGGATAGACGCGGACGGGTCCTTCACGATGTCCGGCTGGGATCTCACGACCGTCTCCGGAAGCGCTCAGATGAAGCTGCGGGGCAGGCCGCAGGGCGACGTCCGCGCGACGCTCGCAGACGGACGGGTCGCACTCGCAACGACGGGCGTGACGATCGACGGATACACCTTCGATGGAAGCGGTGAGATGTCCGGCTCATGGGAGAATCCGCGCGCGTCGGCCGAGCTCTCGCTTCGAGACGGGAAACTCGGCGACGTTCCGGTCGACGTGTCGGGCCGGCTCTCGTGGTCCGGCGACGCGATCGCGATCGAAGCGCTCCATCTGCGTCAAGGCCCCAACGGAACGCTCACGCTCTCGGGGACGTTCGACCCGGCGTCCGGTATCGCCTCACTGCGAGGGGACGGCGGCGGCTTCACGCTCGATGAGCCCTCTCTCGAAACGAGCGCCACGATAAGCGCGGTGCACGTCGCCCTCGATGGACCCGCGGCAGCGCTCGCGGGCGAGACGACGCTCGACTTGAGCGAGGTTCGCGTCAAAGGCGTGCCTCTGCCGGACACGACGCTGACGTTCGTCACCGACGGCAGCACGGCGCGGATCTCCGGACGGGCGCCCGGTGCCCCCGACCTGTTGTCCCTCCACGCGGATCTGAGCGCACCCTACGCCGTCGAGGGAACGGCGCGGCTCGACGCTCTTCCCGTCCAAGAGCTCGTGAGAACGGTACCAGGACTCTCGGACGTCACCCTGGACCTCGACGCGACACTCGACATTTCAGGAGCGCTCGCCGACCTCGAAGCGACCCTCTTCCGGATCACCGCGGAACGATTCGTTGGCGTCGTCCACGGAATCACTCTCGGCGCGAGCGCTCCTTTCATCGTCGCCGGCGATCGCGACAGGATCACCGTCTCCGGTCTCACGGTTATCGGAGACGACACGGCCATCGATATCGAGGGCACGATCCCGCTATCGCTCGACGGACGTCTCGACCTCTCCGTGACCGGAAGCTCTCGATTGGAGCTCCTCGACGCGTTCTATCCCGACGCCGCAGTGGCAGGCCATGTCGACGCCGCCGTCACCATCACCGGAACGCGAGCAGCCCCCACACTCAGCGGAAGTCTGGACGTCTCCGAGGCGGCTGCGCTTCTGGGCGACATCCCCATCGAAGACGTCCGGGCGGCGCTCTCGTTCGAGGAGGCTCGAATCGTCGTAGATACTGTCTCCGGCGGCGTCGGCGGAGGACGATTTATCGTCGACGGCATGGTTCCCCTCGCAAGCGACGGGCCGCGCAGCGGGAGGCTGCGGTTTCGACTAGACGCGCTCGACCCAGCGACACTAACGGACAGCGACTTGTCCTGGATAGAAGAGCTCACTGTGTCGGTCGCGGGCGAGCTCGCAGGCGCGGGGCTCGATCCGTCGGCATGGCGTGGAAGCGGGGTCGTCGCCGATGCGCATGGGCGCGCCGGCACGACGACACTGGACCAGCGAAGCACCGCCCGGTGGACGCTCGACGGCGGCCTCTTCGAGCTCTCGGAGCTACGACTGACCGGAAGTGCCAGCGACCTCGCGATCGATGTCACGGCACGTCCGTGGCAAACGCCGCTCGACTGGTCCGCAGATGTCACCGGGACGCTCAATCCGAACATCCTCGCGCCCGTCCTCGCCGGCTCCGGCGCGAGCGTCACGGGAACGACCGATCTTGCCATCCACGCCCGGATGGCCCAAGGAGGGTTCTCGCTCGCCGGCGCTGCGTCTCTTCGAGACGGCCGCATGACGATCCGCGAGCCGGCCCTCTCGCTCACGAACCTCTCCGCGGATCTAGAGCTGACGGACAACGCGATCCGCCTCACGGGCCTCACCGCTCGGGCAGGTGGCGGGACGATCGAGGCTCACGGGGTCGTCGTGGTCTCGGGAGCGACGACGACGAGCATCGACCTCGAAGCGGCCGCCTCCTCGGTGCGGATGAGCTATCCGGAGGGACTCCGCAGCGAGCTCGGGGCCGAGTTGCGACTGCACGGGACGCCGAGCGCTCTCACCTTGAGTGGCGACGTTCTCCTCGCCCGCGCGATCTTCAGCCGCGATATCAGCGTCGAGAGCGAGCTGCTGCAATCTCTCGCGAGCGTTCCCTCCCGGACGGCAAGCGCGGGGATCGCACAAACGACTCGGCTCGACGTGCGACTTCGAACACGTGACGGACTCCGCGTCGACAACAACCTCGCTCGCATGGAGGCATCCGCGAGCTTGCAGCTCGTCGGGACCGTGGCCGCGCCGGAGGTCGTCGGGACGATCACCGCGAGGGACGGCGGCGAGTTCCGGCTCGGTCGCAACCGCTACCGGATCGAATCCGGTCGGATCACCCTCGACGGATACCCGAGCGCGCCTCCCCAGATCGAGGTCTCTGCGCGGACGAGCGTTGCCGATTACGACATTCGCATGCGCGTCAACGGATCCACGGACGACCTCACGACCGAGCTTAGCGGCACGTCTCAAAGAGACCAGAGCTCGATCTCGGCGACGGACGCAGCGTCGCTCCTGGTCACGGGACGCACGATGGAGAGGGTTTCATCGCAGGGGCGTGCGGACTTGGGCGAGCAGATGGTGTCGTTCGTCGGCGGAAGTCTCGCGGATCTCGCCCAGCTCGGACTCGGCGACGCGCTCCCGTTTCGCCTGATTACCGTGGCGCCGGAGCTTGTCACGGCCGAGGCCGATCCGCGTGCTCGCTTCACCCTCGGCGCCGAGCTGACGGAGGCGCTCTCGGTCATCTACTCCGTGGGACTCGAAGACGCCGAGAAACAGATCTGGATCGTCGACTACCAGCTGCCGCATCGAACCCAGACTCAGATGATCCGTCAGGAGGATAACGAGTTCACGTTCGCTCTCGCACAGCAGCTTCGCATCGCGGGTCCAGGTGACGCGCATGCGGCGGCACCGCGCTCGCAGCTCTCACGCGTGGGCTTTCACTTCATCACCGGTGAGCCGGACTCCTTTCGAGACGCAGCTCAGGAGAAGCTCGGGCTCACGTCGGGCGCGAGCTACGAATACTGGGACGCATGGCACCGCGCGGAGCAGCTGCGAGAGTGGCTGCGCGGTGACGGCTTTCTCGACACGACGGTCGACCTCGACGCCTCTCCGTGCGGCCCGGGCTGCATGGAGCTCGACGCCTTCGTCGCGACCGGCAAGCGGGTTCGATTCGAATGGATCGGCGATGATGCGCGGCCGCTCCTCGAACGAGCCCTGTCGGATGCTTGGGACGGCTATCTCACGCCGGAGTTTCTCACCGCGGAGCTCACCGCGGTCGCGGAGCGTGAGCTCTTCGGCCGGGGCCATTACCGGGCTCGAGTCGACGTGCGGATCGCCGACCGAGCCCAGGAGACAACGGTCAGGATCGAAACCCGTTTGGGTGCTCCCGGACGAGGCGTCGAGCTCCGCTTCACCGGGAATCATTCTCTCGACGCGGTCACGCTTGCCGAGAGCCTTCCGAGCCCAACTTCGCCGGAGCTCCACGATCTCCTTACGACGAAGACACCCAGGCTCAGGCAGCTACTGGAGGTTCGATTCGCCTCCAGTGGCTTTCTCGCCGCCACGGTCGGAACGGTGACGAGCCGGTTCGACGCCGAACGCCAAGTGTTGGTGGTGACCATCCCCGTCGACGAAGGCGTGCAGTCGATGGTGTCCGGCATCGATCTCGACGGGGTCGAGCGAGTCGACCCTGCGCTCGTTCGACAGGGACTCGCGCTTACGGTCGGCCAGCCCTTTCGACTCGACGACTTCGTCGCGGATCGGGCAGCCATCGCGGCTATGTATCGGCGGCGCGGCTTTCGCACCGTCGAGGTAGACGCGGCCGCGATCGAAGACGGCGGCGCGAGCTCGCTTACGGCCCGCTATCTCGTACGCGAGGGGCCTCCGGTCGTCGCCGGCGATATCAGCATCACCGGCAACGCGCGCACTCGTGAGCGGATCGTGCGTCGTGAGCTGCGCATCGAGCCCGGGGAGCCTCTCACCACCGACAGCGTGAACGAGACGAAAAGACGCTTGTACGAGCTCGGTATCTTCCGCTCTGCCGACGTCGTCGTTTCCGGCCCGGATCCGGACGACGCCGCGGCGCGAGACGTCGAGATACATGTCGCCGAGACGCCCGTCGCGACACTGGACTACGGCCTGCGCTACACGACCGACGGCCACGCGGAAGTCCTCGCAGACGTAAAGACGCCGAACCTGTTCGGCAGCGCGCAACGGACCGGGTTTCGTACGCTCATCGGGACGGAGCGAAAAATCTTCCGGTTCACGTACCAGACCCCGTACGTGCTGCCGCTCAAGCTCGACACCAACTTCTTCGTCGAGCGCGTGATCGACAACGTCACACCCGACGCCGACGAGGACTTCTTTCCGTTCACGGATCGGATCTGGAGCTTCACCGCGCAGCAAAGCCGCCCTTTTCGGGACAGGCTCGACCTGCAGTGGAGCTATTCCTTCAGACGAACGGAGACCGAGATCGAGATTCCCGGAGAAGACGCCCTGCCGTCGATCTCTCTGGATCGTGGCATCTTGAGCGCGTCCCTGATTGGCGATTTCCGCGACAACGTCGTCCGGCCTTCCCTCGGGAGCTTCTGGAGCGTCAGCGTTTCCGGAGCGCCGGAAGCGCTCGGAGCCGAGCTCACCTTCCTCAAAGTCTTCGGGCAGCTGTACACGTTCGTGCCGCTGGGAAACGGTGTCACCTGGGCGGGCGGCTATCGGCTAGGCGCAGCGAACAGCTTCGGCGGACCGATGGTGCAAGACGACCGCTTCCAGGCCGGAGGGCCGAACTCCGTACGGGGCTTCGCGTATGAAAGCTTGGGTCCGGTCGACCCTGTGCTAGAGCGCACTCGCGGTGGAAAAGCCGTGTTGATCGTGAATCAGGAGATCCGATTCCCGATCGCGTGGCACTTCGGTGGCGTCGCCTTCTACGATGCGGGCAACGCCTTCGAGAGCCCGACGGAGCTCAGCCTCTCGGATTTACGCCAGAGTGCGGGCGCGGGCATCCGTGTCGAGCTACCGTTCGGTGTGATTCGATTCGATTGGGCCAAGGTCGTGGCCCGGCGCGAAGGTGAAGATCCGTGGCGCTGGATTTTTAGCCTAGGGCACGCTTTCTAGAAGCGCCCAATCGGGCCCGCGATTAGAAACCGCGCTTGCGCCCACGCAGGCCGCGCCGACTACCCTTGGGTTTGTTCGCCTTGAACTTGGCGGGCTTGTCATCGGGGCCGAAATTGTTGGACGGCCCGCGAGGTGCGCGCTCGGTCGCTTCGTTCACTTCGAGTCTCCGTCCCTGGAGCTCGGTGCCGTGGAACTTGGAGATCGCGAGCGGGACCGAACCCTCGTCAGCGAACTGGACGAAGGCGAAGCCGCGTGGTTGTCCCGTGGCCCGATCGACTGGGATGAAGACTTCCGTGACCGCGCCGATTTCTGAAAACAGCGTCTGGACTTCCGCCTGGGTCGTACTGTAGCTAAGATTTCCGACAAACACTTTTGAAGTGATGATGTCCTCCTGATTCTTTCCGGCAGGTCGAGATACCGAAAATGCCATCCCGAGTATAGCACCACCGACGGAATCGCATGCGTCGTGGCTCAGATTCGCGAAAGGAAAGAGCGAACCGCCTTGGCCTCGGGAGCGTCCGGCGCAAGCTCGACGAAGCGACGCAGGTGCAAGATCGCAGGCCCCTTGTTCCCCTGCTTGTTGAAGGTCATGCCGAGATGGTAGTGGGCATAGGCGTGGTTCGGGTCGAGCGTGGTCGCCTCTTTCAGGTCGATCACGGCGTCGTCGAGATTACCGAGCTTCGTGTAAGCGAGGCCGCGAGCGTAGCGGGCACGGGTGTTCGCTTCGTTCTTCGCGACGGCCTGGTTCAAAGGCGCAAGAGCACCTTCGGCATTTCCGGAATGCACCCTCGCGAGACCGAGATAGGTCAGAGCCTCGACGTTTCCGGGCTGCTCTCGAACTTGCACCTGTAGCGCCTGGGCCGCCTCGGCGAACTTACCCTCGTTGAACAGAACGATCCCGGGCGAGCTCTGCGCCGCGAGCATGGCGGGTACCATCAAGAGTCCCAACACGGCCAATCCTTTGCGCTTCATCATTCCTCTCCTCCCGCACGCCTGTGTCCCCCAAAAGAGACACTTTCTCGCGTTATCACGTGCTCAACCTCTGTTATTGCACGAGCGATGCCAGGACTTGGCCAGCCAGGGCGATATCATCTACCGTACGCGGTAGGCGATCGCGTCGATCTCGACCCGAAGCCCGGCCATGGGTAGGGCAGCAGCTTGAACGGTCGTGCGCGCGGGCTTGTGGCCGTCCATCATGCGCTCGTACACGGCGTTCATCTTGCTGAACTCGTCCATGTCGGCGAGGAAGACACCACAGCGCAGAATGTGCTTCAGGTCCGAGCCCGCCGCCTTCAGAATCGACTCGAGATTCTTGAAGACCTGCTCGGTCTGGGCCTCGACGTCTTCCGACACGAGCTCACCCGTCGCCGGATCCGCGGCACCCTGGCCGGAAACGAAAACGAGCTCGCCAAAGGTAACGGCGGCCGAATAGGGGCCGAGCGCCGGAGGGAAATCAGGGCTCGAGACGTAGGCATGTTTCGTTTCACTCACGTAGGTTCGCTCCTTCTTCTTCGATAAATGCAACGTTCGAGGCGAGGCTCCTCAGGGTCTGGCTCGCGAGGTCCCGCCTCCCAGATCGACCCGTTGATCTCGGGAAACTTGACCGCATCCGGCGCGTCGATCGTGTCCGGAACCAGCGCAAGATCGATCACATCCGCGTGGCTCATCGCTTCTTCGAAAATGCGTGCTCCACCGATGAACCACACGTCGCCGGAACAGGTCGCAAGAGCTGCCTCGATATCCGGAAAACAATCGACGCCCTCGATGTCACGCTTCGTGATCACGATGTTGCGGCGCTCCACGAGCGGTTTTCTAGGAAGCGACTCCCACGTCAGCCGCCCCATGATCACGGTCGAGCCGAGGGTGACGCGCTTGAACCTCTTGAGGTCGGAGGAGTAATGCCACGGAATCCCTCCGTCGAGGCCAATGACGCCCTCGGGAGAGACCGCAGCGATGATCCCGATGCTCACACCGCGACCTTGAACGAAATCGCCGGGTGAGGGTCGTAGCCGTCGAGCGCGAAAGCGTTGAGCAGCGTACCGGTGTCCTCGTGTAACAGCGCGTCGATATCGTCGAGCGATGAGAGGTCCGGAGAGATGCGAAGCGTCGGCAAGGGTCGAGGCGTGCGCGTGAGCTGCTCTCTCAGCCCCGGCACGTGGTCGTATTCCGCCATCGATCCATCCTCTTTGGCGGTATAGATATGGGCGTCGACGAGCGTATGCGCGAACACACCCGCGCGTAAGCCCGTCAAGTGCGAGAACAGGGCGAGGATCAAGCTGTAGCCCGCGATGTTGTACGGGACGCCGAGCGCAACGTCGTTGCTTCGCTGCGTCAAGTGGAGATTCAGACGCGGCTCACCGTCGGGATGGTTCTGCACGTTGAACAAGAACATGCAGTGGCAGGGAGGCAAGGCACTGGTCTGTGCGTTGCCGGGTGCCCAAGCGCTCACGACGAGCCGGCGCGACATCGGGTTACGCTCGATCTCCGAGAGAACCCATCGAATTTGATCGTTGAACGCCGGCTCACCCCCGTCGTGCACCGGAAAGTGCCGCCAGAAGTTGCCATAGGCGCTCGGCACTTTGCCGTCTTCATCCGCCCACGGATCCCAGAACTTGCATCCGTGCTTACGCAGGAGGCCGATATCCCGCGCGCCCGAGAGGAACCAAAGGTTCTCGACGACGATGTTCTTCCAGGAGATCTTCTTCGTCGTCAATAGCGGAAAACCCTGGTCGAGATCGATCTCGCAGTTGATGTTGAAAGTCGAGATCGTGTCGACACCGGTGCGGCTTTGCTTGCGAGTGCCCGCGTCCAAAACTTCTCGGACCGTGTCGAGGTAGGCCTTCATCGGAAGGACGACATCATAAGACGACCCACCGGACCTCGCAAGCTCATCCGAGCACCGCCGCGAGCGCTTCGATCAGGCGGTCGACGTCGCCGGCATCGTTGTAGACGTGCGGTGTGACGCGGATCGACGCTCCGCGAGCACTGACATAAACCCCGTGTCGCGCCAGCGCCTGCGGCAAGTCGTCCGGGAAGCCGCCCTCTCGTTTGAGAGCGAGGTAATGGCTCCCGCGCTTATGTGCGGGCTCCGAGACCAAGCCGAGCGCTTCGGCACGCTCCGCGATGAGAGCGGTCAGCGCTCCCGTCGTCTCGGCGATGTTGTCGACGCCCCAATCGAGAATCTGTCGGATCGCGACCTCGGCAGCGGGGACGAGCGCGAAGTTGGAGCGCTCGCCGACATCGAAGCGGACGGCTCCCGGACCGTAGTCGTCGTCATAGTCGACCAACCGCGCGAAGTTCTCGGCATTCGCGCGATGGACCCAGTTGTGCTCGATGGGGTGTCCGTCTCGTTGCCACTTCTTTCCGACATAGAGAAGGCCGAGCGAGTAGGGGCCCATGAGCCACTTGTAAGTGGCGGCAACCATGAAGTCGGGCTCAATCTTCGCCGCCGAGATCGGCGAAGCGCCGGCCGATTGCGTCACGTCGAGTACGAAAGCAACGCCTCGGTCGCGGCAAACCCTGCCGATCCGCTCGAGGTCGAACAGCACCCCGTCGGTCCAGTGACAGTGAGGGAGCGCGACCACCGCCGTGTCGTCGTCGATGGAATCAACCACGCGGTCCGTCCAATCGGAGTCTCCGGGACGCTCGAGGGTCCGCACGCTCGCGCCGGCGGCCGCGGCGCGCTCCCGCCACGGATAGACGTTCGACGGGAATTGATCGATGACGACGACGATGTTCTGACCCGAGCCTACCGGCACGTTCGCGGCAGCCGTGGAGATGCCGTAGCTCGCGGATGGCACGATCGCGATATCGGAGGCTTCGGCGGAAACGAGCGTCGCGAAGGCGTCTCGCAACGCATCGGAGCCGGAGAAGAAATCTCCGGCCGAGATCTCCCACGGACGGCACTTACGCCCTAGACCTTCCGCCCCCGCATCCCGCACTCGATGCATCAGCGGAGACATGTAGGCGCAATTCAAATACGTGACGTCGTCGGGGATATCGAACAGGGAACGCTGACTCTCTAGCTTCATCAGACCACCATTCTAATTACACGAGCAGCTGGAGCAGAATGTCTCGCGTCAATGCGTCGGAGGACGCCCCGACGACGCCCTCGGCCACCGCCCGCTTGTCGCGCTGCACGCGCTCCATGCCCTCCTCGACCGTCGCGGACGCGATGAGCCGGTGAACGAAGACAGGCTTGTCCTGGCCGATGCGATGCGCTCGGTCGAACGCCTGCTGCTCGACCGCCGGGTTCCACCAGGGCTCGAACAAGAACACATGGTCGGCGGCCGTCAAGTTCAAGCCGGTGCCGCCCGCCTTGAGCGAGAGCAGGAAGACCGAGACGTCCGCGTCGCTCTGAAATCGCGACACGACCGCCGCTCGATCGCGGGTCGAGCCGTCGAGACGCGTGAAGACAATCCCCTCGGATTCCAGGCGCGGTGCGATCAAGTCCAGCATGGAGGTCCATTGCGAGAACACGAGCGACTTGTGACCCTCCGCAGACGCGACTCGAAGTCGGTCGACCAACAGCTCGACCTTCGACGAGGAGTCGGCTTTCTGGCCGGGGACGAGAGACGGGTGGCACGCCGCCTGGCGCAAGCGCAGGAGCATCTCGAGCGCCTGCATGACGTTGACGTTGGCTTTGCCCGAGAGCTTGGCTGCGACGTCTTTGCGCGCCGCGGCGCGCACGGCTTCGTAAGTTCGACGCTCGTCCGCGTCCAGCTCGACCCGTAGCGTCATGTCCGTACGCGGCGGAAGCTCGGGAGCGACATCGGCCTTGAGACGCCTCTTGACGAACGGGCGGACGCGCTCCTGAAGCCGGTCGAGCTCATCCGTCCCACCCGCTCCGATCGGACGCGCATAGCGCTCGTCGAAGTCCTCCCGACTTCCGAGAAAGCCCGGATTCAGGAAGTGAAGCTGACTCCAAAGGTCGAGCACTCGATTCTCGACGGGTGTGCCGGTGAGGGCGAGCCGAAACGTTGCACCGAGGGAGTAGGCCGCCTGGGCGAGTGCCGTGTCCGGGTTTCGGATCGCTTGGGCTTCGTCGATGACGACGGTGTCCCAGTCTACCTTCGCGAGGTCGTCCAAAGACAGGCGCAAGAGCGCGTGGCTCGTGATGGTGACATCCGCGTCCGGGTCTATCCGCCGATCCGGCCCGTGGAACAAGGCAACCGAAAGCTCCGGGCGAAAGCGCTTCGCCTCGTCGGCCCAGTTCTGGAGAACGCTCACCGGCGCGACGACGAGACTCGGTTTTTCGAGCACACACAGGGCTTGTAGCGTCTTGCCGAGCCCCATGTCATCGGCGAGCAAACAGCCGAGGCGGGCACGCTTTTGGAAAACGAGCCAGTTCACGCCTTCGCGCTGGTAGTCCCTCAACACCGCATCGAGCGTCGCACCGATATCCGCGTCGGGCAACGAGTCGAAATCGGCGAGGAGTCGTTCGAGGGGCTCCCAATCCGGCGGTGGCGGCTCCCCGAGCTCCTCGCACAGCCGTGCGAGCGCCGGAAGCGCCGAATGCGGTACGACCCCGGACGCCTCACGCGCAGCGAGGAGGTCGGAGACCTCGTCGCCGAACTGCTCTAGCCAGTCCACGGGTAGCGGCGCAAAGCCGCCGCCGGCGACGTCGACGAGCGTCTCCCCCGCTCTCCACGATCGAAGCACGTTGTTGGGCTCGGCCCCATCGAAGCTCAGCTCGAAATCGCCCGCACCGACGGAGAGCTTCGGGACGAGCTCCGGAAGAAGGCGAAACGTCGTCACATCACCGTCGACGTGCCCATCGAAGCGCTCTAGACGCGCCACGAAAGCCATCGCTTCTTCCGTCTCGAGCTCATAGCCGACGCCGGTGGTCAGCCCGAGCTCTTGGCTCAAGCGCGCGGCCGCCGCCTTCTCACTCTCCGGCTGGCGGATCGGGACGACCCCGCCGATGCTCAACAACCGGTCCTGCTCGACCCGCGCGACGGGAGGATCGCCGTAGACGATGCCGGGGCGCACGTGGAGACGACGTCCGCGACGCTCTAGACGCACGGAGGGGCGGGCCGGCTCACGTCTCGACGATGGAAGACGGTCCGTGCGGATGTCGAGATCCACCCGCGCGCTCAAAGATGGCAGCACGGCCCCCACCAGCTCGGCCACGTCATCGAGAGCGTAAGTTCGTCCGCGAGAAAGCTCGGAGCGCTCGCGTCCCGAGAGGGTGTCGCGAGCGGGCGGCCTCAGCTCCCTCTCAGGCTCGTCCGTGTCCTCAGTCGACGGCGCGATTGCGAGACGAAATCCCTGGGCGGCGTCTTCCACGAGCACCCGCAGCCGGCGCGCCTCGCCGGAGACTCGCACCGGCTCGCCGTCTAGAGAAACGTCGACCTTCGAGAGCGCACGAAAGACTCGCGGTAAGGACTCGGGCCGGAGGAGTCCTCGGAGTGTGCCTCGAAGGGCTTTCTCGACGGCGAGGTCCTGAGCGCCGACCTCGAGCTCGGGCCCTTGAAACCGTCCCGTCGCGATCGCCTCGAGGGGCATATCGACCGCGTGAAACCCGCCTTCGTCCTCGAAGCCGCGCTCGAAGAAATAGCCGGCCGGCTCAGAGCGAAGCCGGTATTCGAGCTTGGGCGAGCGCGCCGTCTGACCCGTTCCCTGTCGTAGCGCGATAACGGTAGCGGCTACGTGCTCACACGTGTCGAGCGCACTATCGCAGTCGCAGTCCCACTCACCGTCTTCGGGATAGAGAGCGACCGTGGGCGAGAACGCCTTGCCGATGAGAGCGACGCGGCCTTTGATCTCCTCCGCGTCCGAAGACTCGATGACGACCGCGCCCGCGCGCGACAGACTCACGCCGGTAGACCAGGCATCCGCCGGGCACTGCTCGCGGACGGCCGCGAAGAGCTGCTCGATGACTACGTGACTACCTCTCGGATCGCGCCGCGATGTGCTTTCGAATCTCACGCACGGCGGTCTCGACCTTGAGCTCGATGCCTTTTTTCCCGTACTCGACCGAGGCCCGTGACGGGTCGCCGCTCACGCCGCTGCCTTCGAAGCCTCCTCCGGGCGCACGTGCGTCCAAGCGAATGTGGTCGGGCGCCGCCGCGAGGAGCTGCGACGTGTCCGTGATGCCGGCGTGCCGCCCAATAGCTTCGGTCTTCTCACCCTGGCTCTCGAGCCATTGGCGGAAGCCATTCGCGGAGTAGTATTCCGGCACGAAGTGTATCCGGGTCTCGCCGCCCCTCCACTCGTCGTTGAGCGCCGTCGCCACTTCCTCCATCCCGCGTTGGTTGCCTCCGCTATCGCCGATGAACACGATGTCCGTGAAGCCGTGCACCTTCAAGCTCCGGGCGGTGTATTCGAGGATCTTCATGAAGTAGACGTTCGGCAGGGTGATGCTCCCGGCATACCGCATGTGCCCGGTCGGTGGGTCGATGCCGCCTTCCGGCACGTAGGTGATGACGGGCGCGACGAGCGCGTTGCCGAGCTCGCGGGCGATGAGATCCGATGCGTGGCGGATGATGAACTTGTGCTTTCCGAGCACCATGTGCGGGCCGTTTTGCTCCGTGCCGGCGGTGGCGACGATCGCAGTCGTCGTACCGGCCTGGATCGCGTCACGCACCTCGGTCCAGGTGAGCTCGTCGATGAAGACCGAATCGGGGCCCGCGGACACCGAGGAGCCGATGCCGCATGAGATCAGAAACAAAGCCAGTCTTGCTTTCATGTTGGGTAGCCTCTCAATCGCTGATAATGGATTCGATGATCGCTGTGAGTTTGTCGACGGCGTAGGACGGGGCCATCCGTCCGTTCACGAAGATGGACGGCGTCGACGAGAGTCCAAGCTCGAGCGCAAGCGCGATATCCTGCCTCACCTCCGCGAGCGCGGCGCCCCCGGCAGCACAGCTCTCGAGGCCAGGAATATCGAGGCCGAGCTCCGACGCAATAGCCATCAATGCTTCGGCGCGAAGGCTGCTCGAGGTGAAGAGGGCATCGTGAACGCGCCAGAAGTCGTCCGGTGACGTCGCGCCGGCGCAACGCGCCATCACCGCCGCCTGACAGGCATCGGCGTGGAGCTCCTGGTTCATCGCGTCGTTACACGAGACGTCGAGCGGCAAGTTCTTGTACACGAGCTGGACATCGTCCGGATATTGCGCGAGCAAGACATCGAGCACTTGCGTCGCGCTCCGGCAAAACGGGCACTGGAAGTCGCTGAACTCCACGATCTGGACAGCGGCGCTCCTCGGCCCGCGGATGAAGTCGCGGTCCGCCGATACCGGGATGTCTTGCTCCGCCGCCGCTTTCCACTCGTCCACGGCCGAGGTCTCCGGGCGCTGTTCTTGCGCCATGGCAGAGAGCGCGTCCGCTCCGGGAGATGGCTCGGGTGGGCTTTCGGGAGGACCGAGAAAAATGAGCACCGAAATGAGACCGGTGATGGCAACGATGGAGACGATGAGGCCGAGCCGATTGATAGAGCCGGACTTCGGAGGCGAGGCAGGCGATTTTTGCTGCCTCTTCTGTTTCTTCTTCCCACCCATAACGCGTCAGCTCTCTTCGATGAGTTGCGAGACCGCCTCCCGGAGCGCTCGGAAGCCCTTTTTCGTGTAGCCCTTCGTGCGGTAACGAAGCCGACCGTCTCGGCCGATCACGACCGTAGTGGGAAAAACGATGACGTCGTAGTCCTCCGCCAGACCTTCGTCGACGAGCACCGGATACGTCATGCCCTGACTCTCCATGAAACCGGGCAAGTCCTTGGGCTCATCCCCGTAGTCCGCGCCCAGCACGAGGAGTCCGGCATCCCGATATTCGCGATCGAGCGCGACGAGCTCCGGAATTTCGTCTCGGCAGCTCGTGCACCAGATGCCCCAGAAGTTGAGGAGTACGACCCGCCCGGAGAGCTCCGACAGCTCGAACGTGCTGCCATCGACAGCCGTTGCCGAGAACCCGATGGCGGGCTCGTCGATGAGAGCCACCGCATCCGAGACTTTCTTCACCTCGACGCGGGACGGTCCTTTTCGATCATAGGAGCTCGTCACGGCGACGAAAACATCGTCACCGTAGCGAGCCATCCGAGGAAATCCACTGGCCCGCGACGAGCCCGTACGCGCGACGGACAACGGGGGTCCGAGCGCTCCTCGAGGTGAGACGGATCGAAGTCGCACCTCTCCTTCGCGACCATCGACCTTCTCCGACCACGAAACGACGGCGTCTCCATCGGGACCCCAGAGGATATCGACCCGGCCCATCGGGGCGCCGCCATCCACCCGTAGCGGCTCGCCAAAGCTCGCGCCGCCGTCTTCGGAGAACACCACTTGCACGCGCGGGTCGTCATCCGCACCCGTGAACCATGCCGCCGCGACGGCGTCGCCGGAAGCCGCGACCTGAGGACCGTTGACGGGACAGCCCGTCAAGTGCCAACCGTCGACGTGCAACGGCGATGGCTCGGTCCACGCACCGTCGACGAGGCGGGTAGTGCTGACGTCACGGATCTCATCGTTCGATCGGTCGCGGTAGAGCACGATCAGGCCGTCCGCCGTCGCCGCCATCGCCGTCTGGCAGCACTCGCACACCCGTCCGTCGAGAAGAACCTCTTCTCCGAAAGAGGCGCCGTCGTGCTGCGCGAAGCGAAGCGTCATTTCCCGCGGGCGGTCGGGGTCAACCATTTCGCGACCGTCGAGCCACACGGCGCCGAACGTTCCGGAGCCACGATCGACGATCGAAACGAAGCCGTGCTCACTCAGCGTCCCGTCACGATGCGGTCGCACCGGCGTGCTCCAAGACGCGCCGTCATCATCGGAGTGGGAGGTCCACACGTCATATTCGTAGGTCCCGACAGCCGACTTCTCGAGCCAGTGGGAGACGAGGCGACCGCTATCCAGGGGCACGACGGATGGAAAATCGGCCCAGTTCGCAAAAAAGCGCTCGGATGTATGGACGGTGTGGGCCGTGCCGAAGCGCTCGCCGTCCCAACGAGAGACCCGGAGCACGTGTCCCTCGCCCTCGACCTCGAGCCAGCTCAGATAGAGCCCGTCAGCGGAGCTCGACAGATGCGGCGTCAGCGAAGACGCGGTCTCGGAGACGGGGGCGAAAACCGGCTCGGCCCGTTTTTCGTCGGACGCCGCGGCGGCAAACGTCGAAAGGAGAGCAATGAAGATATAATGCGCCCGGCGTATGACCATTGGCCTGCTCACGTTACACCTCATTTCCATTGCCGCCGTCGGCTATACCGTATTCTACGGTATCTACATACCCGAGGGTGGTGGGGCATTCCTCCGCCATTTCTACGGCGCTCTCTTCGCTGCCATGCTCGCGGTGTTCACGCACACGATGACGTATTTCTACTTCGTGGGCATGGGCAGCAATCTCAAACGGGCGGTGCAGGAGCACGGACGCGGACAGGATCGGCTCGCGGAGAGCAAGCGCATCAAGGCCAAAGTGCTGCCATGGGCATTCGCCGGGATGGGACTCCTCATGGTGACGTTCATCCTCGGCGGTGGCGCGCACACGATGGCCATCCCCGCCTGGCTACACGGCGGTCTCGGCTATATCGCTTTCATCTATAGCGGTGTGGCCTTACTGGTCGAAGGCTACTACCTCTTGCGACAAAACACTCTCGTCAATGCGTTTCAGCGCGAGTTGCTAGGCGCCAAGCCGACCAACGGCTAGTCTTCGACGGAGACCGCGAGCTCCTCGAGCTCGCTCAAGATCGTCTCGACCTTCTCAGGCGCCAGCTTGTGGCGGGCCGCCACTTTCTCGACGTGCTCGAGCTTGATGCGGCGTGGCGCCCGGCCCGGCGGCACCGCGCCGTTCGGCCCGAAATCTTCTTGACGCATCTTGAGCGACACGACGTCCCAACGGCTGTAGTGCCCCATGCAATCGAAGACATTCTTGGCAACGATGCGATCTTTCGGGTCGAGCTCCGCGACGACGAGCTCTTCGCGATGGAACACGGGCTCTTTCGCATAGGCGCCGAAAGGGTTCGCGATAGAGCTTCCGCCCATCGCCCACTTCCACGCCGCGGTCTTCTTGTAAGGAAAGCTGTCCGGCACGGCGTCTTCCGGTAGGTACAACGAAGAGCTGACGACAAAGGATTGCGTCTCGAACGCATATTCTCTGACGGCCGAGTCTTGATCCGAGAGATAGAGAGGTCGGACGTCGCCGGTCATATCCCTGACCGCGTTTCCCTTGCCGCCATAGCTCCACCATCCGGGCCATGACGCCGCGTGGACTTCTTCACCCTTCACCGCGAGCGCCGCCTTCATCAAAGTCATGTGATTCTCGAAGCAGATGAGGCCGCCCAGCTTGCCGAAATGCGTGTCGAACACGACGAGATCGGAAGCGTCTCCCCGCCCCCAGAAGAACCGTTCTTGATGCGTGGGCATGAGCTTCCTGTGCCGGCCGAGGATCTCGCCATTACTGTCGATGAACAGCATCGTGTTGTACAACGTTGCCGAGCCCTCGCGATCGTCCTGCTCGTTCACACCGACCACGGCGACCACGCCCGCGCTCGCGCAGGCTTTTCCGAGAAGCTCGGTCTCTGGGCTCGGGATCCGGATCGACTGATCGTAGAAGGAAACGACCGTGTCCTTCCATAACGCGGCGCTCTCCGGCGTCGTATAGCCGAAGTTGTTGCGCCAATACGGGTAAGTAGGGATTCCCGTCTCCGGAGTCACGACGAGGTCGATGCCTTTTCTTCCGGCTTCGTGGATGCACTCGGCATACTTCTCGACCGACGCTTTCTTGTTCATGAACACGGGCGCGATTTGCGCCGCAGCGGCGACCAACGGCTTGTCGAGATTCATCGAAGCTCCTCCTCGTTCGCGGTGAAAGGGCTCATCTTACCGCGGAGGTGAGCCGGAGGAGCGCGACTTCGGGCGGCACCCGAAAGCGCGCCGGAACGATGCTGCTCCCGAGGCCCGAAGTCACGAAGAGATGCCTTCCATCCTCTACGACATGCCCTTTCACGAAACGCTCGCCGTAGAGCGAGGGGACGATCGGAGTGCCGAGGAGCGGGAGCCGTACCTGGCCGCCATGAGTGTGTCCGGCAAGGGTCAACGTAACGCGTGCCGGGATATCCGGGAACACGTCCGGGTTGTGGGTAAACGCTATGACCGGCGCGTCGTCGTCCACGGTGTCGAGGGCTCGGCTCACGTCCGGCTGCCCCTCCCACAAGTCGCCGATTCCAACGACCCAAAACCGGTCAAGGCGTACCGACTCGTCGTCCAGAACGGAGATCCCGGCACCCTCGAGCGCGAGGCGAACTCTTTCGGCATCGAGCCAGTGGTCGTGATTGCCCAGAACCGCGAAGACGCCCTCCGGGGCACGTAGCCGTCCCAGAACGGGCGCGAGCGTTTCCGGGCTGACGAAACGACCGCCGCGGACGCCCTGGATGACATAGTCGCCCGCGAGGAGTACGAGATCGGGGCGCGCTTCGTTGACGAGACGCACGACCTCTTCGAGCTTGTCGACTCCATAGTAGGGCGAGCCCACGTGCAGATCGCTCAGAAGCGCGATCGTAAGCCCGTGGAGCCTCTCCGGCCAGTCCGGAGGAGAGAGAGCGTAGGAGGAGACACGAAGACTCCGCGGCTCGAAGTAGAACGTCCAGCCGGCCAGGACGAGGCCTAGGAGCAGGACGGCGGCGACGCATCGGCTCCGAGTCATTCGGAGAGTATGCCGCTCGACTATGGCGGGCGCGTGTTCTGAAGGTGACGTTTACGCGTAGGCTTCCATCGGCGGACAGACGCACACCAAATTGCGGTCCCCGAAGGCGTTGTCGATCCGGGCCACCGGCGGCCAGAATTTGTGCTCCCGCACCCACGCAGCCGGAAAAGCGGCCTGCTCGCGAGTGTAAGGATGGCTCCAATCGTCAGCGGTGATCGCAGCGGCGGTGTGAGGCGCGTTCTTGAGGACGTTGTCCGTCGCATCGACCTCGCCTTCCTCCACCGCTCTCGTTTCCTCGCGGATCGCGATAAGAGCGTCGCACAGCCGATCGAGCTCTTCTTTCGATTCGCTCTCGGTGGGCTCGATCATCAACGTTCCGGCTACGGGGAACGACATCGTCGGCGCGTGAAAACCGTAGTCCATCAGCCGCTTGGCGATGTCCTCGACGCTCACCTTCTCGAACGGGCGGCAGTCGAGAATGAATTCGTGAGCGACCGCGCCCTTGGCTCCTTTGTAGAGAACCGGGTAGTGGCCTTCGAGCCGCTTCGCCATGTAGTTGGCGTTGAGGATGGCGATTCGAGTGGCTTCGGTGAGTCCGGATCCGCCCATGAGTCGAATGTAAGCCCACGGGATCGGCAGGATACTCGGGCTGCCGTAGGGGGCAGCGCTCACGGAGCGAATCGCATCACTTCCCTGTCCGGGCAGAAAAGGAACGAGGTGCTCGGCGACGCCGATCGGTCCCATTCCGGGCCCGCCGCCGCCGTGAGGGATACAAAACGTCTTGTGCAAGTTCAGGTGGCAGACATCAGCCCCGATGAGTCCCGGCGACGTCAGCCCAACTTGGGCGTTCATGTTGGCGCCATCCATGTAAACCTGGCCGCCGGCATCGTGAACCACCTGGCAGATCTCTCGAATCCGTACCTCGAAGACGCCGTGGGTCGAAGGGTAGGTAATCATCAACGCGCCGAGCGCGTCCTTGTGCTCGAGCGCCTTCCGCTTCAGGTCGTCCACGTCGACGTTTCCGCTCTCGTCACAGTCGACGACGACCACGCGGAAGCCGGCCATGACCGCACTCGCCGGGTTGGTGCCGTGCGCCGAAACGGGAATGAGACAAACGTCGCGGCCGTCGTCACCACGGTTGCGGTGATAGGCGCGGATGACGAGGAGGCCGGCATACTCACCCTGCGAGCCGGCATTCGGCTGCAGGCTGACGCCGGCAAAGCCCGTGATCTCCGAGAGCCACGCTTCGAGGCCGGAATAGAGCTCCCGGTAGCCCGCGGTCTGCGACTCCGGCGCGAACGGGTGGATCGCTCCGAACTCCGGCCACGTCACCGGCACCATCTCGGTCGTCGCATTGAGCTTCATCGTGCAGGAGCCAAGCGAGATCATCGATGTCGTCATCGATAGATCGCGCCCCTGTAGCCTGTGGATGTAGCGAAGGATCTCGTGCTCGGACCGGTAGCGGTGGAAAACGCCGTGGGTCATGAACTCGCTCGCGCGCCGGAAGGTCTCCGCGACCTCGAGGTCCGCACTCTCGGCATCGACGCCGTCCGCGTCGGCACCGAACGCTTGGGCGATCTTCGCGACGTCCTCGATCACGGTCGTCTCGTCGACCGAGATACCGACGGATCCGTCGTCATGGGAGCGGAAGTTCATTCCTCGCGCGGCGCCCTCGGCAACGACGCGCGCGCCGTCCTCCGGGCTCATCGCCACACGGAGCGTGTCGAAGAACGCTCCGTCACCAACGGAGAATCCGGCTTTCGTGAGAACGCGTGCGAGCAGCTTCGTGAGTCCGTGCACGCGTCGAGCGATCCGCTGCAGACCCTCGGGTCCATGATAGACGCCGTACATGCTGGCCATGATGGCGAGGAGCACTTGAGCGGTGCAGATGTTACTCGTCGCTTTGTCACGGCGAATGTGCTGCTCCCGGGTCTGCACCGCGAGCCGAAAGGCGGAATTGCCGGCGCTATCCTTCGAAACGCCGACCAAACGTCCGGGAAGCCGACGCGCATGCGCGTCCCCCGTGGCGAGAAACCCTGCATGGGGGCCGCCGGCTCCCATCGGGACACCGAAACGCTGAGAGCTCCCGATCGCGATATCCGCTCCGATCTCACCGGGAGGGCGAAGCAATGTCAGCGCGAGCAAGTCCGTCGCCACGGTCACGACGACACCTTTTTCTTTCGCCTGGCGACAGAGCTCTTCGTAGTCCTCGAGACGGCCATCCGTCGTCGGGTAGGAGAGCAGGATCCCGAAGAGATCACTTCCGTCGAGGTCAATCGCGTCGACCGGGCCGACAATGAGCTCGATCTGAAGCGGCTCCGCTCGCCCTTTGACCACTTCAATCGTTTGCGGGTGACAGTCGTCCGCGACGAAGAACGCGTTCTTCTTGTGCCGGGTGATCGCGAGCGACATGCTCATGGCTTCCGCCGCCGCGGTGGCCTCGTCGAGGAGCGAAGAGTTGGCGAGAGGCAGTCCCGTCAAGTCGCAGACCATCGTTTGAAAGTTGAGCAAGGCCTCGAGCCGGCCCTGGCTGATCTCCGCCTGATACGGCGTGTACTGCGTGTACCAACCCGGGTTCTCGAGAATATTGCGCTGGATGACCGGAGGCGTGATGCAGTCGTAATAGCCCTGGCCGATGAAGCTCTGCTTGATCTCGTTCTTGAGGGCGAGCTCTCGAAGCTCCTTGATGAGCGCGTGCTCTCCCGTCGCGGGCGGTAGTGCGAGCTCCCGCTCCATCAGAATGTCTTCGGGGACGGTGTCGCGGATCAGAGCATCGAGATCCGCGTAGCCGAGCTCGGCCAGCATTTCAGCGACGTCTTTCGGTCTGGGACCGAGATGCCGGGGAAGAAAGTCGTCACTGGGAAGGAGAGCGTCGCGAGCGTTCTCCGTCAACCCTCTCCCCCCTTGTCGAGATATTCCTGATAGGCGGTGTGCGTCAGCAGGCCGTCGAGCTGCGAGGGGTCGCCGAGCTTGACGGTGATGAGCCACGCATCTCCATGCGGATCCGCGTTGACCATTTCGGGGGCATCGACCACCTTGTCGTTGACCTCCACCACCTCGCCCGAAACCGGCGAGAAGAGCTCAGAGACGGCTTTCACGGATTCGACGTTTCCGAAGACTTCCATGGCCGTCACGCTAGCGCCCACCTCGGGAAGCTCCACATATACGACGTCACCCAGCTCTTTTTGAGCGAAATCCGTGATTCCGATGACGCCGCGGTCTCCGTCTACCTTGATCCACTCGTGCTCTTTCGAATATTTCCGGTCTTCAGGCAACATGTGCTTCTCTCCGTGCTACTGCAGCGCAGTGCCGACGCGCTCGCCGCTCTCTATTTTTCACGTTTGTAGAAAGGAGTCGGTACGACGCGAGCTTTCGCGTGCCGGCCCCGGATCTCGACCGCAAACTCGGTACCCACCTCGCATGCTGCGATGGGAAGGTAGGTCAGTCCGATGTTTTTTTCCAAGAAGGGAGCGACGCTTCCGCTCGTCACCGAGCTCACCGACTCCCCGTCGACGAGACAGGCATAGCCTCGACGCGCGATCCCGCGATCGACCATCTCGAAGCCCACGAGCTTCCGTGAAAGCCCGTTCTCTTTCTGGGACGCCAATGCGTCTCTGCCGAGGAAGTCGCCCTTCTTCCATTTGACGATCCAGCCCAGATCCGCTTCGAGCACGGAGTGCTGATCATCTATATCGTTGCCGTAGAGCGCCATCTTCGCTTCGAGGCGGAGCGTGTCTCGAGCGGCGAGGCCAATCGGCGCCAGCCCGTCGCTCTTTCCGTTCTCCAGAAGTCCACGAGCGATCTTCTCGCCAAGCTCGGTGGCGACCATGACTTCGAAGCCGTCTTCACCGGTATAGCCCGTTCGTGAGACCATCGCAGGCTCTCCGAGCACTTGACCGTAGGCGAAACGGTAATACTTCATCTGCTCGATATCGACGTCCGTCAGCGGCGCGAGGATGGCCTTCGCTTTCGGGCCCTGTAAAGCCAGGAGGGCGAAATTCTCACTGACGTCTCTGAGCTGCACGTCGCCCTCGGCCCTCGAGGCGATCCACTCGAAGTCCTTTTCGATGTTCGCCGCATTGGCGACGACGAGGTAGCGCTCATCTTGCTTTTTGTAGACGAGAATGTCGTCCACGAAGCAACCGGACTCGGTCGTCAACGCCGAATAATGCGCTTGCCCGTCCGCGAGCCGGGAAACGTCGTTCGGGGTAAGGCCCTGTAGGACCGTCTCAGCGTCCGGCCCTTCGACCTCGAACTCGCCCATGTGGCTGACGTCGAACAAGCCCGCGCTGCGACGCACGGTGAAGTGTTCTTCGACCACGCCCGCGAAACTGACGGGCATTTCCCAACCGGCAAAATCGACGAGCTTGCCGCCGAGCTCCTTGTGAAGCGGATAGATAGATGTACGTTTCAAAGTTTGTCCAGATTCGCTCATTTGGGTGAAGTCACGCGAGACAAAGGTCAGTAAAATCGCGACAGAAGCTATCATAGCGTTTCCGAACCTGTCAATAATGCACGCAACCATAGAGGTTTACGGTTGATGCCCAGGGCGCGCAAACTTATACTGAAATCGAGACTTCAGGTGCGGACCGCCACAAGCCCCAGCTGCGGAGCCGGGACGGACGCCCGAGCGCGTGGTGCGAGAGGCGTCTTTGCGGAAGACCTTTCACGCGGAAGAGCGCGAACCTAGGATCTGCTAGAGAGGCCGATGGGATCGATGGCAACCGAGATCTACACGGTTCGATGCTGGAACTGCCTCAACGACTTCGAAGCCGTCGAGGCGGTCTGGTGCAGCTGCGATCCCAAGCACCCTTCCAAGCTCTGCCCGTTCTGCCTGAGCTGCTTTTGCGGCGCCGACGAGGCCTACAAGAAAGCCTTTTGGGACGGGGCGCCGGAGAGCCTCAAAGGCGAGGTGGCAACACTCGAAAAGGCCGTCGACCGCCTCGGCGAGATTCTCATTCGTAACGAGAAGCTCAAAACGCCCCAGCTGCTAGAGGCGTTGCAGGAGCAAGAACGCACCGGCGGCTTGCTCGGCAAGATCCTGATCGACAAGGGCTGGGTCACAGAGACGGATATCGACAACGCGCTGCGATTTCAAGGGTATCAACCTCTGGTCGATACACAGGGGATCGAAGTCACTCCCGGGACGTCGACGACGACCACCGCGAGCGAGATTCTCGAGCATCTGCTGAGCCTCGCCGCGCGCAAGGGCGCATCGGACATACACCTCGAGCCGGTCGATACAGAGCTCACCATCAAGCTGCGTATCGACGGGCTCTTCTACCGCATCAAGCCGCTCAAGCGGAGTGCGCTCGTCCCGATGCTCTCGAGGATCGTCGATCTCTTCGATCTCGACCCCGACCACCCGGAGGCCGCGCAACGCGGCCGCGCGCAGATAACACTCGACAATCACGAGTTCGACTTGCTCGTCCAAACCCTACCGACTCGGATCGGTACGAGCGTCACCATCAAGCTCGTCGAGCGCCGTTTCTTTCTCAAGAACTTCACCGCCCTCGGTTTGTCGCCTGCGGATCAAATGTTCCTCGTCCGAGCACTCGACGCACCGTCGGGTCTGATCATGCTGACATCTCCGCCCTATAACGGCTCGATGACGACGTCCTACTCGCTCATGGATCAGGTCGCCAAGTCCGAGCGGCGCGTCGTCAGCATCGAACGGTCCATCCAATGGGATGTCCCCTACGTCAACCAGATTGAAGTCAACCGCGATAAAGGTGTCGACTTCGCGGCCGCGCTTCGCTCCATTGCCACGTTCAAGCCGGACGTCGTCTTTCTCCTCGAGCTCAATGACCGTGTCACCGCGAACCTCGCGGGACAGCTGGCAACGAATTTGCTCGTGGTCACGACGTTCCCCGCTTTCGGAGCGGCCGAGTCGATTTTCCGGTTCATCGAGCTCGGCGTACCCGTGCCGCTGTTACAGCGGAGCTTGTCTCTCGTCATGAACCAACGCCTCGTACGCCGCATTTGCCAGCAATGTCGTGATGACGGCACGCAGCCGGATCCGTCCAAGCTCGGCAATTACGGCCTCAGCGAGAGCGAGGTCAAGAAGCTCCGAGTGTTCAAAGGCAAGGGCTGCTCCGACTGCAACCTGCTCGGATATCGACGCCGCAAGGGGCTGTTCGAGCTCATCGTCATCGACGACGCGTTCCGTGAACGCCTCACCGAACACCCGACGCTCGCGGACATCGAGTCCGCCGCTCGGAGCGCCGGCATGGAGACGCTGCGTGAGCGCTGCTTGAACGACGTGACCACCGGCGTCACGTCGCTGGACGAGTTTCTCCGCTGGAGGATGTAGCGGGACTGCCCGCCGGATCGTCGCGCTTCCACGCGTGATAGCACTCCAGTAGATCGGTCAAGAATGTCTCTTTGGTGGATGGATCGCTGAAGACGACTTGATTCATGTACCGGGTCTGGCCCGCGACGGTGACCGGACGCGACGGTACGGCGGCGAACACTCCCTGTTCTCCGCTCACGACTCTGAAGCCTTTCACCGTCATTCCATGCGCGACGTCCACGTCCGCGAACGCCAAGATCTTTCCGTCCTTGAACTTCGGCTCTTGAAACTTCGCCTGCAACAAGGGATTGCTTTCATCACTCATAAATTCTCCCACCGGCCGCCCCGGTAGCGGGCGATCCGAACACGACCCGTAGCACCGTAAACAATCACGGCGTAGACGAGCCCATATTGATTACTCAAGAAAAGAGTCCCGCTCGTCGACGAGCCGAGGGGTGAGAACGAAAGGATTTGACTACGCCCGATACGCAGCCCCGGTAGAGACGGAACCCCCGCGCCGGTAGGCTCACTCCCGTAGACGACCCCCGGAAACGTTTCGTTCAGCCGATAGGGCTCCCTGAGCCGCCCATCCTCACCACCCGAGATATCACGACGTCGGATCCCGTTATGGTTGCCGTCGCCGTAAATCGAGAAGACCGGATTGCCGCTCTCTTCCTCGAATACGACCCCGACATAGCGCGCCTCTGCCGCCGCACGCGCGCGCACTTGACGCAGCAAGCTCCTCATATAGACGGCCGCTCCCCGCAATCGATACTCGTGAAGTGTCATCGCCGCACGCGGAAGCGCGGCCGCGATGAGCGTCACTGCTATCGCGAGAGCAACGAGGATTTCCGGCAAGCTCTGACCACCGGGATGGCGGAGTCCGGCGGGGTGTGAGCCCCGCCGGACCGGACGTCGTCCACGTAGGACCGTCCCAACCGCTCCGTTCATTTCTTCTTCGATTTTTCGGCGGTGACCGTGAGAAACGGCTCGAGCTTGAGAAACGTCTTCTCGCCGATCCCGCGTACATTCATCAGCTCGGGCTTGTCCTCGAACGGGCCGTTCGTCCGTCGATAGTCGACGATGCGCGCGGCGACTTTCTCGCCGACTCCCGGAAGCTTGACCAACTCCTCGACGCCGGCGCGGTTCAAGTCGATCTTCAAGTCCGCCTCTTGAACGCCCGACGCGAACGAGAACGAGAGCGGCGCGAGAAGACACGCCGCGACGAATAGTGCTCTAATCTTCGAGTTCATTTCCTGGTTCCTCCTTTGATCTGATGGGGAGCCCCCGCGACGAGTCCTGGCTCGCCGCGGGAGCGGTTTGACACAACAAAACCAAGTTGCTGACTTCGTCTCCTCGCTGTCACCTCCTCACGAACTGAGTTCCTGTCTCGAAGGTCTCTATGGCAAGAAAGGGGCCAAACGAGCGCCCACCCCGACGCGAGCCTTCAAAGCATTGCGGAACAAGGGTTTGGCTAGGAGGCACGCTCTGCGGAAGGGGTCGTCGCAAGCCCAGGAGACGCCTATCCGGGTTGACAACCGTGTGACGCGCCGACCAGAAACGCCATGGACTCAAAGGGATAGTGGTGTCACGCACGGTTGACACCCGGGGTGTAACGCGGACATCATTAGCCCGCGAGGTCGAAGCGGCGAACCCAGAAGTGGTAGCGGAAACGCGGAGTTTTATGGTAATGTCTAAAGTGGTAGTTGAGGTTTTAGCCCACCTTACATTTCGGAACCGGACACGCGCGGTACGTCCGACGCGATGCTCGCTTGACTAGCCCATGGAAGACAAAGAAAGCGGGAGCCTAAGCCAAACATCCGTGCTCGATCTCGTCGTCGAGCTGTACAAGGGCGCGGTGACCGGGTCGCTGAAACTCGATCGAGCTCCCCTACAGAAGGCAATATTTTTTCGCGACGGCCAGATCCTCTTCGCGCACTCGAACGACCCGAAAGACCAGCTGGCCTCGATCCTCGTCGAGGAAGGCAAGCTCGGGCCGGACCAAATGCAAGTGGCGCAAGGGCGCGTCTCGCCCGGCAACCCACTCGCGAAGGTGCTCACGGATCTAGGCTATATCTCGCAACGAGAGCTCGCGGACTCAGCGCGCATCAAGGTCGAAAAGATTCTCACGGACCTCTATACCTGGAACGACGGCAGCTATCAGTTCGTCACGAAGTCGCTCAAGGTCGCGATCGCGGACCTCGGTCTGTCGAGCGAGCAGCTCATCTATACGAGCATCTGCCGTGTGCAAGACCGGGATTGGGTTCTCGAACAGCTAGGTGCACTCGACGCCGTTCTCGCGCCCGGCCCGCAAATGGAGCGCTTCGTCGCCGATGCCAAGCCCACCGAGGACGCGCTGGAAATCCTCAACCAAGTGGACGGCGTAAAGACCGTCCAGCAGGTAGGCGCGCTGTCGAGCCTCGGCGAGTTCGAGGTCTGCAAGATATTAGCGGCGGCGCTCGTACTCGGAGGGCTCACGAAAGCGGGCGCACCGGGACTCGCCGCGGGCGAAGACGCTTTCGATATTCCCGTCGACGCACCCGCCATCCCGTCCCCGGACGTCGCGGACGAGAATCCTTTCGGAGGTCTCGAGACCGTCGGCATGGATACGTCGGCTCCGGGGTTCACGGAAGGCGAGTCTCCGAGCGATACGGTTTTTCAAGCCGCGGACAATGCGCCGTTCGATTCGCCCGATACCGTGTTCTCCCAGGCGGCGGACCTCTCGAGCCCCGAACCGGAGCTCGCGATTCCTGCCGCTCACGAGGCTTCTGTCGAGGACTTCGCGTCTCCAGAACCGGAGGCGCCGGAGCCGGAGACACCGGAGCTCAGCTTCGGTGAGCCGGCGGACGACGCTCCTCCGGGCTTCGTGATTGGCGAGCCCGAGGTCGACGAGGAAGCGGACCAAGACGAGTATGACGGCTACGAGGATGACGAGCCCGCGCTCGCGACTCGTGTGGCGCCGCGCTCCAAACGCCAACGTGGCGGCGGCGGAGGGATGCCTTCGATCGTCAAGCTCGCTGCCGTGGTCGCGCTCGCCGCCGGCGCGGCCTACGCGGCGTTCACTTTCGTTTGGCCCATGGTAGGAGGAGGCGGAACGACCAGCGCGCCTGCATCCACGCAGCAAGCCACACCCACTCCCCCGGCGGACACGAGCGCCACACCGGGAGGCACCGACACGGCCGCTAGTGCCGCTGGCACGGCGCCGCCGCCAAAGAACGCACGACCGACACCGGCACCGTCGAGCGCCGCGGCTGCGAACAACGCTCCCCCACCTGCGGCGGTCACGAGCGCTCCCGCGGAGACGACGCCGCGACCGGCACCGCCACCAAGTACCCGCCCGAGACCGGCGGCCGCCTCGACCTCGACGCCACCCGCGGCTCGTGCCGGCGGCAGCGGGGGAGGACGTCAGCTTCTCGCGGGCGGCGACTTACCGGGAGCGGCAAGTGCTTTTCGGAGTGAGCTCCGAGCAACCGCCGTAAACCAGTTCACGATTGCGGTCGGTCTTTATTGCAGCGCCGAGAACGCCGGACGGGTCGTCCGCAACGCCGGCAGCTCCGAACAAATCTTTGTCCTTCCCGCGAACGTGCAAGGACGCTCTTGCTACCGCATCGTGTGGGGCACCTACGACTCGAAACAAACGGCCGAGAATTCCATCGGCTCCCTTCCAGCCGGCATCCGGGCCGGCGACTCCGCTGCCGTTCCGTTAGCCAGAGTCCTCCGCTAACGGCTCGCACGTCAAGCGATGCCCTCTTCGAGGCGGCTCGGAACCATCGCCGTCTTCGCTTGGAGTGTAGCCTCGCTCGCGACGGCGGCAACGGAGGTCCTCGTTCTCCTCAACGGACGCGAGATCGAGGTCGAGCGCTACTGGGAAGAAGGCGAGCAGATCTTCTACGAGAAGAACGGCAACCTGTTCGGTTTTCCTCGGACGCTCCTCGAACGCGTCGATCGCAGTGGCGAAGACGACGTCGCAGGCGACGAGGCCGAGCCCCGTACTCGATACGTGAACGAGATCGCCGCCGCGACATTGGCCGATGCCAGGCGGGCGAACCGCGATGGAGACACCGCGGAAGCGATACGGGCCTACCGCGAGACCATCCGAAAAGCCCCGGATCAGATCCAGGCGCCGCTCGAGCTCTCAGACATCTATTTCAAGATCAACGATTTCGACGCTGCCCGCAGAGTGCTCGAGCAAGCGAAACGGGTCTCGCCGGAGAACACGCGGATTCGAGATCGATTAGGCGACGTTTATTTTCGACTCGGCCAAACCGGCTTCGCGATCCGGGAATGGCAAATCGCGCTCGCTCAGGAGCCGTCACCCGGGCTCTTGTACAAACTCAGAAAGGCCCTGCGAGACAACGATGACGACATCGTCTTCGAGGAGTCGCGGCGCGCGAACTTCGTCATCCGCTATGACGGCCGCGTCAATGAAACCATCGGCCGCATCGTCGCGAACGCCCTAGACAACGAATATGCGGACCTCAAACGGGAGTTCCGATTCGCGCCGTCGGGCCCCATCGAAGTGACGCTCTACACCAACCGACAGTTTCAAGACGTCACCCATGCGCCGTCCTGGGCCTCCGGACTGAACGATGGACAGATCCTCATTCCCGTCGAAGGCATCTCCGAGATGACACCGCGGCTACGTCGCGTCGTCCGCCACGAGCTCACGCACAGCTTCGTGACCGGCATCACGAACGGCAATTGCCCCACCTGGTTCCACGAAGGTCTGGCGCAGATCGCCGAGGGAAGCGAAAGACCAAGCCCGTATCCAAGGCTTCAAAAAGCGCGCGCCGAAGGCCAGCTCGTGCCTCTGTGGAGTCTCGAGGGCAACCTCATCGATCTTTCGAAGGACAAAGCACTCCTCGTTTACGCGGAAGCGCTCGCCGCGACCGAATATCTTCAAGCGCGCCGGGGTCGGGAAGCACTGATGCAGATCCTCCAACTCCTCGCGCAGAAGCAGACGATGAACGCGGCGCTAAAGTCCGTGGTCGGCCTCGACTACGAGCAGTTCCAGCTCGCCTGGGAAGCGGACCTCGCCCGCTATCGTCCGGGCGTCCCCTAAGCTCGCGCCCACTCGGTATATTCGCTATGCTAGCTCCGTTATGAGCAAAGCATGGTCCAAGAGCACCTTGATTGCCGGCATCCTCTCGCCCATCCTGGCGGCTGTCGTCGGGCGTTTCGTTTACTCGACTTTGACGCGCGCGAGCACCGACCGAGACGGCGACTACGTTTTCCGGTTGTCGATGACGGCGCTCGCGATGGCGGTTCCATTCTTCATCACGCTGTGGGTCGCCTCGAGGGAGCGCAAGCGCCACGCCTTGGGGAAAGCGGGCGGTTTCGGATTAGTACTGGCAACCGCGTCACTCGTGATGGCCGGCGTGCCCGTCAAAGGCCTGCTCGATCGGGTGCGCCAAGCAGAGAACCTCGCACTAGAGGGCGTTGCCGCCCCGACATTCGCGACCGTGGACATCAACGGGAACCCACACGACCTCGCCGACCATGGCGGAAAGGTCGTCTTGATCAACATCTGGGCCACGTGGTGCGGCCCTTGTCGACGGGAAATGCCGGACCTCGAACGGCTCTATCAATCTCGCAAGGATCAAGGGTTCGAGATATTCGGCATCTCGACGGAAGACGTCGAGACACAGAAGAAATTTGCTGAAGACGTCATCGTCAGCTATCCGCTTCTCACGATCGAGGGAGACGTCCCAAGCCTGTTCACCGAGACCGCGCGCTATCCCGCGAATTTCCTGATCGATCGCGAAGGCCAACTCCAGCCGGCACCGTCGACCGATCAGCCGTTCGAGAACCTCGAAGCGGCGGTGGACGCGCTCCTACAAAAGCGGGGCGAAAGCGACTAGCTGTTCCCTCATCGTCACTCGTGGTGAAGCGCCTCGATCGGATCCATCCGCGAGGCTTTGATGGCCGGGACCATGCCAAACACGATGCCGACGGTCGCGGAGACGCCGATTCCAAGGGCGAACGACCACAGAGGCAGCGAGATCGGGAAGCCGGACACGAGATGAATCAGAAGCCCGGTGCCTGCTCCGAGCACGACGCCTATGAGGCCCCCGGCACAGGTGAGCGTCGCCGCCTCGATCAAGAACTGCCACAACACTTCGGAGCGCTTCGCGCCTAGCGCTTTTCTGAGCCCGATCTCGTTCGTCCGTTCGGTCACCGACATCGTCATGATCGCCATGACCCCGATGCCGCCGACGAGGAGCGCAATCGAAGAGATCACGACGAGCCCGAGGAAAATCGCCTGCGTGGTCTGCTCCCACACCTCTAGCGCCTGATCCTGCGTCACCAGGTCGAAGTCATTCGCTTCGTCGAGGCGCAGGCCGTGGCGGATACGCATGAGTTTTTCGATCGCGAGCATCGCGTCGTCCCGCTCACCCTCGCGCGGTACGGCCACGATGGTCACATCGCGGTGGACACCACCTCGAACCCTAATGGTGCGCAGCCCGAACTGACTCTCGAAACGTGTGTGCGGGATGACCACGATATCGTCCTGCCCCGCATCGAATCCGCCCGGACTCGGCCGTGGGCCCATGACACCGATAACCGTGTACTCATGGCCACCGATCCGTACTCTTCTCCCGATCGGATCGATCAACGGAAACAAAGAGAGATAAGGCGTCTGACCGAGAACGACGACCCGGCGCCGGTGCCTGAGCTCGGAGGCGGTGAAAAAACGCCCACTCTCCATGGGAATGAAGCCGACTTCCGCGAAATATTCGGACGAGCCGAGCACTGCGACCGGCTTCGTCCGCTCTCCGCGGTAGTGAATTCTCTCGAGGTTGACGTCGACGCCGCCGCCGAGCATCACATCGACGAAGCGGATCGACTCGAGCTCTGCGATCGCACGAGCATCTTCCGGGGTGAGGTTCGGGCGGCGGATGAGCTCGACGAAGTCCTTGCCCGACATGAAGCTGAGTCCACTGAACTTCGCGATGAATACCGTATTCGGCCCCAGCTCTTCGATCATGGCCCTGAGCGACCGGTCGAACCCGCGGACGAGCGAAGTCATCCCGACGATCGCGGTAATGCCGATCACGACTCCGACGATAGTGAGTGCGGAGCGGAACTTGTTCGCGCGGAGTGTCTCGAATGCCATCGCGACGATCTCGCGGAACAACGCTTTCGGAACCAAAGCCACCCCTCCTACTCCTTCCGAAGCGCTTCGATCGGAGACAGGGCCGCCGCTCGGCTCGCGGGGTACCAACCAAAGAACAGTCCGACGACGGCGGTCATTCCGATACCGAGCGCCACCGACCAGGGCTCGACCGCCGCCGGCACCGGCGTCGATCGCTCGATCGCCGTCGCAACCAAGAAGCCCAGTCCCGAGCCGACCACGCCGCCAACGGTAGACAGCGTCACCGACTCCGCGAGAATCTGCCAGATGATGTCGCGCCGCCTCGCCCCCAATGCCTTGCGCAGACCGATCTCCCGCGTGCGCTCGGTAACGACCATCATCATGATGTTCATGATGACGATGCCTCCGACGACGAGCGACAGCGCTACCACTCCAATGAGCACCGCAAAGATGCCGGCGGTCGCGGCGTTCCAAATAGCGAGGACGGTCCTCGAAGTGAACATCCCGAAATTGTCGGCGGCGGACGGCTTGAGCTTACGTCTCGTGCGCAACGAAACGACGGCATCATCCATCGCCTGAGCGAGCAGGTCCGGCTCGCGAGGCTTCACCGTCAGAGAGAGGCTCCGGCGCGCACCAAAGATTTTCTGGAACGCCCCGAGCGGGATCGTGGCGAACTCGTCCTGAGATTGACCGAACACGGCACCTTTCTTCTCGCTCACCCCGACCACACGAAAGTGAACGCCTTCGATCATCAATGTCTTGTCGAGCGGGTCTTGGTCGCCAAACAGCCGATCCGCCACGCCCCAACCGATGATGGCGACGGGACGACGGCGCCGGATCTCCGCCGGTGTCTGCAGCCGTCCGCGCTCCACGTCGTAGCTCGCAAACCATAAGAAGTCTTCGCTCACGCCTTCGATCTTGGCGCTCTCGAGCTCTTTGTCGCGATAGGTAATGCGTCCATTCGACTGGACTTGCGCCATGACGGCGCGCACGGCCCGGCTGCGCTCGCGAATCGCGTTCGCGTCTTCGATCGTGATGCGAGGATTGAGTCGGCGAGCACGCTCCGCCTCGTCCTCGTCGGCGACGATCCCGACCCGTCGGATCTGGAACGTATCCGCCCCCAGCTTGGATACGATCGCGTCCCTGAAGGACTGATTCAGACCTTGCACGAGAGCCACGACCGCGATGATCGAAGTCACCGCGACGATGTTCCCGAGCACCGTCAGCAGAGATCTGAGCTTGTGGGTCCAGACAGCTTCGAGCGCGAGAAAGACGGCTTCGAGGAATGCCGACACGGGAGCGACTACTCTTCAGGCTCCTCGAGCCTGACCTGGTCTCCGTCGGTGATCTCCCGGACGGAGCTATACGGACCGATAACGACTTCGTCACCCTCGGAGAGCCCCTCGAGAACCTCGAAGTAGCGCTCGCCGGCGATGCCGACCTGCACGGGCGTGAACGTGACTCTCCCATCGAGCATGACGAAGACCCCTTCGAGCTCCGCTATGTCGTGTCCGTCCGGCAGGTCTCTGCGACGCCTCTTGCCCCCGTCGTCGTTCTCTTCGGAACGCACGATGGCGCCCGACGCGTCGAGCTCTACCTCGCGCACCGTCAGAGCCTGGATCGGAACCGCTGTCACATCCTCGCGTGTCGACGTGGTGATCTCCGCGGAGCACGAGAAATCGGGACGGACCCCGGGTACTTCGTCGGCCAACGTGACCTCTACCTCGAAGTTCGTGCCCTGACGCTCGCCGCCGCCACCGAGCATATTGTCCGCCTGTTTCGCACTCGATCCAATCTTCGTGACCTGACCGTGAAAATCCACATCCGGGAAGGCATCGATATTGATCTTCGCCGGTTGACCGAGGCGGACGTCCACGATGTCCGTCTCGTCCACCTCGAGCTCGGCTTGGATGACCGATAGATCGGCGACAGTCATCAATACCGTCCCCGCATTGTTCATGGTGCCGACGACGACGGTCTCTCCTTCCTCGATGCTCAGTCGGGTAATCACACCCTCCATCGGTGCGCCTATCGTCACTTTGCTGAGGATGTGGCGCGCGCTGCGCAAGTTCGCGGTTTCCTGCGCCAAGCGCTCGTCCTGCGCTCTGACGTCCGTCTTTCGGGCCTCGAGCTCGCTCGCCCGCACTTTGACTTCGCTCTCCGCTCGATCGAGCGCATCATCGGAGAGGACTTGATCTTTGTGAAGCTCCCGCACCCTTTCGAGGTTGATCTGGGAAAGCTCGAGATTGGCCTTCGCAGTCTCGACGCCGACGCGAGACGCGTTTGCGGCCTCTCTCGCGGCGCGGATGCCGGCCTCGCCCATCTCGACCGCGCTCTCGGCCGATTCCGGGTCGATGAGCATCAAGAACTGGTCACGCTCGACCCGGTCCCCTTCCTCGACCGCGAGCTCCGTCACGCGTCCCATCGTGTCCGCACTGATATTGACGAGACGCTTTGGCTGGATCTTTCCGGAAGCGGAAACCACCGCCTCGAGGTCGCGCCTTGCGATCGTCTCGACTTCGACTTCGGGACCGCGGTCTCGCCGGTAACGGTAGCTCCAGTAGCCTCCGCCCGCCGCCAGCGCGAGCAACAAAACGGCAGCGATCCATCGGTTACGCGTCACGAACGAGCCCCTCCGGAGTGCACGGCCAACCCTAGCGCGGGCACGACCTGAGACCAAATAGAAGACGACTTAACGGAGCAGCATTCTCTTTCACCAAGATGCCGGAAGCGCCGGGTCGATCGCAAGCACCGGCATCACGCCATCATGTAGGATGAGAAGTGTCATGAGAACCGTTCTTCTACGAGGGGTCGCCATCGCCACGTGTTGCCTCGTGGCCCTGTCGTCGTTCGCCGGACAGGAAACCGACCGCGAGGCGCTCTACATCATCTTCGACGGGTCCAACTCGATGTGGGGGGAGCTGCCCGATCGGTCTCGAAAGATCGAGGCCGCCAAGAGCGTCTTCGAAAAGCTCGAGCCGTCCCAGTTCGCCGGCCGCGACGTCGCGTTGCGCCTCTATGGCCACCGGCGGGCAGGCGATTGCGCGGATGTCGAGCTAGCCGTTCCATTCACGCCCGCCGATAGCGGTGTCGCCGAGGTAGCCGCACGTGTGGCGTCGGTGACGCCGCGAGGAAAAACACCCATCACCCGCAGCTTGAAAGCCGCACTCGACGACTTCGGCTCTCGCTCCGGAGACATTCTCCTCATTTCCGACGGTATCGAGACTTGCGACCAAGACCCTTGCGATCTCGTCCGATCGTGGAGAGAAAATGAAATCCCGATCCGCGTTCACGTGGTAGGCCTCGGATTGACGGAGGCGGCGCGGGGCGCGATGGAGTGCATCGCCGAGGCATCCGGAACGACCTATCACGACGCCCATTCCGAGATCGACCTCGGAGGCGCCATCGCGCAGACCGCGAAGAGCGAACCGCCGCCGAGCGCGCCCGACGAGAGACCCCAGTCCACGGGTGCGGAGCTTCGGATCGCCGGCGAAGACGACAATGGAGCCTTCGTCCCGATAGCCGGCACGATGAGAGGCGACAATGGCGACACGATCGAGATCCGGAGCAATCGACGCTACGTATTGCCCGGCGGGTCGTATACGCTCCAGGCTGGCGTGCCGACGCTCGGTGGGGCCACCTATGAGCCGGTGACCCAACAAGTCGAGGTCAACGAGAGCGGTGAGACGCGCATCACAGTGACCGTCCCGAGACCTCCGCGCGTCATGACGCGATTCGTCGAGGCCGGTGTCGAGGTCCGCGGCGCTCTGGCCCACGCCTTCGGGGGGGACGAAGAGCTATTCAGCCTTCGCCCCAACGAGGAGCATTTCATCCTTCCGGGCACCTACGAGTTCCGAGCGACTCTCAACCAAGACAATGAGCTCCGCGTCAACGAGACCGTTCGTCCCGGCGAGGACAAAGTGCTCTTGTTCGAAGCGATCCAGACCGTGCGCGCCGTCTTCGCGGTCACGCCCGAAGGCTCGGACGACAAACTTCGTCAACACCAAGAGCTCCTCGACAACGGAGAGATCGCCTACAAAGTGCACTGGAGCAACGGCGCCGACGTCCGTCCCGGTGTGTACACGATTCGCTCCGAGCACGCGTTGACTCCGTACGAGATCGCGGGCGTCGAAGTGTCGAGCGAGGAGCGCCAAACAATCTCGCTATCCGTACCGTTCGGCAAGGTGCGGATGCGGTACCGTTTTACCGGCGAACCGCCGACGAAGGACCTGCGTTGCTGGCTCGAGCGCATCGGTGCGGACGCTAAGGCAGTAGAGAGAAGCCGGGCGCTTCAATGCGACGGAAGAGACATCGCTGTCATTGCCGGACGCTACCGCGTGCGGCCGTGGAGCCGACTCGGAGATTTCGAGGACACCCTTTTCGACGTCGCGACGGGAGAGACCGTTGACATCGAGGTCACGCAGAAATAGGAGAACGAGGCATCATGCATCACACATGGAAAGCTAGGCTAGGCGTCATCGCGCTGGCGCTCGGAGCGGCGGCGGTCGCCCATACGCAGAGTGCCGAGGACAAGTTCCGGCAACTGAGCTACGACCTGCGCACCCCCAACGTCTACCGCACCGCCTCCGGGGCTCCGGGGCACGAGTACTGGCAGCAGCGCGCCGACTACAACATCGAGGTCGAGCTAGACGACGAGAACCAGAAAATCACCGGGATGGAGACCGTGACTTACCGGAACGACTCCCCGGACGAGCTCACCTATATCTGGCTGCAGCTGGATCAGAATATGCGCGCGAAGGACAGCGACACTTACAAGACGGCGACGAATCGAATCTCGGAAGACAGCATGAACTTTCGAGGGCTCAAACGCCTCCACAACGACTTCGACGGAGGATTCAAGCTCGAATATGTCCGCGACATCGACGGCATCGACCTGCCGATCTTCGTCAACAAGACGATGATGCGCATCGATCTCCCGCACCCTCTTCCGACCGGAGGCGCCTTCGTCTTCAACGTGAAGTGGTGGTACAACGTAAACGACCGGATGGAGATCGGTGGTCGCTCCGGCTACGAATATTTCGAAGAGGACGACAACTACCTCTATACGATCGCGCAGTTCTTCCCTCGCATGACGGTGTACAACGAAGTCGAGGGCTGGCAGAACAAGCAGTTTCTCGGATCGGGGGAGTTCACGCTTCCCTTCGGCAACTACCGCGTGAGCATCACTGCGCCCGCGGATCACCTCGTCGCCGCGACCGGAGAGCTCCAAAACCCGAGCGAGGTGTTGTCGACCGAGCAAAGACAGCGGCTCGACCAAGCACGTACGGCGTCCGAGCCCGTCATCGTCGCGACCCAGGAGGAGGCGACGGAGCGAGAGAAAACGCGCGCGACGGACAAGAAGACCTGGATCTTCGAGGCAGAGAACGTGCGTGATTTCGCCTTCGCGAGCTCACGCAAGTTCATATGGGATGCGATGGGCGTGCCCTTCGACGATCGCACCGTGATGGCGATGTCGTTCTATCCGAAAGAGGGCAACCCGCTCTGGGAGCAGTACTCGACCAAAGTCGTCGCCCACACGCTCGCCACTTATTCCAAGTTCACCTTCGACTACCCCTACCCCGTCGCGCAGTCGATCCACGCCAAGAGCATCGGCATGGAGTACCCGATGATCTGCTTCAACTTCGGAAGGCCCGAAGAGGACGGCACCTACGACGAGCGAACCAAGTACGGGATGATCGGAGTCATCATCCACGAAGTCGGCCACAACTACTTTCCGATGATCGTCAACTCGGATGAGCGGCAGTGGACGTGGATGGACGAAGGGCTCAACACGTTCTTGCAATACCTCACCGAGCAGGAGTGGGAGAGAGACTATCCGTCACGGCGCGGCCCTCCGGAGAAGATCGTCGACTACATGAAGGCGGAGAACCTATCCCCCATCATGACGAACTCCGAGTCCGTGCAGCGGCTCGGGCCCAATGCCTATTCCAAGCCGACGACCGCGCTCAATATCCTGCGCGAGACCGTCATGGGCCGCGAGGCGTTCGACTACGCGTTCAAGACCTATTCCGAGCGTTGGATGTTCAAACATCCAACACCGGACGACTTCTTCCGCACGATGGAGGACGCGTCGGGAACGGATCTCGACTGGTTCTGGCGAGGTTGGTTCTACACGACGGATAACGTCGATATCGCCATCGACCGCGTCGACTGGTTTCAAGTCGACACGAAAGACCCGGATGTCGAGAAGCCATTCGCGCGCGCTCGAGACGAGGCCCAGCCCGAGGACGTCAGCACGACTCGAAACCAGGAAGACGTCGCCACCACCCGGGTCGACGAAGACCCGACCTTGCTCGACTTCTACAACCAGTACGACCAGCACGACATCTCGGACCTGGACCGCGAAGAGTATGAGAAATACCTCACCGATCTAGACGAAGACCAGCAAGAGCTGATGAAGGCCGGGTACAACTACTATCAGCTCACTTTGTCGAATCGAGGCGGATTGGTGATGCCGGTGATCTTAGAGCTCCAGTTCACGGACGGCTCGACAACGATCGAACGGATCCCCGCGGAGATTTGGCGACGGAACGCGTCCACCGTCACGAAAGTGTTCCCGACACAAAAGGAGCTCCAGAGCGTCTCACTAGATCCTTTTCGGGAGACCGCCGACGTCGACACGGGCAACAACCACTGGCCTCCGCGAACCGAGCCCACGCGCTTTCAGCTCTTCAAGGAAGACGAGGAGCAGGAGAACCCGATGCAACGCAAACAGCGCGCAAATAAGCCGAGCGAGGAGTCCCAACGATAATGCGTCACCGATCCGCGTTTCTTCTCGGTGCGAGCGTCCTCTTGGCCGCGACCGCGGCAGCCCACGCGTTCTACGTCACGGTGTGTCGGATCGATCACAATGCGGAGACGAAGAGCCTGGAGATGACGTTTCAGTTCTTCACGGATGATCTCGAGCTCGTCCTGCGTGAGAGCGGCCACGAGGATCTTCGCCTCGTGGACGGGGCGCGGAAAGACTCCGCCGACGAAGCGATCTTGAGCTACGTCCGCCGGAAGTTCGCCTTGAGCGTCAACGGCGAGCGAGCGGTGCTCAACTATGTCGGCAAAGAGGTCGAGATCAACAACACCTACGTTTTCATCGAGGTGCCCGGGGTGACACGCGTCTCCGACCTACGGATTCGGAGCACGCTTCTCATCGAGCAGTTCGACAGCCACGCGACGCTGGTCAACATCAAAATGGCAGGTGTCCAAAAAAGCGTGAGCTTGACGAAAGACAAGGAGGACGCGCTCGTCAGCCTTCAGCCCTGACGCGAGCGAGTCGAGGCGGCTCAGGAGTCGTCGACGGCGACGGAGCGGCCGGTCTTGACGGGAGCCCGGAGCTGCTGAGCCAATATCTCCCGCCTTTTCTCGAACGCGGGAAAATACTCCTCGGCGACGGGCGGCCCGGGAGGAAAGATCTGCGTCACCGGATTCACGGCTTTGCCGTGCCGGATGAGACGAAAGTCGAGATGAGGGCCGGTGGCACTTCCGGTCATGCCGACATAACCGACGAGCTGTTTCTGCTCGACCCGTTGTCCGACGGCAAGTCCCGAAGCGTATTTCGACAGATGTAGATACTTGGTCGTGTAGCCCATCGCGTGCTTCACCGTCACCATGTTTCCGTTCGCTTTTCCGAACGCCCGGCCGGTCACCACACCCGCAGCCACGGAGTAGACCGGGGTGCCGGTGCGCGCGGCATAGTCGACGCCCAGATGGGGCATGCGACGTTTGTGGATCGGATGCAGTCGCGAACGCGAGAACCCGGAGCTGATGCGCTCGAACTCGAGCGGCGCTCGCAGGAACGCTTTGCGCGTCGACTTTCCGTCACGGTCGTAGTAGTCGCGATTGCCGTTCGGATCCTCGTACAAGAACGCGTTCAGCACGCGGCCACTGGATAGCTTGGACTCGTAGCTCGCGGCTCGAAGCTCTCCGTAGCCGCGGAACTCGTCATCGAGGTAGAGCTTCTCGACGACGAGAGAGAAACGATCTCCCTCTCGACTCTGGGTATAGAAATCAAAATCCCACGCGAAGACGCGCGCAAATGCGATCGTCAGCGGGGCCCCTTCGCCCAGGCGGCTCATGCTCGAGAAGAGGTTGCCTTCCAGGGTTCCCGAAAGCGAAACGACACGCCGGGTAAGCTCGATCTCTTCGGATTCCGACTGCCAGCCGAGATCGGTCCGAGTCAGCTCGATCCGGCGAAGGTCGTGGCGGTCCAATCCGATGGAGATCGCCTTTCCGGTCTCGTCGTAGCGGATCTCGATCTCATTGCCCGCTCTCAGCCGACGGACATCCATGATCGCGGACAAAGCAAGCGCCGCGTCATGAACCTCGGCAGGGGTGAACCCATTGCGTCCCAGGACGTCGGAGAGCGTGTCTCCACGACCGATTCTATCCGGAATGGCGTCGCGGGACGGAGCGCTTGCATCTCGGACCGGCTCGGCAAACGGCGAGTCCACCGGCGGCAAATCCGCGGTCACTCGATACGCGAGCCACGAGGAGGCCGTCGCCCACACGAACAGCGACGCTACAGCCCACGAAAGGGCCGCCTTCCAAGTCCGAGGGGGTCGACGCATCAGGTTTTCGCAGGAATATAGTACTCCAAAGTGCGCTCCAAGCCATCACGCACACCGATCTTGGGGTCGAATTTCAAATCGCGGCGGGCGGCCGAAATATCCGCGAGAGAGTGAGGAACGTCGCCGGCACGACCTTCCGTGTAGGAAGGCTCGAGGCTCGACTCGGTGAGCTCGGACATGTGTTTCCACAGCTCGTTTACCGAGATACGCGCCTGGCAACCGATGTTGTAGACGCCGCCGCCGGCTGCCTCCTCGTGGCAAGCCGCGAAATTAGCCCGCGCGACGTTGTCAACGAAGGTGAAGTCGCGCGTTTGCTCGCCGTCGCCGTGGATCGTCGGTGCCGTTCCCGACAAGATCGCATCGATGAAACGACTGACGACTCCCGAATAAGGTGAGTTCGGATCTTGACGCGGACCGAAGACGTTGAAGTACCGAAGAGCGACGGCCTCGAGTCCGTAGAGACGATGGTAGACCATGCAGTAGTGCTCTGCCGTCAGCTTCGCCACCGCGTAGGGTGACATCGGCTCGGTGCGCATCGTCTCCACTTTGGGGAGCTCCGGATTCGCACCGTAGACCGACGAGGACGACGCATAGACGAGCCGCCGCACTCCGGCCTTTCGCGCTCCCTCGAGCAGGGCGAGAGTCCCGGAGGCGTTCGCCTCGTGAGACTCCACGGGGTTCTCGACCGAGCGGGGCACCGACGGGATCGCCGCCTGGTGCAACACGAAATCCACACCCGCGACCGCCGCTGCCACCGCATCTGGATCATTGAGATCGCCTTCGACGAGCTCGATGCTAGGGAGAACCTCTTCGAGATTCTCGTGCTTACCCGTCGAGAAGTTATCGAGAACTCGAACGCTTTGATCGCGCTCGAGCAGGAAACGGACGAGATAGGAGCCGACAAAGCCGGCGCCGCCAGAAATCAAGTACAGACTCAAACGCTAATCTCCCGGAAGTTATTGGTTTTTACCAGTTTACGGAGCCGGCACGAGTTTCGTCAACCCGTCCATGGGATCGCCCCGCTCTCGCGGGAACTCCAATGAATATGGTACGATCCGAGAAACAACGAGTACACTTCACTAGGGAATCCGGCTGCGGATTCTCTCCGGAGTACCTTCATTGCAGGGCAACCTTTCGCGCGAGACCCTCGCGGACGTTATCCGCATGCTGTACGCCAACCGGCGCAGCGGGATCCTCCACCTGACGCGAGATCTCATTAGCAAGCGGATCTACTTCCGCAAGGGCTCCATGATTTTCGCGAACTCCGACGTGGATTCAGACCGACTCGGAGAGTTCCTCATCCGGCGAAAGGTGATCGATCGTCCGGGCCTCGTCACCGTCTCCGACAAGATGAAGAACACGGGCGTGCGGTTCGGCCGCACCGTCGTCGAGCTCGGGCACGCGACGCCGGAGGAGATGGAAGCGCTCGTCGTCGAGCAGATTCAGGACATCATCTACTCGTTGTTCGGGTGGGAAGAGGGCGACTACCGGTTCGAGCCCCATGAGAACCCTGTCGATGAGGACATCGTCCTCAACCTCTCGACGGCCGACATCATTCTCGAAGGTATCCGCCAGATGGCCGATACCGACAAGATCACCCGGGCGCTCGGCGACTCGAGCCGCATTCTCGAGCACAACGAGAACCCGTTGCTCCTGTATCAGAAGATGACTCTGAGCCAGTCGGAGTACTTCATTCTTTCTCGCGTCGACGGAGCGAGCTCGATCAAGGACATCTTGTCGGTCTCCCCTCTCGACGAGGGTGAGACGATGCGCTGCCTGTTCGGCCTGCTCTCCGCTGGCGTCGTCGTCTTCTCCGGTGGGGAGCTCGACCAATCCGACAAGACCTCCGAAGACGAGCCGGACGCGCACGCCGGCGAAGCCTCCGCGTCCCGCCCGGCCAGACCACCGGTCACGGCGCCGGACGCGATGCCGCCGGACCACTTCGACGCCGTCGCGAGCGCGACGTCGAGCTCGCCGCCGACCCCGACGCCCGAAGTCGAGTCTCCGCGGATGCCGGAGCCTCCCCCCGAGCCACCGCCGCCACCCGAGCCCACCCCTGCGCCCCCGAACCCGGTAGTGGCGGCTCGTCAAAAAGCCGCGTCCACGGGTCCGACCCCACCCCCGCACGCCACTGCGCCGAGCGCGGCAGAGGTAGAAGTACGCGAGGACATCGAGCGCAAGCACGCTTCGCTCAGCCACGCGACTCTCTACGACCTGCTGGGCGTGCCAGCCGGCACGGACGAAGCCGAGATCAAGAAGGCGTATTACGCGATGGCTAAGAAATACCATCCGGATCGCCATCACACCGCGCACCTCCGGGACGTCCAAGGGCTCCTCGAGGAGCTGTTCAGCAAGATCACCCAGGCCTATCAAACCTTGTCCGACCAAGCGGAGCGCATCCGCTATGACGGAAAGCTCGAGCAGGGAGCACAGTTCGCCGCGGCGGCACCACGCTCGCAGGAAGTCGCGGTCAAGAAACAAGAGCCGCCGTCGGAGACCGCTCGCAAGCGGCAGGCGGAAGAGCGCTACATCGAAGGCAAGAAGCACTACGACGAAATGCACTTCTTCGATGCGATCCAATCTCTGAGAGACGCGGTGCGGATTTACCCGCAGCAGCGCTACCACAAGCTACTGGCGCAGTCGCTGATGAAGAACCCGCTCTGGGGCAAGGAAGCGGAAGAGCAGTTTCGCGAGTCCTTGGCGCTCGACCCGATCGATGCCGAGTGCCACTTCGGACTCGGCCAGATCTACGAAGCCAAGGGCATGACGACCCGCGCCAAAAAGATGTACCAGCAGGCGGCGGCCTACGATCCCGAGAACCTGGAATTTCAGGAGAAGGCCGGCGGAAAGAGCGAGACCGCTCTAGGCGGCTTCCGCAAGATCTTCAGCCGGCGTCGCGACTGAGTCTTCGTTTCTTTTGCCTGTTCGAGCCGTCAGTAAGCCGAATTCTGTTCTCCTCGTCGGTCACCCTCCGAGAAGCGGCGATCATTTATCTAGCCGGCCGATTACTCGACCGGTCGAGCGACCTACCCGGAAGCTTCGGACGAGCAGCCCTCGAACGCTTCCCTATTTGGTCTTGCTCCGTGCGGGGTTTACCCTGCCTCGGATGTCACCACCCGAGCGGTGCGCTCTTACCGCACCATTTCACCCTTACCTCTGCCGAGCCATAGGCTCGATAGAGGCGGTATATTTTCTGTGGCACTTTCCTTCCGGTCACCCGGACTGGTGGTTAGCCAGCACACTGCTCCATGGAGTTCGGACTTTCCTCCCGCTCTCCCGAAGAAGAGCGCGCGACCGCCTCGCCGGCTCGAACAGGCAGAGCGATTATATAACGGCGAGCTGCCCACATGCGGCGCTTCGGTCTGCGCCCCGCGGGCGACGAATGGCACAGAACCGCCCGCGGGAGCGAACGACCTGGCGAAATGCCACCGCGCGCTCGGCGGTCGTCGGCTCGAGACCCGCGCGTCCGGAGTTCATCGGTAGCAGGTTGACGCGGCAGTCCCTGAACGGTTCGAGAAAATCGGCGAGTGCGTAGGCGTGATGGTCCGCGTCGTTGACGTCGCGGATCAGCGTCACCTCGACGAATAGACCGTCATTCCCGGGGCGGAGCCGGTCGATGAACGCCTGCCTCAGCTCGGCGGGTGCGAACCGGGCGGTCGGGATCAACCGCCTCCGCAGAGCATCGTCCACGGCGTGAAGCGACCACGCGAGCTGCACGGGGAGCCCCGCTGTCTCTCGTATGGCGTCCGGCGAGGTCCCGACGGTCGAAAGCGTCACGTGAGAAGGCCCGACGTCGAGCGCCTCACGCGCGCACAGGATCTCGATGCTGCGGCGGACGGCGTCCAAGTTGTCGAGCGGCTCCCCCATTCCCATATAGACGACGTTCGTCACCGGAGGGAACGCGCGCGCGCGCGCCCAGGCTCGCCCCGCGAGGACCTGTCCCACGATCTCCCCGGCACTCAGTCCGCGCTCGAGGCCCATCGTCGCCGTCACGCAGAACGTGCAGCCGCGCGCGCAACCGACCTGGGTCGACACGCAGACAGTCGAGCGCGTCTCGGAAGGGATGACCACGGTCTCGATACGTTGGCCGTCGTGGAGGGCGAATCGCAGCTTCGCCGTCCCGCAGCCGGCAACGACGTTCCCGTCCTCGGTAAGCGTGACGCGACGTACGGTCTCTCCTAGACGGGCCTTAACAGAGCGCGAGAGCGAGGGGTCCAGACCAGGATCGTGCCCGGCCGCAAGAGAGCGCCAGACGTTTCGTGCGCGGCCCGACCCATCCACGAGCCGAGCTAACGCCGCCGGCGTCAACCCTTCGAGCTCCTCCATCGGTCCTGAAAAGGCTCCGCCGTGCCGACTGGAAGCTAGCCGTCCGTGTCCTGCGCGATCTTGTACTGCTCGAGCTTTTTGTAGAGGTTGCTTCGCGGCGTCCCTATGACCTGAGCGGTCTGAGAAATATTCCAATTGGTCTCGCGAAGCTTTTGCACCAGGAACGCGCGCTCGCTCGTTTCCTTGAACTCTTTGAGCGTGTTCGCCTCTGGTGACGCGGCCTGGACGGGCTCGCCGAAACGGACGCTATCCGGTAGGTCCGCCGTGTCGATGGTATCGCCGGGCGCCATGATCAAGAGCCGCTCGACAGTGTTCCTGAGCTCACGGACATTGCCCGGCCACTCGTGGTTCACCAGTCGCTCCATCGCCTGCGGGGAGAAGTGCTTTTTTCGAAGATTGTCTTCCGCCGAGAACGCTTGAAGAAAATGTTCGATCAAGGACTCGATATCGTCTTGTCGCTCGCGCAACGGCGGCGTTCGGATCGGGATCACCGACAGTCGAAAAAAGAGGTCTTCACGAAAATTGGACTCTTCGATCTCCGCGCGCAAGTCTTTGTTCGTTGCCGCGATGACGCGCACGTCGACTTTATTCGTCGACTGGGAGCCGACCCGCTCGACCTCTCCCTCTTGAAGCACCCGCAGGACTTTCGCCTGCGTGCGAGCGCTCATGTCGCCCACCTCGTCGAGAAAGATCGTCCCCTTGTGGGCTTGCTCGAATTTTCCGATTTGCTTGGACGTCGCGCCGGTAAACGAGCCTTTCTCGTGACCGAAGAGCTCGCTCTCGATGAGGTCTTCCGGAATCGCCGCGCAGTTCACTTGAACGAAAGGGCCCCGCGTGCGGTTGCTGTTCGTGTGGATTGCCCTCGCAACGAGCTCTTTTCCGGTGCCGGACTCGCCAGTGATCAATACCGTGGCGTTCGTGGGGGCGGAGCGCGCGATCGCTTCCCTGACTTCATCGATCCGGGTCGATTTCCCGATCATTTGATAACGCTTTTCGAAGCGTACCCGGAGCCGGCCGACCTCGTCTTGCAGCTCTTTGCGCTCGAGGGCGTTTCGAACCGCGAGCAAGACGCGCTCGGTCTCTAGCGGCTTTTCTATGAAGTCGAACGCGCCCTTCTTCGTCGCCTGGACAGCCGTCTCCACGTTTCCGTGGCCGCTGATCATCACGACCTGAGGCGCGGTCGTACGCTCCCGAACCTCGCCCAAGACCTCGAGTCCGTCCATTCCCGGCATCTTGATGTCGAGAAAAACGAGGTCCGGAAGATCGTCTTCGATCCTGTCTAATGCTTCGTTACCGGAGGACGCTTCGCTAACTTCGTAGCCTTCATATTCGAGGGTCATACGAAGCGCCTTGCGAATCGGCTCTTCGTCATCGACGACGAGAATTCTCGGTTTGACCATTTTTCCTACGCCTCGCGGAGTATAGCACGCAAGGACAAGTCTTTTATTTTGAATAGATTACAACGACGACATCGCCGCGCGACACGCAATCGCAAAGCTCCGCGACCGACACTCCGAAGAGACGATCGGAGGCCCGCAGCGGGGTACTCCGCAGTTTCTCGAGCGCTTTCGCCACGAGCTTGCGCTCCCCGACGCGATTGCCTTCCCGCTTCTTGACGGATGCGGCGCTCAGCTGGATGAGGGCCTGCAGAAACAATCTCTCGGCCGGGTCCGTGCTCTCCTGCCAAAGGCGCTCGAAGTAGACGTGGGCCTCCCAGCCGTAGCCGGCGTTGAAGAGGTCGACCGCGTAGTCGAAGTCGTCCGAAAGCGGAGCGTTCTCAAGGCCGTACGAGTGGCCGGACGGATCCCGCTCAGGATGGGGGGTCTTACCGGGCTCGTGACGGTATGAAGGAAACGGGCGGTTCGAGTAGCGGCGCAAGGCTCGCGGGTATCAGCGATTGCGCTCGATCACGTAATACGTGAGCGCGAGCAGCGCGTCTTTGTGCCGTGATTCCGGTACGGGGGCTAGACACTCCTTCGCGCGCGCCGCATAGGACTCCGCGAGGTCGCGCGCCTTGTCGAGGCAGCCGTTCCGGCGCACGAGGTCGAGGATCTCTTTTCCGCTCACTTCGTCGATCTCGCCGCGTTCGATGACGGATTGCACCGTCGGCAATGCGCGCGGCTCCGCCTCGAGCGCGTAGATGACGGGCAGCGTGACATGGCCTTCCTTCAGATCCGACAGGACGGGCTTTCCGAGGGTCTTCTCGTCCGCCGTGAAATCGAGCAGGTCGTCCGCGACCTGGAACGCCATTCCCAGGTTCATTCCGTACTCACCGAGTGCGCGCTCGACTTCCGGCGAAGACTCACCGAGCTTCGCACCCATCACCGCACAGCCGTAGAACAAGTAAGCCGTCTTGCGCTCGAGGATGTCGAGATGTTCTTCCACGCTCAGGTCCACGGCTCCGCCACGCGTGAGCTCCAAGATCATGCCCTCGATCATCCGGAGCGTAATCTTCGTGATGACCTCGAGAATCTCGAGGCTCCCCATCTCGATCGCGAGTCCGATCGAGCGAATATAGAGGAAGTCGCCCAGCAGGACCGTGAAGTCGTTGCCGAGCAAAGCGTTGACGGACTGCTGCCCTCGACGCGAGTCCGCGGCGTCGACGATGTCATCGTGCACCAGCGTCGCGGTGTGAATGAACTCCGTGACCGCTCCGTATTGGGGCCCCTTCGGCCCGTCATAGCCGCACGCACGAGCCGCTAGGAGCAACAAGGCCGGACGCACGCGCTTGCCGCCACTGCGATAAATGTATCGGCTGCTCGACTCGACGAGCTCTAGCTTGCTGTCGACCTTGTCACGAATGATTTCCTCTACCTTGTCGAGATCGGCGTGGATCTCGAGAAAGATGTCCGCGAGCGACAAGGACGGCTCGGGAAGCTCGGAGCGGGTTTCGGGGGCGGGCATAGGGTCGTTTCTCTTTTGTCTCTTCTTGTTGCGCTGGACTCTTATCGATAGTTGACGAACTGCATCGCGATTCCGAGGTTGGACTCTTTGAGCAGCTCGATTATCGACTGCAGATCGTCCTTCTTCTTGGCGCTGACACGAACCTGGTCTCCCTGGATGGAGACCTGTATTTTGCGTTTGGTGGACTTCACCATCTTGACGATCTCGCGTGCTTTTTCGATGGGTATACCGTTTTGCAACTCAATCTTGAGACGCACGGTTCCACCGAGCGCGGACTCGACCTTGCCGAACTCGAGCGCTTTCAACGAGATACCCCGCTTGACGAGCTTGGTCTCGAGGACTTCCCGCGCGCTTTGGAGCTTGATCTCATCGGATGTCGCAAGCTCGATGGCCGCTTCGTCGACGAGCTGGATTTCAGTGCCGGAGCCTCTGAAATCGAAGCGGGTCGAGATTTCTTTCATCGAGTGCTGGATCGCGTTCTTCACTTCCTGCAGATCCACTTTGCAGACGACGTCGAAGGTGCTGTCAGCCACGGCCCACATTATTACGGAATTCGACGCGCCCGGCAATCTGCCGGCTAGCGCTCGAAAAATTCGGAGAAGTTCGCATCCGTCGCTTCCTCTATTTCAGCCTCGGAAATGCCTCTCAGCTCTGCGAGGCAGGCGGCCGTCTCGCGGACGAAGAGCGGCTCGTTTCGCTTCCCACGATGCGGGACCGGCGCCAGGTAGGGACAGTCCGTCTCGACGAGGATCTTGTCGATCGGGAGCACACGCGCCACCTCTCGCAGGGGCGCGGCGTTCTTGAAAGTAACGATGCCGGAGAAGGAGATGAGAAAGCCGCGCGCGATCGCGGCCTCGGCTGTCGCGAGATCCGCCGTGAACGAATGCAAGATGCCCCCGACCTCCGCGACATCTTCCTCTTCCAGGATCGTGATCAAGTCCTCTTCGGCGTCCCGGTGGTGCACGATGACCGGAAGCTCGAGCTTCCTCGCGAGCCGGATCTGGCGACGGAAGACGTCTTGTTGCTGCTCCGGCGTCGAGAGGTTGTAGTGGTAGTCGAGTCCGATCTCCCCGATCGCGAGCACTTCCTGCCGGGCAGCGAGTCTCTCGAGGAGGGCCTCGCCGTCTTTGGCGTCGAAGACCTTCGCGTCATGGGGGTGGCAGCCAACCGCGGAGAGCAGCTGATATGCCTCGACGACCTCGAATGCTTTCTCGTAGCTATCATCCTCGTCGACCATCGCAAGTGACAGAATCTTCTTCACGCCTTGGTCGCGAGCACGATGGATCACGGCTTCCCGATCATCGTCGAAGCGATCCATGTCGAGATGCGCGTGAGAGTCGATCACGGTTTTCTCTTAGCATCCACGAAATCGAAATAGCCAAGGGCGTCAAAGCCGCGCCGGTCCTCCTCGGAAAACCGGGCCGCAGCCGGGGCGCCCGCGCGCGCATGCTCTTGGCGGCGGAGCCAGCCATAGAGCTCATGCTCGAGGCGGCCGGCGAGAAACGACGTCTCATCATGAATGTCGCGCTCTTCGCGCGGGTCCGAGACGAGATCGTAGAGCTCCGTCTTCCCCGTGCGGCTATCCCAGATGAGCTTGGATCGTTTCGTGCGAGCGCTGTAGCGCGCGCGTTTCCAAACGCTGCGGGTGAACGCGACTCTGTCCTCGCGAGGCGCAAAGAGGCTTCGGCCTTGCATCTCGTCAGGGACGGACGCGCCCGCGAGCTGGACGAGGGTGCGGGTAAGGTCGAGAAGCTCCACGGGCTCCGTGACGCGACCGGGCGCCCGCCCGGGGATCTTCAGGACGAGCGGGATCCGGATGCTCTCCTCGTAGAGCTGCGTGTTGTGACCGATGAAGCCGTGCTCGAAAAGCGCCTCGCCGTGGTCCGCGGTCACCACGACGATCGTCTCTTCCGTCAGCCCCCGCTCGTCGAGACATCGGAGGAGCTCTCCGACGAGGGAGTCGACATAGGCCAGATTGCCGTCGTAGAGGTCTCGCACGCGTTGTAGCGTCTTCGCGTCCGCGCCGCCCGCGTTGAGTGCATCGACCGTCGTCATGTCGGAGACACCCTCCGGAAAGGGCTCGGTGGGGCCAAAGCGGCTATCGAACGGCGCGGGGGGATTGTAAGGAAAGTGCGGCTCCCGAAAATGAACGTAGGCGAAGAAACGTCCTTCTTCGTCTTCGGCAAGCCAGTCGCGAAAGGCCGTGAAGACGGAGTCACCGTGTCCGGTATAAGCGTCGTTCTCCCACACCGGGACGAAATCCTGGTAGCCCTGGTCGAGGCCGAACGTCTCGGAGGCGACCGAGTTCCCGGAAAAGCCGGCCGTTCGATAGCCGTGCTGCGACAGCACACCCGGAAGCGTCAGCACGTCGTCTCTGAGCCGGTCGGCAAACGTCACGCTCTGGTGCCGCTCTGGATATTGACCGGTCAACACCGAGCCCATGGATGCGATCGTGTACACGGCCTGGCTGACGGCGGCGTCATACACGAGGCTATCGGCGCCCAGCGCGTCGATCACGGGCGTGGTCTCGCGCTCGTAGCCATAGAGACCCGTTCGGAGCGCGTTCGCGCCGTCGAGAAAGATGAGCACGATGTTGGCATCCACGGGGGTCGTCGCCTCAGTGGGTGCCTCACGAGCGGGTGTCGAGAGCGTGACCCGGACCGCGGCGGCGTGGTCCTCTGCGCCGATCCGGAGCGCAATCGGGCCGTCGTGCTCGATCACTTGCTCGAACGGCGTGGGGTGTGAGAACAGCTCGCCCAGGAGCGTCTCCTCGCTCGAGCTCGCCGTTACCGAAATGCGGGCGCCGCTCGAAGCCTCGGACGTTGAGACGCTCAACGTGGCTTCGCCGGCGATCTCCGGATAGACCGTCACCGCGCCACCCGCGGGCAACATGAGGTAGCCGTCTCGGAACGAGAACGGGCTCGGCGCACCCGCCACCGGAGGCTCTCCCGAGGGCATCACCGCGGCTTGAAAGAACGCCACCGCCAGCTCGCGACGATCGGACGAGCGTCGATTCGGATCGCCCGCGTAGCGGAAGAACAATTCGAAGACGTTGTCTCCGGATACGAGCGGCACCTCGACCGGGTAGCGCTCTCGCCCCGGCCGGAGCTCGATCTCCGTCAGCTCGTCGCCGTTGAGCGTGATCGCGATCCACTGGGTCGGCGCGCCCTCGTACAGGAACGGCTCACACTCGAGCCAGAGCATCCTCTTACCGGTCGCATCCGCGGATAGCGTGAACGATGCGCGCTCCGAGACCGCCCAGCGAAACGTGTTCCCGTCTTCGGCCGTCTCGCCGTGCGACCAGCCTTCCTCGCTCAGCTGTGGCAGCGCACGGGGTGAGCCGAACTCGAGCAGGAGGCCGTCCCAGTCCTTTGCCGCAACCGGAACGAGAGGGGCGAAGAGCTCGTCACGATCGCGTGCCGTGTCTTCGCAAGCACTGAGCGCGGCCAGAACGAGCACGCCGGCGAGGCGATTCACTTCACCGGAGCCCCTGGGGCGACGTCCTTGTCGAACGAGACCAGAAGCGGGCCGTCTTCCGTTTGGGCCGCGAGAAGCATGCCCTGCGATTCGACACCGCGAAGCTTCGCGGGCTTCAAGTTCGCGACGACGACGATCTGCCGGCCGACGAGGTCCTCCGGCGCGTAGGATTTCTTGATCCCGGCGACGAGCTGCCGTTCTTCCGTCCCGATATCGACGCGAAGCTTCAGCAGCCGATCGGCGCCTTCGATCGCAGACGCCTCCAGGACTTTCGCGACACGTAGCTCGATCTTGGTGAAGTCGGCGATCGTGATCGACGTGTCTTCGCTCGCAACTTCAGCGGGTTTGCTCTCAGCGGCTCGTGGTGTTTCTTGCTCTTCACTCATCGGTGCCATCCTACACCGCGGATGGGCTCGCTGCCGCTAATCGCCTCACAAGCCGTAGAGCGCGGAGACGTTGAGCACGATGCCGAGCAGCTGGCCATAGATCCACAGAACGGCACAGGCCTTGATCCCGGTCCAAAACCTCGACTGTTGGTAGAAGCGGCGGAGCGCGAGCGGCAAATAGACGAGAATCATCACCAAGCCAGCGGCGACGTAGCTAAGCAAGCTCACGATGAGGTCGCCGGAGCCGACGATGACAACGCCGAGCCATGTCAGCAAGAGGGCAAAGAACAACGCGCTCTGGTAGTGGAGCGCGAACACGAGATGGTCTAGGTAGAGGTAGCGCGGCGTCTTACGACGGATATAGAGCAGCTTCAAACCGAGGGCGAGGAACGGAACGAAGAGGATCAAAGCACTCGGAAGGACGCGCCGAAAGCCGTCGAAAACTCCGTCCACCACCTCTTGCGGCGGAAGCTCCCGCGCGCGCTCGACGCGGTCGCCGGCCGCGGCGCGCATCGCATAGCCGATCCAACCGTCACCCTTGAGGAGATCGAGCTGCCGTTTTACCTCACCGGTCGGCTCGGGGCCAACGCGTTCACCGCCGACATAAACCGTGAAGCTCGAGGCATCGGGCGCCTCCAGCGTCAAGACCGTAGAGAACAAGGCGACACTCGCGACGAAATAGAGTCGGACCGGCGTGAGATACGGGGCACGCTTGCCTTCGACGTGGAGCGCCGAAAGACGCCCCGGCCAGATGAGTTGGCGCAGCGAGCGCACGAGCTGGCCGTCGAGCGAGAACCACTCCGAGAGAACCTCACCGCCCACCTCGAGAAGGGGTCCTCGACGAAGCGCCACTTCCTGCCCGCAATGCGGACAGAAATGAGGCCCGGCATCAGCGCCACAGTTGACGCAGGTCATGGCCTCATTCTGCCTCATCCCACCCCTTGGAACCTTGACAAACTTTGCACTGCATGACAATTTCGGCGTCTCATCCTGACCTGTGTCCAGGTATCATCGCCACCGAGGGTCTTAGATCGCGTGCTGACAAGCTTGACGGAGTGGTACACCAACCTGAGCCCCGAAGTCAGTTTGACGGTTCGATGCGTCGTCAACATGGTGATCGGCGGGGCTGTCGCGATCTATATCCGCGAGCTGTTCAAACGGTGCTCGAGCTCTCTTTCCAATCGAGCGGAGTTCGCCAACATCTTCCCGATGTTAACGATGGTCACGGTCGTTATCATCTTCGTCGTCAAATCTTCCTTGGCACTCTCTCTCGGACTCGTGGGCGCACTGTCCATCGTGCGCTTTCGCGCCGCCATCAAGACGGCTGAGGAGCTGGTCTACCTGTTCTTTTGCATCGGGGTCGGTATCTCGCTCGGCGCCGAACATCGGCTACTCGCTTTCGCCGCCGTGTTGGTCGTCTCGGTTTTCGTTCTCGTCCGCCGGCAGCGCGCACGCGGAACCGGACGCAACTTGATGCTGACCGTCACCGGCGATCCGGACCGCTTCTTTCAGGAATCCGGCTCTCCCGTGCTGACCGTCCTCGAGGAGTTCACCGATTCGGTGGCCATCCAGCGTTTCGACGTGGAAGAAGGCGGAGTGCAATTCCGCGCGAACGTGACGCTGAGAGAACCCGTGGAGACGACAGCTTTGATGGAGCGCCTTCACAAGCGACTGCCGAAGTTCCAGATCTCTTATGTGAATCTGGAGACACTGCTCTGACGAAGAGTCGGCTCAATCGAGTCGCGCGAGCAAGTCACGGCGCCGACGGAGTAACCGCTGCTCGAAAGCCTTCAGGGGCGCCATCGAATCGACCGTCGACGGACTCGCTCGTCCCGACGCGTTCGCTGGGCCGACTGTGGCGAGAATTTCGCCCACCTCATCGATAGCGGAGCGCAGCACTTCTTCGGTGAACGTCGCTGTCAACAACTCGTAGAGGACCCGTCGATAGCGGCCGTACAGTTCAGGGCTCCTCCGGATCAAAAAATCAAGCTCCATCTCACACGCGTATAGGAGCGGATCGTCCATGGCGTCGGTCCCGAGCGGCGCTTCCTGCAAGTCGTCATAATCCCATGCGGAGATCTCGAGACGGCCCAGTTCTTGTCCGGGAGCTCTGGTTTCGTAGAGAAAGAGCTCATCGCGCGCATCGCCGTTCTCCACCAGGCTGTTAAAAGCCAACCACGCGAGATACTTGTCGAGGTTGATGACACGCTCGAGCTCTTCAATGCTCTCACTGCCTCCGCCGCCCCGCGCCAACTGCCGGAGTCGATCGTTGAGGAGCAGCGGGGCGGATAGCTGAGCGGAGTACTTGAGAGTGGCGCCGTTCCGGTGGGGCCGCAGCACCGACACCGTATCGGGCGCGCTACGGCGGATCGCGTCCTCCGGGCGCTCGACCAAGAGGTAAAGCCCACGAGACTCGCCGTTCATGTAGACCATCGCGTACTGCTGATAGGCGGGGAACAGTCCGATCTCCCCGAGGAGCCGGTTGGCCGTGAACATCTCAAAGCCTCCGGGATCGTGAAGCATATTCAGAAGCAGGAACTTGTCGAAAGCGAGCTCTCCGAAGCTCTGTTCTTCGAACAGCGACACCTTCAAGCTCTTCTTCTCCGAGCGCCGGGAGCTCTCGCCCCGAATGCTCGCGAGCGCGCGGCGTCGGCCGCCTCCTTCGAATGCTATCTCGACCTCGGCGTAGTGCGACCATGCGGTACGAAAGTCGACGAAGTCCTCGGGCTCCAGGAAGAAATCGATGCGAAGCCCGGGTCGATCGATCCCGGTGCCCGCATCAGTTGTGGCGAAAGAGCGCACCGTACGGGTGATCTTGGGGTCCAAGGGTTGAGTACCAGCCGTACCCTTTGACACCCCGGATCGCGGCTCGAGATACAGGGCTGCGCCCACCAACACGAGCGGGAACGCAAGCCACGTGGCGCGCTTCCACGAACCCATCACGTTCCGGCCGCCACTGTCACTCCTCGTCCCACGAACGCGCGAGACACTCAACGCTCCGCCGTCAAACCTAGCTGTTGAACTCCGAACGCGTATTTCGAGAACTTCGTTACCGACGGCACCAGAGGATGCAACCATTCTCGTAGCGACAACGCCTCTCCCGGCGGCGACTTCGCCTCCAGAATCAGCGCGTCCGGGCTTTTGTGCCCAAAGCGTTTGGTCACGGACGAAGCGCCGTCTTGTCGATAGCTCACGAGATGGCGATCGAGTGTCACCCGAAGCGGAACGCCAACCGCTTCATAGTAGTCGCGTCGATACTCCGAGATCAGAATAGGCTCGGGACGGCAGGCCAACAGCTCCGCCGCTCCGGACGGCAAGATCGAGCCAAGAGAACGCACGAGTGCCGCGTACGGGATGCGGTGCAGCGGGACGTCGGACTCGAGCTCGATGCGCCATTTCTCCACCATCAAGTCAACCCGACGTTTGATCTCGAAGAAGCACGACCGTCCCGTATCGCTGTCGTACCACCGAAGCCGCAGCTTGAATCGACGGCCCACACCATCGACGTTGTCGTGATACGAGCTCAGTCGCCAATCATCGAAGTAGACACTGCTGACGAGAGAGGTCGCGCCGTCGTAGGAAACACGGCGCAGATTCACATCGAGCACCGAGCGCAGCTTGTCGTAGTCCGCTCCCACCAAAGAGAACTTGACCTCTCGCCGGAGCGACGGTGCAGGCTTACGGCGGTCCGATGATGTGCGAATCCTCAACATGGCCATCGAAACGGCGTGTCCAGCGTCACAATCGTATCGCGTCCATATCGACCGCATTCACATCGAAGCCCGGAAGCGTGCGCCGTAGGCCCTCCAATAACTCTTTGGTCCCATCGGTACTCTCGAGCGTGAGAATCGCCCGTAGCTGTACTCGCCCCTCATCCTGATCCAACCGCTCCAGCGAGAACGGCCGAGAGTCACGCTGCAAGCGCTCGAGAATGCTTGCGCCGTCCTCGGGAAAGCAGGCGTCCACATCGCCGGCAACCGTGAGCAGGAGTCTGCAATCGTAGGCTGGGCGATTCACGAACTGGCGCGCGACGACGAACACCGAAACGACGCCCGTCGCGCAGAGCGCGATGAGTCTCTGGTTTGCGCCGAGCGCCACACCGACGGCGACATTGAACAGGAGATAGACGACATCTTCCGGATGCTTGACGGCGGAGCGGAATCGAACGATCGACACCGCTCCAAGCAGGCCGAGCGATAGAGCGAGGGACGCCTGAACCACCGTGATAACCAGGATCGTCACGAGCGAGAACATCGGAAAGGTTTGGGCAAATTCTTCGCGGTTCGACGCGGCGGTGCCGTATTTGACGTATAGCAACTGAATCAAAAACGAGAATAGCCCCCCGAGGAAAAGGTTGAGCGTCAGCTCGAACGCACGCTCGAGGTCCTCGGGACGAACGCCGCCCAAAGTCGCGAGCATGACGGCCTTCGCGCGCGCGACACCAAGCGTGCGCTGCGCCGCCGCGATGAGTGCCGCCTTGCGGTTCGTCACGATCATGGGCGCGCCCCACGCGGTCTGGATCCGGTCGGCCCATAGCGCCGTCTCGCGAGCAGGGATCGGGTGGGTCGAGAGCACCAGCGTGACCGAGCGCCCCGACCAAGCCGTCAGGTCGACGATCTGGTCCTGCCAGGCGTTCGCATCATTCAATCGAAATACGTGCGAGTACACCGTCTCGCTCTCACCGTCTTCACGGACCGTGACCGAGAACTCGACTCGCGCGCGCCTGACGAGCTGCATCATGACGAGCGCGGGGGAGACCTCGAGAAACGCGGCGTCGGGAAGTAAGACGTCATATCGGATGCGCGCCGGAAACGGCGGCGTCAACGCAGCACGCGCGTCACCGGCGATATCGACCGTGGCGGTAGGCGCGGGATCGGCGACAAAGCTTGGAAATGTCGCCGCCTCCAAACTCATCGTCGCGCTTTCATAGTTCTCGACGAGCGGGTAGTGGACTTCATCCCCGCAGGCTGTGGTCAATAAGACGAGCAGGGATCCTACCGCCAACTTCGAATGGACGGTCACACTCACGCCGCGATCGTATGGGAGTTCAGTTTCTCGATGCAAACAAAGGAGGTAAGATCGACGACGGTGTTCCGCCCATACGTTCTCGCACGGGTACGGTCGACGACGCTCACCATCGTCGCTCTCATCACCGCCAACGCCAGCGGCACTCTCGCGCAAGTCGCCGACACGCGTTTCAACTACAAGCGTGGTTTCTATTCCAGTCCGTTCACGGTCGTCATCCAGTCTCGAACGACCGGCGCGAAAGTTCGCTACACCACGGACGGGAGCCTACCGACGGAAACGCACGGTCGAGGCGGTGAGAATCCAATTCAGATTCGAATCGATCGAACGACGGTATTGCGAGCGCTGGCCTACGAGGAAGGCCAAGAACCCACGAACGTCGACACCCATACCTATCTGTTCCTGGAGGACGTGCTGCGCCAACCCCGTGAGGTCGCTGGCTACCCCAATCCGCGTTTTCGCAGTGGAATACGAGATTCCGTGACGCTCGACTACGAGATGGCCCCCGATGTCGTCGATTCGCCGTCCAACTGGAGCGACATTCGATCCGGTCTCGTCTCGATCCCCAGCCTTTCGCTCGTCCTCGATCGGGACGAATTGCTCCGGGTCGGCCGTAACCCAGACGGCAGCGTCGATACCGCGAGAAGCGGTGTCTACTGGTCGGAATCTGGAGACGGCTCAACGGCACGGGTGTCCGCCGAGCTTCTCGTTCCGGAGCGCCCGGACCTGGGCTTCCAGGTCGACGCAGCGCTCGAGGCTCACAGCTGGCGGCTAGTGAAAAGAGCGTTCAAGCTGAAATTCCAAAGCGAGTTCGGCGCAGGGAAGCTCCAATCGTCGATCTTTCGGCACGCCCCGCTCAACGGGCGCTCGGCGACGACTCGATTCGATCGAATCGTGCTGCGCTCGGGAAAGAACCGATCGTGGGCTTCCGGCTGGGCTCCCGATAGAACGGCCTACATCCGGGATCAATGGGCTCGCGACACCCAGATCGCAATGTCCGGATTCGGCGCTCACGGCACCTTCGTACACCTTTATATCAATGGCTTGTATTGGGGTTTGTACAACCCTTGCGAGCGACCCGACGCGTGGTTCGCTTCGGCCTATTTTGGCGGACACGTCGACGATTGGACCGCCATCAAGCACGACGGCTTGTTCCAAGGGGAGCCAACGCGCTGGGACTATCTGAGAGGGCCTCTCAAAGATAAAGACCTTCGTGAGGGCGCGAACTACACGGAAATCGGCCAGTTTCTGGACTTGCCTCGCTTCGCCGACTATCTCGCTCTCTGCTGGTACATAGGCCTCCGTGACTGGCCCGGCAACAATTGGTATGCGACCTACCGCAACCACCCCCCATCGACTCTGACCTTCTTCATCTGGGACGCCGAAGAGAGTTGGACCGCGAATCAGGAACCGGCAGCATGGGTCCACCCGGAGTTCCGACGCGCAGCCCGAAACGATAAGCCGAACATGGCTGGTATCTGGCACGCGTTGGCCAGAAACGATGATTTTCTGACGCTGTTCGCGGATCGGGTCTATCAACACACCACCGATGGTGGCGCCTTGAGCGAAGCCGCCGCACTCGACCGGTGGCAGCTCCTCGCCGATACCATCGAAGATGCCATCGTCGCCGAGTCGGCTCGCTGGGGGGACGCGCGCAGCTCTCTCGGAGAACGGCCTCGCGACCGGGAGAACACGTTCCATCTCGAAGTCGAACGGGTCAAATGGACCATGAGGGGCAATCTCGACCGCTTCATCGAAGCGCTACGAGCGGAAGGCTACTATCCCATTGTCGATCCTCCGCGCGTTCAGAGGCTCGAGGGGGCCGACGGTCTGGAAATCTCGAATCCGAACGATACCGGAGTCGTGCACTTCACAACGAACGGCGTCGACCCCCGGCTTCCTGGCGGCGGTGTCTTCGACGGCGCGAGGATCGTGGAAGACCGCCGATGGGTGCTCGACGAGCCACGCTCGACCGAAATCAAGGCTCGCGTCAAAGCGGGGGCCTCATGGAGCGCACTCTTTCAGGTTCGCTGAAGCCCGGTCTCGGCTAGCGCAAGCGCATACGCCGAAAGAGCCGCTCGCTGCACTCCTCCCGGGAGGCGCGATGGACTCCCAATTAGAGAAAAAGGGACCCGTCCCGTTCTCGGGACGGCTTGGGCGGCTTTTTTTTCGGCGACGGCGTATCCTTCCGGCCGCGCTTTTCGTCTTTGAGGATAGGAGGAATAGAAAGAATGACGAACCAAGCGGAACCCGTGCTCTCGACTTTGAAATTCAGCGACTTCATCATGCGGCTCACCATGCAGGACGCCACGAACGAGCTGGCGCGCACGCGCTCGCGCGGCTCCGAAGGGCCTTCGATCGCGTGGATCGTTGGCCACCTCGCGCATTATCGCTGCGAGATACTCGAGCTTTTGGGAAGCCCGAAGGACACTCGATACGCCGCGCCGTTCGGAGAGAACGGCGCCAGCGACGGGAGCGACTACCCGGACATCGAAGAGCTCAAAGCGGCGTGGGAAGAGCTCGCAACCAAAGTGGAAAGCGCGCTCGGCTCCGCGTCGGACGAGACACTCTCGAGCCGCCCCGCAGGCAACTCTCCTCATGCCGAAAAGACCGTGCTCGAAACTCTCTCCTTCCTCGCCTGGCACGAGCCGTACCATATCGGGCAGCTCGGAGCGCTGAGAGCTCAGCTCGGCCTGACGCCCACCTCCACGCTCGCGGTGGAGGCGTCTCGAAGGCAAGGGGATTCGTGACCGACTCACTCGGCGATTTGCCCGCCGACCTCGAGCAGCACCGTGCGCGGTTCCTGAGCGAGGTGGCGGGCATCCGTCCGCAGCTACATCGCTTCTGCTCCCGCATGAGCGGCTCCGTCCTCGACGGCGAGGACCTCGTCCAGGAGGTACTGATCCAGGCGTTCTACAAGCTACCGAGCCTGAAGGACCCGAGTCGCTTGAAGCCCTGGCTGTTTCGAATCGCACATAACCGCTGTATCGACCGGATGCGGCGACGAGGGGGCGTCGACGTCGAGCTGCGCGAGGACGACGCCGCGACGGGTATCGCGGACGACCCCGAGACGGCCATCCGCGTGAGCGAAGCCGTCGCCGCGCTCGTAACGCATCTCCCCCCGATGGAGCGCGCTTGTGTCGTCCTGAAAGATGTCCTCGACTACCCGCTGTCCGACATCGCCGAGATCACGGGATCCAGCCTAGGAGGCGTGAAGGCAGCGCTTCATCGCGGGCGGGCGAAGCTCCGGGCGATGGAGCCCGACTCCACGGGTGTCTCGCTGCCGCCGGGCGAACGGGTCCTCGTCCAGGCTTACCTCGATCGCTTCAACGCACGGGATTGGGACGGCGTTCGCGAGCTCGTTCGCAAGGACGCGCGGCTCGAGCTCGTCGACCGCGTGGAAGGGAACGCGGTCGAGATCATGAAGTCACGTTACTGCTCGAACTACGAGAACCTTCCATGGACGTGGAAGCTCGAGCTCGCCCGCGTCGACGGGGAGGAGGTCATCGTCCATTTCAAGCAAGTCGACGGGGCTTTTCGACCTCACGCGGCGATGCGCCTCGAGTGGCAGGAAAACCAGGTCCGAGCCGTCTCGGACTACATCCACATCGAGTATTTGCTCGATGGCGCGGCCACGGTTCAGGAGGACGTATAGGCAGCGAGTGTCGCCCGTTGCACGGTCTCGAGCGAGACGCGGTGCCGAAGCGCGGCCCGCTTGCAATCCTCGTACTCGGGCGCAGCATTCACGACCTTACCGGCGCGCAACCCTTCTTTTACCCGAACCCTCCCGTAGCGCGTCTTCACCGACACGAAACGGCGGTCGAGTACATCGCGCTCGACCGGATAGCTCCGGACGCCGAGGGTCGGGCTCTCGTGGAAGAGCATTTCCGTCGCCGCTTCGCGCGCGTCGAGCGCCGCGAGAACGGTGACGTTCGTGCCGGGTCGGCTCTTCTTCATCACGACCGGCGTCAGAAACACGTCGAGAACGCCGATATCGAGCAGTCGCTCTTGAAGAAAGCCGAGCTGCTCGGGTGTCGCGTCGTCAATCGTCGCTTCGAGGACACACACGGTCTCGGTAGCACGGCTCGACGACTCCCCGAGCACGAGACGAAGCGCGTTCGGGCGCCCGCCTTTCGGATCTTTCGTCCCGAGTCCGTAGCCCGTCCTCCGCAATGTCATGGAGGGCCACGGCCCGAAGCGCTCCGCGAAGCCGCTGACGAGAAGCGCACCCGTCGGCGTCGTGCGCTCGAAGTCACCGTCCGCGATGACCGGAACCCCACGAAGGAGCAGCGTCGTCGCCGGCGCAGGCACGGATAGCAACCCATGCTCGGTTTTCACGGAGCCCGAGCCTACATTGACGGGCGAGCTTTCGATGCGATCGACGCCGAGCAGCTCGATCCCGCACACGGCGCCAACGACATCGACGAGCGTGTCGAGAGAGCCCAGCTCATGGAGGTGCACTTTCTCAGGCGTGGAGCCATGGACGGCCGCTTCCGCCTCGAAGATACGACGGATGAGCTCACGAGCCCGGTCTTTGCTCTTTTTCGCCAGCCGGCTCTTCTTCAAAGCCTGGTCGAAATCCTTGAGATGGCGGTAGCCGCGATCGTTTGGCGCATCGACACGCACCCGCGTTCCCCGGATGCCCCCTCTGGTCGCTTTCGAGCGCACGAGCCGGAAGCCCGCGACGTCGAGCTTGTCCAGCTCCGCACGCAACGCTTTCGCCGAAACGCCGAGGTCGAGGAGGCCCGCGATCGTCATGTCGCCCGCGACGCCGGCGGCACAGTCGAAATAGAGAACGCTCTTGCTCATGATCGCGAGCGGTGAGTGTGTCGCGAGCGCGTGGGTTTCGCAACTTGAACTGCCGATCGAGACACCCTACAGTGTGACGTCCTTATTTCGCTCAATCGTCGCAATAGGAGCTCGTGTGGGAATCCTTTCGCGTTTGTTTGGCAGCAAGACCTCTTTCATCGATCGAGTGTGGACGACGGCCGAGCGCAAGCTGGACGACGTCGTCGACCGCGTCGGACGCGACATCGCGGCGGGCACGCCCTCGATTCTCGTCTATCACTTCGAAGCCACCGGGGAAGCGCTCGAAGAGAGACTCCGCGGCGCGAACGTTCTGTTCGAGAACATCCGGACGCCGAGCACGCAGGTACTCCACGCGCTCGACACCGCGGCAGGGCCGTCCACTGTCCCTCTCGTGAGCTCTACCGAAATTCCGGCCTCTCTGCCGCCGCAGAACCGGCCTGGCGCCCCGGTATCCGTGCATCTAGCGGAGCACTTCCCCACCCCGAGCCGAGACGACCACGTCGTCGGGCTCGCCGCGATCCTGCCCCCGAAATCGACGTTCACGGCCTACGTCGCGCTCGACGAAGGTTGGGTACGAGACGTCATCGGAAGCTCCGTTACGGACATCATGAAGCAACTGGGAATGGACGAGGACGAATGCGTGACGCACGCGTCGATCGCGAGCGCGCTCAGGCGTGCCCAGGAAAAACTCGCGGCCCGCGTGAGAAGCCCGGAGCAGCCCGCCCGGTCGAGCGATGAGTGGATGACGTTCAACCTGAAACCGAGCTAGAACGCGTACTGGGTCCAGACCCAGAACTTGCTCGCATCCGTCGAGAAACCGTCTTCTCGATAGAGAGCGAACTTCGTCGCGAACACCTGTGCCCACGACGTCCGATAGGAGAGAGATGCGTCGAGCTCACTCCCGTAGGATGCGTCGCCTTCGTCCGCAACGAAGTCGTGAAACGACACGAACCATGAGAACGAGTGGAGGCTGCCATCGAGACGAACGAAGCGGTCGATGAGCCCGTCCGCAGGCGTCTTCAGAAAACGATCGGCCCAACCGTTGAACTTGTGAAGCGTGGCGAGTGGCGTCTGAAACGCGTGGAGACCCTCGGCCGCTCCTAGGAGCTCACGACCGACACGAAGGTTGACGAGGCCCTTGAAGCCGACCCCGCCGACGAGCTCGAGGTAGCTCGCATCGAGATCGGTCGGGTTTCGCTTGAACTCCTTTTGCTTCGCGTATTCCGCCTCGAACAAGAGATCCACGTCTTGACTCACGGGCTCCGCGCCCAGGAGCCGGAAGCCATAGGTCTGAGTCGAGGAGGCGGACAAGGGCTCCTCCTGATAGTCGAGCAGGTAGCCGAACAGCTCGAGCGACGTCGCGCCGGTGACGTCGATGACGCCGTTTAGAAAATGCGACGCCATGTCCTGCTCGTCGCCGAAGATGCGGATCACGTTATCGACGAAGCTATAGGAGAGCTTCGCCTTGGCGAGAGAGTCGTTGACAAGGTGGACGGCGTCGAAGGTCTGGTGGTTCTGCCTCCACATCACGTTTCCGACGAAGCGGTGGTCGCCGTAGATGATCTCGCGGCGCCCTAGATCGAACGTGGTACCGAACGCGTCGTAGCGCAAATAAACCTGCTGCATACGGGTCTGCGAGGGATCGGGGACGGCGGGCCGGTCCATCACGCCGTTTCCGAGGTCGCCGGCACCGAGATTGTTGAACGTGCCGTCGCCAAATATCGCGGCGACGTTTTGCGCCTCGATAAAGAAACTCGCCCCCTTGAACGGGAGCGTGCGGTAGCCGAGCGTCGTCCGCAGCGTCGACGCGTAGGCGTCCTTTTCGAAAGATCCTTCGTCGACGAGCTCGAATCGGTAGCGGAGCGAGACCGACGCCTCGCCCTTGGAGAGAGCATCCTTCACAGTCTCGGCGTCCTCGGCAAACGCTGAGGCCGCGACGAACAACCAGAGGGCCGTCTTCAGGACGGCGGCGCGAGATGACATTGAAGGCATCGCGTCCTTTCGGGGTGAGTGGTGCGTATGGCCTCCCGCGCTCCCGGACCCGCGTGGCACGACAGGCAGTCCTCTCTCATGAATACCGGGTGCGGGATCGCGGGCGGCGCGAGCGGGTGGGCGCGAGCGCCCAGCTCGACACGGCGCAAACCGGTGAAACGCGTTTGCCGGAACAGGCCGTCCGTCGCCTGAAAGACGTGGCACTGACGACATCGGGTGAACGCCATGCCCGCCGTCTGGTCGTGAGGTGCCCGCGGCGGATAACCGAGATCTGCGACCTCGGGACCCTCGCCGCCGTGGCAGCTCTCGCAGGGCGCCCCAAAAGGCTCGTGAGGTATGACGGGAGGCGCGCCGTCAAACGCACGGTGACGGGCCGTCTCGGGCTCGGAGCCGCACCCGGAGGCGGTCACCAGTGCGAGGATCAGGCCCGCTCGATACGCACGGCGCATTTCTTGTAGTCCGGCTCCTTGCTGATGTTGTCCATCGCATCCAACGTCAACACGTTGGCGAGGTGGCCTTCATCGAAGAACGGAATGAACACGGAGCCACGCGGCGGCTGAGCGCGCGCTGTCAGGGACGCTCGCAGTGTCAGACTCCCCCGGCGGCTGCTCACCACGACACTCTCGTGATCGCGGATACCAAGATCTTTCGCATCCGCGGGGTTCATCTCGACATAGGCCTCCGGCACCGCGCGGTGGAGCTCGGGGACACGTCTCGTCATCGAACCGGTATGCCAGTGCTCGAGGACCCGGCCCGTCGATAGCCAGAAGGGGTACGCGTCGTCAGGGACTTCCGCAGGCGGGTGGTAGGGCCTGAGCCAAAAAGCAGCCTTCTCACCAAATGCCTTGGCCTTGTAAAAATGCACCCCCTCGGACTTCTTCACGTACGGGTCGTGCCCCGCCGCGTAGCGATAGCGAGTCTCCCGGCCGTCGACGACCGGCCATCTCACCCCGCGGGCCTCTTTGAGATGCTCATAGGAGGCGAGGTCTTTGCCGGCACCGAGGGTGAAGCTTCGATACTCCTCGAACATGGGCTCGTGCCAGTCATCTTCGGGCCACGGGAAGAGATCACCCATCCCCATGCGCTTCGCGACCTCGACGATCTGCCACGCATCCTCGCGCGCATCCCCGGGCGGATCGATGAGCTTGTTCCACTGCTGGGTCCGGCGCTCGGTGTTGCCGAACACCCCTTCTCTCTCGATCCAAGCGGCGGAGGGAAGGACGAGGTCGGCGACTTCCGTCGTAGGCGTTGGATAGATATCGCTCACCACCAGAAACTTGCCGTCTCCGGGCTTGCGCTCGTAGCGATTCAAGTTCGGAAGCGATACCCACGGGTTGGTCGTTTGCACCCACAGGGTCGTGAGGTCACCACGCTGAAACGCCCGAAACATGTCCATCGTGTGATAGCCGGGCTTCGGGTTGATCGTTCCTTCGGGCAATTTCCATATCGTCTCCGCCTTCTTCCGGTGCTCCGCGTTCGTGACGACCATGTCGGCCGGAAGACGGTTGGACAAGGTGCCGACCTCGCGCGCGGTGCCGCACGCCGAAGGTTGGCCGGTGAGACTGAACGGGTTCGCGCCGGGGCGACCGATCTTGCCCGTGAGCAAGTGAAGGTCGTTGAGCAGGTTGTTCATCCATGTGCCGCGGGTGTGCTGATTCACCCCCATGCACCACGTGCTCACCGTACCCCGGTTGGGCTCGCCATAGATCGACGCCAGCGATTCGATCTGGGCGACGGGCACGCCGGTGATCTCAGCGACCCGGCTCGGGTTGTAGTCCTCGAGAAACCGCTTCAGCTCATCGAAGCTCGACGGTCTCGGCTCGTCCGCAAAGGTGTAGCGCTCGGCCTGATCCCCGTAGCACCCGTAGCCGATCTCATCTAGGTCCTCGATGCCGCGCCGGAACACGACGTTGTCGGATAGAAACTGGTGCGCGACCTGGTCGCGAGCGACGAGCAAGTGGAGGATACCGTTGGCGAGCGCGAGGTCGCTCCCCGGACGCATCTCGATATACAAGTCAGCGTAGTGTGACGTGGGGGTACGCCGGGTGCCGATGTCGATGATTCGCGTCGAGGGGTTCTTTCCCTTGCGGTCGAGGATACGGCTGAAGAGCACCGGGTGCATCTCCGCCATGTTGTTACCCCAGAGCACGAAGTCGTCGCCCGCCTCGAAGTCGTCGTAGCAGCCCATGGGCTCGTCGCTGCCGAACTGCGTCATGAAGCCCATGACCGCGCTCGCCATGCACAGCCGGGCATTCGGGTCGAGGTTGTTGCTGCGCATGCCGCCCTTGACCCACTTGAGAGCGGCGTAGCCATCGAACACGGTCCACTGGCCCGACCCGTAGACCCCCACGGATTCCGGCCCGCCCGCGGCGAGCGCGTCTTGGTACTTCTCCGCAATGAGATCCAGAGCGTCGTCCCAGCTCAACTCGCTCAGCGAGCCGTTCGCCAAACGCCGCTGGGGTCGCGTCAACCGGTCTTCCCCGTAGAGCATGCCGGGCAAGTGGTAGCCCTTGACGCACAAGAGTCCGCGATTCACCGGGCTCTGGACGTCGCCTCGAACCGCGACGGCTTTCCCGTCCTGGACCGCGACTTCCACGCCGCAACCGGTGCCGCAGTAGCGGCAAGGCGCTTTGCCCCAGGTGACGTCGCCGTCGAGGCTCGCGGTCTCGGAGGCAATACGTTCCGCCTCATCGCGATCCGCACAGGAGAATGCCGCGATACCGGCTCCTGTTGCGCCCACTGCTTTGAGAAAGTTGCGCCGTTCGACTTTCATGTCCTTACCGGATTCCGTACTTCTCTTCCATCGCCTCGCGGATGCGGCGGGTGGCCTCCTCCGCGCCTTCGTCGAACCAGATGTGCTCCTCGCGGGCGAGGACTTCGTCGATCACGCCACCGACACGGCGAGCCTCGGCCGACCGGCCATGCGCCCCGGCCTCCGATACCAGCTCGCGCGCCTGCGGGATGAGCTCCATGTAGAAGCGCTCCGCGACCTCGAACATGCCGTGCCAGTGCGTATAGTCCGGAGCCATCATCGACGCTCCGTGGCGCGCCCGGCGACCTTCGTGGTGCCATAGATAGAACCACGTCCACTCGATCTCCTCGTCGAACTGCGTCGGCGTGAGCATCCCGTCCGCCGCGAGCGCGTCCATGATGGCCTTGCCCGGCTTCGCGAACTTCTCGTTGTAAAGGATGACGAGGTCGTCGTACTGCACGTAGAACGAGTTCACGTAGTCGGGCGTGTGACAGTGCAAGCAAACTTCTTTCATCCGCGTGCGCTTGTCGAGGGCGGTGTCGACGATGCGCTCGCGCCGCGCGTCGGGATCGGCCTCCGTGACAATCGCTCCGTCGACGTCGGTATCCATGACGAGGCTAATCGGCGGACGATTCGTCCACGAGATGCGCTCACCCGGATCGTGAGTCACGCGGCCGTCGTTCCTCATATGTCCCGACATGTGGCACGTCGCGCAGGTCGGGGCCTGCGAGTAGTCCTCACCGAGCACCCAATCCGCGGCGTCGAGGTTCATTTGCTCGCGCAGATCTCTGTAGGCGACCCCGTGTTTGGACTCCTCGTAAATCTCCTTTTGTGGGTGGTCCGGTCCCAGGTGACACTTACCGCAGTTCTCCGGCTGGCGCGCACGACGCGGAGAGAAGTCATGGCGGCTATGGCACGCGGAGCACGAGCCGCGGGAGCCGTCCAAATTGAGCCGGCCGATTCCCGTATTGGGCCAGCTGCCCGCCGAATAGCGGGGCCGTCCGTCCTCGTCCCTCAGGATTCTTCCGACGGCATCCAGATTCGTCGGCTTTCCGTCCGCATCCGGCTCGAGATCATCGACGGTGATCGCGTCGCCGCTCGTCGCCCGGAGACCGATCTTGGAGCCATGACATTGCTGGCATCCCGAAAACGCGCTCGCGAATCCGTTGACCGCTCGGATCTCGGGTTTGCCCGGAGTGGGCGAGTGGGGGTTGAACGATCCGCGGTTGCCTTCGACCGTCTCCGCGAGAAAATTGTCGAGCGACGCCAGAATATTGCCCGCGGCCGCGTGATGGCTCTTCGCAAACTCTTCCACGATCGTGGCGTGGCAAGACGAGCAGTCTTTCGGTGTCACCACCGTGGCGACGAGCTCGCCGTAATGCGTAAACGCGTCCGCATCCCCTTCCTGAGCCACGTGACAGCCGACACAGCCGACACCCGTCCGCGCATGTGTGCTCGATTTCCAATGGTCGACGATGCCGGGAGTCGACTGACCGTGGCAATCGACGCAGGAGCGCGACTGGGACGGGACGGCGATCGTGGCGCTCGCGAGGCCGACCTCCTCGTAGCGACGCGCGACTTCCATACGCTGCACGAGGAGTAGCGAGAGAAGAAAGATGAGCGAGAGCACGGCTATCACCGTGCGTTTTTGATTGAGAGTCATAGTGTCCTGCTAATGCGCGACGAGCGCCTCCCAGACAGTCAGTCCGATAATCGCGAACACCGCGACGATACCGAGCCAAACACTCGCCTCGGTATATCGGGTCTTCCGGCGGATCCAATCGTCGATGAACGGCCAAGCAAACATCGTGAAGACGATGAGGCCGGTCGAGAGCACCGCGAAGGTGCCGGAGAACAGCTTCAACCAGCGAAACGTCACATAGAAGAACCACTCCGGCTTGATGACTTCCGGCGTCACGAGCGGATTCGCTCGAGGACCCACGGTCGCGGGGAAAACCGTCGCGAGCACACTCAGAAGAATCATCAGCGTGAGCCCGATCATGAGCTCGGTATAGAGGTGGTCGGGAAAGAAGTTGAAGTGCTTGTCCTTCTGCGGCTTTTCGTCCGCGTCCTCGAACTGGAACTCGGTCACACCCTGAAGCCGAATGATGCCGATGTGGACCACGAGCAGGAGAATGAGCGCCACCGGGAGAACGGCCGCGTGAAGGATGAAGAACCGAGGGAGCGTCTGCCGAGAGTAGGTATCCGCTCCCAACAACATGGTTCGGAGGAACTCTCCCACGACGGGGACACTTCCGGTGATATTGGCCGCAACGGTCGCACCCCAGTAGCTGAGCTGTTCGAATACGAGGCTGTAGCCGGTGAAACCCAGCATCAACGTGCAGATGAGAATGGTCATGCCGACCATCCAGTTGATCTCGCGCGGCTTGCGATAGGCACCGGTGAAATAAACGCGCATCTGGTGCAGGATGACCGCGGCGATCATCAGCGTCGCGCCCCATTTGTGCAACCCGCGCAGGTACCATCCGTAAGAAACGTTCTCGGTGATGGCGCGAACCGACTCGTAAGCCGAGGCAGTGCTCGACTCGTAATACACCGCGAGCAGGATTCCGGTCACGATCTGGACGACGAAGAGGTAGGCCGGCGTCCCACCGAGCGCGAACCACCATTTCTTCAGATGATTGGGGACCGGCTCGTTGGTCAGCTCCCGCAGCGCGCCGGGAGAGACCGGGAGCCGATCCGTGATCCAGGTGAGCGCGCTCACGCTTTCCTTTCGTAGAGACACGGATCATGGCCGGGACCCGGCGGAGAGTGCGACGGATCACACGGCTCGAGCGCTCCCGGTGCGCGAGCGTTCTCACCGAGCGGGACGTCGACGAACAGCAACGCCCCTTCGACTTTCAACCCATATTCGGGTAGAGACTGGCCGGCATCCGCGGGCGGCCCTCCCGTCGCGACGCCGCTCGGGTCGAACGCGCCATTGTGGCAAGGGCAGAAGTAGCGGCTGTTCTGAGCCTCCCAGTGGACCTGGCAGCCGAGATGCGGGCACACACTCGACAACGCGACGAAGTCGGCCGCGGCGCCGCCTCCTCGCTGCTTCGTGATGTTCACGGTTTCCCCGGACGGGGTGCGGTAGACGCGGGAGGTGCCGACGTCGAACTCGGAAACATTCGCGACGAACATCCAGCCGCGCGGCGAGGGGCGCGCCGGATAGAGAAACCGCGCCATCATCGCAGCGAGCGTTCCATAGGCCGCCCCCAATCCGACGAACATCGCGAGCTTCGATAGTCGCTCGCGCGTCACGCTCTTTTCTTGCCCGTCGTCCTCGTCCATTGGTCGGCTAGCCATGCGAATTCGAAACGTACGATCCATTTCCGCGCCGTACTCGTTGGCGTACGGTCACTAGGGCAAAATATAACGCAGTCTTCCCGAAAAAAGACGGATTCGTTACGAAAAGACGGATTCGTTACGCGAAATTCGAGTCGTCTCGAGAGAGCGCAGGTTCACTTGACAATCGCTATATTGATCATCAATATATTGATTATCAAGCTATGGACATTCAAAAACACCTGCCTCTCACTCCCCTCTCGTTCCAGATTCTCGTCGCTCTCGCCGATGAGCCTCGCCACGGCTACGGCATCATCAAGGAGATCGAGGAGGCGACCGGCGAGCCGATGCGCTCGAGTACGGGCACGCTCTATCTCGCGATCGAGCGTCTCGAGCACAGCGGGCTCATCGAGGAAGTTTCACAAGCCGACAAACGACGTCGCTCCTATCAGCTCACGAGCGGCGGCAGAGAGGTGGCGGCGGCAGAAACCAAGCGGCTCGCGACCCTCTTGGGTGTCGCGCGCGGCAAGAAGCTCGTAGAGGCACGGCAGCTCGCCGGTCTCGTCAGGCGCTCCGCCAAGAAGTCGACATGAGACGGATCGCGCGGCTCCTCGTTCGATGTCTGCCTCCGTCGCTCGGCGGACGCTACGGAGACGAAGTCGTTGAAACGGTGCTCGAGCGGGTCGCCCATCGGCGGCAAGACCGAGGCGTCTTCGCAGCGTGGTCGCTCTTCTCCAGAGAATGCGCCGGCTTGCTGTTCGCGCGGCTGCGCCGCATGCGCGAGCGGGACCACCGAGCGCGCGTCACCGCACCACCGCGCGACAGGAGTCGTTCGGGGGTGCTCGACGTCGTCTTTCACGAGCTCCGTCTCGCGACACGAGGCTGGGCCCGCTATCCCGGATTCGCCGCCGTCGCGGTCTTGGTGCTCGCACTCGGCGTCGGGAGCGCGGTCGCGATCTTCTCGATCTTCCACACCGTCCTCCTACAGCCGCTCCCCTACCCGGAGCCCGACCGCCTCGTGTCGATCTGGGAGACGAACCCGGAGCGCGGATGGACGCGGGCGCAGGTCGCAGGCGCCAACTTTCTCGACTGGCGCGAGGGCGCCACGAGTTTCGTCGATATGGCCGCGCACAACGATTGGCTCGACGAGCTCGTGCTCGCGAGTGACGGAGAGCCGACGATTGCTCTCGCGAGCACTGTCACCGGCAACTTCTTCGAAGTCATGGGGATCACTCCCGAGCTCGGGACGGTTTTCGACGAGACCCACACATGGTCCGGCTCGGCACCGGCCGTCGTGCTCTCGCACGGCTTCTGGTCGCAGAGCGTCGGTGCTGACCCGGAGATCATCGGCAAGACGCTCGAGCTCGATGACGCGCCATACCGCGTGCTCGGCGTGATGCCCGAAGGATTCGCACACCCTTTCCCTGACACCGAGATCTGGCTGCCGGTCCAATGGGAACCCGCTCTCCGAGAAAGCGTGCGTTTTCGACGCGCCCACGGGATGCGCGTCGTCGGACGGCTCCGGGACGACACATCGCTCGAGCAGGCGCGCGCCGAGCTGTCGGCCATCGCTGCGCGTCTCGAGTCGGACTACCCGGAAACGAATCGCGAGATGGGAACGGGCGCGGCATCGCTATCCGAGTGGCTCGTCGGCGACGTACGGCTCCCGATCTCGATCTTGATGGCAGCGGTAGGCCTCGTGCTCCTCGTCGCGTGCGCGAACGTATCCAACATGCTCCTGGCGAGAACGGTCGAAAGACGGGAAGAGCTCGAGATCAAAAGCGCTCTGGGCGGGGCTCGCTCCCGACTCGTTCTACAAGAGCTGCTATCGAGCCTCGTTCTAGCCGCTGCCGGTGGGGGCATCGGCTTGCTCATCGGCACCTGGTCTATCCGTCCATTGCTGCTCCTCAGCCCGACCGCGCTTCCGCGGATGCACGAGGTTTCTGCGAACGGGACGGTCGCCCTCTTCGCCGTCTCGATCGCATTCGGGGGCGCCCTCCTGTGCGGCAGCTTCCCGGCGTGGCGGGCTGCAACCCTTTCCTCGCATGTCGGCACGAGGGGCGCCTCGGCATCGCGCAGAACGCGCCGGCTCAGCGCGGGACTCGTCGCTCTCGAGGTCGCGCTCAGCCTGCCACTCGTCACGGGCGCGTTGCTCATGGCGAGAACGCTCTCTCATCTGTCGGACGTGGAGCCCGGCTTTCGTCCCGAGGGCATCGCGGTCGCGAGCGTCATGTTGCCGTCCACACGCTACGACGACGCCGCGGCGATCGCGCAGTTCTACCGCGTGCTCCATGACGAGCTACGCGGAATGGCAGGCGCGTCGGCGGCCGCCATGAGCAGCCGGCTACCGTTCGGCAATCAGAGGTGGAGCAGCGATTTCACCGTGGACGGGTGGCCGGCCGAGCGCTACGGCGTGTCCGTGCGCCACGACGAGATCACGCCCGGACTTTTCCGAGCGATGGAAGTGCCGCTCATCGAGGGACGCGACTTCACCACAGGCGACGACACCCGCTCGACCGCGGTGGTGATCGTAAACGAGGCGCTCGCCGCGACCTACTTTCCGGGAGAGAGCCCGATCGGCAAGCGGGTCACGTTCGACCGGGAGCCCGACGAGGACTCGACGTGGCGCACGATTGTAGGCGTCGTCGGAAACGTAAGAAGAGAAGCGCTCGGTCTTCGCGAGAAACCGAGCTTCTACGCGCCCGTTCTTCAGGACACGACGAGGCGCGTGCACATCCTCGTAAAGGCCCGGAGCGGACAGGATCCTTATGCGCTCGTCGCCGCCATGCGAGAGCGTCTACGCGCCGTCGACCCGGCGCTCCCGCTGTTCGATGTCACGACGCTCGACGAGACCCTGGAAGCCTCTGTCGCCCGTGAGCGCTACCTCGTCACCCTCCTCGGAGTCGCGGCGGGCGTCGCGCTCGGCCTCGCGAGCGTCGGCATCTTCGGCGTCATCTCGTACACGACGAGCCGCCGGAGCCGAGAGATCTCGCTTCGCATGGCGCTCGGGGCACGCGCGAGCACCGTCGTTGGTCTCGTACTGCGATCGGGCTTGACGCCCGTCGTCCTCGGCATGGCCGTTGGCCTCGTCATCACCGCGTTCACGGCCAGAGCGATGACGAACCTCCTTTACGGTGTCCGACCACTCGACCCGCTGACTTTCGTCGTCGTGGCCGTGATCGTGCTCGCCGTCGGCGTACTCGCCTGTGCGCTGCCGGCGCGGCGCGCCACGCGCATCGACGCGACGGCGGTACTCCGCTCAGGCTGAGCGCGGGCATTCTACAGCTCTCCGTGCTCCTTGAAGCTCCAATACGAGGACGCGGCGACGACGACATGGTCGAGAAGCCCGATCCCCAAGATCTCACCGGCACTCCGGAGGCGACGCGTCAGATCGCGGTCCTCCCGTGACGGACTGGGATCACCGGACGGGTGATTGTGGAACACGATGATAGCGGCCGCTTGCAAGATCGCAGCTTCGCGAAAAACCTCACGCGGATGGACCAGTGAGCCGTTGAGGCTTCCCTTGGAGACAACCACCGCCCGACGTAGCTGGTTGCGCGCGTCCAGCACGAGCACGCCGAACTCTTCGAGCGGCTTCGTTCCGAACCGCGGCATCAGATACCTTGCGGCGTCTTCCGGCTGACGGAACCGTGCCCGGACCTGGCTCGCGGGACAGGCGGCGCGCTTTCCGAGCTCGAGCGCCGCGAGAATGCGCGCCGCCCGGGCCTGCTTCAAGCCTCGGAGCATCGTCATGCCGGACGAGCCCAAGCGATGGAGCCCGTCGATCCCTCCCGCGATCGACAAGAGCTGGTTCGCGAGATCGAGGGCGGATTGGTCCCGGGTACCGCTGCCGAGCAGTACCGCGACGAGCTCGTTCGCACCCAAAGACGAAGCACCTCGTGCGAGAAGCTTCTCTCGCGGGCGGTCCTCCACAACGGTTCCATGAAAGCTCATGGAAGAAGGGACGAATTCGGAGAAGCCCACCCTCCGTCGCCGGTGCCGTTAGATCACGGTGTCGTCGGGGATCGTGACGTTTTTGGGAATGAGAACGATGCCGTCGCGGATGAAGAAGTTCTCTCCGTCGTGCTCCGTATGTCCGCCTTCGTTCACGATCTTCACGCGCTTTCCGATGCGAGCGTTCTTATCCACGATCGCGCACTCGATATGCGAGTCTTCTCCGATTCCGATGGGTGGAACCCCCTCGGCGATGTCGGACGCGATCGCGTCCGTCAACTGATAGAAGTCCGCGCCCATCAAGAGGCTCCGCTTCGTCGTCACGCCTTTCTCTATCCTCGAACGGATGCCGATGACCGATCGCTCGATTCGACACTGGTTCAGGATCACCCCCTCGGAGATGAGCGAGCCTATGATCGTGCAATCGTCGATCTTGCTCCCCGGCAAGAAGCGCGGGTGGGTGTAGATAGGCGCCATCGGCTCGTAGAAATTGAACTCCGGCAACGGATCCGTGAGGTCGAGGTTCGCGTCGAAGAACGTCCGAATGGTCCCGACGTCCTCGAAATAACCGTCGAAGACGTGCGCGTAAAGCCCGCGCCCGACGAGCCGCGGCAGGATGTCGTGTCCGAAGTCGTTCGAGTCGTCTTGCTTGAGCTCTTCTTCCAGAACGTCACGATTGAACAAATAGATGCCCATCGATGCGAGATAGTGCTTGCCGCTAGCCAATCCCTCCAGCGCGTCGCCCTCCGGCTTCTCGACGAACTTGGTCACCTCGCGAGAGCCATCGATCTTCAAGATGCCGTAGCGTGAAGCATCTTCGGCCGGGACGGCTGTCACCGCTACCGTCACCGCGGCACCGCTCGCTTCATGCTGCGCGACGACCTCCCTGAAGTCCATACGGTAGAGCTGGTCACCACCGAGAACGAGCGCGCGCTCGACTCCAGGACGATTCACGATGTGACGAAGATTCTGGCGCACGGCGTCGGCGGTCCCCTGATACCAGAGGTCACGCTCCGGCGTCTGCTCCGCGGCGAGGACGTCGACGAAGCTCCGGCCGAAATTGTCGAAGCGGTAGGTGCGGGTGACGTGATTGTTCAGAGACGCGGAGTTGAACTGCGTCAGCACGAAGATACGGCGGATGCCACCGTTGAGACAGTTGCTGATTGGGACGTCGACGAGACGGTACTTACCGCCGAATGGGACGGCCGGCTTGGAACGCTCTTGGGTGAGAGGAAACAGGCGCGTCCCGATGCCGCCCCCGAGGATCACTCCGACTGTCTTGTCCGGCACGGTCCAAGGATCCTATCATCGTCCCGATGGAGTTGTTGAAGGAGCTCGTCGCGAGCCGCCCCGCGATCATTGCGCGCACTCGTCGAGGACGACTGATTCACGGCCATCTCGCCAAAGCGCGCCACCTTTCACAGGGTGTCGTGAAAATGACCGACACGAGCGGCGAGGTACTCGCGCTCGATATCACCAAATTGAAGGCGGTTTTCTTCGTACGCGACTTCGCCGGTAACGACGACTATCTGGAGGAGAAGACTTTATCGGGGGAGCCGGCGCGTTCGGGACTCGTCGCCCGCTTGCGCTTCGACGACAACGAGATCCTGGAAGGCTTCGTCGAAAATTCGCTCGACATTTTGTCGGGTGCCGGATTCTTCTTCTGGCCGGTCGACGAGGGATCGAACAATCGCCTCATCTATGTCGCGAAGGCCGCCCTCATCGGCTTCACCGTGCTCATGGTGCGTAGCAAGTAAACGACGGGTCGAGACCGGGCGGTCTCAGGCGCGATAGTCGAGCGAGAGGATCTCGAGCTCCGTCTCACCATCAGGCAGCTGGAGCTTGACGACATCGCCCTCCTCCGCGGACATGAGCGCGCGCGCGACCGGTGAAATGAAGCTCACCTTGCCGAGTGCGGGGTCGCTCTCGTCGACACCCACGATCGTGTAGGTCTTCTCGTTCCCATCCGGGTCACAGACGGTTACCGTCGCACCGAACCGAACCCGGTCCGGGTCCTGGCTCTTCGGATCGACGACGACCATATTCGAGACCCGGTCGCGCAGAAAACGGATCTGACGCTCGACCGCCGCGATACGGGTCTTCGGCGACAGGCTCGACCCGAACGCCACGTCTGTGGCACCGGCATCCGTCTTGGTCGACAAACGCGGACGCACGTCCGTTTCCAGGTGGTTCAGCTCGACCCGCAACGCCTCCGCGCCGGCCGGGGTCACGTAGTTCTTGACGCCCGGCGGTAGCGGGTCCTTCGGCTCCGGTACGACCTCGTCGAGGTCGCCGCCGTCGTCCGATTCTTTCGTGAAGGCCTTGCTCATCGCTGAAGCCCTATTTTAACAGAGCACCGGCGGGCGACCTGTCGTACACTCGTTTGCCAGCTGAAAGGAAGAAATGTCATGAGCCAACTCGATCCCGGCGCCTCGAGCACATGGGGCGAGCTTCAAAATCGCTACGGCGACAACCGTCCGCGACGTCTGCTCGCGCTCGACGGCGGCGGTATCCGTGGACTGATCACGCTTCAAGTCCTTCAGAAGCTCGAAGCCGACCTCGCCAAGAAGTATCGGATGGGCTCGTCTTTTCGCCTGTGCCAATTCTTCGACTACATCGGCGGCACGAGCACCGGCGCGATCATCGCCGGCGCCCTCGCGATCGGTATGCCGGTCAAGGACGTGCTCGAGTTCTACAACGAGTTCGGCAAAGAAGCGTTCGCCAAGCGTAAATGGTACGAGCGGTGGAAGAGCTTCTACGGAGACGGCAAGCTTCAGCAAAAGCTCCAGGAAGTGTACGGAAGCAAGTCGGACCTCATCGCAAGAGCTCCGGGCGAGGCGCTCGATCCCGATCGAAAACACCTGAAGACATTGTTTCTCGCGGTTACGAAGAACAAGACGACGGACTCCGCGTGGCCTCTCAGCAGCAACCCCAACGCCAAGTACAACGACGCGAGTCGAGCGGACTGCAACTTGCGCATTCCCATATGGAAGATCGTCCGCGCGAGTACGGCCGCTCCCGTCTATTTCCCGCCCGAGGTCATCAATTGGGATCCGAATGACACGAGCAAAGCGTTCGTGTTCGTCGATGGCGGCACGACGAGCTACAACTGTCCGGCCTTCGTGCTCGCCCGTATGGCGACCGAGCCGAGATACAAGCTCGAATGGGCGCGCGGCGAGAAGAATCTTCTCGTCGTGTCGATAGGGACCGGCTTCGCTCCGGTGAAAGGCGTGGATGCCGAGGAGCCCGAGACGAACGTGGCGAGTGCCGCGAAGAATACGCTCGAGGGGTTGATGTCCCAAGCTCTCTTCGACCAGGATATCAATTGCCGCACCGTCGGCCGTTGCAGCTTCGGCCACCCGCTCGACCGAGAAGTCGGCGATCTCGTCATCACCAAGAACGGAAAACCCGTCCCCCTCACGACGGATAGCGGACGCGCGTTTCTCTATGCGAGGTACAACGCAGAGCTCACGACGGACGGTCTCAAAGCGCTAGGTCTCGGCCGGAGCCGCATCGACCCCACCGCCGTCAACACGCTCGACGCGGTCGATCAGATGCCCGCGCTCGTGCGTATCGGAAAGGCGCTCGCGAAACAGGTGAGCTTGAAACATCTCGGAGATTTCACCAAAGTGCCGCTCTACGAGGGCTAGCGTCGGGCTACAAGATCACGCGGTCGTTTCCGGCGCGGCGTGTGATCCGCTCGCGGTCGAGCCACTCCAGGAGCGGGATCGCGTGCTTTCGGGTCACGCCCACCATTTCTTTGAACCCGCTGACGTCGAGCCGCTCGCTCTTCGCCTTCTCCGCGCGCACGGTCGTCTTGAGCGTGTCGAGGAGTTCGTGGTGAAACACCATTCCCTCCGCGATCTGTACGAGAGTCCCGTCTTTCAAGAGCACGCGACGCACGCGCTCGAGGAGCCGCACATCGCTTTTCGCTTGTCGCGCGACGTCCTCTAGATTCTGGGGACGGTATCCGGCCTCGAGATAGGCGGAGACGAGTACCTCGCGCGCCTTGGTCTCTTCCGGGCTCATTTGGATGCTGTGGTCCGCAGTGGAGACCAAATCACGAACGACTTTGAGCCTTCCGGCTTCGCTCTCACGGCCGAGCACGAGCTCGAAAACTTCCACGGGCGCTCGACCGGCGGCTTTCTCCTTGAGCTCGCTCTTGGGCATCCCCTCGAGAAGCGGATTCTTCTTCTGGTACGCCGCCACGGCGTCGGCGACCGAGGTGCCGATCGCGTCCACGACCTCGGGGGCCACGAAGATCCGCGGCGAGTCCGACACCGCGACACGGTTATGGGTGACTGCCTCAAACGCCTTCGCGTCCACGGCTAGCCGTCGCGACAAGGCACGCTCGTCGATACCCGCGAAACCTGCCTCCGTGATGAAGTGCGTTGCCGCCGAGTCGAGGTCGGCATCGCGTAGCGCCTCGACCTTCGCGCGAAGCTCGGCGCTTCGGACCGCGTGCTTCTCCGGATAGGCATCGAGGACGACGCCCCCCGCGATGGTCTCGAGCGGCGAGTAGCGCCGGAGAATGAAGCGATCCCCACGAGCGGCGACAACGGGACTCTCCAGTCGAAGCTGCGCGACGCCTCGCTCGCCCGGAGACAGCTTCTTCACGTCGCCCAGGAGCCGGACTCGCGCGAGCACCTGCGCCGTGCCGATATGGAGATGGACGCGAGAGAGATCCTTGACCACGACCGGAGACTGCTCGAGCACGAACAGCTCGATATCGAGCATGTGTGATGGGAGGAACGCGCCCGACGGCGTGAGCGTATCGCCGCGTCCGATCTCGTCGACGTCGACCCCGTGCAAGTTGACCGCCGCGCGTTGCCCGGCGGACGCGCGATCGCATTTTTGGCCGTGGACCTGTAACCCGCGGACACGTGCTTTGAGTCCCGTCGGCTGGATCTCGATCTCGTCGTCCTGGTCGACAGCGCCTGCGGCAATCGTTCCCGTCACGACGGTGCCGAAGCCTTTCATCGAGAACACGCGGTCCGCCGGGAGCCGAAAGATCCCGGACGTCTTCCGATCCGGCACTTTCTGTGCCTCCTCGACGAGGGTTCGCTTGAGCTCTTCCACGCCGTCACCCGTCTTCGCTGATAGGTGAACGACGGGCGCGTTTTCGAGGAAGCTTCCCGCCACGAGCTCCTTCGTCTCGAGCGCCGCCAGCTCCATCAGCTCTTCATCGACTAGATCGCTCTTGGTCAGGGCGATGACCCCGCGATCGATCGACAGCAACCTGCAGATGTCGAAGTGCTCCCGGGTTTGCGGCATGACGGACTCGTCTGCAGCAACGACGAGCACCACGAGATCGATGCCGCCGACCCCGGCGAGCATGTTCTTGACGAAGCGCTCATGGCCGGGCACGTCCACGAAGGCGAGCGAGAGCGACTCGTCGTCCTCGAGGAACGCGAAGCCGAGATCGATGGTGATCCCGCGCTCCTTCTCTTCCTTCAAGCGGTCGGGATCGGTACCCGTCAACGCATGAACGAGAGCGCTCTTCCCATGATCGATATGACCGGCGGTACCGATCACGACGTGCTTCATCGCGGTCATGATAGCGGAAGACAGCGGAGCCGCGCGTATGTTAGATTTTTATGCCGGGCTTTCTCGTTCCGGGATCGACGCGAAGGGAATCGAGTCAGTTATGTCCAGACACTTCTACCGCGCCTTGCTCGCGGTGTTCATCTTCCAAACCCATCTCGCGGCCCAGGAAGTCGGACCGCCGAGAGGAGCTCTCGTGATCGTGGGCGGCGCCATGCGCGACGTCGCCATCATGGAACGCTTCATCGACCTCGCAGGCGGCCCGGACGCGCCGATCGTCATCATCCCCACTGCGGGCGGGGGGGAACATTACGACCAGTACTATCCCGGCAAGAGGCGCTGGGAGAATGCCGGCGCGGCGGACGTGACCGTCCTCCACACACGTGACCGCAACGAAGCCAACAAAGACTCCTTCGTCGCCCCGCTCCAGAAGGCGCGCGGGGTGTGGTTTCCCGGGGGCCGTCAGTGGCGGCTGGCCGATTCGTACCTCGACACCCGAACCGAGCTCGAGATCCAAAACGTGTTGAAGCGAGGCGGCGTCGTGGGCGGCTCCTCCGCCGGAGCAACGATCCAAGGCTCCTACCTCGTCCGCGGCGACACGAAGACCAATACGATCATGATGGGGGATCACGAAGAGGGATTCGCGCTCCTCAAGAACGTGGCCATCGATCAACATCTACTCGCTCGGAACCGCCACTTCGATCTTATTCCCGTGATCGAGAAACACCCGCATCTGCTTGGAATCGGGATCGATGAAGACACCGCCATCGTCGTCCAGGGCGACCGTTTCGAGGTCATCGGGCAAAGCCTCGTTGCGATCTATGACAACCAACGCATGCTCTCGGGAGAGGGGCGGTTTTATTTCCTCCGGCCCGGCGACTCCTACGATATGAGCAGCCGGACGGCGCTGCGGCGCGCGCTCTCATCGGAGCCGTTCGACGTCGTGCGCGAGGAGCCCTGGCCTGATCGCAACGAGGAATGACCGCGTTCCTCGAGACACGGCGGTAACCGGTTGAAGCTATCGGTCGACCTGCTTGGCCGCACGCCGGAGGAGTCTGCGCGAAGGCTTTGCCTCGGACTCCTCGACGAGGCCGCAGGCGCACTCGAGCGCATGCGCGACCCCGAAGACAAGGAGGCGCTCCACGATTTTCGCGTCTCCTTGAGGCGTCTTCGTAGCGTTTCGCGTGCCTACCGCTCGGTGCTTCCACGAAAAGGAAGAGAGAAACGCGCGCGGCGCTTGAAGGCACTCGCCTCCTCGACCAACACGGCTCGCGACGCCGAGGTACAGCTGGAGTGGCTGGAGGCAGCTCGACCGCGGGTCTCCGAACTAGGAGCGAGCGGCGTCACCCACCTCATCGGCGTTATCGAGAGTCAACGGCGAGTAGCACCGTTCAAAGAGGATCACGAGCGCGAGTTTCACTCGCTGCGGCGCAATATCGTGCGGTCGTTCACGAGCCTGCGCATTCGCTTGGCGCCCGGCAGCAATGAGAGCTTCGCCAGCGCGACCGCCGAGTTGATCGCAGAACATGCGGAGAAGCTGCACGAGTGTTTGGCCCGGGCGGATTCCGCCGAGGACGGCGCTCGGCTCCATCGCGCACGTCTGCAAGCGAAACGGCTCCGCTATATCCTCGAGCCCCTTCAGCAAGGTTTCGACGAAGCCCGCCTACTCGTCAAACGCATGAGATCGCTCCAGGATCTGCTGGGCGAGCTCCAGGATACACGGGTGTTGACGGACCTCATCTCGGAGGCGCTCGAGGCACAAGCTCTCGTTGAAGCACGAAAACTTCGCGATCAAGCGCTTCACGAGAACGCGGCACCGGAGCCCTACCTACCCAAAAGCCCGGGCCTGATCGAGCTGTTGAAGCTGCAACGAGAACGGCGCACCCAGTGTTTCGCGAACTTGACGGCCGACTGGACAGGACCTTCAGGCGGAGCTTTTTTCGAGAGCGTGTTCCGCTTCGCCGCCGTGCTGACGGTGTGGCCTGCGCCCGCGTTTCCCACCCGGCGCTACCTGTTGTCGGAGATCCCAAAACCGCTGCAAAGCCAAAAAAGTCATACGGTTGTGGACGCGTGGCTTCCGGGGAAAGAGATCGTGGAGCGGCTTCGTACGATCCGCCACGGGCGCGTCGTGCGCTATTCGAGGATCCTGGAAAGGGAGGGAAAGCCCCCCTTCGAGGAGAAGCTGACCCGTTCGCGTTTCGAAGCCTTTTGGCCGCTGACGGAGGGGTTCCGCCTGGAAAGCACGCGCTATGAAGTCCCGGCCGATACCGGCGCGTGGGTCGTCGTCTCCTTCCCGGCGGCCCAGATCGTCCTCGCGATCCAGGACGGAATGGCGAGCGACGAGATACCGGACGTCGTAAACGAGGTGCTCGTGCGAGAAGTCACCGGGATCAAGAAGTACCTACCCCGCTCCATTGCAACGAGCGCGGCGCGATCGCAACGTGCCTCGTCGGACGACGCCGCTACGACGCCGGATTCCGAAGCTCGCTCGGCTCCTGAAACACGAGACGATCCTCCAGTCGAATCGCCGTGAGGCTGCGCCGCCAAACACAGCCCGTGTCCAGGCCAACGACGTTCCGCCCTCGATAAAGTCCGAGCGCGGCCCAATGGCCGAAAAAGACCGTGGAGCCGTCGGGAACATCGACACGCTCGAACCAGGACTCGCACCCGGCGGGAGCGGAGGCGGGCGGGCCGGCAAAGTCGCACATGTCACCGTTGGCCCGGCAAGTCCGCATGCGCGTCAAGGTGGCGAGGATCCCACGCAGGCGATCATCGAGGCGGCCTTCCCTAAGGCCTTGTTCAGCCTCTCTCGCGAGATCCTCGATCGCGTCGAAGCTCCACTGCGGCGAAAGCCCCGCATGGACGAGAAAGTGTTCGCCCTCACGATGGAGTAGCGGTCGCCGGCCGAGCCACGACAAGAGCTCGTCGCGGTCGGGCGCCTCGAGTACATCGGCGAAGGTATCCCGCGGCGAGGGCGCCCGCGTTCCCGCAGCGCTCGCCAGCAGATGCAGGTCATGGTTACCCAGGACGGTGACGACGCGACCTTCGTTACGTTTCGCCCATCGAAGGACTTCGAGAGAGTTCGGACCTCGATTGACGAGATCCCCGGCGAGCCAGATGCGGTCACTCGAAGCGTCGAAGCCTATCCGCGCGAGCAAGCGCTCGAGCGTGATAAAACACCCTTGCACGTCGCCGATGACGTAAGTCGCCATGGCGCGCATCATACGACATGTCCGAAACCAACCTGAGCGATACGTTCGCGGCCGTCGACCTCGGCTCCAACAGCTTTCATATGAAGATCGCGCGGGCGGTGCATGACGAAGTCCACGAAGTCGACCGGCTTCGAGAACGGGTGCGCCTCGCCTTTGGTCTGACCGAAGAGAAGACGCTGAGTGAAGAGGCGCTCGAGCGCGCCTACGACACGCTGGCAAAATTCGGCGAGCGGATCCGCGATATTCCCGGAAAACAAGTAAGGGCCGTCGGCACCAACACGCTGCGGCAAGTCAAGAAGCCGAGAGCCGTGCTCAAGAAAGCTTCGGAGGCGCTCGGGCACAATATCGAGATCATCTCCGGCCAAGAAGAGGCTCGACTCATTTATCTGGGCGTCTCGCACTCTCTTCCCTTCGACGACGAGCGACGCCTGGTCGTGGACATCGGCGGAGGGAGCACCGAGGTCATCATCGGTGAGGGCTTCGACTCGAAGCGTGTCACGAGCTTGTTCATGGGCTGCGTCTCCTTCACCAATCGATTTTTTCCCGACGGTGCCATCACAGCCGACGGGATGAAAGCTGCAGAGACGGCCGCGCGCGTCGAGCTCGAGACGATCGAAGACCGCTTCAAGAACCTCGGATGGGAGAACGCTTTCGGCGCATCCGGCACGATCCACGCGGTGGCTGCCGTTCTCCGCGAGAACGGCTGGAGCCAGGGCATCACTCGCAAGGGGCTCAAGAAGCTCGCGAAAGCGCTCGTGGATACGGGAAAGGTTTCGAAGCTGAACCTTCCGGGCTTGAGCGACGAGCGAGCGCCGGTCTTCGCCGGCGGCGTCGCGATTCTCAAGAGCGTTTTCGAGAGCCTCGAAGTCGAGGTCATGGAGCCCGCCAACGGCGCGCTGCGAGAAGGCGTGCTCCACGATCTCATCGGCCGGAACCGGCACGAAGATACGCGCGAGGGAACGATCCAGCGCCTCGTCGAGCAATACCGGATCGACACGACCCAGGCCGACCGGGTGGAGCGCTCGGCGCTGTCGGGGCTGAAGCAGTTGAAGCGCGCGTGGGAGCTCGACGATTCGGACTTTCGGCACCTCCTCGTGTGGGCCTCACGGCTCCACGAAATCGGGATCACGATCTCCTATAGCGGTTACCACCGGCACGGCGCCTACATCGTCGCGAACTCGGAGCTGGCGGGATTCTCTCGTGACGATCAGGCAGTGTTGGCGACCCTCATCGGCGCGCATCGGCGAAAGCTCGATCGCATCGATTTCCAGGACTTGACTCTGATTGAAGAGGAGACGACGCTCCGGCTCGCAATCCTCTTGCGCCTCGCCGTCTTGCTGAACCGGCACCGGAGTCCGCGGCCACTGCCTCCGATCGCCGCCGCCGGCACGAAGAAGAATCTGTCGATCGCGTTTCCCGACGGCTGGCTCGACGAGCACCCGCTCACCCGCGCGGACCTCGACGCGGAGGCGAAAGCGCTCAAGAAGGTCGGCTACGACCTGATGGCGACGTAACCCATCCGTGGCGATCGGCTAGAACGAAATATCCCACTGCGCGCGAACGCGCCAGCCCGTGTCTTCACTCCCGAGGTGCAGCGTCGACTTGAGCACGGAGTAGTCCAAAGTGAGCTTGTTGTTGTGGCCGTTGAAGAACCAGTTTCCGCCGATGATGAGCTCACGGTCCGACGGAAGAACGATGCCTTCGCCCGAGTCTACGCGCGCGTAGCGGAAGGCGATCTCGAGCGGCTCGGGAAAGGAATCGAAGGCCTCATGAAGAAAGTAACCGGCCTGGGCGTACCACCCGCTGAAATCGCTGACGACGTTATCGACGGTGTCGTCGATCTCCTTCCAATGGTACTCGCTTTGAATCGAGAGGCCTTTTCCGTGGTAGGCAAACTCCGCCAGCCACTGCTTCAGCTTGTACCGGTCCGCATCACCACCTTCGAATCCAGGAAGCTGTCCGCCGCCACTCGATGAGAACCGCGTGAACTCGCCGTGGCTGGACGCGCCGGCAAACGCCAGCGATGCCGCCGGCTCTTTCCGACGGCGGATGTCCGACTGGCTGAAGGGCAGGTCCCGCTTGAGGAAGTTCCATTGCCAGCGGCCGATATACATGGGCCGGTGATCATTCTCGAGGTCGCCCCCTCGACCGCTGCCGGTGAACACACCGCCCGCGTAGCTCGAGTCGGCCAGCGTTCCCGCAAAAAGACGCCCCATCACGGTCAGGCCTTGCTGGCGGTCGAGGGTGAACGGGCTGTTCACGATCGAGCGGTCAGCGAACTGCTGCGCACCCGACGAGTCGACCCGTTCACGATTGTAGAGGACCTTGTACTGGCCGACGCGAACACCAATTTTCTCCGTCGACTGTAAATCGAACTGGAACGTGAGCATCGCTCCGCGGGCGATCCCGTATTCGAGGTAGTACTCGAGCCACGGCCGGTAAACGTGACCGTCGATCTTGAAACGCGCCCGCTGGACGCGGAAGCCGGAAGCCTCTTCGAGGCCGTCGTCCTCGCCCGCCAGATCCTCGCTACTCAAGCTCGAGCCGCGCGTCTGGGCGCGAAAACGAATCCGCGCCTTGAAGTTTCCGTCACCGCTTTCGAGGCGCAGCCCGTTGTCGTAGCGAACCGTGACCGCTTCCGGGTCCTTCTCTTCGTCCTCTTTCTCCTCGGCTGGCTTCTCTTCGTCGGCGACGGCGGCCGGTTTCTGCGTATCGTCGGCGACGGCCGGGCCGACGGTGATGAAACATGTCACCAAGACCGCGGCGAGAAACGAACGGAGCGGAAGCATCGAATCAGTCATCCGGTGCACGATGCTCGCGCTCGGTCGCATTCGTGCTCACGGTGTTGACCATAGCCAAATCAATCCGCCGCACGCAACACGTTTAGCGGTGCTTGGTTCTTCTTCGATTCTGGTCCCGCCGCTCGAGCCCTTCGATCGCAAAGTCGAGCTGTCGATCGGCGAGGTTCGCGCGGACGAGCTGTACTTCGATCGCATCGCCCAGTCGATAGCGCTTACCCGTCGAATCGCCCCGGAGCGTGTGCGTCTTCTCGTTGAAGTGGTAATAGTCATCGACGAGAGTGCTGATGTGGACGAGACCTTCGACGAACACGTCGACGAGCTCCACATAGAGACCGAACCCGGTCACGCCGGTCACGAAGCCATCGAAAACATCGCCGACCTTGTCCGCCATGAAACGAACTTTCTTCCACTCGACGAGCTCACGCTCCGCTTCTTCCGCACGGCGCTCGGTTATCGAAGAGTGCTCGGCGATATCGTCGAGGCGGTCCGGCTCGTAAGACGAGCCCTTCAAGAGCCGGCGCAGCAGTCGATGCACGACGAGATCCGGATAACGCCGGATCGGAGACGTGAAGTGCGTATAAAACGGTGCCGCGAGCGCGTAGTGGCTCGTGTCGTCCGATACGTAGGCCGCCTTCTTCATCGTCCGAAGCATCGAGTACGAGATCAAACGTTCCTCGCGCTTTCCGGCGACCCGCGCAAGGAGGCGCTGGAACATCTTCGGGTGCAGTTTCTCTGCGTCCGCGCGCAAACGGTAGCCGAAGCCGAGGATGAAGTCTTCGAAATCCGAGACACGGTCTTCGTCGGGCTCGTCGTGCACGCGGTAGATCGAGGGCGCCTCTCGATTGGCGAAGTGTGCGGCGACGGTCTCGTTCGCGAGCAACATGAACTCTTCGATGATGCGATGGGCGACGTTGCGCTCTTCCGCGCGGATTTCCGTCACCCGCCCTTTCTCGTCGAGCACCACCTCCGCGTCGGGCCGGTCGAAGTCGATCGAGCCTCGGGCTTCCCGACGCGCTCTCAGAACCTTGTACAACGCGTGCATCCGCTCGAACGAAGGCAAGAGCGAGGCATATTCCTGACGCAGGTCTTTGTCGCCTTCTAGAATCCGAAAGACTTTCGTGTACGTCATGCGCGCCGCAGAACGGATCACGCCGTCCGCGAAACGCGCTCTGCCGACCTCACCCGCTGGTGACACGTCCACATAGACGCTCTGTACGAGGCGATCGACGCCGGGCCTGAGGCTGCAAATGCCGTTCGAGAGGCGCTCGGGCAACATGGGCACGGCTCGGTCCGGAAAATAGACCGACGTGCCCCGCACGAACGCTTCCTCGTCGAGCCGAGAGCCCTCTTTTACATAGTGGGAAACATCCGCGATGTGCACGCCGAGCCGGTAGCTGCCGTTTTCGAGGACCTCGACTTCCACGGCATCGTCGAAGTCCCGCGCCGTCTCGCCGTCGATGGTCACGATGGGCCGATCGCGAAAGTCCTCACGCCCTTCAATCGCTTCAGCCGCGACCTCGTCGCTTATCGACTCCGCCTCTTCGAGGACGTCCTCAGGGAACGCGTCCGCGATCCCGAACTTCTCGAGCACCACCTTCACGTCGACGCCGGGCAGGTCTACGCTCCCGAGCACCTCGACGATCTGCCCCATCGGCGAGCGATGAGGCGTCGGGTAGCGCGTGATCTCGACGACGACCATCTCACCATGCTTCGCGCCGAGAAGGTTCGTGCCCGTCAAGAAGACATCGTGGAGGAGCCTCGGATCGAACGGCACCACGCGCGCGCCGCCGGACTCGGATTCGAGCCGGCCGACAATCGTCGTCGAGCGCCGCTCGAGCACTTCCACGATGCGCCCCTCGGGTTGACCGCGCTGGCCTTTCCCCTCGATGTGGACCAGCACGCGATCGCCGTGAAGCGCATCGGCCATGTCCGCGGAAGAGATGTAGATGTCTTCGGAGCCCTTCTTGCCCTTCGACCCCGGGATGACGAAGCCGAAGCCGCCCCGCTTGACCTCGAGCCGTCCCGCGACCAGGTCCATCTTCTCGGAGAGCCCGATACGGCCCGCGCGAGTGGAGGCAAGCTCTCCCTTCGAGAGCATGTCCGCCACGATGCGCTTGACCAGCTTCCGGTCGTCGCCCTTGACCCGAAGCTGCTTGATGAGATCTTTCTCGGTCGTGGGGCGTCCGAGTCGTCTCAGGCGCTCGCGAATCTTCTCGCGGAGATGGGGGTCATCGTGATTCTTCGCTACGTCGGGCACAGTTGATTGTCGCTCGGAGGCTTTGTATCATGGCGGACTTCGTTTGTCCCACGTGCCGAAGTGGCGGAACGGCAGACGCGCTGCGTTCAGGGCGCAGTTTCCTTCGGGGAGTGGGGGTTCAAATCCCCCCTTCGGCACCAATTCGACACGGCACTCTTAGATCCAGCGAATTGGCAGCGTCGCCGTTGCAAAAGGCAACGCACAGCCAACGTTCCGCTAGTCGTTGTTCGGAACGAGCCGCTCGAGCTCGGCGAACCAGTCCATGACTACGTAGATCTCAGAAGGAACAGGGGTCCCTCGACGCGTCATTAGGAACTCGCCTGAATCAGCGGCGACGGTGTAGCCCACTCCTCCACCGAGCTCCGTGGTGAAGTCCGCTCGGAACATCACCCGCGGGGTCCCAATCTCGAGTGCTAGCTCGCTGCGAATCGCCACGACCAGCATCTCTCGACCTGATCGGAAGTACAGCTCCGTTCCGTCCGCCGACCACCACGGTTCGCGCCCTCCGTCCGTCGAAACCACCAGAGCGCCTCCGGGTCCGGGATAAGGTCGCAAGTAGATTTCCTCACGGCCCGTCTCGTCCGACACATAGGCGAGCGATGCGCCGTCCGGCGAGAATACGGGCGTATGTTCGGTCGCACCCGAACTGACAACGGAGGAGACGGCCAGTTCATCTTCCAAATCGACGACGAGAACATCCGACGAGACCTCCGGCGCGCGTTCGTAGAATGCGATGAATCGCCCGTCAGGTGACCACGAAGTAGGAAATTGCACGTTTTCTCGCACCAGCAGGGGTTCGGCCTCGCGGCTTCCGTCCGCGGGTTTCCAGTAGAGGCTCCATGAGCCAGCCCGATTCGACGCAAATGCGATGCGATTCCCATCCGGAGACCAAACCGGCTCCATGTTCTGGCCCTCGTTCGCGAAGAGCGTTCGACTTCCTCGCTCTCTGTCGATGAGCCAAATGTCCTGCCCCTCTTCGGACACCAGGGTCACAGCGATTCGGCGACCGTCGGGCGAAATGCGCGGATAGATGAAGTGGGCGGGCGCTTCTAGGAACTCGGTCTTTCGACCTTCGACGTCGACCCAGTCGAGAGCGAAGGTTTGGACCGAAGCTTCACCCGGAAGATACGCGAGCGTCCCCGATCGGGAAACGGTGAACACCGGCGTCGGCGCTTGCGCTGACGACAGCGCGAAGACGCGATCCGCGACGGACGCGGGCGTTCCGGTTCGCCTCAGCGTGCCAAGATCGAACGGCGCCACCCAAAGCCCCGAGGAGCGCGAGTACAGGAGGTGCCCCGTCGGCAGGTACGTCACTGCCCCGACCGGTGCGTTCTCGAGCTCGATGAGCTGCGCGTCCCCGGATTCGAGCGCGACCAGAGCTGGTCGTGGCCCGTCCTCGGTCGTCGTGGTCACGAAAGCTCTCTCTCCGTCAGTAAGCGCCTGCGGCCAGTAGAGATACTCGCCGAGCCCGGGTGCGTTCGCCACGACGGTACGCGCGGCGCCGCCACCCGACGGTACTTGGTTGAGCTTGCGAGGCGGCTGGGTCAAAACGATTGTGCCTTGGACCCCCCAACTTGCTCCGCCGAGAGCGCCGTCGATCCGACCGTCGACGCAGCAAACCGAGACGGGTGCCCCGCCCGCCACGGGCACCTTCCGCAAACCGCCCTCGGCAAAAAAACCAATCCAATCGCCGTCCGGCGAGAAAAAGACGGACTCCGCTCCGTCCGTCCCCGTGAGGGGCGCCGCTTCGAACTCGTCCAGCGGCCTCAGGTAAATCCGGGCTTCACCGCCGTCGGCGGCCGCGACATACGCGAGCAACGTCCCGTCGGGCGACAACGCGATCGGCGGGTTGTAGCTCGTGACCACGAGCTCCTGCTCCTCGGGCAGACTGATGGACAGGCGAGTCGTCGAGCGCGGCTCGTCCCCCCCTAAGGCGCCGAACACGATCGCAACCACCGCTGCGACGGCCATCGCCGACAGAGCTACAGCGGGCCAACTCCGACGCACCGCGCTTGGACTGGTCCCACGCTGCCTCGGTTCGTGCCCATCATCGCTCTGGATATCCAGAACGGCATCCCCGACCGATCGATAGCGACGTTTGGCGTCCTTCGCGAGAGCGCGACGCAAAGCGCGTCGGATGCCCCATTGCGTGCTTTCCGGCAAATATGTCCAGTCGGGCTCCGATTTCAAGACCTCGGCCATAATGAGAGACGCGTGGTCGCCGTCGAACGCTTTCCGCCCCGTTAGCATCTCGTAGAGCACGACGCCGAATGCCCAGACGTCACTCCGGCGATCGACCCCCTTGCCTTTCGCCTGCTCCGGACTCATATAAGCAGCGGTGCCGAGGATCACTCCGACTTGCGTTCCCTCCCGGGTCAATGTCGGCGACTGCGAAAGCTCCGAATCTCCGGTCGGCGCCGCGTCACCTTCGAGCGCCTTCGCGAGCCCGTAGTCCAGCACCTTCACGGAGCCGTCTTCTTTCAGCTTGATATTGGCAGGCTTCAGATCACGGTGGATGACCCCCGCTTCGTGACCCGCTTCGAGCGCTTCCGCGATCTGCTTCGCGATGGCGATGGATTCCTCAACCGGGATGGGACCATCAGCGATTCGCTCGGCGAGTGTCGGTCCTTCGACCAGTTCGAGAACGAGGGCGTTCTCCTCGAATCCGTAAATACTCGCGATGTTCGGATGATTCAGCGACGCGAGGAGCTTGGCTTCCCTTTCGAAACGGGCGAGGCGCTCGGGATCTGCGGCAAACTCCTCAGGAAGAACCTTGATGGCGACGTCGCGGTCGAGCTTAGTGTCGCGTGCGCGGTAGACCTCGCCCATGCCACCTTTGCCGATGGGCTCTGTGATCTCGTACGGTCCGAGACGTGTTCCTGCGGCGAGCGGCACTGCGAGAATGTATAGGGTCGCGGGTCTAAGTTCAACGAAGCGGCGGACGTGGTCATTTCAAGAGCATTGGCCATGAGCCGGTGGGTAGCGGGCTTGCAGGTATTGAGGAGGCCTCAAGAGGCTTTAGGCTAACTCGCGAGGAGGAGGTGAGAGCCATGCAACCGCGGCCACGACCGCCAACACGGCGGCAACGAGCCAAGGCGTTCGACCGCTCTCGGTGATCTCGTACGGGCCGAGCCGGGTTCCTATGCTCAGAGGCATCGTTTTCGGGATTTTGCCACAGGCGTGCGACAAAAGATGTGAAAAAGAACTTGGCAGGTCTCGCCGGACAGAAACGTCTCTCGGTTGGCTGCGACGGGTGACGTGCACCACCCGCGATGGAGGTGTCCGTGTCGTGTTCTGCTCTCCGATTTGGTTTTCGCGTCGCTCTAGAACATCGGTCCACACCGCTATTCTTGGCGGAGCGCTACCGAGGGGTCGACTTTCGTGGCCCGGTAGGCAGGAAGCGAGCTTGCCGCAGCCGCGGAGAGGGCGACGAGTAAAGCTACGCTCGTCAGAGTTGCCGGGTCGTTTGGGCTGACCCCGAACAACAGGCTCTCCATTAACCGAGAGAACGCCAAGGCAATGACAAGCCCGACGGCAAGGCCGATGCCGGCTAGCATCAAACCGCGCCCGACGACGTCTCCTACGACCGAAGTCTTGCCGGCGCCGAGAGCCATCCGAATCCCAATCTCGTGGGAGCGTTGTGACACGACATAGGCCAGTACTCCATATATCCCGATCACCGCCAGAAGCGCGGCGAGGATGGAGAAACAACCCAAGAGATAGATCTGGAATCGGTTTCCGGCAACTGCGGACGACTGTTCGATACGATCGTCGAGTCGCAGAATATTTATCGGCACGTCGGGGTTCATCGATTGAAGGAGCGCCCGAACGGCAGGTGTCAAGGCATCGGGTGCCATCGCGGTTTTGACGACAATGTCTTGATACCAGCCCGAGTCCTGAGCATAGGGTCTGTAGAACTGCGGATACGGGTTCCAGCTGAGTCCATGCTTGACGTCCCCGACAATTCCGACAACGGTGATCCAATGAGGTTCGTCATCCGCGTTTACCCGAACGCGCCGCCCGATGGGATTCTCATCCGGCCAATAGCGACGAACCATTGCCTCACTCACGACTGCCACATTTGGAGCGCTCAACGTGTCCGTTCGAGCCAATTGTCGGCCCGCGATGAGAGGGATCTTCAAGGCATCGAAGTACTCCGGAGTCACTGCGGCGTTGTGGACGTTGTCATCCACGATGCCATCCAAAGTCTGCACGGATGTCGGTGGCCACGACGTACCTCCCATAAAAGGCATCTGACTCGCACCGCCGACAGTTTCGATTCCGGGAAGGGCGCCGAGCCGCTCGTGAAGCTCCGAGATGAAGGCATAGGACTCTTGTTGAGAGTCACGATACCTCTCCGGCAGCTCGACTCTCATCGTGAGGACATTATCCGCCACGAAGCCGGGCTCGACGCCGGTCAGCGCCGTGTAGCTCTTGACGAAAAGTGCCGCACCGGCGAGGAGAACGAAAGCCAAAGCGATCTCCGATACGACGAGAGCAGCTTGGGTGCGATTGCGATGCTTGCCTCCTGCAAAACCGCGCGCTCCATCTTTCAGGACATCCACGATGGGAATTCGAATGGCGCGCAGGGTCGGCAGAGCACCCGTGGCAAGGCCGGTCAAAACCGAAAGGCCCATAGCGAAAAGCAGAAGCGGTACATCCACGGAGATCTCCGCAGCGCGCGGGAGACCTCCGGGAAAGGCAGCCACCAACGGCTTCAAACTCGCAAACGCGATCCAATACCCTACGGCGCCGCCTGCGAGGGAGAGCACGAGGCTCTCACAGAGAAACTGGGCTACGAGCCGGTATCGCCCTGCGCCGAGGGCGGCACGGAGTCCGAGCTCTCGACGACGTTCCGTGGCACGTACCAACAAAAGGCTCGCGATGTTGGCACAGGAGATGAGTAAAACCAGTCCCACGGCTCCGAGCAACAGGAGTAGGCCTGCCCGCGAGTGCACCACCATCATTTCCTTGCGGGGAAACAGGCCGATCCCATGCTCGACTTCCTCCGGATGCGCCTCTCCGATCTGCTGGGCGACTCCATCCATCTCGTGCCGGGCCTGCTCTAGCGTGACACCGGACCTCAGGCGGGCGATGACCTGTAAATAGCCATACGCTCGGACGGCGGACGCCTTCCGGTCATCGTCGAGAGAGACCCACAGTTCATGGTCTTCGTCGGGAAAAGCGAATCCCTGTGGCATGATTCCGATGATTGTGTGAGGCTCGCCGTTGAGAACGATTTGCTCTCCGACTACCGAGGAATCCGAGCCGAAACGACGTCGCCACAGGCCATGGCTGAAGAGCACGACACTCGGCGCGCCCACCTCGTCGTCCTCGGGAATGAGTGTGCGGCCAATAAACGGTTGCACTCCCAAGGTCCGAAAAACACCCGAGTCCATCCGTATCCCGTTGAGGCGCTCCGGCCGGTCACCGCCGCTCAACGTCAAGCCGGCCCCCGCATAAGCACCCGACGTTTCAAAGACGGGGCTACGCGTGGACCAGTCCAAGTGCACTGCGTAGGGCACCGCATATATATCGGCCAACCGGGCGAGAGACGGGTTCTCTCCCGTGACGTCGGGATCGATGCGAAAAACACTGACGAGTTGCTCGGGCTCGGGATAGGGAAGAGGCCTCAGCAGAACGCCATGGACAAGGCTAAAAATGGTGGTGTTCGCGCCAATACCCAGTCCGAGCGTGAGCACCGCAGCAACGGTAAAGCCGCGTCTTTTGAGAAGTAGCCGCGTGGCTAGCTTGAGGTCCAGTAGTAGGTTGCTCACGTGTACTCCTTCTTCTCGACGGCGACGTAGAGCCGAGCGCTTGGCACGAATAGGACCTGAGGCGAAATGTCTCCCGATCGACAGAACCGTCGACCAATATTTCAGCTTGGCTTGGATGCGCGAGCCCGAGCGCAGGTGTTCGAGGTACTCCTCCTGCGCGTCGCCGATGATGCTCCGTCCCGTAACGCTGGAAGGAACAACCATCTTCAAGAGCCGTTCGCCCAAACGCGGCGGCGCATCAGTCGGCCTATTCATTGGCGCGGCCCCCGAGGACTCCGTCCAGTCCGTCCCATAGTCTCGACAGCGTGTCCTTGGCGACCCTCAGACTCGCGACCCCAACGCTCGTGACTCGAAACCGTCTTCGGGGGTGGCCCCCTCGATCCGGGGTTGCTTCCTCGACCTCCCATGCGACGAGCTCTTTCTCCTCGAGACGTTCGAGCGTCTTGTACAGGGTGCCCCTGGACACTCGGCGTCCTACTCGCTCGTCCAGCTCACGGATGACCGAGAGCGCAAAGGCCTCATTACCCAACCGCATAATCGTAAGAAGAACCATTTGCTCGAATTCACCGAGAAACGTGTTTTTCATGGCCTCTCTTTTCGATGTCGCATATGTCTACATCGCTAGAAGGTTAGACGTTCGACACAGGAGATAAGTTTTGCGAAACGTGAACCATTTCGCGCGTTCAGTCATGCCGCTCGAAGTGAATCGGTATTCGCGATCGGCTCGGCCAGTTTCGATTGAAGGCGAAACGCTACGGCATCGTGGTGAAGGAGCTGCCGCTCCTCGACGCCGTTCGAAAAGGGCCGGACGCAGTGGTACAGCTCTATGACTCCGCGCACCCGAGTCGTCATGTTCAGCCAGATCACTTCTGGGCTCGGCATTCATCTACCTACCGCCGAGCTCTGTGCTCTCGCGCGGGACCACGGAGTGATTTCGATCGTCGATGGCGCTCAGGCAATCGGCCAGGGTCGGGTCGACGTGAAGCGACTCGGCTACGATGCTTTCGTGGGTAGTCCTCACAAGTGGCTTATGGCGCCAAAAGGCACCGGCGCTCTACATCAAACGCGACATCCAAGACCGCGTATAGACCCCAAGAAGAAGCTCCAGCGGAGAAGAAAGCGCGAGCCCGCGGCGGCATCTCGTTCGAACGAGGTCCAGATCGAGAACGAGCCTGCACGAACGCGTTCTCGTTACATCCCGTCCGAAGTTACAGAGCGCGTCCACGAGCGCAGGAACCATCGATGCGAGTTTCGTGCGGAAGACGGCACGAGGTGCACTCCAGATCGACCACGTGATGCCGTTCGCCATTCATCAGAGCCACGACAGCGGTTTCTCCGTCTACTTTGTTCACGGCACAATCGATTCACCGCGGCCCGAGTCTACGGGGCCGCGTTCGTGCAGCGAAAGATTCAGGCGCGGACGGACGCTCGGTCGCCCTGACGCGCGAGGAATCGACCGATCGCAGAGCCAAGGTGGGCCCGTCGTCCGATGGGAGCTAGTCCTCCGCCGGGACGAGGCGATTCAGCTCACTGAACCAGTTCCAGACCACCTTGAGCTCGGTGTTCCGCGTACCGGTCACCACGAGGAAGCGGCCGTCCGGGCCGATGTCGTAGGCAGCGCGCTCCCGGTAGTTGTTGCGGTCGAACGGCTCGCTGAGAACCAATCGCGGAGGCGGGGCGGACCACTCCGGGCCGGCCGAGGGCGAGACAGAATACAGACCATGCCCCCGGCGAAAGAAGAGCTCTCGCCCGTCTCTCGACCACATCGGCTCCTCTCCACCGTCGATCGACACCACAGCGCTCGCACCGTCCGGAAACGCGCGAACGTAGACTTGAAAGCGTCCCGTTTGGTCGGAAACGTAGGCCAGCCACCGGCCATCGGGAGAGAAAACGGCCTCTGACTCATTAGCCGGCGTCACGAGTAGGGGCTCCGCGTCACCGTCGCGGTGAAGGGTCCAAAGATCTAGGCCAGTGACGGGGTGGAACTCGGTGAAGGCCAGTACCGAGCCGTCCGGAGACCAGGACTCGGGGCCCTGGTCATACTCCTTGATGAGCAGCGGAGTCGGGTCGCCTCCAAGCGTCACCTCGAAGAGGTCCCAATCCGTCTGGTTTCGGTTCGAGCCGAATATGACGGACTCCCCATCCGGTGACCAAGTCGGGTTCCAGTTTCCCCCTCTCTCGCCCACAGCGTCGAGGAGATCCGGCGACCCGGTCCGGAGGTCGAGAACCCAGAGCTGGTTTCTCATATTCAAGAACGCGATGCGGTTTCCATCGGGGGACAGCCGAGGGAGGTGAATCCCGGAATCGTGGCTACGGATCGGCGTAAAAGTGCCGTCCCGGCCGAGCCACTGCAACATCTCCGATCCGCGAACGGACGGAGCGTACACGAGTGTGCCGGTTGCTGAGACCGCAGCGAAATGCCGGGGGGCGAAAGAACCCAGCAGGACGTCTTCGAGCACGGGGAACGCATCGCTGTCCGGGTCATCGAGACGGGTGGCAAGCAGGCTCGGAGATCGGTGGCTGTCATTGAAAAGGAGGTGGCCCGTGGGCACCGGCGTCGCCGCGTTCACACTCGACAGCTGGTGCTGCCATTCGTGCGACTCGAGGTCCAAAAGCGCCTGGCTATCCATCTCACTTCCGCCCCAGACGGTAAAGACGACGTGACGACCGTCGGACATGTGGTGCGGCCATACGTGCGCATAGCCCGCTTTCGCGAAGTCGGGCTGCGTCAACTGCTCCGGCTTTCCGCCTGACGCGGAGATACGATGCAGGCCGGTCGATTGGTCCGCGTAGACGATCGTGTCATCCGCTCCCCAACTTCCCCCAACGCCGAAGGGCACACGCGTCAACGTGACGGGACGACCCTGGTCGACGGGGATTTTCTTGAGCTCACTCGTGGTGAAGAAGCCAATCCAGCGACCGTCCGGCGAAAAGAAAGGCATCGAGGCATAGGCGGTATCGGGGAGCTTGTGAACCTCGAAGCTGTCCATATTGCGAAGGTAGAGGTTCGGCCCCGTCTCGTCCTCGGCCACGTAGGCCAACCGGGCACCATCGGGCGATACGGCTAACGGTTGGTAAAGCGCGCGCGGCTGTGTTTGCCCGGTGGGAAGCGCGATGGTTGCGCGGCTCACCGCTCGGGTGAGACTCGGGTCACTGTCTCCCAAGCCCGTGCCGGGCATCAACAGACGGGTCGCAATAGCGCCTACCAAGATACCGGCGGCCAGCGCACCCATGGTCCACACGAACCAGTCGCGCCCACCGTCAGACGACTCTCCCTCTTCGACGGTTGATGGCTCGTCCAGAATCAACCGGGCTTCGCCGATGTCACGGAGACGACGCTTGGAGTCTTTTTCGATGCAACGGTGAAGCAAGCCGGAGATCCGCGCAGGAACGGACGAAAGCGCACCCCATGCCGGCTCGCTCTTGATGACCGAAGCCAGAACTTCCGAAACATCATCCCCCGCAAAAGCCTTCTTTCCCGTTAGCATCTCGTAAAGCACAACACCGAACGCCCAGATGTCAGTGCGTTTGTCGACTCGCTTGCCTTTCGCTTGCTCCGGACTCATGTACGCAGCAGTGCCGAGGATGACGCCTACCTGAGTGCCCTGACGCGTGAGCGTCGGCGACTGGGATATCTCGGCGTCCGATCCGTTCGGTGCGTCGCCTTCCAGCGCCTTCGCGAGACCGTAGTCCAGCACCTTCACGGTGCCGTCTTCCCTGACCTTGATGTTCGCGGGCTTCAAGTCGCGATGGATGACGCCGGCCTCGTGTCCCGCTTCGAGCGCTTCCGCGATCTGCTTGGCGATAGCGATGGTTTCGTCAACGGGGATAGGCCCTTGCGCGATCCGCTCCGCGAGCGTCGGTCCATCGACGAGCTCGAGGACGATGGCGTTCTCCTCGAACCCATAGATGCTCGCGATGTTCGGATGGTTCAAAGACGCCAGGAGCTTCGCTTCGCGCTCGAACCGAGCGACTCGTTCTTCGTCCGACGCGAGCTCCTCGGGAAGGACTTTGATCGCTACATCGCGGTCGAGCTTGGTGTCTCGCGCGCGGTAGACCTCACCCATGCCGCCTTTACCGAGCGGGCCCGTGATCTCGTACGGGCCGAGCCGGGTACCGGTGTCGAGCGTCATCGTCGGCGTCATCTTGGCACACGAGTGCCCCGACCTGCAGCAAGACTCAAGTAGCCAGTCCGGAAGGAGTCAGGCTAGGTCCGTCAGCGAGATAGCAAGCTGTTTCCCCAACGCCTCCGCGCAGCGTGTCAGGGTCTCGATGGTAGGGTTCGCCGACTCATCGTTCTCCAGTCGGGAGATAGCCGAACGACTGATGCCGGTGCGAGCCTGCATATCCGCCAGGCTTAGCCCTTGAGCCCGCCGTTCCTTCTTCAGGAGTCGAAAGGCCTGTCGCAACTCCGCCGTCACCGTGTCTTGGGCCCGTTTTCGACGGCTGGCGCCGGCAACGATCTCGTCCTTCTCGGTGTCGAGCGCCCTCCGGATGTCGCGATACTTTCGTCGCTCGGCCGCGCTGAGCACGCGCCGGATCCGTTTCGCTTTCTTCACCATTAGCTAGCGTTACCCGTCGACCGCATATGCCGTGATTGGGTACACCGTGGATTCGTCGAGCAGGTCGTAGATGCAGGCCAAGTACTTGCCCGTTGACGTGTATCCGAACGCGATCGGACGCCCTGTGGCTCTGCTTTCTCCGGTGCCTCCCGGATCGCACACGACTTCCTCGAATTCATCCAGGGTGACGCCGTGCTCTGCGATGTGTCGCTCATTCTCTTCGTCCCAGACGAAAAAGTAGAAGGGCACTAGGACCCGAGGTGTTCTATTATATTACAACAGAACAGCATCGCGACCTGCATTCGGGTCGGGACGTCGTCGGTTGACGCCAATGGAGGGTTTTCGCAGCTCGTCCCCATAATTGAAGAGACGAAATCTAGCTATCAGTCCCTCCCTGCGTTCGGCGAAGGTCGAGCGCGGGGCGGGGTTACCCTCCGGGACCCTAGAATCGAGACGTCGTGATCCACGTGTCGACGCGGGCGGTGCTCTCCTTGAAGTCCTTCTCGACCTCGCGGTCGGATTTGCCCTGCGCTTCTAGCGCGGCCATCAAGCCGTGAAGCGACCAAACGTTGTGCGGATGGTCGGCGAGCTCGGTACGGTATTCTTTCTCGGCTTCTGCGTATTCACCCGCTTCCATCAACGCGGCGCCGAGCCAGTGGCGTGCGGCGTAAGGAATCGGCTCGGGCTCGTCATAGGGTTGTTTGTCGTCCCACTCGGCCGCTTTCCTGAAGTGAACGATAGCGGCATCGAGGTCTCCCTCTTCGCGTCGCATCTCACCCTCTAGAATTTCCGCCGAGAGCCCCATGAGCTGGTCCGCGCCGTGCTGGCGAAACCTTGCTTCCGACGTCTCCGCTAGGTGGCGCACTTTGGCGAGATACTCCTTGGCCATGGCGGCGTTGCCTTGCCTGAGGTGGGCGTATCCCTGCGAAAAGTCCCAGTACCCGCCTGCCACTTCCCCGTCTGGTCTCTTGCGGACTTCGAGGATCTCGTCGAAGCGTCCGAAGCGCAGGAGCGTGAGCACCTGGTACATGGTGTTGCCGCCGAGCTTCGCGTAGTCCTTACCGGCCTGCGTCGCCGCCGCACCCTGGCCGTCCATGGATGCCGCGAACAACAACATGTGAAGGTTGTGGCTGGGGGCATAGGAGAAGCCTTCGTTCTGGGCGGCCTTCAAATCGGAGTGCCATGCGAGCGTGTTCGTCCGAACGGATTTTCCCCAGTGGCCCACCTCGTTCCACGTGTGCGACGGCATGTGCTGGATATGACTCGCCACCGGCACGGCGTCACTCAGGTAGTCGGCACATTCGAGCGCGAGGTCGGGTTTCTGGCTGGACTCCGTGGCGTGGATATAAAGATGACACGCGCCGGGATGGGTGATGTCTTCGTCGAGTACGTCGGTCAAGACTCCGTGGAGTCGCTTGAGGTCCGGCTCGTTGATGTCCCGGTATCCGCGGCGCTCCTCGAGCAGGAACAGCGACACGGCATAGGCCACCGCGACCTCATGATGCCCCGGGTGCTTCTCGTAGACTTTCGCCATCTCCCGCGCAAAAGCTTCATCCACGCTTCGCCGGTTCTCATTGTCGTAGTCCGCCGGGTAGCGGCCTCTGGCGGCCATGATCAGATCGCGCTCGACCTCGCTCGCGCCGTCCACTGCAGCCACCGCCTTTTCGATAGCCTCGTGCGCGCGTGGAGCATTCTCATCGCTCATGCCGCCGTTCAGAAACGAGCCGAGCGCGAACGCCTCGCCCCAGTAGCAAATGGCACAATCCGGGTCGAGCCGTCGTGCCTCGGCCATGGACCTCGCGGCCTCACGCACGTTGTAGGCGTAGCGCAGCTGCATGCCCTGGGTGAAGTAGTTCTGCGCCATCTCGTTGTCGGTGCTGATCTTCCATTCGTAGCTTCCGAGAGCGGCCGGAATGTAGTCGATGGGCGCGTCCGGCGCGGGCGCGGGCGGGTTCATGTTCATGCCCGCGCGGGCGGCTGCCGCGGGAGGCGCGGAGCCCGCGGAGTTGGGGCCGGAGGTACCGGCGCAGGCGCCGAGAAAGGTGCTCATGACGCACAGGACAAGAAGGTCTTTCATGACGTGGAGATTCTCCCGCTTTCGGTGGTGGTAGCGCTTCGGACGGTTGTGTTTTACTGGGCTATCATAGCCGATCGTCACGGCTCTTCCCTGGCGCTTGCACGCGCGAAAGCGGAGGATATCTAACATGGCTACCAAGGTTGGAGTAGTAGAGGCTCTCTTTCGCTACCCGGTGAAATCCATGGGCGGTGAGCCTCTCGAGTCAGCGGAGCTTGGCTGGCACGGTCTCGGCGGCGATCGACGCCTGGCCCTTCGGCGGGTCGGCGATCGCGGCGGTTTCCCCTTTCTCACCGCTTCGAAGCTACCGGAGCTACTTCTGTTCGCTCCACAGCGGCGAGAACCATCCCCCGACGGGAACCTACCGACTCACGTTCGCACGCCGGAAGGCGAAGAGCTGGCGTTGTTCGGCGACGAGCTTGCGGCAGAGATCAGTCGACGCCACGGTTCGACGGTCGAGATGTTGCACTTCGACCGGGGCATCTTCGACGAAGCGAGTGTCTCCCTGATCGCGTCGGCGACCATCGGCGAGGTCGCGAAGCTCTCGGGCCAGGAGCCGGACGTCCGAAGATTTCGACCCAACATTCTGATTTCATCGCTTGAGGCAATCCCCTTCGAAGAGGAGGCTTGGGTGGGAGGCGTTTTGTCGTTCGGAGAAACGAGCGAGGCCGCCACGATCACCATCACCAACCGCGACGAGCGCTGCTCGATGGTGAATCTCGACCCGGACTCCGCGCGCGTCGACGCGGAGGTTCTCAAGGCCGTGGTCCGAGAGCGCGACAACCGAGCGGGCGTCTACGGCACCGTCACACGCCGCGGCAAGATCGCGGAAGGACAGCCCATATTCTTCGAGCGTGCCCCCGAGTCGAGCTAGCTCACCTCGATGACGATGACGGTCACGTTGTCGCCACCCCCGGATTCATTGGCCCACCGCACCAGTGCCTCCGGAATCGTCGCGAAATCCGCAACCGCCAGCGGCTCGTAGAGCGTCTCGTCACTCTCGACGTACTTCGTCAATCCGTCGGAGCAAAGAAGAAAACGATCGCCCGCCCGGAGATCGATCAGGAGCGTGTCGACGTCGAGATTGTCGCGAGAGCCGACCGCGCGGGTAAGAACGTTCCCGTGTGGGTGTCGATGGACGTTCGCGGGGTCTACGGTGCCCCGACGGACGAGCTCACTCACGAAGGTGTGGTCTTCGGTGAGCTGAGCGACGACGCCATCCCGACGGCGGTAGATACGCGTGTCGCCAACGTGTCCGACCATCGCCCGATCGCCGACGCAGAACATCAGGCTAAGCGTGCATCCCATCCCCTTCAGCGCAGGATCGGCGCTCGCGCGCTCTCGGATTTGAGTGTTCGCCCCTGCCAGCGCATCTCCGACCACTTGTGAGACGCGGTCGCGGGCGCTATCGCTCTCGGCCTTTGCGATGGCGTCCGGCGTCAGTGCACGGACGACGGTCTCGATGGCTGTCCGGGACGCGACCTCGCCACCCTTGTGGCCGCCCATCCCATCCGCGACGACGAAAACGCCGCGATCGTTGTCGACGAAAAACGCGTCCTCGTTGTTCTTTCGTTTCTGCCCAACGTCGGTGAGCCCGACTCCCGCTACTTTCATATCTCCGGCGTAGCAGAGTTTAACCGAGATCCGGTCCGCGAGCGCTAGTTCTCTACCCGGGCTCGCTCCCTCTGAGCGGCGGCCGCTTGGTTATGGCACAGTAGCGACAGTGGCGAAGCCGGACGCAGACTCTATCGCGCGAGTGGAAGCGCTCGCCGGGACCGTAGACAGAAGCTTCGCTCGCATCCAGTCGCGTCAGGGCGCCTGCATGAAGTGCTCCGCGGGCTGCAGCGATTGCTGCCGCGCGCGGCTCTCCATTACCCGCGTCGAAGCAATCCTCCTGCGCCGCGGACTCGCGCGGCTACCGGAGTCCGAGCAGCGTGAGCTCAAACGGCGGGCGCAGGACGCCGACAACGAAATGTGCCCCGCTCTCGATGGCGACGGCCTTTGCCAGCTCTACGAATGGCGTCCTCTTATCTGCCGCTCTTTTGGCGTCCCACTTCGACACCGCTCGGAGGTCGTCCTCGTGAATCCACCGGTCATCGACGTCTGCGACCTCAATTTCAAGGAGGTGCCTCTCCCCTCATTGCCGGACGAGGACGTGCTCGAGCAAACCGAGATGGTCTCCGAGCTCGCAGCCATCAACAGCGACTATTGCGAGCGAAACGGTCTTCCGGCGGAGGAGCGGATCGGGATCGCGCAGATCTTGGCGGCCACGGACCTCGAAGACTAAGCGCTCCCGGCATCTTCGCTGCGAAGGGTCGGGTAGCGAATGCCTTCCACCATTTCCTGTACCGCAGACGGCGGCGCAGGAAAGAACTTCGAGGTCGTCAATGCCACGGTCAAGTTCACGATCATGCCGGCGACGCCAATCCCTTGCGGAGAAATATCCATCCAGTAGCCGTGCTCGCTACCGCCGAGAAACTGGTAGTACACGATGTAGCTGACGGAGAACAAGAGGCCGGACGCCATTCCCGCAATGGCCCCCTCCTTGTTCATGCGCTTGCTGAAGATTCCCAGCACCAGCACCGGAAAGAATGCCGACGCCGCAATGCTGAAGGCGAGCGCGATCGTCTCGATGATGAAGCTCGGGGGGTGGATGCCGAAATAGGCACCCACCGCGACCGCAAAGCCGGCGGCAATCCGAGCCACCAAGAGCTCGTGCCGATCGTCGAGCGCGGGAAAGAGCTGACTCTTCACCAGATCGTGCGAAACGGACATCGAGATGACGAGTAGAAGGCCGGCCGCGGTGGAGAGCGCCGCGGCGAGCGTACCGGCTGCCACGAGCGCGACGACCCAGTTCGACAGCTCGGCGATCTCCGGGACGGCGAGAAACGCGATGTCGTTGTCGATCGTAAGCTCGTTCTCCTCGCCCCCGACATACTGAATGAGCCCGTCACCGTTCTTGTCGTCGAAGACGACGAGGCCGGTCTCCTCCCACGTCCGGAACCATTCCGGGGCATCGGCATGAGTTTGGTTCTCGACGCTCTCGAGGATGAACAGTCGGGAGAAGGCGCTCAGCGCGGGGACGGTGACGAAGACGAGCCCCACGAACAGCAACGTATAGGCGACGGACCTGCGAGCGTCGCTCACGCGCGGCACCGTGAAGAAACGAATGATGATGTGGGGCATCCCGGCCGTTCCGAGCATCAAGGTGAGCGCGATGCAAAAGAGGTCGATCTTCGGCCGTTCCCGCGCGGTGAAGGCTTTGAATCCGAACTCCTGATTCAGCCCGTCGAGCTTGTCGATGAGAAAGACGCTTCCATCCGCGGTCTTGCCGCCCCAGCTGATCATCGGGAACGCACTGTCGGTGACGAGGATCGAGAGAAAGATGATGGGAACGAGAAAGGCGAAAGCGAGAACGACGAACTGAGCGACCTGGGTATAGGTGACACCCTTCATACCACCCCAAACGGAGTAGACGAACACCATGCCCGAACCAATGAGCACGCCGCTTTCGATCGGCACTTCGAGGAACCGCGAGAACACGACCCCGACACCGCGCATCTGGCCCGCGAGATAGGTCATCGATACGAACAACGCGCATATGACGGCGAGGGAACGCGCACTATTCGAGTAGTAACGATCGCCGATGAAGTCGGGAATCGTGAATTTGCCGAACTTCCTCAAGTAGGGAGCGATGAGCATGCCCAGCAGGAGAAAGCCCCCCGGAGGACCCAGCAGGTAGACCGATGCATCGTATCCGGCCACGGCAATGATTCCGGGAACGGATAGCATCGCGGCTACGGACATGAAGTCGGCCGCGGTCGCCATACCGTTCGCGATCGGCGGGACCCCCCGAGAGGCTACGTAGAAATCTCCCGTGCTGGCGGCGCGGCTCTTGAGGGCAATTACGAAGTAGAGCGCAAAGCTGCCTCCGACGAAAACGAGCGTCAGGGTGGCGGTATCCATCTAGCGGTCGTCGACGTCGTGCTTCTTGTCGAGCTTGTTCATGAGATAGCAGTAGATGAAGAGAAGAACGATGAAACCGATCGTGCTCCCTTGCATGGAGAACCAAAAGCCGAGCGGAAGCCCTCCGAGCCGTATGTGGTTCAACTGCTCGACGATGAGTACGGGAAAGAGCAGACCCAGCACGAACCAGCAGATGGTCAGCACCGTGATGTAACGGACGGTGGTACGCCAGTGAGCGGCGAGAGCGGTCTTACGATCGTCGAGAGGTGGGGGCGTTGTTGGCGGCAACGGTCTATCCCATCACCGTATCAGAGTGTCCGCAGGCCGAGTGGTTCACTCCGAGACCCGTCCCGGCTCGCGAACGCCGCTGCCCACGACGCCCGTGAGTGCGTCGCCTAGATCGGCGCGGTAGCCGTCAGCGAGTGCGGACAATCGCTCCACGACCTCCGGGTGCTCCGAGGAAACGTCTAAGGACTCGCCGACATCGCTCTCGAGGTCGAACAGCTCGAGCCCGATCTCGGCCCCATGGTCGTACTTGCCCGGAATACCGTCGCCCTTCATTTCCTGCCCATCCATCGTCCGGTACGTATGCGGGAACTGAAGCTTCCATCGGCCGCTTCGAACCGCATGTAGCTCGTTCTCATGGTAGTAGAACGCGTAGCCCTCGTGGGGCGACGTCGTGCTGTCTCCCGTGATCAGTGGCCAGATGGAGCGGCCGTCGATGGGACGCTCCGGTAATTCCGCACCCAGAAGCGCAGCGAGCGTCGGAAAAACGTCGATCGTCATCGCCGACGTCGAGACCTCCCTGCCGCCATCGATGGTGCCAGGCCACCGGGCGAGGAACGGCACGCGCACTCCGCCGTCGAAGGCGGTGCCCTTGCCCTCGCGAAGGGGTCCCGCCGAGCCGGCGTGGTTGCCGTAGCTCAGCCACGGGCCATTGTCGGACGTGAAGAGCACGAGCGTCCGTTCATCCACGCCGACGCGCTTCAACGTTGCGATAATTTCGCCCATCGACCAATCGATCTCCCGGATCACATCAGCGTAGAGGCCGGCGCCGCTCTTGCCAGCGCGCTCATCGGAGACGAACAGCGGCACGTGCGGCATCGGGTGGGCCAGGTACAAGAAGAACGGCTCGGACGCCTCCACGCTCTGCTCGATGAATGCAATGGACCGCTCGGTAAAGTCCGTCGTAAATCGCGTCTGATCGGTGTTGACTCCGACGACGCTCTCGCCTTCGAGGGTCGGGAGGTCGCCCCACGCCTCCGGGTTCTCCGGATGGAAGGGCCACATGTCGTTCGAGTACGGGATTCCATAGAAATCGTCGAACCCGTGCCTGGTGGGTAGGAACGCCGGCTGATGCCCCAGGTGCCACTTGCCGTAGAGCGCCGTCCGGTAGCCTTGCGATTGGAACAACTCCGAAAGCGTGAGCTCATCGTCGTGCAAACCGTGCGTGGATTGCGGCCCCAATGCGCCATGAATGCCGATGCGGTTCGAGTACGTGCCCGTGAGTAACGCCGCCCTCGAGGCCGAGCAGACCGCCTGGCTCACATAGAAATCCGTGAACCGGACGCCCTCGCGCGCCATTTCGTCGAGGTGGGGTGTCTCATAGGCCGTCGCGCCGAACGAGCCTATGTCCGCGTACCCCATATCGTCCACGAACACGATCACGACATTCGGCGGCGGCGCGGCGGGTCCGCTCGGGGCACAAGCGAACAATGCCGTAAAGGCAAGACCTGACGACGCGGCACGGAACACGGCGCGAGTCTACCGGGGCAGCGGAGTCCGACACAACCAAACGCCCGGCCCTTCGATCCGGTACGATGTTCTATGGAGCGAAGAGCGTTTCTGAAGCACGGTCTCGCAGCAAGCGCCGCACTCGCGGGCGCCCGACAATCGTCTTCCCAGCCCGCCTTTCCGATCGAAGAGGCGAGCCTCTCCGACCTCGCCGCCGCGATGACGTCCGGAGAGACGACGTGCCGAGCCATCACCGAGATGTATCTCGAGCGCATCGAGGCGTTCAACTATTCGGGCCCTCGACTCGTCGCCGTCTTGGAGACGAATCCTGAGGCGCTCGACATCGCGGACGCTCTCGACAGAGAAGCCGCCGCGAACGGCCGGCGCGGGCCACTCCACGGGGTGCCGCTTCTCCTCAAAGACAATATCGACACTGCCGACAAGATGACGACGACGGCGGGCTCGACCGCCCTCGAAGGCTCGATACCTCCTCGAGACGCGTTCATAGCTGCAAGGCTCCGGGCAGCCGGCGCCCTCCTGCTGGGCAAAGCGAACATGAGCGAATGGGCGGGCTGGAAATCGTTTACGCGCGGTACCCCGGGCTGGAGTGGTCGCGGCTGGAACGGCGGCAAAGGTGGATTCTGCCGCAACCCTTACGTCCTCGACCGCGTCCCCGGCGGCTCGAGCTCCGGCTCGGGCGTCGGCGCCGCAGCCAATCTGGCGGCCGCCGCCATCGGGACGGAGACGGACGGCTCCATCGTCGGGCCGTCCCATCGCAACTGTCTCGTCGGTATGAAGCCAACCCTCGGTCTATGGAGCCGCGGCGGCGTCATTCCCATCGCGCATAGCCAGGACAGCGCGGGGCCGATGGCGCGTTCGGTCGAAGACGTCGCCATCATTTTGGGAGCCGCGACGGGCGTGGATAGCCGCGACTCGATGACGACTCCAAGCGAGGGTAACGCTCTCGCCGACTACACGAGCGCTCTCGATCCTGGTGGACTTCGCGGCGCTCGGATCGGCGTCGCACGGGACTATGCCGGCTTCGACGAGAGAGTCGACAAGCTCTTCGACGAGGCGCTCGACGTGATGAAGAGGAGCGGCGCGACCGTCGTCGACCCGATAACACTTCCGTCCGAGCTGCGCTTCGGCAACGACTTCGAGATGGAAGTCCTCTACCACGAGTTCAAGGCGGACTTGAACGCCTATCTGAAATCGCTGGGACCGAGCGCTCCAATCAAGAACCTGGAAGAGCTGATCGCGTACAACGAAAGCCACGCGGAGCTCGAGCTCTCACTTTTCGGCCAAGAGCTTCTCATCCGCTCGGAGCAACGTGGTCCGCTCACGGACGCGAAGTATCGGGACGCGATCGCCGGCAGCCATCGATTGTCGCGCGAGGAAGGGATCGACAAGGTGATGGATAGCGAGCGCTTGGACGCGATCGTCGCCCCCACCGGCGGCATCGCCGCTTTGATCGACCCGTTGAGTGCCTCCGGAGGAGGCGGAGGAGGCTGCTCGACGCCGTCCGCTATGGCGGGCTATCCGAACATGACCGTACCCATGGGATTCCTCTCCGAGCTTCCCATCGGTATGTCGCTTTTTGGACGCGCGTGGAGCGAGGCTACCCTCTTGAAGATTGCCTACTCGTTCGAGCAAGCGACCCGGCACCGCCGTGCCCCTCGCTTCCTCGAGACGGCGCCGATCTGATGGGCGCGCGGCGGTGGTTGCCGGCCGTCCTCGTCGCCGCGGGGTGCGGCGCACCTTCCGGCGACCTCAACCTCGAATCCGATGCGCGGCTCATCGCGCGGATGGAAGAGCACCTCGTTCCGGGCGTGGCGGTCGCTGTGATCCGCGACCGAGAGCTCGACTGGGCCTCCGGTTTTGGTGTCCGACGAGCGGGTGAGACGGCGCCCGTCACGGTGAAGACCGTCTTCCAAGCGGCCTCTCTCAGCAAGCCCGTTGTTGCCTACGGTGTCCATGCGCTCGTGCGAGCCGGGAAGCTGGATCTCGACACGCCGCTGAGCGACTACTTGGACTCTCCTTATATCGACGACCCGCGTCTCTCGCGGATCACGGCTCGCATGGCGCTCTCACACTCGACCGGGTTTCCGAATTGGCGGCCCGGTCGTTGGTCGGACGATCCGGGGGCGCTCGAGATCGAGTTCGACCCGGGGACCCGGTTTCAGTACTCGGGCGAGGGATATGTCTACATGCAGCATGTGGTCGAAGAGATCACCGGAGAGTCCCTCGACGTCTACTTGAAGCGAACGGTGCTCGATCCGCTGGGTATGGTCGACAGCTCTTTCGTTTGGGAGGAGCGCTTCGAGAGCGTTCACGCGAGCCCCCATGACGGCGACGGAGTGCCGGGCGACAAGTGGCGCCCGTCCGAGCCTCTGGCCGCGGGGACGTTGCAGACGACCGTGTTCGACTACGCTCGTTTCGTCGAAGCCATGCTGGCGATCGAGGCGGCCGATAGGTGGCCGCTCGACGACACCGCGCTCGATCAGGCGCTCGAGCAACAAACGACGATCGATGAAGCGCTGGGATGGTCGTTAGGATTTGGGGTCGAGAGCACGGAAGCCGGTACGTGGTTCTGGCAGTGGGGCGACGACGGCCCCTTCAAGGCTTTCGCTGCCGGGTCACGGGTCACCGGCGACGCGGTCGTCATCCTCACCAATGGACAATGGGGGCTCGACGTCGCGCGGCCCACGGTCGAAGAAGTGCTCGGAAAACGAGCTTTCCTCGACTTCCGAATGATCGGCTACCGACGGTGACCCCCATGACGTGCGCGCCAGGGGGCCAGCCCCAAAACAGTTCTGACGAAGGTCGCAGCCGTGCGTATCCCGGCCTCGGCCGGGACGCGGGCACCAGCATTTATCAATAAGTCCGCAAGCACCTCGTTGCCGGTCTCCCTCGCTGCCTCGAGCGGCGTCCACCCCCATCGATCGGCGCTATCGACCGGCGCGTCCAACGCGAGCAGTTCACGGGTCATCTCCTCGTCCCCGCGCCAAACGGCGATGATCAAGCACGCGGTGCCGGTGGGGCCTTCGAGCCTCGCGCCACCTTTGACGAGGGCACGCACGACCGCGAGGTGTCCGCCACGGACGGCCAGCGCGAGAGGCGACGTTCCGGAGACTTCCATCCTGCGATTCGGATCGGCCCCCGCATCGAGCAGCGTCCAAACGACGGCGAGGCGGCCGCCGAAAGAAGCGAGGGACAGTGCGGTCATCTCCTTGTCGGAGACGGCGGTCGGGTCGCTCCCCGCCGAGAGCAACGCGCGCACGACCTCGTCGTGTCCTCCTTGGGCCGCACGCATGAGCGGCGAATTCCCGTCGCGGTAGTCCCCCCCGTCCACGCTCGCACCCAGAGCCAACAGCTCGACCACTCGCTCGCGGTCCCCGCTTCCCGCCGCTCGGAGGAGCGATTCGTTCAGGGACTCCACAGCGAGGGCGGCGGTGAGTGCGACGCCCAAGGCTACGTGGATGCTCATGGCCGGCTCAATAACGAAGGGGAGAAAAGTACAGCAGGATGGCGATCAGGATTGCCACCACGACCACGGTGTGAGCGATGTCGGTCCAGTCCCAGCTCGATCGAGACGCCTGCTGGTCTTTCGCGACCGTCGTCTGGTACGTCAGACCATTCAAGCTTCCCGGAGCGGGCGCAGGGGTCAACAAGCTCACGCCCACGAGGAGTGCCACGCAAAAGATGAACAGAAACACGCAGAAGTGCAAGAAGTTGATATCGGCGAACGTGAAGAGCCAACCGTCGAGAGAGGCTTTGTTGATCTCGGCGGCGAGCCGTCCCATGCCCACCAGAAAACCACCGATGAGACAGGCGAGTGCACCCTGTGCGTTGATGCGCTTCGAGAACAGGCCGAAAAAGAAAACCGCCGCGATCGGAGGTGCCAGATAGGCTTGGACGCTCTGCAGGTAAGTGTAGAGCTGACCCGAGATGCTGCGGAGCACCGGGATCCAGGCGATGCCGGTGACGACGAGAACGGCGGTCGCTGCTTTCCCGACGAAGACGAGCGTGCGCTCGGACGCCTCCGGATACAGCTTCTTGTAGATATCCATCGTGAAGAGCGTCGACGACGAGTTGAACACCGCGGCAAGAGAGCTCATGAGCGCCGCGATGAGCCCGCCCGCAACGAGCCCGCGCACGCCGGCGGGAAGTAGCGCCGCGACCATCGCCGGAAATGCCTGGTCGGCGTCTCCTAGCTCGAGCTGGCCGGTTTTCGCGAGCGCGAAGGCGATGACGCCGGTAATCAAGAAGATGAAGAACGGGGTGATCTTCAAATAGGCCGCGAAGATCGTGCCGCGTCGCGCTTCCCGCTCGTTCTTGGCCGCGAGTACCCGCTGGACGATGTACTGGTCCGTACACCAGTACCAGAGTCCCACGATCGGTGGCGCGAAAATCATCCCCGTCCACGGAAATTCAGGGTGGCTCGCGGGCAGAAACATGTTGAGGTGTTCCGGTCCGGCAAGCTCGACGAGTCGGCCCCAACCGCCGAGACGATCGAGACCGACGAGGGTCACCGTCGCAGAGCCCACGAGCAGCACGACGGCCTGGACGGCCTCCGTGTACACGACGGCTCGCAATCCGCCAAGGACCGTATAGATACCCGTCAAGATCACGACCGTCAGCGCACCGGTCCAGAAGTCGATCCCCATCAGCGTCTGGAAAACGACCGCGCCGGCGTAGATGGTGACCGATATTTTCGTGAGCACGTAGCCGATGAGCGCCGTCACTGAGAGAATCCAGCGCGCAGCAGGGCTGTAGCGCTTCTCCAAGAACTCCGGCATCGTGAACACGCGCGAGCGGAGATAGAACGGGACGAACACCCAGCCCAGCAGCAGCACGAGCCAAGAATGAAGCTCGTAGTGGCCCATCACGACACCGCTCTTGGCCCCGGTGCCCGCGAGCCCGACGATATGTTCCGAGCCGATATTCGACGCGAAGATCGACGCCCCAATCACGAACCACCCGACGTGGCGACCGGCGAGAAAGTAGTCGGTCGAAGACTCGGGGCGCTTTCGGATCACCCACCACGCAACGCCAAGGAGAACGAGAAAGTAGAGCCCGACGACGACCCAATCGAGCGCCGTGAACATCATGTCGGCGCGCTCGGCTCCAATGCCACCCACGAGGGATGCGCCTCGACCAAGGACAGGGCCTCTCGCAGCAGGGTCTTGCCGGGCTCGGTGCGGTGCCACGTCGACGCTCCCGACGGGTGCGGTAACGGGATGACGTCCGTCATGAAACCATGAACCTCGAAGCGAAACTGTCGCCCAATCACGTTCTTCAGCTTGTCGACATCCATCAGCTGGGCGATCGCGAGCTTCCCGACGGGCAGGACCAGATCCGGCGCGAGCAGCTCGACCTCGGCGCGAAGCCAGGACGCGCAATTATCGATCTCGTCAGCGTCGGGGACGCGATCCCCGCCTTTGGGGTTCTTGCCGGGAAAGCAACGGCAGACGGCCGCCATGTAGACCCTATCGCGGAACCGCGCCTCGTCCAGGCCGATCGACGCGAACCAGCCGAACATCGTTTTGCCGGCGGTCCAAGCGAACGGCCGGTGGACCTCGATCTCCTTGAACCCCGGGGCCTGGCCAATCAACATCACCTTGGAGAGGACGGGGGCACCCATGACGACGGGACCGAACATCTTCGGGCAGCGCGTGCAATCGCCGAGGACACGCTGATGCTCCGATAGCGGCGTTTTCATTTCAGTGCTGGCGCATCGGCGGATTCGAGGCGATACTCTGTCCGCTGCTTATGAAGAAGAAAACACCTGTCGGCCAGAGAGCCGCGACGACGGTCAAAGCGTTCAAGAAGCTCCTCCTGGATAATCTGTATCACACGCAGGGCGCTCATGTTTACAACGCGTCCCCCCACGACATCTACAACGCGCTCGTATTCGCGGTCCGCGACCAGCTCGTCGGCCGATGGCGGGACACGGTCGAGTCCTATTACCGCGCTGACCCGAAGATCGTCTACTACTTGTCAGCTGAGTACCTGCTGGGCCGCCAGCTCGAAAAAAACCTGCTCTACACCGGAACGACGGAGCTCGCACGCAAAGCGTTCGAGGAGCTCGACCTCGATCTCGATCGCACGCTCACGCTCGATCGGGAGCCGGGACTCGGCAATGGCGGGCTCGGGCGACTCGCGGCCTGTTTCCTCGACTCCTTGGCGACGCTCTCGGTGCCGGCGGTCGGCTACGGCATCCGCTACGAGTTCGGGATCTTCCGCCAGGTCTTCGAAGACGGTTGGCAGATCGAGAAAGCGGACAACTGGCTCCAGAACGGGAACCCGTGGGAGTTTCCGCAACCCGATGAAATGGTCGCGGTCGGACTCGGCGGGCATACCGAGCAGTCTCATGACGCGGACGGGACGCTTCGGGTGCGATGGATACCGGGTGAAACCGTCCTCGGCGAGCCGTGCCACATGCTCGTACCCGGCTTCGACACGACGAGCGTCCATACCCTTCGATTGTGGCGTGCACGAGCGAGCGAAGATTTCGACTTCGGCCTGTTCAACGAGGGCGACTACGCGAGAGCCGTCGAGCAAAAAGTTCGCTCCGAGAACATCTCGAAGGCACTCTATCCGAACGACGAGACCCCGCAGGGAAAGGAGCTGCGTCTCAAACAACAGTATTTCTTCGTCGCGTGCTCGCTCAAGGACATCTTGCGGAATTTCCATTCCCGCCCCGAGCACACGCTCGAATCATTCGCCGACAAAGCCGCGATCCAGCTCAACGACACACACCCCGTGCTCGCCGTGCCGGAGCTCATGCGCCTACTCGTCGACGAACATCGGATGGACTGGGATCGAGCTTGGCAGACGACGACGGCGGCCTTCGGCTACACCTGCCACACGCTCCTGCCCGAAGCTCTCGAGAAGTGGCCGCTCGATTTGTTCGGCCGACTGCTTCCGCGTCACCTCGAGATCATCTACGAGATCAATGCCCGCTTTCTCGCGGAAGTCGCGACGCAGTTTCCCGGCGACCACGAGAGACTCCGGCGGATGTCCATCATCGAAGAGGGATCGGAGCCGCGCATCCGCATGGCCCACCTCGCGAGCGCCGGAAGTCACGCGATCAATGGCGTCGCGGCCCTTCAGTCGCGCCTGCTGACGGAGCGAACGCTCAGAGACTTCGCCGAGCTATGGCCATCCAAGTTTCAGAACAAGACCAATGGCGTGACGCCCCGAAGGTTCATGCGGCTCGCGAATCCGGGCCTTTCCCGACTGATTACAGAGAAGATCGGCACGGGCTGGCTCACGTCTCTCGTCGAGCTCGAAAAGCTCGAGAAATATGCGGACGATGCCGGTTTTCGAGCGGCGTTCCGGGAGATCAAGCGGACGAACAAGAACGCTCTCGCCGCTTATGTTCTCGAGCATAACGGGATCGAGGTCGACCCATCCTCCATGTTCGACGTGATGGTCAAACGACTCCACGAGTACAAGCGCCAGCTCCTGAAGGCGCTTCATATGATCGCGCTCTACCAAAGGATCAAAGCCTCCGACTACGACGGACCAGCGATGACGTTCGTTTTCGGGGCCAAGGCCGCCCCCGGATATTCCATGGCCAAACACATCATCAAGCTCATCCATGGAATCGCTAGGGTCGTCAATGAAGATCCACAGGTGGGAGGCCTGCTCTCCGTCGTCTTTCTCGAGAACTTCAACGTGAGCGTCGGAAAGCTCGTCTACCCCGCCGCCGACATCTCGGAGCAGATCTCGCTCGCGGGAAAAGAGGCCTCCGGTACGGGCAACATGAAGTTCGCGCTGAACGGAGCGCTCACCGTCGGCACGCTCGACGGCGCCAATATCGAGATCCGTGAACGCGTCGGCGCAGAGAACTTCTTCCTCTTCGGTCTCACGGTCGACGAGGTCTTCGCACTCAAGACGAGAGGCTACGAGCCTCGTCACTACTACGATGAGAACGAGCAACTTCGCTCGGCCATCGACGCCATCGCCGACGGAGCGTTCTCGGATGGAGATCGCGAGATCGTGCGGCCGATCGTGGACTCGCTGCTCGATCGCGACGAGTACCTGCTCCTCGCCGACTTCGAGTCCTACATCGCCTGCCAAGACGCCGTCGGGCGCGCATTCGCCGACGAGGACGACTGGAGCCGACGCGCGATTTTGAACGTCGCGCGATCCGGCTATTTCTCTTCGGATCGCGTCATCAAGGAATATTGCCGAGATGTTTGGGGCGCGACGCCGGTGCCGGTCGTCGATCTCAATCCCTGACCCAAATAGGCTGCCAAGCCGGCAGTCAGTACGGCTGCCGGACGCCGCGCACGGGTCGCTCCAATATGGGTTTTAGGCCTCCCGACCCTCGAGTGTATAGCCGACCTTGTCGAGCTCGGCAATCAGCCGGGCCGCGTCGTCGCCGCCAAGCTCGACGAGCGGAGGTCGCAAACGATTCCACTCCGGGTCCGAGCCGTAATGCGCCACAATCGTCTTGAGTGCCGGGACGAGGGTGAACTGCTGCACGATATGCCTGATTGTGTTGACGCCGTCCTGTAGCGCGTCCGCGTCCGCGGCTTCCCAGCTCTGAAACAGGTGGTCGATGGCTTTCGGGTTGACGTTGGCCGTCGCGGAGATGCAGCCGACGCCGCCCGCACGCATGTTCCGTAGCAGCAACGCTTCGCTGCCCGCGAACATCCCGAAGCCGGGAAACGCATTCAGCATCCGCTCGAGATTTTCCGGATCTCCCGAGCTGTCCTTCATGCCCGCCACGCTTCCCGGAAACGCTTCCCGGAGTCGCGCGGTCAGCTCGACGCCTAATGGCACCGCTGACATCTGAGGGAAATGGTAGAGGTAGATTCGCAGACGGTCGTCGCCAACCTCTTCGATGACTTTCGCGAAGCTCCGAAACAGCCCCTCGTCTCCTACGCCTTTGTAGTAGAACGGCGGGAGCATCAACACGCCCCCGACGCCGTGATCGATCGCGTGACGCGTGAGGCGCACCGTATCGGGGAAAGCACAGCATCCGGTGCCGGGCATCATCCGCGCGGGATCGATGCCGTCCTCGACGAGCCCGTCGAGCAGGCGCATGCGCTCATCGACGGTGAGAGAGTTCGCCTCACTATTCGTACCGAACACGGCCAGGCCGCAATTCTGTGACACCAACCAGCGACAATGCGCGGTAAAACGACCGCGGTCCGGCGCTAGATCCGAGGTGAAAGGGGTAACGACGGGGGCGAGCACACCCGACATCACGGGCATAGAGGCGGTTGACATCAAGGCTCCTTTGTAGAGAAAGAACTCAGTTTATCCGGGATCGGCTTCGATCACGACCCGATAGCGCCGTCGAAGCGGCTTCATCGCATCATCGAGGGCACGCACTTCCGCCTCGAGCTGAAAGTCCTCCATGACGTAGGGTTCCACCTCCTCGAAGCTCCGCATTTGCGTCGGAGAGCGGGACGTTACTCTTACGAAGTGGGTGCCGGCCGAGGAGATCAAGGGTCCGTCCCAGCCGCCCGCCTCGAGCGCGAACACCGATTCGGCGAAGTCGAGACCATAGGCCTGCGCGATCTCGCTCGTGGATAGCCCGGAGACAACGGCAGATGGCCCGGCATCCCCCATCTCCGTGAACGCGGCCCCTCCGCGCAAAGCCGAAAGGACTTGGCCGAGGGATTCCGGCTCCGCGCCGAACGGGTAGAAAACCTGCTCGAGGGCGACACGCTCCGGGAGTCGATAACGGCCGGGACTCTGCTCGAAACGTGCCTCCAGATCCTCCCGAGGAGGCAAGACGGATTCGTAGTCGACGCTTCTCAAAAGCTCGGCGCGTGCATGGCTGACCAGCATGGGGCGGATCCTTCGATCGCCGCGGTCGAGGCCGCGTTTCAAGGCTTCGCGGACGAGCATCTCCTCTTCGATGTAGTCTTCCACCACCGCTTCGCGCTCGACATCCGTCAAGATTCTCCCCAGAAGAGCTTCTTGACGCTGCGCGAGCTCCTCGACGAGAAGCGGTGTGACGGCAATCACGGTGTCGTCCGCGGGTCGCGACCAGTAAAACGCTCCATAGGACATCAAGACGACGACGCCGAGCTGGCCGGAAAGCCGGAGCGCGCTCGAAAAGGATCGCGACTCCGTCATGGCTCGTCGATCCGGATCTCATAGCCGTCCGCGAGCCGAGCCATCTTGCGCTCGTACTGGGTGCGGCGACGCTCGGTGACCCAATCGACGCGTACATAACGCGCCACCGCCGTGAAGTCCGGAGATGTCGCTTCGCGCCGTTCGTCGACACGAACGTAGTGGACACCACGCGTGGACCTCACCGGCCCGAACCATGACGAGCCGACGGAGGCGAACACCTCGTCCGCGAACGTCTCGCCGAGCGTTCCGGAAAGCCTTACCAACGTGAAACGCTCGAGTGTCGGGCCAAGCGGAAAGGACTCTCCGCGGGAGCGAAAGTCCACGTTTCGTGAGAGCGCGGCCACAAACGCCTCCGGGTCCTGAGGCGTCTCCGGCGAGCCGGGCACGAAGTACACGTGAGAGAGAGTCACCGTCGCGGGTAAACGATATTTGTCTCGGTGGGCGTCGAAAAACGCTCGCAGCTGTGAGTCGGAAGGTTCGGTAACGTCGTCCTCGAGCGCGGTGCGCATCGCGAGCACGAGTCGCTGACGTACCCGCGGGAGCTCGCGCTGCCAGCCGTTCCGATAGGCTTCCCTCAGGAGAATCGCCTGGCTCACGTGGTCCGCGAGCGCCGCCTCCCGCTCGTCCTCGTCGAGGCTCCGGCCCGCGCGATTCGACCTCTCCTCGACGACCAAGCGCCCTGTCGACGCGTCCACACGGATCGTCTCCCGCCCAACCGGAAGAAAGGAAGAGGAGAGGAAGAAGAAAAGCGCCCCCGCCGCACCGAAACAAAAAAGTGGCCTCCTTACGGAGAAGTCGACAAAGGCCCGCACGAAGCGCATCGGGGCATTCTAACGAAAAAACACGAGCGGTCTTCGATGCTAAGCTTCGGTGCGAGGACTCGACCAAATGAAGCACTTCACGTCTCCGACCATCGCTCTTCTCACTCTCTCGGCGTGCATGTCGGGAGCCCCCGCTCCCGAGTCGACGGACGTCGAGACCGTAACACTCTTGTTCACGAACGATGTGGAGAGCGCCTACGACCCCATCCCCGCGTTCTGGCTCGACGAGCTCGAGACCATCGGTGGTATCGCGGAGATGACGACTCTCATTCGGGAACTTCGAGCCGCCGAGCCCAACGTCTTCTTGTTCGACTCCGGGGACATCTTTACCGGGGCCCTCGCGAAGCTCACGGAGGGAGCGCTCGCCTTCGAGCTCATGATCTCGATGGGCTACGACGCGATGGCGATCGGAAACCACGAATTCGAATACGGAGTCGACATCCTCGAATGGGAGAAGAATCGAGCTCCGTTTCCCGTCCTGGGCGCCAATTTCTTCTACAAGAACACCCGCCATCCGTTCGCTCAAGCTCACGCGATTCTGGAGCGCGGCGGGATACGCATCGGGGTGATCGGCATCATGGGCCAGGATGCCGCAACGGCCATCATTCCGTCCTTCATCGCTCCGCTCGACGTCACCGACCCGATCCAAGCGGTGCGCCGTTCCGTCGAAGAGCTTCGCGACCAGGTCGACCTCATCGTCGTTCTCACCCATCAAGGGAAAACGGCGCCGATGCAAACGGACGCGGAGAGCGACCCACGCCTGCAACGGGATATCGATGCGGATATCGAGCTCGCGGGCGCCGTCGAGGGAATCGACGTGCTCCTCGCGGGACATGCGGATGCGGGAACGCCCGAGCCCATCGTCCACGAGAGCACCGGCACGATCATCATGCAAACTTATGGGCAGGCGACCCATCTCGGATTCCTGCAGCTGACCCTCGACCGTGTGAGCGGCGGCGTCGCTTCGTTCGACGGCAAGCTCATCCCGGTCGACGCGGAGCGCCTTTCTCCCGATCCGGTGATCTCGGAGAAGCTCGTTCGCTACCGCTCCGCCCATTCCGAGATCCAAGCCAAGGTCGGCACCACCGAAGCGCGCATGAACCGCCTCTATATCGAGGAATCCGATCTCGGTAACTTGTTCGCCGACATCTTTCGAGAGGCCTCCGGTGCCGATGTCGGGGTCATACACAGCGGGAGCTTGCGCAAGGATCTGCCCGCGGGGGACGTGGCTCTCGTCGATATCCTCGACACCTACCCCTTCGTCGACGACGTCATCGTCATGGAGATGACCGGCACACAGTTCGCGCGCGTGGTGGAGCAATCGCTCACGCTCGAGCGCGGATTGTTGCAGGCATCCGGGATCGAGCTCGTTTACGACCTGTCCCGGCCGGAGCGCGAGCGCATCGTCTCCCTCGACAAAGACGGCGTCGCGGTCGAGGCCGACGATACGCTCACCGTTGCGGTTCCCGGCTTCCTTGCCGAGGGAGGGGACCTCTATGACGCTTTTCCTGAAGCAAGAACGCTTTCGAGCATCGGCAAGGTCTCCGATGTCGTGATCGACTACTTCCGCGAGACCGAGGTGGTGGCCGTGCCGAAGCGCGGGCGATTGATCGCGCAATAGCCTCGATAGGCTCGGCTTCGGCGTCTCGACGTCACTCGAGAATCTCGATCACGCCCCTGACCGACTGAAGCTCGCCGAGCCGGATCAAGCGGGGGACGGTACCCGTGACGGCGTTCTTGCGCCGGATGAGCTTCGCGACCCCGAGCACATCTCGGTCACGCGCCGCTATCGGCGCCGCCCTCGCTCCGGCCTCGACCTCGGCGAGACGCTCGGCGAAACGCCACGCGCCGTCTCGTGCCGTCTTCATGCTGAACCGCAGGATCGCCGTCTCGACGCTCCCGAGCGATCCCCCCAGGATACGCAAGACCGGCCACACGGCCTGCATCTGTCCATAGACGGTGTCGGTGAGCTCCTCGAGCACACCGTTCACGCGATCGAAATCGTCTTGTAGCGCGGACAAGTCGGACCCCTCCATCGTTTCGACGGCGGCAATTCCCAGGTCCAAATTGATGTGCGCGTTCATGCCGAGCAGAAGATGCTCGAGGACGATCGGCCACCACTCGTCGGTCGCGTCGAAACAAGAGCGCCAAGATGCGGTCGGAGGCTCGCCGTCCCGATAGCGCGCATAGGCTTCCAGGTAGCGGTTCGCGAAGACGACGTCGAGCCGTTCCGTTCGTGCCGCGTCATCGAAGAATCCACCCTCGATCCGTTGCTTCACGTCGAGTGTGACCCGGCGGTAGAGTGCGGGAAAATAGCCGAGGCGAGAGCTCTCCGCCTTCGCCTGCTCGATGATCGTGGTCAGCCGAGCGACTACTTCCTCAATCGTTTCTGCTCGCAAAGGGTCGGCGCCTGTAGGGAAAGGATATGCCATTCCCCGAATTTTGGATACGGTGGCGACGGCCGGAGACGCCACCGTATCCATCGCGACGGATCGCGATTGGCACTCGTCAACTATGACGGACAGCGCTCTTCGATTTCGACCATTTGACACCGGCTCCTCGACACCTTTAGTGTCCCGATCGGATCATCGGGAGTAAGAAACATGAGAATGCGAATTGCGTGGATCGTTTGCGCCACCGCCGGCATCGTCACCGGGGCCTACGGACGAGAGCGTCCCAAGGGACCCGATCAGTTCGCGATCGAGAACGCACGGATCGTGCTCGGCACCGGGGAGGTCGTCGAGGCCGGGACCATCGTGATCGACAACGGCCTCATCCAGGACGTCGGCTCCTCCGTCACGATTCCAGCCGCCGCGTGGGTCATTGACGGGAGCGGCATGGTCGTCTATCCGGGTCTCATCGACGCTCTCTCCGACATCGCTCTCGCCAAGCCGTCCGGGGACGGCCCCGCGCCCGAATATTCGACCGGTCCGGAAGATCGCCCGGGCACGGAGCCCTGGAGGAGCGCGGCGGACGAGCTGGATACCTCCGACGCGCGCATCGGCTCGTGGAGGGACGCCGGCTTCACGTCGGCGGTGACTTCGCCAACCGAAGGCATCGTGAGCGGGCAGGCGGCGATGGTCAATCTCGCCGGCGATAGCGACAATGCGATGGTCGTGGCCGACAGAGCCGCGCTCCGCGTCAATCTATCCCCTCTCAACGGCCGACGCGGCTACCCCGGCTCGATGATGGGCGTGATGGCTTACGTGAAACAGCTGTTCTTCGACGCCTCCCACTACCGTGAGAGCTGGGCCGCCTATCGGCTTTCGCCCAAGGGCCGTCCGAGGCCGAGCTACGATCGAGCGCTCCGCCCTCTCGCGGACGTGCAAAGCGAGCGCTCGCCGGTATTGCTGCCTGCGCACCTCGAGCACGAGGTCAAACGCGCGGTGAAGCTCGCTCGAGAGCTCGAGATTCGCCCCGTCCTGTACGGGCTCCATCAAGGGCACGCCGCCGCCGACTTTCTCGCGGCCGAGAACGTGCCGGTCCTCGTGAGCGTGAAATGGCCGGAGCGCTCGAAAGACGCGGACCCGGACGCCGACGAGCCTCTGAGCGTGCTTCGGTTGCGAGACCGTGCGCCCGGCACCCCCGCCGCGCTCGAGGCGGCTGGGGTCGAGTTCGCTTTCTACTCCGACGGCCACACGAAACCCGAAGACATCTTGAAGGCGGTACGCACCGCGATCGACCAAGGGCTGTCGCCCGAGCGCGCTCTCCGCGCGTGGACACTCGCTCCTGCCATTATCTTCGGACTGGACGACCGCATGGGGAGCATCACCCCGGGCAAGATCGCGAACTTGGTCGTCGCGAGCGGCGAGCTTTTCGATTCCGAAACGAGAGTCGAGATGGTGTTCGTCGATGGACAGAAATACGAGCCCGCGCCACCTTCGGGCGATGAGAGGAGAAGCGCCCCGTGAGATCGCGAACCCTGACTTTCCTGGCCTCTGGTCTCTTTCTGGTCGCGAGCGGAGCGATCTCGCAAGACGTCGTCATCCGCGGCGGAACGATTCTCACCGTCACCAATGGAACGATCGACAACGGAACCATCGTCGTCGAGAACGGGACCATCACCGCCGTTTCGGCCGACGGGCAAGTGCAGGTACCGTCCGGCCTGCGCGTCATCGACGCGACCGGTCAGTTCGTGATGCCCGGAATCATCGACGCACATTCCCATATCGCTGCCGAATCGATCAATGAGGGCAGTGTCGCCGTCTCCTCGATGACCGGTATCAAGGACGTCATCGACCCGACGGATATCAATATCTATCGAGAGCTCGCGGGCGGCGTCACGACGTCGAACGTCCTCCACGGAAGCGCCAACCCTATCGGCGGAAAGAACGCCGTGATCAAACACCGTTTTGGAGAAGACGCCGACGGACTTCTCCTCGAGGGAGCGCTTCCGGGGATCAAGTTCGCGATGGGAGAGAACCCCAAACGCGCCCGGGGCACGAGGCCCGGAGTTCCGCGCCGCTACCCGGCGACCCGGATGGGCGTCATCGACGTGATCCGGCAGGCTTTCACTGAAGCGCGCGCCTACCAAAAAGAGTGGAGCGCGTACGAGAGCGCGAAAGGAAGCGGGGATGGCAACCTGGTCATCCCGAGGCGTGATCTCGAGCTCGAAGCCCTCGTCGAGATCCTCGAAGGTAAACGACTGGTACACGCGCATTGCTATCGCGCCGATGAGATCCTTCAGCTCATGCGCGTCGCGGAAGAGTTCGATTTTCGCATCGCGACGCTCCAACACGTGCTCGAGGGCTATAAAGTCGCGAAGGAGATCGCGGAACACGGCGCGGGCGCCTCGACGTTCTCGGATTGGTGGGCGTACAAGATGGAAGCCTATGACGCGATTCCTCACAATGCGGCGCTCATGACGGAGAAGGGCGTTCTCGTCTCGATCAATTCCGATAGCGCGGAGGAAGCACGCCACCTGAACCAGGAGGCCGCAAAGACCATGCGCTGGGGAGGGCTGACCGTGGAGCAAGCGCTCGCCCTGATCACCATCAATCCCGCGAAGCAGCTACGGATCGACGACCGCGTCGGCTCGATCGAGGTCGGCAAAGACGGGGATTTCGCCATCTTCAATGAGCACCCACTGAGCGTCTACGCGGTCGCTCAGACGACCATCGTCGACGGCAAGATTTACTTCGACCGCGAGGAGGACGTCGAGCGCCGAAAAGCAATCGAAGCGGAACGGAGCCGACTCCTCGACAAGTCAGAGACCGCGACTGAGGAGTCCCGATGAAACGCGCGATGCATGCAAGCCTAGCTGCCCTGCTGACGCTCCTGGTAACGCTGCCTCTACTCGCGCAAGACGAAGTCGTCGCCATTACCGGCGCTAAGATCGTCACGCTCGCCGGCGAGCCCATCGAGAACGGAACGATCGTCATTCGCGACGGCCGCATCTCGGAGGTGGGTCCTGGGGTCAGCGTTCCACCCGGGGCCACCGTCATCGACGCGACCGGGCTCGAAGTCTATCCAGGCATCATGGACGCGGTGAGCAATCTCGGTTTGACCGAAGTGGGCTCGACGGCCGCGACGGTCGACGTCAGCGAGCTCGGCGACTACAACCCTCAGATCCAGGCCGCAACCGCGGTCCACCCGGCGAGCGAGCACATTCCTGTGGCACGCGCGAATGGAATCACCCATGCGGTCGCTGCGCCTGGAGGCGGCGGACGTGGCGCTTATGGCATCAAAGGGCAAGCGTCGCTCCTCAATCTCGACGGCTGGACGGTCGAGGAGATGGCCATCGACGCGTCCGTCGGGATGGTCGTCCATTGGCCCGGGCTGTCGACAGTAAGCTTCGATCGCCAGACGTTCACCAGACGTAACCGACCGTTCTCGGAAGTCCGTAAAGAGTATGACGAACGCATCGCTGAGCTCGCCGAATGGCTTCAAGCGGCCCGCCGCTACGATCGCGCCGGCAATGAAGGGACGGATCTGGAGCTCGACGCTCTTTCGAAAGTCACTCGCGGTGAGCTTCCGATGATGATCCTGGCGGATGACGAGCGGGCGATTCGAGACGCCGTCACCTTCACCGAAGAACAGGGCGTCCGCATGATCCTCATGAGCGGGCGAGACTCCTGGAAGGTCAAAGAGCTGCTGAGCGAGAAAAGCATCCCGGTGATTCTCGGACCATCGCTCGCGCTACCGCGCACGGAGGACGAAGCCTACGACAAACCGTTGACGACGGCCTCAGAGCTTCAGGCAGCGGGCGTGCGGGTCATCTTTGCTTCCTACAGCTCCGCCAACGCGCGATTGCTTCCGTTCGAAGTCGGAAACGCGGTCGGCAACGGCTTGCCATGGGAAGAGGGCCTGAAGGCGATAACAATCTATCCGGCCGAGCTATTCGGCGTCGCGGATGAGCTCGGCACCATCGAGGAAGGCAAACGCGCGAACTTGATCATCACCAACGGCGACCCTCTCGAGATTCAAACGGAGCTCAAACACCTCATCATCGACGGTAAGCCGACGAGCCTCGACAACAAGCATTTGAGGCTTTACGAAAAGTACCGCAAGCGGCCGTAGCGGGAGCGGCCGTAGCGGGAGCGGGCGTCAAGGCCGGGTCGCGCGGGCGCGTTCGAGGAACCGTTCGAGCCCGACGCGATGCTCGAGATATTCACCACGGCCCGAGCTCGTCTCCGGGTCGTAGGCGTCGAGAAAAAGACCGGTCGCGGCGGCCGCCGCCTCGTCATCGGACGATTCGAGCGCGATGGTGTGCGACAGCATGATCCCAAGCAAATGGGTCGGCGACTCGGCAGCGATCGCGTCTCGCTCGGCGCGCGCGCTCTCGAGGTCGAGCGCGGTCAAGTGAAGCAAGCCGAGGTGGTAGCGCGTATCGAGATCTTGTCGCCCCAGATTGCGATAAGCGCGAAGCGCCTCGGGCACGAGTCGCTGCGCCTCCGGTGCGTCCCCCGCCTCACTCGCCATCATGACGCGGTTGTAGAGCGTCGCGGCCATCTGCTCGGGCGTCGCTCGAGGCGCGGCGGCGACACTCGTCGTCAGCGTGGAGGCGGGAGCCGGGGGACCGCTGTCGAGAAGGAGGAACGCGCCTGCGACGGCGAGCACCACCCCGACGCCACCCACGACCGTCCAGAACATTCTCGGATCGTCTGCGGGAGGCGTTCCGCGCCCGGTCCCGCTCCTGGACAGAGAAGCGCCGCACTCACCACAGAACTTGGCCCCCGCGGGCGCCGTTGAATCACATTTCGGGCACACTCGCCGCAACGCCTGGCCGCACTCGCCACAAAACTTCCCGACGGTCTTGGCGCCACAAGCCGGGCACGGCGACGCTTGTGTCATCACCGGACTTTGAGGACTTCGGCGTAGCTTGCCTCATCGAAGCCGACGAGCAACGTCTTGCCGACACGCAACGTCGGCGCTCGCAAGTTGCCGGTGGGACCCAATAGCGCTGCCACGGTCTCGTCAGTCGCTTCACCGCCGCGAAACCTGCGGACGTTCTTCCCTTTTGCCACGATGAGCCGGCTCGTCTCCTCGATCAGTCGCACGGCATCCTCGCGACCGAGCTTCCTCGACGCCGGAATCTTTTCGGAAATCTCTACGTCGCTTGCGTCCACGAACTTGGACGCTCGTCCGCAGCTGGTTCACCCGTTGCGATGGTAGTACCAATCGATCTTCGGTCTTTTTGGCAACGCTTTACTCCGTTCTCAAAGCGGCTAGTGGGTCGCCCCGCGTCGCGCGACGAGCCGGAACCGCGCTGGCTGCATAGGCCACGACGCCTAGTGTCACGGACACGCCTACGAAAACCATGGGGTCGAGGCGACTCACCCCAAAGAGCTGCCCGGAGAGAAATCGAGTGAGCCCGAAAGCCCCCAACAAACCCAGTCCCATTCCTATCGCCACGAACTTCATGCTGTTACGGACGACGAGACGCACGATGTCCGAGTCCGCGGCACCTAAGGCCATCCGAAGTCCCATCTCGGTCGTTCGCTGCGACACGGAGTAAGCAATCACGCCATAGATCCCGATCCCGGCCAGCACCAGTGCCGCGCCCGCGAAAGCCCCGAGCAGAGCCGTGCTCAGGCGAGGAAGGAAGACCCAACGGGAAATGGCGTCGTCCAGCGTGCTCATATCGTAGATCGCCTGATCCCGGTCGACCGCCCAAATCGCCGCTCGCACGTCGCCCGCGATCCGCTCCGGCGGAGGCGTCGAGCGCGCGACGAGCGTCATCCCGGGAAACACGTTCTGGCTGAATGCGAGATAGAGCTCCGGTCTCGGGTCCGCATCGAGCCCGTAGTGATGGACGTCACCCACGACACCGATGACTTCCGCCTTCCCGTGCGGGTTGTCGATAATCTTCCCGATCGGGTCCTCGTCGAGGAAATACCGCCGGGCGAGCGTCTCGTTGATGAGCAGCACGTGAGGCGAGTCCTCGCGATCCCGCGCCTCGATGGTGCGGCCGCGCAAGAGCGGGATCTTCATCGTCTCGAAATACTGCTCGGTGACGGCGCGGATATCGGCGCGCGGCTCTTCGCCGGACTCCGGAGGATTTCGGCCGACGATCGAGAACGGCAACGCGAAGTCGATCCCGACCGGGTGCATCGGAAGACTACTCGCGGCCGCCGCCAGATCGATGCCGGGACTCGACCGTACCCGTTCGAGCACTGCCCTGAAGAACTGCAAGCGCCCTTCACTGTCCTGATATTTCGCGCGAGGCAGATAGATCTGAGTCGCGCTCACGTGGTCCGGCCGGAAGCCGGGATCCACCTGCATCAGCTCGTAGAAGCTCCGGATCGTCAACCCGGCCACGATGAGAAGCATGAGCGCCAGCGCGACCTCCGCGGCCACGATCACGCTCAGCGCCCGCCGCGACGACAGACTTCCACCTTTGGCGTTCTCGCCGAGGCTATCGCGAAGCTGCGGAGAAGACGCACGGAGAGCCGGGACGAGGCCGAAGCCGAGAGCAACGAGCACCGATAACAGGGCTGCGAATCCGAGGACGCCTGCGTCGAGCTCGATTTGCTCGAGCCTGGGAAGGTCCGGAATCGGCAAGCTTCGAACGACACGGATAGCGGCCCACGCCGTCAAGATTCCTGCAGCGGCGCCCACCGCCGTCAAGAGAAAGCTCTCGGCGAGCACTTGCCGTACGAGGACCCATCGGCCGGCGCCGAGCGACGCCCGAAGCGCAAGCTCGCGCTTGCGGGTGGCGAGCCGTGCAAGCATCAGATTTGCGAGGTTCGCGCACACGATCAGCAGCAAGAACCCGACCGCGGCGAGCAGCACGAGTAACTTCGGGCGCGACGCCTCGACGATCTGCTCGTGCGCCGACGACACCGAAGCGCTCCAGCCGCTATTCGTGTCCGGATATTCCTCGGCGAGCGCAGCCGCGATCGATTGGAGCTCGTCCGACGCACGCGCAACACTCGCCCCGGTCGCGAGACGTCCCACCACGCTGAGCGCTCGTGCTTGACGCGACCGTCCGTGTGCATCGTTGGGGTCGAAGGCTAGTGGCGTCCACAAGTTGATATCGTTGCCGGGCGGGAAGGAGAAACCGTCTCGCATCACGCCGATGACGGTGTAGAGAACGGCGTCCAGCTCGATCTGTCTCCCGACGACGTTCGCATCGGCGCCAAAGTGGCGTCGCCACATACCGTAACTAAGGACGGCGACCTTGTCGTTTCCGGGCACTCCCTCGTCTGCCGTGAACGTACGGCCCATCAGAGCACCGCTTCGCAGAACGTCGAAGAGCTCGGGCGTCGCGCGAAGGCTAGGCAGATCCAGCGGCTCGGTCTCGGCTTTGAACCCGTACCGTACGTGGCGATACGCCGCCATCGAATCGAGGCTCGCGGCGCGGGCCTTCCAATCGAGAAATGTTGGAGGCGACACGAAGTCGGAGTCCCCTTCGGGCTTGCGCTCGCTCAACACCACCAGCTCTTCCGCGGCGGCATAGGGGAGCGGGTCTAGGAGGACTCCCTTCACCAAACTGAAGATAGCGGTGTTGGCTCCTATCCCGAGCGTGAGCGTCGACAAAGCGACGAGCGTGAGGACGGGCTGTTTGACGAGCGCGCGAAAAGAGACTTTTAGGTCTGAGTACATGAGTTCTCCCGCCGACGCCGCGGTGGCTCGAGAACGGCGCGTGCTCTCTTAGTTCTCTTCCGTCTCTTCTGGTAGTGAGCTATAGCTCGCTTCCGAGACGACTCGGGAGATCCAGAGCTCGCTACGTGTGACCACTCCGGAAAACTTCTTCGTCGCGGCCTGCGCACCTTCCGCGCTCAAACCCCGCATCGCCGGCGAGCCCTTGTCGAGCTCCGCGAAGTCGGGCACGTAGAAGACATGGGCGAAGCCGCCCTCTCCTCCGATGGCAATGGCCCCCGTGACTTGATGGACGTTCTCCTCCTCGAAGTGCGGCAGGAAATCCGACCTCAGGATGTCCATGTATTCCTGCTCGCGTCCGGGCGCGACCGTCGCGAAGTTGACGACCATGAGGCCCGGCTCTTCGCCCGCCGGCAGAGGGTTGCTGTCATCGGGAAATGTTCGGATCGCGTAGCTGGTACGCCCCGTGATGCATCGTTGCACGCGGTTGATGAGAGCGATGGCGGCAGGATCCTGTTCGCCCGATCCGTCCAGGCTCGCGAGGTTTTGAAGCGGGGACGCGATCATGAATCGATAGGAGTTACCGAAGCCCGCGGTTCTGCTGACACGCCGCCACGGTAGCTTGTCCTTCTTCGCCCGCTCGGTGAACTCTCGCTGTATGGCGATGAACTCGTCGACCATCGTCGGCTCGACGTCCACCACGTTCAAGCGCACCCATGGAGCCGGCGGGTCCTGCGCCAGTAACGCCCCGGGAACGAGGAAAAGCACGAACGCCGCACAAGCGACGCGAGACATAGTAGAGCTCAACACGACACGCAGTTGTTGCTGTTCTCGGAGCCGAGGCTCTCCAGGAGCGCCACCGTCTCCGGGAACGGCGATACACGCTGGACCGGGCCGTTCGCGAGATCTGCCGTCGTTTGTCCACTTCGGCTCACGGCGGTCACGTCACCGCCTTTCTCGACGAGATATCGGATCATCTCGTTGTCTCCACGGGCAGCCGCGTGATGAAGCGCGTTGTAGCCGTTGTAGTCACGAGAGTTGACGTCGACTCCGAGCTCTTCGACCAGATACTGGACGGCCGCCAACCAGGCGTCAGGAGCGTGGCGATGCGCGTTTCCGGCAAACCCCTCACCGTAGCCGACACCGGACGCGGCGTGGATCGGGTAGACGCCGGGATCGCCCTCTTTGGACTTCGGAAGTCCGGACGGATCCGTCTTGACGAGATCCGAGTTGGTCGCAGGCCAAAGACCGGGCCCCGCGGGCTGCACCGGCGGCGGCGTATCGTCTTTGTTCTCCGCGACCGTGCCGCTCCGAGGAGGGTTCGCGGCGGGCGTGAAGCTCGGAATATCCGGGTCTGCCCCGTGCGCCACGAGGACACGCATCGCCTCTACGTCGGTCGCATAGGCGGCGCGCCAGAACGCGGTCGAGCCTTGCGTATATTCGAGGCCGCAGTTGCGATTGCCGCAGCCGGTATAGACCATGTACCACGGGTGCTTCGTCAGACGCGCATCCGGGTCCGCCCCGGCCTCCAGAAGCACGACCATCAAGTCGACATAAGTCGCCTGCTGGAATCCATGCTCTTGCGGCTGCGGGTAGCGGGTTCGTGGCTGCCACTGCGAGTTGACCGCCGCCCATAACGGCGTGACACCGTTGAGCTCGGCGGGGATATTCGGGTCCGCTCCGCGCTCGATGAGCTCGATCGCGAGATCGTACTGCGCATTGATAATGGCCATCAGGAGCGGGCTCGTGCCGTCTCCAGCGCTTGTTTGGTTGATGTCCGCCTCACCGTCGAGGAGCGCGTGCGTCGCCTCGACGTGGCCTTGCCGCGCGGCGTGGAGAAGCGCGGTGAGTCCGCCCTTCGTCGTAAGAGCCATGCGCTGTCGGAAGCGTCGACGCCCGTTGCTCTCGTCTTTTTCAGGGAGCTTTCCCAGCTGGATCAGCTCGCGCTCGGCGAGGACCGCCGCCTGAAACTGAGTTGCGGTTACGGGCACGTCGTCCTCGACTTGCCCCTTGGTGCGATAGGAGCGAAGTACTTTGTCACGTCGATTCTCGCCCGCTTCGAGGAGCTGTCCGTAGGCCTTCAGATCGAGAACTTCCGTGGTCACGTTCGGGTCTGCGCCATGCTGAAGCAGCGCCTTGATCGTCGCGACACGGTTGTTCGAAGCCGCGAAGATCAAGGGAGTTTGTCCCCACGCCGCTTCGGTCGCGTTCACGTCCGCGCCATGTTCGATCAACGCGTTCACGGCAGCGGCGCTTCCGGAGGCAGCGGCGAGGTGCAACGGTGTGACTCCGCTGACGCTCGTCGTCACGGTCGCATCCGCGCCTGATTCGAGCAACAGGCCGACGATCTCCGCCTTGCCTTCTTTGCTCGCGACGTGAAGCGGGGTGTAATGTCCGATCCGCGTGACCGCCCTGACGTTGCCACCCGCGAGCACGAGCATTTCGGCAAGCTCGAGCTGACCACGATGAGCGGCCCAGTGAAGGGCCGACATGCCATCGCCGGCCGAGGCGTTTACGTCCGCGCCTTCCTTCAACAAAGCACGAACGGAGTCACCGTCGCCGTGTCGTGCGGCATCGGCAACGGGTGCGCTCGCGGGAGGAGCCGCCACGACCACGCCGAAGAACGCCGCACCAGCTACGAAGAACGCCGCGGCAAGAAAACTGAATCTCATACTTTCCTCCGAAAATCGAGGCGACGACGTCGTGCTCGACGCTCTTTTACGTTGCGGTTCCGGTCAAGTCGAACTTGCCGTTGCTGTCTCCGAAGCTCTCGCGCTCGACGCCCAACGTTTCGAGCATCGAGAGCATGACGTTCGCCATCGGCGTTTCGTCGGGGGCCTGCAGGTGGAGGTTCCCGGCGAGCTTCCCACCTGCGTGGCCGAGCAATAGCATCGGACAACGCCGGTGGTTGTGGATATTCGCGTCCGCCATGGGCGAGCCCCAGAGGATCATCGACTTGTCGAGCAACGACGTGCCGTCTTCCATCGTTTCCTTGAGCTTGTCGAGGAAGTAAGGAAGCATGCTCATCCGGTAACGGCAGATCTTGTTGAAGTCGAGAATGTTCTCTTCCTTGTTGCCGTGGTGCGAAGCCGGGTGGAACGGACGGTCCGATCCGCTCTCGGGAAATGTCCGGTTCTGCGAGTCGCGGCCGAGCTTGAAGGAGATGACGCGCGTCATGTCCGTCTCGAGCGCGAGGACTTGGAGGTCGAACATCAATTTCATGTGCTCCGCGAAGGAGTCGGGAACGCCCGCGGGCGCCTCGGGCAGCGCGCGTTGCTCGCCACCGGAGTTGTGCGCCTCGACCATCTCGATCCGACGCTCGATCTCGCGAACGTTCTCGAGATACTGGTCGAGCCGGGGGCGATCCATGGCTCCGAGCTCGGCGCGCACTTGAGTCACGTCCTTGGAAATCCAGTCGAGAATGCTGCGGCGTGTGGAGCGACGCTCTGCGCGTTCCTCCGGCGTGCCGCCCGCGCCGAACAGCATGTCGAACGCCACGCGGGGATCACGGATCATCGGGAGCGGCTCCGTCGGTGACGACCAGCTCACGGAGTCCGTGTACACACAAGAATAGTTGTAGGTGCAGCCGCCCGCTTGATCCAGGTTCTCGATGCAGAACTGCATCGAGGGCATCGGCGTGTCCTGGCCGTATGCCTGCGCATACATCTGGTCCATCGAGGTGCCGGCCAAGATATCGGAGCCCTGCGTCTGCTTCGGATGCGACTGTGTCAGGAACACCGCGCTGGAGCGGAAGTGATCGCCACCGATCTCCGGCGGTGCGTGAGCCTCCGCCATGCGCACATCTGTGTTGCTGATGATCGTGAGATAGTCCTGGTAGGGCTTGAGCGGGCTCAGCGCGTTCTCGTCCGACAGCTCGAAGTCGGCTCCCGTCGTCGCCGGAGCGAACAAGTTGCGGCTCGCGCCCCACTCGTTACACCCGGGGAGCCCGTGGACCTCCTCGATGCAGATGAGAGGCGTCTTTCCGAGCGCCGTATCGGCAGCTGCCTGGGAACGGCGGCCGGCAGGAATCATCGCATCGAGTAGCGGGAGCGCAACGGACGCGCCAACGCCACGAAGAAAGGTACGCCGGTGCATGTGCTTGCCTGTGATGTACGCCATGTTCCTTCTATCTCCTATCGCCCTATTGAGGGTTACTGCTGGCCTTCGGCCGTAGTTTCTAAGACGGGTTCAGCGATCTCTCGCTTCATTTGAAACGCGTCGCTCGTGACGACTCCGAGAATGAACGTCGACATGCGATAGTCGTTCTCGGAAGCGCGCTTCGTAATAGCTCTTATCGTCGGCTGGTCGTAATATTCTGTGCGACGGCCCAACGCATAGGCCATGAGATTTTCGGCGAAGTTTCGAGCGAGCGGCGTCGGACGTTTCAACAGCGTATCGACCAGCTGAGGAAGGGTCTCGATCGGCGTCCCGTCGTAGAACGTTCCTCGCGTATCGAGAGGCGCGCCGTTCTCACGCTCGCGCCATTTCGCGGTCACGTCGAAGCTGTCGAGTGCTAGCCCGATCGGGTCCATGAACCGGTGGCACGCGTTGCAGGACGGGTTCGCTGCGTGGAGCTCGAGGCGCTCGCGTGTCGTCAACAACCTTCCACCCTGCGCACCCTCGGTCGCGTCGAGATCGGGCACGTTCGGCGGCGGCGGCGGCGGTGGGGTCCCCATCAACACTTCCATTACCCATTTGCCGCGTAAGACGGGTGATGTGCGGTTTGCCAGCGACGTGAGCACGAGGACGCTTCCATGCCCCAGGAGCCCCCGGCGCACGGCGTCTTCCGCGTACGCCACGCGCTGGAACTCACTCCCGGCAACACCCGCGAGCCCGTAGTGGCGGGCGAGTCTTTCGTTCGCGAAGGTGTAGTCCGCGGAGAAGAGCTCGAGCAGGCTTCGATCTTCACGAACGAGGCTCGCGAAGAATTGCTCGGTCTCTTGCCTCATGGCGTCAGCAAGGTTCTCGTCGAAATTGGGAAAGAAGTTGGGATCCGGCCGGACCTTGTACAGGTCCTGGAGGCGGAACCACAAAGCCGCGAACCTCGTTCCGAGCGCATCCGCGCGGGGGTCGGCGAGCAGCCGTTTCGCTTGACGCTCGAGCTCACCGTCGGCGGACAGGCCGCCCTCGATCGCGAGCTGCTGCAGCTCGTCATCCGGCGGGGTACCCCAGAGGAAGAACGACAACCGTGACGCGAGGTCGACATCGCTGACGCGATAGCCCGCATCGGCGAGTACGCCCTCAGGCTCACGCTCGAGCCTCATGACGAAATTCGGGCTAGCCAGAATCGCTTCGAGTGCGGTCCGCACTCCGATCTCGAACCCACCTCTTTCGGCGCCCGAATCGTAGAAGCTCATCAAGCCTTCGATATCGTTGGCGCCGATAGCGCGCCGATAGGCTTCACCGGCGAGGTCTTTGACGATCTCTTCCGCACACGGGCGCTCTTCACTCGCCTGGGTGGGTCGGCATCCGAACACGCGCGCGCGCGGGGGGCTATCGGAAAGCCCCGTCGTATTGAACGGACCGGCAACGATGAGATTCTGAAGGTGGGGCAGTGTTGTGATCCCCGCGCCGCCAGAGCCACCGCCCGCGAAAGACCAATCGTGGGGGCGGATGAGATCTTCGTATGGGCCGTCCATGCGTCGGATGAACGCAGCCGACACGCGTTGTTGTCCCGCGCGAACGAAAATCGGCTCCGTTCGGATGGGCGTGCCGCCGCGTCCGTCAGCGCCACCGACCGTCTTCGTGTAGAGCACGAGCGCGACTCGCTCGCCATTGATTGAGAGATCGATGTCTTCGAACTTGGTGTTGTCCCCGGAGCCGAACGTCATCTCGAAGACATATTCCGCATCCGCGGGGAACACGTGGTCGACGACCATGCCGCCGCGCGTTCCGTAGGGAGCGCCGTCGAGCTGATCCCAGGGATGCTGCGAAAGATAGATCGGGTTCGTGTAGGTAATGTCGACCGCCGGTGCGTTGCCGTCGCCAATGGCGAGGCGACTGATGTCCGCCGCGGCGTTGAGATAGGCTTCGAGCAACATCGGCGACAGTGTCTGCGCGTCCGCGATGTTGTCGAAGTTAGCGCTCATGGTGTCGAGAGGAAGCCAGTCTTCCGCGTCGACCTCGAGAGCCAGAAGATCGCGGACCGCTCGTTCGTATTCGGGTCGATTGAGCCGCTGGAAGGGACGGCGACCGGGATTCGGGTCCGCCGACGCCGCTTCGTCGACGGTCCGCTCCAAGGTCTCGACGAGATCCGTGAGCGCATTGCCTTCGGGTCGCGGAATGCCGGGAGGCGGCATCATTCCCGCGCGAAGCTTTCGGATCATTCTCTCCGACACTTCCGCACGATCCGCGGCCTCGGCAACATCGAAATCGTCGAGGGACAGATTGCCGAGAAGCGTCGTGTCGTTGTGGCAGGCCGTGCAGGTTCCCTGGACGACGTTGTTGAGCTCAGCCACGCCGGCTTCTTCCGCCGGGCGAGCGAACGCCGGCGAGATTGAAACGCTCGAAAGCGCGGCAGCCACAACGGTGGCTCTCAATGAGATCAACGAGTTACCCTCCCACAGAACCGATCCAGAAAACCAGTTTACCCGGTGCGCGCCGGCCGTTGCAACCGCAGAACGGACACATTACATAATGTTAACAACCGCCCCGGACGTGCCGATCCGGCGTGCAGGAGAGCGCGAAGGCGGCCGGGAGCACCAACGAAACCGTTGTCGAAAGCCAGCGCATGGTAGGGGTTCCCGTCGCGATCGACGCGACGCACCTCCAACGATAGTGGAATACTAGGGCCATGGTACAGCGCCTGGATCTCGACGGCCGCGATGCTCCGAAGCGCCTGAAGAACTTGTGCGAGAGCGAGGGCTTCTTCTACCTCGACCATCACGGTGTCGACTGGAGCCTGGTTCGCGCCGTGCGCGACTACCAGAAACGATTCTTCGAGCTACCGCTAGCGCGCAAACAGGAGATCCACTTCGCGAAGGCGTCCAAGCAGAGAGGCTATATTCCGATCGGCGCCGAGAGCACCGACCCCGCGGCGGACGGCGACGTCAAGGAAGCGCTCGATTTCACGTTCCCGGTGCCGCCTTCAGGCGTGAGTCCCGCGGTCGCGCGCCGGATGTACGGGCCGAATCTGTGGCCAGCCGACCTGCCGGGATTCAAGGAAACGATCGAGGCCTACTTCGACGAGATGATCCGTATCGGACGCACGTTGTTCGAGATCACTGCAGAGTCCTTCGACCTTCCACGCGACTATTTTCGCGACAAGACCGATCGGCCGATCGCCCAGCTTCGCCTGTTGCGCTATCCACCTCGGGAGAGAGCGCTCGGGATCGGCGCCCACTGCGATTACGAGTGCTTCACGGTGCTCGAGCCCGGCGAAGCGTCGGGCCTGCAAATCCAGGACCTCGACGGAAACTGGCTCGATGTCGAGCCGATGCGTGAATGCTTCGTCGTGAACCTCGGCGAGATGCTCGCGCGTTGGACGAACGACCACTACAGAGCGACGAGACACCGGGTCCTCAATCGATCGGGACGGGAGCGGCTCTCGATCCCGTTCTTCTTCGCCACGAACTACGACGCCTGGGTCCAGTGCCTTCCCCCCTGCGAGTCGGAGGAGCGACCCGCCCGCTACCCGCCGATCCAAGCGGGAGAGTATCTCTCCGCCCGATTGACCGAAATCTACGGCGACTAGGAGGGACCGGTTCCGTCTTATCTCATTTGGTGTCAGTCGTTTCGAAGAACACCGATGGGCTGCGTGCGGGAGGCGTCGCGGGCGGGCACGAAGCTGGAAACGAGCGCCGTCGCCATGAAGATGAGGATGACGATCGAGAACGTCATCGGGTCGAACGGGCTCACCGCGAACAGCGCGCTCGCCATGAGCTGCGCCGCCGTCAGCGCCAGAACCAGGCCCACCGCCATGCCGACCAGAGAGAGCTTGACCCCTTCGCCCACGATGACGCGCCGGATGTCTCCGGCCGTCGCTCCGAGCGCCATGCGGATGCCGATCTCCCGCCGACGTTGCGCCACCGAATAGGCAATCACGCCGTAGATCCCAAGGCTCGCGAGAAGGAGTGCCGCGAGCCCGAAGATGCCCAGCAGGATCGACGCGACGCTCCATTGGAGCGAGCTCTCGGCAACGACCTCCGTCATCGGTCTGAGCGTGAGGGGCAAATTGGGGTCGATCCGCGTAAGCGCCTCACGTACGGGCGCCGCCATCGCCATCGGGTCGCCGCTCGCGCGGACGACGAAGTACCGGCCTTTCAGGGGCCGTTGCCGTAACGGCCGATAGATCTGGGCACTTGCTGTCGTCTCGAATCCATCGTGCTTCACGTCGGCGACGACGCCGACGACGGTCGCGTTCACGGGGTCTTTGGGATCACCGACGAGGAGCGGTTCTCCCACCGGGCTTCGATCCGGCCACTGCGACGTCGCGAGCGAGCGGCTCACGACGACGACGCGAGGGGCGTCGGCACGATCGCCTCGCTCGAACCCGCGCCCGGCGAGCACCCGAATTCCCATCGCATCGAAATAGGAGGGCGAAACGGTGAACTGGTGGGCGACCGGCCATTCTTCGGGAGCGGCGGAGGCGGACGCGGGACGAGCGAACTGAAGGCTATAGACGGAGTGATTCATCGGGAGCGGCTGCACCAGTCCCGAGGCCTCGATGCCGGGGACGCCGGAGAGAGCCGTCTCGGCCCGGTCGTAGTAAGCCTGCACGAGAGCCTCACTCGCATAGTCCGCGTCGGGCGGGTTGACCATCACGGTAAGCACCGGCTCGGGGTCGAAGCCGAGATCGACTTTCTGGAGCTCCACGAAGGAGCGCAACATCAACCCCGTGCCTCCTATCAGCACGATGGCCATCGCGACTTCGGAGATGACGAGCGCACGGCGGACCGAGAGAGACCCCGCCGTACCTCGGCTCCCCTCTTTGAGCGCACCGACGAGATTCGCTCTCGACAAACCGAGCGCCGGAAGCAAGCCGAAAACGAACGGTGTAGCGAGGGTTACCGCCGCCGAGAACGCCAGCACGTTGAGATCGAGCGTGAACTCGCCAATGCGGAAGATATCCTCCGGAATGAGCGGTCCGATGAACTGGACGCCGAACTGTGCGACCGCAACGCCTAGGAGCCCACCCGCGACCGCGAGCACCCAGCTCTCGGTCAACAGCTGCCGTATGACGCGCGCGCGGCCCGCCCCGAGCGACATCCGGACCGCGACGTCACGGGCGCGAGCGCTCGAGCGGGCCATCGTCAAGCTCGCGACGTTCACGCATGCGATGAGCAAGACGCAGGCGACAGCCGCGAGCAGCACCGAGAAGGCAACGACCATGATGTCGTAGCCGAAGTTGAGCGCCGCGCGCAACGGCTGGACGTTGACCCCCTTGAACTGCCCATCCGCGTCGGGAAAGCGCTCCGCGAGCTCCGCTTGGATCGACTGAAGCTCCGTTCTCGCCTGGTCCGGGCTCGCACCGGCGGCCAGACGACCTACCGGCAGGAACACGTTGCGATCACGAGCCTCGCTCTCGGCAGACTCCTTCATCGGAACCCACAAACGGACTCCGCCAAAGGGAAAATTAAACGCCGGCGGCATCACACCAACGACGGTATGCGGAGATCCGTCCAGCACGAGCGTCTTCCCCAGAATCGACGGATCCGCCCCGAACCGCTGCACCCAGAACCCGTGCCTGAGCACGACGACGTCGGGACTCCCCGGGCCGTCCTCGCCGGGAGCGAAGGTGCGGCCAAGCCTCGCGCTCACCCGAAGGACGTCGAACATGTTGGCACTCAAGGTGCCGGTCATGACTTGAACCGCGCCTTCACCGCCCGTGAGGTTCTTCACGCCGTAGTAATAGACGGCGAGATCCTCGAAGGAGCGACTCCGCTCTCGCCAATCCTCGAGCTGCGGCAAAGAGAATCGAGCACCATCCCATCCGCGTACCGGGTCGACTTGGCCTAGCTGGACGAGCGCGGACGGCTCGCCGAACGGGAGCTCGCGGATGAAATACGGATTCATGAAGCTTACGATCAACGCGTTCGCCGCGATCCCGAGCGCGAGTGTCATCACGACGACGAAGGCATAGCTCGGATGCGCGCGAAGCGAGCGAAACGCGAGAACGACGTCTTGGCGGAGCTCGTTTGGACTCATGCCCCTTCGGAACGAAGGGACGGCGTCAGGAGTTCAAGAAAACGAAGCGGACTACCAAGTATCGGCGTCGTAGAGCGCGAGCTGGCTCGCGTAGAAGCTCAAGCGCAGGACGAGCTTGAAGATGAGGAACAGCTGCCCGAACACGAATGCGAGCACGATGCCGGACGCCGTGGATTGCGAGGCGCCGGGCGCGAGCCAGTGATAAACGCACAGCGCGAAGAGTCCGAGCGCACCCAGACCATAGTAGAGCGTCGTGGTGCGTCCGAGGTGTCCGAGCACGAAGCCCACACCTTTGATCATCGCAAAGACCATGCTGCGGCGGTTCTCTCGGTACGTCGCGATCCTCGCATAATCCGCGACCATGTTGACGAACGTCATCAGGAAAACGATCAGGACACTCGCCGCGAGCACGTATGCGAGCACGGAGTCCTCGGCGGTCATGTCTTTCGTCCTCGCTTCGACGGACCGAAACACGACCCCCGACAACCGATAGATGAGGTAGTAGAGAAATCCTGTCAGGAGCGCCAGTCGTGTGAAGCGAAGCCAAAAGGAGGCGCTCGCGGCAAGAAAGTCGCTCAAGCGAAACAACCCGCCCCCCTCGCCGTAGCGCGTGAGGATGCCGCCGGAAAAAAACGACCACGTCATCGCATAGAAGAGTCCGAGCGCTACCAGGGACGGGTGCGACGTGAAGAGGTCGCCGCGCCACCAAGCCTCGAGATTGTCGAATACGCCGCCGGCGCCGGTGATGGACGGTACGACCGTCTCCTCCAGGCCTTTCGCCGACGCCCGGTACTCGCCGTACCACCCCATATCGAACGACGCTCGCATGTTATCGGCGACGAGACTGCCTCCGAGCGACGTCTCGAGAGAGTCAGAGATGACAATCACCGCGGGCAGCGACACGAGCACGTTCAAGATCCACAAAATTCCGACGAGCGAGGGCGAGCTCAGTACTTTCACGATCCCCCGGAACGCCGCCCCTCTCGCTGTCATCATCGAGGTCCTGTCATCGCTTCATCGTCATCCGCTCGCGCGATCAGGCGAAGAACGCGAACGTCAGCAACAGGTCCTGGAGCCACAGCATCCACTTCGACGCCCACTTGCGCGCCGGCACCTTCGCCCGCGGCGTCAAGAGCTTGGAGTTGTTTACGTAGTACAAGTCGAGCGCGAGCTTCCTCTCCGGATCGACGACCGCGTGGCTCAGACGCTGGTCGCGCTCCACAGTGAACAGCTTCCACCGCGCTCGACCATCCCAGGCTTCCCGGACTTCGGTGCCGTCCTCGAGAACGATCAGGACATCGACGGGAAAGTGCGCGGCGCCTCGGCGCTCGACCACGACCTCCGTTCGATAGGGGCCGGGATCCTCCTCGCCCGTTACGTAAGCCGGCTCACTGCCGTCCGGCTCGTATCCTCGTAGCGGGATGCGCGTGCTCGCTACCCGCCCGATCGCATAGTCGAAGTCGTTCGAGCTTCGATATACCTGGTCGAAGAACCACGTCAGGTCGAGGCCGCTCACCTCATTCGCGACCTCGAAGAAATCGTCCGGGCTCGGATGCGCGTATCGAAACCGCTCGAAGAACGTCGACAGGATTCGTTGCAACATGTCCCAGCCGAGATAGCCCTCTAGCGTCGTCAACCATAGCGCCGTCTTGTTGTAGCTATGCGCTCCTCCGACGGCGGGATAGTAGCGATAGGTCGGATTGGACTGCGTCTCACGGGTCGCGACGGCGCGGTAGCCGTCGAGCCGGTTCCCCCCCACGATGCGATCGCGCTCGATGCCCGGAAATGCGAGGGGCAGGAAGCCGCCG